>OHEG01000102.1_pt1 | contig 38009 bp, 29 predicted proteins | sample 1567181 | NCBI WGS metagenome assembly OHEG01 (sample SAMEA3879534, study PRJEB24766) | human gut metagenome | biome: human-associated habitat; feature: feces | place: USA | collected 1985/1987 | reverse complement strand
GGGCGAGCTGGCGGACATGGTGTCCCAGTTCGAGGTGGCCGACGACTACACGCAGATCAACTATCAGGGCCGCCCCGTCCGCGTGACGCCCCTGCGCTACGGCGACCTCATCAAGTGGCTGAACAACCGTTCCCAGGGCCTGCCCGCCTATCTCATCATCGACATGGTCACCCAGAACGTGGAGGTGGTGCGTCTGGACGAGGGGATCCGCTACACCACCGCCGAGCACTTCGGCCGCAACCTGAACCGCCACCTGCGGCTCCGCTATCCCACCTTCATGTTCGACGATCCCGCCTTTGAGATCGACGAAAACGGCGATCCCTGGTGGGTCTGCCCCCGTGTCAGCCACACCATCGGTCTGTTCGGCGGCCGTGATATCATCGGTGCCGTGCTGGTGAACGCCGTCACCGGCGAGAGCGCCTACTACAAGACCGGCGACGTGCCCAACTGGGTGGATCACGTCTACACCGCCGAGCTGATCATGCAGCAGTACGACTACCACGGCGCGTATGTCAACGGCTTTATCAACTCCCTGTTCGGCCAGCGGGACGTGACCGTCACCACCGAGGGCTATAACTACATCGCCATCGGTGACGATGTGTATATGTACACCGGTGTCACCTCCGTGGTGTCCGACGAGTCCAACATTGGCTTCATTCTCTCCAACCAGCGCACGAAGGAGACGCGGTTCTATCTGGTGGCCGGCGCCAAGGAGTACTCCGCCATGGACAGCGCCCAGGGTCAGGTACAGCAGATGAAGTACACGGCCACCTTCCCCCTGCTGCTGAATATCTCCGACCAGCCCACGTATTTCATGGCGCTGAAGGACGCCGCCGAGCTGGTGAAGATGTACGCTATGGTCAACGTCAGCCAGTACCAGATCGTGGCCACCGGCGACACGGTGGCCCAGTGTGAGGCCAACTACCGCCGCATTCTGGCAGAGAAAGGTCTGGTATCCGCCGATGACGCCGATCTGCCCCTGACGGGCCAGAACGAAGTCAGCGGTGTGCTGGAGGATATCCGCTCCGCCGTGGTGGACGGCAATACCCTCTACTACCTGCACCTTACCGGTGACGAGCACTACTACGTCATCTCCGCCGCGCAGCAGCCGGAGGTGGTCATCTTCAATGTAGGCGACAGCGTCGCCATCCGCTTCGCCGACGGCGAGGGCACCATCCTCACCGCCGACAGCGTCACCCGCACCGCCGCGCAGACCGCTCCCGCACTCGGTATAGATACAGAAAGAGAACCAGCCGCATAACGTCAAAACAAAAAAAGAAAGCCCATATGGGCTTTCTTTTTTTGCTCTTTTTTCATCACTTGATCTCCACGACCTCGTAACCGGCGTCGGTGACAGCCTTCTTCAGCGCCTCGTCACTGGCGTTGCCGGTGACCACGGCGGTCCCGGACGCCAGATCCACGTCCGCCTGTACGCCCAGGGCGGTCAGCGCCTTCTCCACGTGGGAGACGCAGTGGGCACACATCATGCCCTTGATGGTGATGGTCTTTTTCATAGCGGTATCCTCCTTGCTGCTTTCGTTATTATTTATATTTTGCACCAGCTGTGGCTCTTTTGCAGTCGGCGTTCCCTCCCGTCTGCGGCCCCTCCAGCCCCGCAGACGCAGGGCGTTGCTGACCACGCACACGCTGCTCAGGCTCATGGCCGCGGCGGCGATCATGGGGTTCAGGGTGATCCCAAAGGCCGGGTACAGCACACCCGCCGCCACCGGGATGCCCACAGAATTATAGAAGAACGCCCAAAACAGGTTCTGACGGATGTTCCGCAGGGTGGCCCGGGACAGGGCCGCCGCGTCGGCGATATCCATAAGGCTGCTCTTCATCAGCACGATGTCCGCCGACTCGATGGCCACATCTGTGCCCGCGCCGATGGCCAGGCCCACATCCGCCGTCACCAGTGCAGGGGCGTCGTTGATGCCGTCGCCCACCATGGCTACCTTTTTGCCCTCGGCCTGTAATTCCTGCACCACGCGGGCCTTGTCCTGGGGCAGCACCTGGGCGATGACCCGGCTGACGCCCACCTGCCGGGCAATGGCGTCCGCCGTGCGCTGGTTGTCGCCGGTGAGCAGCACCACGTCGCAGCCCATCTCCCGCAGGGCGGCAATGGCGGCGGCGCTGTCCGCCTTGACCACGTCCGCCACAGCGATGACCCCCAGCAGCGATGTACCTGCGGCGATAAACAGCGGCGTTTTACCGTCCTCCGCCAGTCTGGCCGCGCCGGACTTCATCTCCTCGCTGACGGCCACGCCGGACGTCTCCATAAATGCCTCATTGCCCGCCAGCAGCACGATACCCTCCGCCCGGGCGGCAACACCGCCGCCGGCCACAGCAGCAAACTCGGACACCGGCCGCAGGACCAAACCGCGCTTTTCCGCCTCGGCCACGATGGCCCCGGCCAGCGGGTGCTCGGAAGGCTTTTCCAGCGACGCGGCGGCGGACAGCAGCGTATCCTCGGTCATGCCGCCGGCGCACAGCAGATCCGTCACCCGGGGCTTACCCTCGGTGACGGTACCGGTCTTGTCCAGCACCACCGTATCCACCCGGCCCATCAGTTCCAGGCTGGCAGCGGACTTTACCAGAATACCCTGCTCCGCCGCCTTGCCCGTAGCCACAGTGATGGCCACCGGCGTGGCCAGGCCCAGAGCGCAGGGGCAGGAGATCACCAGCACGGCGATGGCGATGGACAGGCAGAAGCGCACACCCATGCCGCCCACCGCAGCCCACAGGATAGCCGCCAGCAGCGCGATGGAAATGACCACCGGCACGAACACGGCACTGATCTTATCCGCCAGACGGCTGATAGGTGCCTTGCCGCTGGCGGCCTGCTCCATCAGCTGAATGATCTGGGACAGAGTGGTATCCGCACCTACCCGGTCCGCCGTCAGCTCCAGATAGCCGCCGGTGAGGATGGTGGCGGACACCGCCTTGCCGCCCACAGTCTTCTCCACCGGCATACTCTCGCCGGTAAGGGCGGACTCGTCCACGGTGCCGCTGCCCGCCGTCACGGTGCCGTCCACGGGGATACGCCCCCCCTGCCGGACGATGACCGTCTCGCCGGCCTTGATGTCCTCGGTGGGGACGGTGACCTCCTTGCCGTCCCGGCGCACCACGGCGGACTCCGGCGCCAGCGCCAGCAGGGCGGTGATGGCTCCGGTCGTCTTGCCCTTGGAGCGCTCCTCCAGGTACTTGCCTACCGTCACCAGTGCCAATATCATGCCCGCTGACTCGAAGTACAGGTCCGGCATACCCGTGACCTTTCCCGCCGCCAGCAGGCCCATCTCGATCAGGCTGTACACCAGCCCCGCCGCCGCGCCCAGCGCCACCAGCGAGTCCATATTGGGCGCACCCTTGAACAGCCGGGAAAATCCCACGGTGAAATAACTGCGGTTCAAAATCAGTATGGGCACCGTCAGCGCCAGCAGCACAAAGGCCGACAGCAAGGGCTGTGTGTGCATGAACATGGGCACCGGCAGTCCCATCATGTGCCCCATGCTCAGGTAAAACAGCGGCACCAGACACACCACCGACCACAGCAGCCGGCGGCCCATGGCCTTTACCGCCGCGTCCTGCTCCGCGTGCAGGTCCCGCCGGGCCTCGCTCTCCGGCGCCGCGCCGTAGCCCGCCGCCGTCACGGCGGCCACAATGGCGGCGGGGTCCACATTCTCGTCCCTGTCGCACACCAGGGAGCCCAGCATCAGATTTACCGACGCGCTGTGTACGCCGGGCACCGAAGCCGCGGCCCTTTCCACATGGGCGGCGCAGGCGGCGCAGGTCATGCCGGTGATGACGAATTTCTCTGTCATACTGCCATCTCCTTATTTCATCAGCTTTTGCAGCGTGGTCACCAGCTCGTCGATGACCTCGTCGTCCCCCTGTCGGATACCGTCCGCCACGCAGGTGCGGATGTGGGTAGCCAGCAGCTCTTTACTAAAGCTGTTCAGTGCCGCGCCCACGGCGGATACCTGTATCAGAATATCGGGACAGTAGGCGTCCTTCTGCAGCATCTCCTGCAGGCCCCGCACCTGCCCTTCAATGCGGCACAGGCGGTTCAGGAGTTTTTTCTGCTCCTCCGGCGTGCGGTGCTTGGTCTTTCCCTGGCAGCAGCAACAAGTATTTTCCACAGTCGTATACCTCCTGGGGGTATTTTTGATCACGGTCGCATTATATACCCCCACCGGGTATTTGTCAACGTTTTTCTTTGGGCCGCACCAGCAGCGCCGCCAACAGGGAAAACACCACCGCCGCGGCGATGCCGCCGGAGGTGGCGGTCAACCCGCCGGTGAGCACACCCAGCAGGCCATCCTCCGCCACCGCTTTGGCCACGCCCTTCGCCAGGGAGTAGCCAAAGCCCGTCAGCGGCACGGTGGCTCCCGCCCCGCCCCAGTCCACGATATATTGATACACACCCACAGCCTGCAGCAGCACACCTGCCACCACATAGCCCGTCAGAATACGGGCCGGGGTCAGGCTTGTCTTGTCCAGAATGATCTGGCCCACGGCGCACAGCAGCCCGCCGCAGAGAAAGGCATTGAGATACTCCATCACGCATCCTCCTTCGTCCGGTCCAGCACCACCGCGTGGCAGATGCCCGGTATGCTCTCCCCTTGAAATGAACTGGTGGGGCTCAGCAGCGCCCCGGTGGGGGCGAACAGCACCCGCCGCCACCGGCCCCGGCGCATCTCCGGCAGCAGATAGCCGCAGAGCACCGCCGCAGAGCAGCCGCATCCGCTGCCGCCGGCGTGCATATCCTGTCTCTTCCGGTCATAGAGCACCAGTCCGCAGTCGGTGTAATTCTCCAGCGCCACGCCTTCCCGGGCGAACAGCTCCAGCACGATGCGGCTGCCCACATCGCCCAGGTCGCCGGTGAGGATCAGGTCATAGTCCCCGGGTGCGGTGCCGGTGTCCCGGAACACTGCCTGCAGGGTGTCGAAGGCCGCCGGTGCCATGGCCGCGCCCATGTTGGTCATGTCCGTCACACCCAGATCCACGATGCGTCCCCGGGTCACATGGGTGATATACGGTCCCTCCGCCTGGGCCCCCAGAATGCAGCACCCCGCCGCCGTGGCCGTCCACTGGGCAGTAGGAGAACGCTGGCTGCCGTAGGGCAGAGGCATCCGATACTGCCTCTCCGCCGTGCAGAAGTGGGAGGAGGTCTGTGCCGCCGCCATACGGACCGCGCCGGAGGCCACGGCCATAGCGGCCAGCGACAGTGTCTCCCCCATAGTAGAGCAGGCCCCATATACCCCATAGAAGGGAATATTAAAATCCCGCAGGGCAAATGTGGCCCCAATGTTCTGGTTCAGCAGATCCCCGGCGAAGGCGCAGTCCACGTCCTCCGCCGCCAACCCGCCCTTTTGCAGGGCCAGACGCAGGGCATCCGCCTGCATCTGTGCCTCGCCCTGTTCCCAGGTCTTTTTCCCACAGAAGGCATCCGTCCCCACAGCGTCGAAGCAGCCGCCCAGCGGCCCCTCGCCCTCCAGCTTTCCCGCCACCGCCGCAAAGCTGACCACTCCCGGCGGCTGCAAAAACCGGCAGGTCTGCCGGCTCAAGCGTTTTACGTCCATGATACGCACCTCGCAAACATAGCATTGGCCGTAGTGTGCACCATTTACGGAAAAATATGAAAGCGCCGTCCCACGGGACGGCGCTTTCACAGATCTTCAAAACACCAGCTGCACCAGCAGCATATAGCAGGCGGTGCCCGCCAGGATGGACAGCAGCGTGTTCCGCCGCCACAGGTGCAGCCCGGCTGTCACCGCCACGGCGATGGCCTCCGGAATACCGTGGCTGCCGCCCAGAAGGTCGGTGCTGCGCAGGCTATACACCACCAGCAGGCCCATCATGGCCGGCGGCAGCAGCCTGCCCAGGTCCTCCACCACCTTCGGCAGCTTCTTGTCCCCAGAGAACAGCAGGAACGGCGTCCATCGGGTGATCTGGGTGGCCAGCGCCACCATCGCCACGATGATCAGGGAATGTATCGTGTCTAGGCGCATAGCTTCCTCCTTCCCAGCAGCAGGACCGCCAGGGTCAGCACCATGGCCGGGATGACCATGTTGTCCGCGCCGAAAACGGCCAGACCCGCCACAGCGCACACCAGACCGGCAGCGCCGGGGGCACGGTTCTCTTTCTTGACGACCTGCTCGATGAACAGCACCACGAACAGCGCCGTCAGGGCAAAGTCGATGCCGGTGATGTCAAAGGTGATCAGCCCGCCCAGCAGGCCACCCAGCATGGAGAACGCCACCCAGTACAGCCAGGTCAGGAAGCTCATGGCAAAGTAGAACAGCGTGGGGTCCGTGTCCTCCGGCGGCTCCACCGAGGAGGAGAGGGAAAAGTTCTCGTCACTGAGGGTATAGATCATAAAATACCGCAGCCTGCCCAGTCCCCGATACTTGGGCAGCAGCGCCAGCGAGAAAAACAGGTGCCGTGCGTTGACCATCAGACTCAGCACAAAGGCCTGCAGGGGATCAAAGGCCGTGGTCAGCAGCGTGATCGCCACATACTGCATACTGCCGCAGAAGGCAAAGGCACTGACAAAGCCGGCCCACAGAAAGCTGTAGCCCTTGGAGGCCATCAGCACGCCGTAGGCCATGCCTACGGCCAGATAGCCGGTCATAATGGGGATGGTATGGGGAAACGCCGCCTTCACCGCTGCGGCAAAGCTCCTGTTCTGCACGGTATCACATCCTTTGAAGCGTGGGATAACGGCGCCATTATAATGTAAAACTCTTTTTCCCGCAATACTGGAAAACAGCGAATAAATGGTATATAATACAGGAACTTGTTGTGACTTTTGGTTGACAAAGGAGCGTATGTCATGGAAGAAATGCGTAGCTTTGGATATATCTGTCCGGCCTGCGGCAAGGCCGTGCTGCACAGCCGCAGCGTTTTCGCCCTGAACGCCGCCGCGGCGCGGATGGAATGCGAATGCGGCAAAGAAGCTCTGACCGCTGAGACGGACGGCCTGCGCTTCCGGCTGAACGTGCCCTGCGGCGTGTGCGGTGGGCACCACCAGGCGGAGTGCGACGCCGGCGCGGTGCTGCACGGCCGGGGCATCGGCCTGGCCTGCCCGGTAAAACAGGAGCTGTGCTGCTACATCGGTGAGGAGCCCCAGGTGCGAAAGGCCATGGAGGGTCTGGCCCTGCGCGTGGCCAAGGAAAAAGCGTCCCCCGATGAGGCCTTCACCGACAACGTCATCATGTATGAGGTGCTGTCCGAGCTGAAGGATATCGCCGCCCGGGGCGGTATCGCCTGCGCCTGCGGCAGCCACGAATATACCATGCAGGTGCGCCGCGGCGCGGTGGACCTGACCTGTGCCAAATGTGGGGGACGCCTGCGCCTTCCCGCCGCCACCGACAGCGACCTGGATGATCTGTGCTGCCGCATGACGCTGACCATCCCGGGGAGGTAACATGGGCGCTGTCTTCTGTTTTCTGCTGTTTCTGGCCGCAGTGGGTCTCTGCATCCTTTTGGGCCAGTCCCTGATCCTTGCGATATGGGTGGGCATAGCAGCCTTCGCCGCCCTGGGCCTGCGCCGCGGGATGACCGTGCGGGCCATGTGGGACGCCGCCTGGGAGCAGGGCCGCAAAATGTGCTGCGTGATCGTGATCTACATGCTCATCGGCGCCATCACCGCCCTGTGGCGCAGCGCCGGGACCATCGCCTTCTTCATCTATCACGGGCTGCGCATCATCACGCCGCAGCTGTTCCTGCTGGTGACGTTCCTGCTGACCAGCTTCATCTCCTACGCCCTGGGCACGTCCTTCGGCGTGGTGGGCACCCTGGGCGTGATCCTGATGGCCTTGGCCCGCTCCGGCGGCGTCAGCGTGGCCATCACGGCGGGGACCATCGTGGCTGGCGCCTACTTCGGCGACCGCTGCTCGCCGGCCTCCTCCAGCGCCACGCTGGTGGCCGCCGCCACCGATACCAAGCTCTATGACAACCTGCACATGATGCACCGCACCGGCTGGCTGCCCTATCTGGTCAGCCTCGCGGCCTACGCCGCCCTGTCCGTAACGCACCCGCTGGCCATGGTGGACAGCGGTGTGCTGGACCAGCTGTCCGGCACCTTCAGCCTCAGCTGGTGGACGGCCATCCCGGCGCTGCTGATCCTGATCCTGCCGCTGTGCAAGGTCCCCATCCGCCCACCATGGCCGTCAGTGCGCTGACGGCGCTGCTGGTGACGGTGTTCGCCCAGGGCCGCGCTCTGCTGCCCACCCTGCGGGATGCGGTGCTGGGCTACCTCCCCGCCCCCGGCGCGCTGCACGATGTGCTCTCCGGCGGCGGCATGATGTCCATGGTCTCGGCCACCATCATGGCCGTCAGCGCCGGGCTGTACGCCGGGCTGCTGGGCGGCATGGGTGTGCTGAACGGCGCGGCGCATCTGGCCCAGCGCCTGGCCCGGAGAGCCGGGCGGTTCCCCGCCTGCGCGGCGATCTCCGTGGTGTGCAGCATGGTGTTCTGCAACCAGTCCACCTGCGCGGTGGTGTGCAACCAGCTGCTGGAGGACGACTACACCAAGCGCGGCCACGGCAGGGGCGAGATGGCCCTTGACATCGAGAACTCCGGCATCGTCCTCTCGCCGCTGATCCCCTGGAACATCTCCGTGTCCATCCCGCTGGCCATGCTGGGCGCGGACATGTCCGCCATCCCCTACGAGATACTGCTGTACGCCATCCCTCTGTGCTATTGGCTGACAAAGCGCCGGGTCTACCCGCCGAAAGGAGACGACTGCTATGATACGATTGCTGAGCCGCTGGCTCATTCCTGACCGGGACAACGTGTCCTCCCCCGCCGTCCGCCGCGCCTACGGCACACTGTGCGGCGCTGTGGGCATCGCACTGAATATTCTGCTGTTCATCGGCAAATTCTTCGCCGGACAGCTGTCCGGTTCCATCGCCGTCACGGCGGACGCCTTCAACAACCTGTCCGACGCCGGCTCCTCGGCGGTGACGCTGCTGGGCTTCCGTCTGGCGGGCAAAAAGCCGGACACCGACCACCCCTTTGGCCACGGCCGCATCGAGTACATATCCGGCCTGATCGTAGCGGGCCTGATCCTGCTGATGGGTGTGGAGCTGGCCAAGTCCTCCTTTGACAAGATCCTCCATCCGGAGGCCGTCACCTTTTCCCTGATGGCTATCGCCATCATGGCCGCCTCCGTGTGCGTGAAGGTCTATATGTGGCTGTACAACCGGGCCGTCGGCCGGAAGATCAAGTCCGCCGCCATGGAGGCTACCGCCACGGACAGCCTTTCCGACACCGTCTCCACCCTGGCGGTGCTCCTTGCCATGCTCATCGGCAAATGGACCGGTCTGGCGGTGGACGGCTATGTGGGCCTGGTGGTGGCGCTGTTCATCCTGTTCTCCGCCTACAAGGCCGCAAAAGAGACCCTGTCCCCCCTGCTGGGACAGGCGCCCGACCCGGAGCTGGTGCGGGAGATACGGGATATCGTCCTCTCCAACGACACAGTGCTGGGCGTACACGATCTGGTGGTCCATGACTACGGCCCCGGCCGTCTGATGATCACCCTCCACGCGGAGGTCCCCGCCCACGGGGACATCATGGCCATGCACGATGTGATCGACAATATTGAAAAGGAACTGATGGAGAAGCTCCACTGCCACGCCGTCATCCACATGGACCCCATCGTCACCGACGGCTCCGTCACCGCACTGAAGGAACAGGTGGCCGCGCTGGTGAAGCAGGTGGATCCCGGTCTGACCATCCACGACTTCCGCGTGGTCCGGGGCACCACACACGATAACCTGATCTTCGACGCGGTGCTGCCCTTCTCCAGCAGCAAGACCCCGGCCCAGGCAGCGCAGGAGATACGCGCTCTGGTCCGCACCATGGACGGCAATTACTACGCCGTGGTCACGGTGGAGCACAGCTACACGGACTAAGGGCAACACCGCACAGTGAAAGCCGCGGTGCTGCCCGAAAAAAACCGTGCGCCTGCGGCGCACGGATGAGAGCCCTTATTCCTATTCCCACGTCTGCCATATCTCCGGGCAATAGCCCACGGTGGCCTGCTTCCCGTTGCGGACAATGGGCGCGGCGAACAGCTCCGGGTATTCCAGCAGCTTTTCCTCCGCCGCCTGAGGCGTGATGTAGGCCATGTACAGCGCCTCATACGCCCGGCAGTCCTTGTCCACCAGCGCGTCGAAGCTGCCCACGGCCGCCCGGATGGAACGGTACTCCCCCGGCGATACACCCTTGCTCACAAGGTCGATGTACTGGTACTTGATGCGGCGCTCCTTGAACCAGCGCTCCGCCTTTTTCGTGTCGAAGGACTTGCTTTTTCCGAAGATCTGAATATTCATAGCGTATGCTCCTTACAAAAGAAATGGAGGGACAGTATGGACGATACCATCCGCAGACTGAAAGAGCTGACGGACAGCTCTGACAACATCGTGTTTTTCGGCGGCGCCGGCGTGTCCACCGAGTCCGGGATACCGGACTTCCGCAGTGTGGACGGCCTGTATCACCAGAAATTCAAATACCCGCCGGAGACCATGCTCAGCCACACATTTTACGAGACGCACACCGAGGAATTCTACGACTTCTACCGGGCCAAAATGCTGGCCCTGGACGCCCAGCCCAACGCCGCCCACCGCAAGCTGGCGGAATGGGAGCAGCAGGGGAAGCTGAAGGCCGTCATCACCCAGAACATCGACGGCCTGCACCAGAAGGCCGGCAGCCAGGAGGTCCTTGAGCTCCACGGCAGCGTGCTGCGGAACCACTGTACCCGCTGCGGGAAATTCTACGGTGTGGAGCGCATCGCGGAGAGCCGCGGCATTCCCCGCTGCACCTGCGGCGGCATCATTAAGCCGGACGTGGTGCTGTATGAGGAGTCCCTGGATGAGGACGTGATGGCCCGCGCCATCCACTATATCCGGCAGGCAGACGTGCTCATCATCGGCGGCACGTCGCTGGTGGTCTATCCCGCCGCCGGGCTGATACAGTACTACCGCGGCCATAAGCTGGCGGTCATCAACAAGGGCGGGGCCGGCAGCGGTCTTGGCGCCGCCGTCACCATCGACGGCCCTATCGGCCAGGTCATGGCCCAATTATAACACGCAGCGCCCCGGCACGCAAGCCGGGGCGCCGTGCTATTGCGAACGCCGTGCCGATGTGCTATACTATATGTTCAAAAACACCAAGCGAGGCATAGCATGACCACGAAAGATTATCAGACCCGCAGCCCCCTGCGGATATTCCTCTCCTACTTCAAACCCCACCGGCGGCTCTTCGCCCTGGACCTGTCCTGCGCGTTCCTCATCGCCTGCATCGACCTGGCGTTCCCGCTGGTGTCCCGCGCCGCCATGTATACCTGGCTGCCCCAGCGGCAGTTCCGGGTATTCTTCATCGTCATGGCGGTGGTGGTGGCCGCCTATGTGCTGCGCTCGGCGCTGTACTTCGTGGTGGCCTACTGGGGCCACACCTTCGGCATCCGCGTGGAGGCGGATATCCGCCGCGATCTGTACCGCCACATTCAGGAGCTGGGCTTCGACTTCTACGACCGCAACCGCACCGGCCAGCTGATGAGCCGCCTGACCAGTGACCTGTTTGAACTGACGGAGCTGGCCCACCACGGGCCGGAGGATCTGTTCATCTCCCTGGTGACCATCGTGGGCGCGCTGGCGGTGATGTTCACCCTGCGCTGGGAGCTGGCGCTGGTACTGCTGGTGCTGCTGCCTGTCCTGCTGACCATGGCCCTGCGCCGCCGCCGGCAGATGAGCGCCGCCTCCCAGGCTGCCAAGGTCAAGACCGGCACCATCAACGCCGCCATCGAGTCCGGCCTGTCCGGCGTGCGGACCACCAAGGCCTTTGCCAACGAGGAAGCCCAGCAGCAGCGGTTCGACGAGGCCAACGAGGTGTTCAAGACCGCCAAGCGTGGCTTTCACAAGGAGATGGGCCGCTTCAACGCGGTGATGGAGTTCTGCACCGGCATATTGCCGGTGGCGGTGATCGCCGTGGGCGGCTGGCTCATCATGGGGGAGAAAATGGACTATGTGGATCTGATCACCTTCTCCCTATACGTCACCGCCTTCGTCAGTCCCATCCGCAAGCTGGCCAACTTCGCCGAGATGTTCTCCAACGGCTTCGCGGGCCTGCACCGCTTCATTGAGCTGATGGCCACCGAGCCGTCCATCCAGGACGCGCCGGACGCGCAGCCCCTCGAACATGTACAGGGCCGCGTGGACGTGAACGACGTCTCCTTCGCCTACGGCGAAAAGGCCGAGGTGCTGCACAACGTGACGCTGCACATCCCCGCCGGCGAGACGGTGGCCCTGGTGGGGCCCTCCGGCGGCGGCAAGACCACCCTGTGCCAGCTGCTGCCCCGGTTCTACGATGTGGACAGCGGCAGTATCACCGTCGACGGCCGCGATGTCCGCGCCGTCACCCAGCGCTCCCTGCGCCGGGCCATCGGCATCGTACAGCAGGATGTGTTCCTGTTTGCCGACACCATCCGCGAGAATATTCGCTATGGCCGCCCCGACGCCACCGACGCTGAGGTAGAGCAGGCGGCGCGGCAGGCGGAGATCTACGACGACATCTGCGCCATGCCAGACGGGTTCGACACCTATGTGGGTGAGCGGGGCGCGCTGCTCTCCGGCGGGCAGAAGCAGCGGGTGGCCATCGCCCGGGTGTTTCTGAAGGCCCCGCCCATTCTGATACTGGATGAGGCCACCTCCGCGCTGGACAGCGTGACGGAAGCCCGCATCCAGGGCGCCTTTGACCGTCTGGCCCGAGGCCGCACGACACTGATCATCGCCCACCGGCTGTCCACCATTCGTTCGGCCGGCCGGATACTGGTGATACAGGACGGCGTGATCGCCGAGGAGGGCAGCCACGCGGAGCTGCTGGCAAGGAACGGCGTGTACGCCACACTGTACCGCACGCAGAATTTGGGGGCATAACATGGACAGACGAGAACTACTGGACAGAGCCGCCCACAGCCCGGAGGAACGGCTGCTGCTGAGCCGCGTGTGGGATAAGTGCGAGCAGTGCCGCACGCGGAACATTCCCACGGCCACAGGCTTTCTCTCCCCCCAGGAACAGGCGGCGGCGCAGCATCTGCTGAACGCGCTGGGGTGCCGGGAGGGCTATGTGCTTTGGGGCGGCTATGACGGCGCGGAGCGAAAGCGGCTGCTGTTTCTGCCGGAGTGGATGGCGGAGCCGGACGGCACGGAGATCGCGGCGGTGCGGGCCGCGTGCCGCAGCGGCGGCGACCTGACCCACCGGGATTTTTTGGGCAGTTTGATGGCTCTGGGATTGACCCGGGAGAAGATAGGCGATATACTTGTGGAAAAGGGCGGCTGTCAGGTGCTGCTGGACCCGTCCATGACGGATTTCCTGCTGCAGAACTGGGACAGCGCCGGCCGGGAGAAGCTCACCGTAACGCCGCTGCCGCTTTCGGCGCTGGCGGTCCCCCATGCGGCGGTGAAGGAACTGCGGGACACCGTCTCCTCCCTGCGGCTGGACAACGTGCTGGCGGCGGGATTTTCTCTCAGCCGGGGCCGGGCGGCGGAGGCCGTGGAAAAGGGGTCCGTACAGGTGAACTACGTCACCTGTGTGAAGCCGGACAAGCCCGTGTCGGCGGGGGATACCATCACCTGCCGCGGTCTGGGAAAATGCGTATTGGACAGCGTGGGCGCTCCCACGAAAAAGGGCCGCCTGCCGGTGGACATACGGCGATACATATAAGGGAGAAACAGCTATGGACGAGAAGAAGATAGCACGCATCAACGAGCTGGCCCGCAAGGCCAAGGCCGAGGGGCTGACAGACGCGGAGATCGAGGAGCGCGCTGCACTGCGGCAGGAGTACCTGAACGCGGTAATGGCCAATGCCCGCAGCGTACTGGAGAATACCTATATCGTGGACGAAAAGGGCAACAAGCGAAAGCTGCGGGGAAAGGGAGAAGGGGAAGCATGAGCTACGAATACGACGAGAACAACGGTCTTCAGCCGAAGCCGCCGAAAAAGAACAATAACGACCTGGGTTCGTGGATATTCATCGCGGTGATGTTTGCCGTGGCCTGGCCTGTGGGCCTGATCCTGCTGCTGAGCAAGCTCAGCGAGGGCGGCGGCAGGAAAATGCGCCAGCAGGCGCGGGATGCGTGGCAGCGGACGGCGGCGGGCAGCGCCGAGGCGAAGCCTGCGCAGGCGCGCGCCTCCGCGGCGAAGAACACCGTCCGCAAGGTCACAGAGACGCCGAACTACTCCGACAAGGGCGCCAAAACCATGAAGATCATCGGCGCGGTGGTGGGTATTCTGGGCGTGTTTTTCCTGGTGCAGCAGGTGGACTACTTTGAACTGCGCTACGCCATCAAATGGCATGAATGGATGGACCTGCTGCGGCAGCTGTTCTATCCCCTGGGCATGATGGCCGGCGGCGCGTCCCTGCTGCTGGGCAGCGGCGCCATGAAGCGCCGCCAGCGGCGCTTTGCCACTTACCTCCGCACCGTCGGGCAGAAGCAGGCCGTGCCCCTGGACTATCTGGCCCGGGCCGCCGACGTGTCCCGCCGCCGGGTGGAGAAGGACGTGAACCTGATGCTGGAAAAGGGCCTCTGGGGTGACGAGGCCTATATCGACATGGGCAGCGGTATGCTCTTCAAGTCCCAGGCCGCCGCCACGGCGTACTTTGATGCCGCCCACCGCGCCAAGGCGGAGCAGGGTCAGCCCGCACAGACCGCGCCCGCGCCGGCGGGCTACGCCGCCATCCTGGCCCAGATCCGCGAGCTGAACGACCGCATCGCCGACGAGGCCATCAGCGCCAAGCTGGACCGCATGGAGCAGGTGTCCGGCCGTATTTTCAAACTCATTGAAGAGGACGAGGCCAAGCGTGACGCCGCCGGCACGTTCCTGAACTACTACCTGCCCACCACCCTGAAGCTGCTGGAAAACTACGCCAGCTTCGAGGAGGCCGGTGTCAGCGGCGAGAACCTGAGCCAGGCCAAGGCCAAGATCGAAAAGACCATGGACAGCATCGTGGCGGGCTTCGAGCACCAGCTGGACGAGCTGTACCGCACCGATGCCATGGATATCGACAGCGATATCCGGGTGATGGAGACCATGCTGCGCCGGGACACCGCCAGCGTAGCGGACGACTTCGGCCTGAACGGCAGCAGCGCCGTGCAGCAGCGGGATGAGTAAACGAAAAGGGAAACGCAGCGCGCCTGCGTTTCCCTTTTGTGCTTGCGGCCCTTTTCCGCCCCCGCCGCGGCACAAAAAGCGCCTTGTTTGTTGACGGGACGGGAAAAATGGGGTACAATGTCGGTAACGTTACCAGCGACCTGTTTCGCGTCCTTTGACGGAACAGGCGTGCTACCATAGAGCAGACGAGCAGCGTGAAAGAAAAGGAGCTGAGCACATGACGCGGCACCCGGCCCACGACATCTACACCTACCTCGGCGCACACCCGGCGGAGCAGGGCTTCACCTTCCGCGTGTGGGCGCCCAACGCCCGCGCCGTAGCGCTGGCCGGGGACTTCAACGGCTGGCAGCCCCGGCCCATGACCCGGCTGGATACCGGCGTGTGGGAAACGGCGGCGGAGAACGCCAAGGTCTACGACGCCTACAAATATGTGGTCACCGGCGCGGACGGCCGGGTGGTCTGGAAGGCCGATCCCTGTGCCTTCCACGCGGCCACCCGTCCCGGGACAGACAGCAAGGTCTACGACCTGTCCGGATACCGGTGGCGGGACGATGACTGGCGGCAGCAGCGGCTGGAAAAGCCGCCGGTGAACGGCGAGCTGCTGATCTACGAGGTGCATCTGGGCTCGTGGAAGCGCCACGAGGACGGCTCTCCCCTGAGCTATGTGGAGCTGGCAAAGGAGCTGCCCTCCTATGTAAAGGCCATGGGCTACAACTTCGTAGAGCTGCTGCCGGTGACGGAATACCCACTGGACGACAGCTGGGGCTACCAGTGCACCGGCTACTTCGCCCCCACCAGCCGCTACGGCACGCCCCACGACTTCATGGCCCTGGTGGATGCCCTGCACCGGGCGGGGCTGGGCGTGATACTGGACTGGGTGCCCGCCCACTTCTGTAAGGACAGCCACGGGCTTATCGAATTTGACGGCACCTGCCTCTACGAGTACGGCGACCCCCTGAAATGGGAGCACGCCGGCTGGGGCACCCGTGTATTCGACTTCGGCAAGCCGGAGGTCCGGGAATTCCTGCTGTCCTCCGCCGTCTACTGGTTGAAGGAATACCACATCGACGGGCTGCGGGTGGACGCGGTGGCGTCCATGCTGTATCTGGACTATGACCGGCAGGGCGGCGCGTGGCGTCCCAACAAGGACGGCGGCCGGGAGAACCTGGAGGCCATCGACTTCCTGCGTGAGCTGAACCGGGCAGCCTTTGCCGCCGACCCGGCGGCGCTGATGGTGGCGGAGGAGTCCACCGCGTGGCCGCTGGTCACCTATCCGCCGGAGCAGGGCGGTCTGGGCTTCAACCTGAAGTGGAACATGGGCTGGATGAACGACCTGTGCCACTATCTGAAGATGGACCCCTACTTCCGCCAGTTCCACCACCGGGACGTGACGTTCTCCATGGTCTACGCCTTCTCGGAAAACTACGTCCTGCCCCTGTCCCACGACGAGGTGGTCCACATGAAGGGCTCTCTCCGGGGCAAGATGCCCGGCGACGACTGGCGGCAGCTGGCCGGTGTAAGGAGTTTCTGGGCCTATATGCTGTGCCACCCCGGCAAAAAGCTGCTGTTCATGGGCAGCGAGCTGCCCCAGTGGCACGAGTGGGACTTCCGCGGCCAGCTGGACTGGTATCTGCTGGACGATCCCGCCTGCCGGGCCAGCCATGAGTGCCTGCGGCAGCTGAACCGGCTGTATAAGCGCAACCGGTGCCTGTGGGAAAACGACCGGGACTGGGACGGCTTTACATGGCTGGTGGCCGATGATAACCACAACAATGTGCTGGTGTTTCTGCGGCGGGACCGCAGGGGCCACGAGCTGATCTGTGCGGTGAATTTCGCGCCGGTGCCCTGGGACAACTACCGCTTCGGCGTGCCGGCGGCGGCGCGGTACGAGGTACTGTTTAACACGGACGACGCCTGCTGGGGCGGCAGCGGCTGCGCCCTTCCGGCGGGCAGCCGGATCGACGTGGACGAGATCCCCTCCCACGGGCGGGAGACTTCCCTTTCCCTGACCATCCCGCCCTTGGGCGCGGTGCTGCTGCGCCGGGAGGGAAAACGCCCCCGGAAAAAACAGAACACAGGAGGTACGCAAGGATGAAAAAAGAGTGTGTGGCGATGCTGCTGGCCGGCGGCCAGGGCAGCCGCCTGTACGTGCTCACCGGCAGCATGGCCAAGCCCGCCGTGCCCTTCGGCGGCAAATTCCGCATCATCGACTTTCCCCTGTCCAACTGTACCAACTCCGGCATCGACACCGTGGGCGTGCTGACCCAGTACCGGCCGCTGGAGCTGAACACCTACATCGGCAGCGGCCAGCCCTGGGAGCTGGACCGTGTCAACGGCGGCGTACATATCCTGCCGCCCTACCAGAGCGCCGGCGGCGCCGTCTGGTACAAGGGCACCGCCAACGCCATCTACCAGAACATCGGCTTCGTGGATCTGTACGACCCGGAGTACGTACTGGTGCTCTCCGGCGACCACATCTATAAGATGGACTACTCCCTGATGCTGCGCCGCCACAAGGCCACCGGCGCCGACTGCACCATCTCCGTCATGGAGGTCCCCTGGGAGGAGGCCAGCCGCTTCGGTATCATGGCCGTGGACGGCGAGGACAACATCACCGAGTTCGCCGAGAAGCCCAAGGAACCGAAAAGCAACCTGGCCTCCATGGGCATCTATATCTTCACCTGGAAAAAGCTGCGCCAGTACCTCATCGATGATGAGACTGACCCCCGCAGCGACAACGACTTCGGAAAAAACATCATCCCCGCTATGCTGCGAAACGGTGAGAAGATGTCCGCCTACCGCTTCGAGGGCTACTGGAAGGACGTGGGCACGCTGGACTCCCTGTGGGACGCCAACATGGATATGCTCTCCCCCGGCTCCGGGCTGAACCTGCTGGACAAGAAGTGGCGCATCTACGGCCGCACGCCCACCTGCCCGCCCACCTACATCGGTAAAACGGGCGATGTGGGCAACAGCGCCGTGGCCAAGGGCTGCACCGTGCTGGGCGAGGTAAAGAACGCCGTCCTCAGCACCGGCACCACCGTGGCCGAGGGCGCGTCCGTCTCCTATTCCGTGGTCATGCCCGGCGCCGTCATCGAGGCAGGCGCGAAGGTGTCCTACGCCATCGTGGGCGAGGGCTGCCGCGTAGGCAGAAACGCCGTGGTGGGCGGCGCCCCGGGCAGCGTCCCCTTTGAGGACTGGGGCATCGCCGTGCTGGGGCCCCGGACCTCCGTGGCGGACGGCGCGGTCATCGAACCGAAAATGATGCTGGGCGAAAACGGCAAGGAGGTGCGGCCATGAACGGAATGCACGGGATCATCTTCTCCTACGACAAGGAAAACGGCCTGCGGGAGCTCATCGAAAATCGCGTCCACGGCTCCATCCCCTTCGGCGGTGACTACCGCATCATCGACTTCATCCTCTCCAGCATGGTGAACGCCGGTGTCACGGACGTGGGCGTCATCATGCACGGCAAGTGCCAGTCGCTGCTGGACCACCTGGGCAGCGGCAAGAGCTGGGACCTGAGCCGCAACTTCGGCGGTCTGACGCTGCTGCCGGCCTTCGCCTATAATGAGCAGCACCGCGGCGACGGCCAGTTCCGCGGCCGCGTGGATGCCCTGGGCAGCGTGATGAACTACCTGAAGAGCATCCGCCAGGACTACGTGGTGCTGTCCGACAGCGACACGGTCATCAACGCACCCCTGGAGGACGTGCTCCGCCGCCATATCGACACCGGCGCGGACATCACCGCCGTCTGCACCGCCGTCCCCGGCGACGGGCAGGATACCTACTTCCGGCTGGACGCCCGGGGCCGCATCACCGACACGGCCTACGGCCTGCACACGCCGGAGGGCTATCGCTGCCTGAACATCTTTGTCCTGCGGACCGAGCTGCTCATCCAGCTGGTGACGGAGTGCCTGAGCCACAACCGTTACAGCCTGCGGCGGGATGTCCTTCAGGGCATGAGCAGCCGCCTCCATCTGCAAAGCTATGTCTACGACGGCTACGCCGCCCACATCAGCACCCTGCAGAACTACTACGACCGCAGCATGGAGCTGCTGGATACCGCCACCCGCAGCGCCCTGTTCTGCCCGGACCGTCCGGTATACGGCAAGGAAAACGACTCCCCCTCCAGCTACATCGACCCGGAGGGCGGCTGCGTCAACTCCCTGGCCGCCGACGGCTGCGACATCCAGGGCAGCGTAAAAAACTGCGTGCTGTTCCGCAACGTGCGTATTGAAAAGGGTGCCAGCGTGGAAAACTGTATCCTGTTCAAGGACACGGTGGTCAAGCGCGGTGCCATACTGCGGGGCGTGATCACCGACAAATACGTCACCGTCAGCGAGAATGTGACCCTGATGGGCCATGAGCGCTATCCCATCGTCATCGCCAAGGGCGCGACGGTGTGAGAGAAAGGAGCCTGCCATGAAGCTGCTGTATGTGACCAGCGAGGCCTATCCCTTCTGCAAGACCGGCGGCCTGGCCGATGTGGCCGGCAGCCTCCCCCCCGCCCTGGCGGCGGAGGGTGTCGAGACCGCCGTCATCCTGCCCCTGTACGACAAGATCGGCCCCCAGTGGCGGGAGAAAATGACCTTCCGCCGGTATATCTACGTGGACCTGGGCTGGCGGCATGAGTACTGCGGCCTGTTCTCCCTCCATGACCGGGGTGTGACCTGGTACTTCGTGGACAACGAAAAATACTTCCGCCGCGGCCGCCTGTACGGCGAGTTTGACGACGGCGAGCGCTTCGCCTTTTTCAGCAAGGCCGTCGTCGACCTGCTGCCCAGCCTGGACTGGATGCCGGACATCCTCCACTGCAACGACTGGCAGACGGCGCTGGTGCCCATCTATCTCAAGGACGCGGCCACCCGCTGGTGGGAGATACGCCATATCCGCACGGTGTTCACCATTCACAACATTGAGTATCAGGGCCGCTACGGCAGCGACAGCGTGGACCAGCTCTTCGGTCTGGATCGTGGCTGGTACGACGACGGCACGCTCCGCATGGACGGCGACGTGAACCTGATGAAGGGTGCCATGCTCATGGCGGACGCCGTCACCACCGTCAGCCCCACCTACGCCGCCCAACTCCATGACCCGGCCTATGCCGAGGGACTGGAGAGCGTGGTGGACGCCATCGGCTGGAAAATGCACGGCGTGGTCAACGGCATCGACACCGTCACCTACGACCCCGCCGCCGACCCGGCGCTTCCGGCGCATTACACGGCGGCAGACCCGGCCGGCAAGGCCGTGTGCAAGGCATCCCTGCAGGGGGCGCTGGGGCTGCATCAGGAGCCGGACACGCCGCTGATCGCCATGGTGACGCGGCTGGTGGGCCACAAGGGGCTTGATCTCGTGCAGCAGGCCATGGACGGCATTATGGCCGCCGGCTGCCAGTTCGTGGTGCTGGGCACCGGCGACAGGCAGTATGAGGATTTCTTCCGCTGGAAGGCAGGTCAGTATCCCGGCCGCGTGTCGGCGCAGATCCTGTACGCCGAGGATCTGTCCCGCCGCGTATACGCCGCCGCCGACCTGTTCCTGATGCCCTCCCGCAGCGAGCCCTGCGGCCTGAGCCAGATGATCGCCATGCGCTACGGCGCGGTGCCCATCGTGCGGAGCACCGGCGGTCTGGCAGACACCGTGCGCTCCTGCCAGGTGGGGCAGGAAGATGGCACCGGCTACCTGTTCGGCGACTATGACGCCGGGGCCATGCTCTCCGTCATCGGTCAGGCCACCGGCCTGTACCGGGGCGACCGGACAGGCTTCGACACCGTTCGATACCGTGGCATGACCGCGGACTTCAGCTGGGGCCGCAGTGCGGCGGCCTACCGGCACATTTATGAGAACCTTTGACCCAAGGAGGAGTTACCCGATATGACCTACAACAAAGAGACCCTGAAAGAGGCCATCGTGCAGAAGCTGCGCCTCAACTACGGCTGCACCGAGCAGCAGGCCACCGACGGCGAGATGATGAAGGCCTGCGCCATGGTCCTGCGGGACATCATGGCCGAGCACGGCGTACAGACCCGCGAGGAGACGGCTCACGAGGAAAAGCGCAAGGTCCACTACCTGTCGCTGGAGTTCCTGATGGGCCGCAGCCTGATGAAAAACGCCTTCAATCTGGCGCTGCTGGAGCCCCTGACCGCCGCCATCGGCGAGCTGGGCTTCAAGGCGGCGGACATCTTCGACATGGAGCCGGACGCCGGTCTGGGCAACGGCGGTCTGGGCCGTCTGGCCGCCTGCTATCTGGACAGCATGACCACCCTGGAGATCCCGGCGACGGGCTACTCCATCTGCTATGAGCTGGGTATTTTCAAGCAGAAGATCGTGGAGGGCCAGCAGGTGGAGCTTCCCGACGACTGGATGCAGCTGGGCGACGCCTGGCTCCTGCCCAAGCTCCAGGAGGCGGAGGAGGTCCACTTCGGCGGCAAGGTCCGCACCCGCTGGGATAACGGCCACCTGATGGTGGTCCACGAGGACTACACCCGTGTGCTGGCCATCCCCTGCGACATGGAGATCGCCGGCTACGACACCGACCATGTGAACACCCTGCGTCTGTGGCAGGCCCGCAGCCCCAAACCCATCGACATGAAGCTCTTCAGCGAGGGCCAGTACCTCCATGCCGCCGAGGAGCGCGCCATGGCTGACGCCATCAGTCAGGTGCTCTACCCCGAGGACAACCACTACGAGGGCAAGTCCCTGCGACTGAAGCAGCAGTATTTCTTCGTGTCCGCCACCATTCAGTCCATCACCCGCAAGCACATCCAGCAGTACGGTACCCTCAAGAACTTCCATGAGAAGAATGTCATCCAGATCAACGACACCCACCCCACGCTGGTGATCCCGGAGCTGATGCGTATCCTCATCGACGATGCCGGCATGGGCTGGGACGAGGCCTGGCACATCACCACCCACTGCGTGGCCTACACCAACCACACCGTGCTTTCCGAGGCCCTTGAGGTCTGGCCGCAGCAGCTGTTCGAAACGCTGCTGCCCCGCGTGTGGCAGATATTGCAGGAGATCTCCCGCCGCTGGCAGCAGCAGGTGGAGGAATTCTATCACGACCCGGTCAAGACCGCCAAGCTGGCCATTATCTGGGACGGCGGCGTCCGCATGGCCAACCTGTGCATCGCCGGCAGCATGGCCGTCAACGGCGTCAGCGCCCTGCACTCCGAGATTTTGCGGAAGGACCTGTTCAAGGACGCCTGCCAGATGATGCCGGACAAGTTCAAGAACGTCACCAACGGCATCGACCACCGCCGCTGGGTGCCCCAGATCAACCCCGGTCTGGACGGACTGCTCCGTGACCTGATCGGCGAGGGCTATCTCACCCATCCGCAGGAGCTGAAAAAGCTGGAGGCCTACGCCGGCGACAAGGCGGTCCTTCAGCGTCTGGAGGACATCAAGCATCAGAACAAGCTTGCCTTTGCCGCCTTCGCCAGGAAGCACCAGGGCGTGGTGCTGAACACCGACGCCATCTTCGATGTGCAGGTAAAGCGCCTGCACGAGTACAAGCGCCAGCTGCTGAACGCCCTGCAGATCATCTACCTGTACCAGCGCCTGCAGGATGACCCCAGCCTGGACCTCCCGCCCCAGACGTTCCTGTTCGGCGCCAAGGCCGCCCCGGGCTACGCCGTGGCCAAGCGCATCATCCACCTCATCAACTCGGGCTCCTGCACGCTCGACGCCACGGGACGCATCTCCGACGCCGAGGGACGTCCGACGATGAAGCCCTTCTGGGAGCTTACCGAGTCCGACGTCGAGGCCTGCCTCGGGGCGACGACCTGGTATCCGGCCGGCCGTGAGTACATGCGCGGCGGCGGTTTCTCGTCGCACTTCCTCACGCGGGGCGAGATGCCGATGACGATGTGCCGCCTGAATCTGGTCAAGGGGCTGGGTCCCGTGCTCCAGATTGCCGAGGGTTGGGCCGTCAACGTCGACGAGCCGATTTTCGAGGCCATCAACCTGCGCACCGACCGCACCTGGCCGACTACCTTCTTCGCACCGCGCCTGACGGGCCACGGCCCCTTCCGCGACGTCTACTCGGTGATGAACGCCTGGGGCGCCAACCACGGAGCCATCAGCTACGGCCATGTGGGGCAGGAGATGGCGACGCTCGCCTCGATGCTCCGCATTCCGGTGGCGATGCACAACCTCGACACAGACGACCTCTTCCGTCCGTCGGCCTGGGGAGCCTTCGGCTCCGATACGGAGGGCGCCGACTACCGCGCCTGCCGCAACTACGGACCCCTTTACCGATAGAAGGCCATGCGCTTCGCGATTCGACACATGCTGCTCTGCCTCTGGCTGCTGGCGCTCCCGCTTGCGGGGGCGGCGGCCGAGCCGTCGGCTGCGGCGCTGCGCTTCGACGAGCTGCGCCACGACTTCGGGACCATCCGCGAGGAGGCGGGTCCGGTCAGCCATACGTTCCGTTTCCGCAACGTCTCGGGGCGGCCGCTGGTCATCGAACAGGTGCTCGCCACGTGCGGCTGCACGGTGGCCCGCTACGACCGGCGCCCCGTCCGTCCGGGCGAGGAGGGGACCATCACCGTCAGCTTCGACCCCCGGGGGCGTACCGACACCTTTCACAAGAGCGTGCGCGTGGTCACCGACCGCGGGCGGAGCATCACCTCGCTCTTCCTGAGCGGCACCATCCTGCTGGCGGAGACGCCGCCCGAGCACCTCTACGAGATTGCCGACGAGGTCTATCTCGACCGGCGCAGCGCCTGCGGCTGCTGAATCGTTCGTCCCGCACGGTGCACCTGACGGCCGAGGTCGAGGGTGGAGGCGGCTGCCTCGGGGTGACGCTTCCGGAACGGGTGGAGGCGGGCGACGAGGCCGAGGTGACGGTGGCCACCATCGACGCTCCGGGCTACTACGGCTCGCTTGCGGGCCGTGTGCGGATTGGGGTCGACGGCGTGCCCAGCTCTTCGGCCGTGGCCGTCTACGGCTATATGGTCGACGATGCGCGCGGCGTGCGGACGGCCGATGCCCCCGTATGCCGGGTGGAGGGCGGCTACCTCAATTTCGGGCAGAAGCCCCGCGGCACGCTTCGTGTTGCGCAACGAGGGGCGTATGCCCCTCATCGTGCGCAAGGTCGAGACGCCGTCCTTCGTCGGGAGCGACTTTGCGGGTGAGCGGCGGCTGCAACCGGGCGAAAGCCTCGTGGTGAAGCTGAAAGTCGAACTGCGCGCGGCGGGCGGAGTCGATGCCGACGTGTGCGTGATTACGAACGACCTCAAACGACCCGTCATGCGCCTCAAAATCGAGGGCGAGGTGCGCTGAACGGCGACGACTTCGCGCTCGGGCCAGGCCGGACCCGGTATCCGGTGTAGCCGAACACAGAAAAAAACCGAAAGACCAATAATAATAAAGACCGTTAAAAAAACAGGCTTCGGTGACCCCGCGCAGGCGGGGGGCCGGCTGTGGGAACCTCCGCAAGAGACGATATCGCAACCTGTGGTGAGGGAAAATTTTATGGCTGCGAGCGTCGGGAGGTTCCCCGCCCGGTAAAACAGGGCGTCCCGGCGGACGGGACGCTTTTTTTCATGAATACCTTTTAACCTTTTAACCCAACCGATATGAAACGACTGCTGCTGCTTCTTGCCGCTCTCTGCTGCCTGGCGGGCTGTTGCGACACCTCTGCGCCGGCCATGCCCGACCTCATCCCCCGACCGTCCTCGCTGCGCCCAGGCTCGGGATGCTTCCGCCTGCCCGCCACGCTCGGCTTCTCGTGTGCCGACAGCACCTGGCTCCCGGCGGCGGAGTTCCTGCAGCGCTCGTTGCCCGACGGCGTGGCCGTCGAGAGCGTGTGCGGTGAAAAGGCGCCCTTCACGGTGGTACGTGCGGAGGGGCTCGACACCATCGGAGGCTACCGCCTCAGCGTGACGCGGCGCGGCATCCGCCTCGAGGCGGGGAGCTACGGCGGCGTCATCGCCGGCATCGCAACGCTGCGCCAGCTCACGGGCAGCGACGGCACCGTCCCGGCGGTCGAAATCGAGGATGCGCCGCGCTTCGCATGGCGGGGCTTCATGCTCGACGTGGCGCGCCACTTCTTTACCAAGGAGGAGGTTATGGCGCTGCTCGACCGCATGGCACAGTACAAGTTCAACAAGTTCCACTGGCACCTGACCGACGACCAGGGCTGGCGCCTCGAAATCAAGCGCTACCCCCGTCTGACGGAGGTGGGCTCCGTCCGCCACAAGACGATGGTCGGCAAGGAGTGGGGTACCTACGACAACTCCTCCCACGGCGGATACTACACGCAGGACGAGGTGCGTGACGTGGTGGCCTACGCCGCTGAGAACGGCATCACGGTGATTCCCGAAATCGACCTGCCGGGCCACATGCTCGCCGCACTGGCGGCCTATCCCGAGCTGGGCTGCACGGGCGGCCCCTACGAGGTGTGGGGCCGCTGGGGCGTGGCCGACGACGTGCTCTGTGCCGGCAACGACAAGACCTTCGAATTCCTTGAGGGGGTGCTCGAGGAGGTCATGGAACTCTTCCCCTCGGAGTACATCCACATCGGCGGCGACGAGTGCCCCAAGGTGCGCTGGGAGAAGTGTCCCAAGTGCCAGGCCCGCATCCGTGCGCTCGGCCTCAAGGATGACGGCGAATTCAACGCCGAGCACTACCTCCAGAGCTATGTGATGACGCGCGTCGAGCAGTTCCTCGCCGACCACGGCCGCCGCATCATCGGCTGGGATGAAATCCTCGAGGGCGAGCTTTCGCCCGGCGCGACAGTCATGTCGTGGCGCGGTTCGGAGGGAGGCATCAAGGCTGCCAAAATGGGCCGCGACGTCATCATGACCCCCAACTCGCACTTCTACTTCGACTACTACCAGTCGCGCGACGTCGAGAACGAGCCGCTGGCCATCGGCGGCTATATCCCCGTAGAGCGCGTCTACGAGTTCGACCCCTCGTTCGAGGGTCAGCTCACGCCCGAGGAGGCATCGCACATCCTGGGCGTGCAGGCCAACCTCTGGACCGAGTACATCCCCACGCTTTCGCAGGTCGAGTACATGCTGCTGCCGCGTGAGGCGGCGCTTGCCGAGGTGCAGTGGTGCCAGCCCGACAACCGCTCGTGGGAGCGCTTCCTGGGAAGCCTCTCGCATCTGACCGACATCTACCGTGCGCGGGGCTACAACTTCGCCAAGAATGTCTTCGGCGTCAGCGCCTCGACGGAGAACAACACCGAAAAGGGATGCGTCGAGGTAACCCTCTTTACGCAGGGCGACGCCCCGATTTATTACACGCTCGACGGTTCGGAGCCCACGACCGCGAGCACGCCTTACACTGCGCCGATTGAAATCCGTACGGGCTGCACGCTCAAGGCCATCGCCGCACGCGAGAATATCGAAGTGCGCCCCTACTCGCGCACCTTCACGGCCAACAAGGCGCTTGCGCATCCCATCGTGCTCAACACGCAGCCGCGCGAGAAGTATGTCTACGGTGCACCCGAGACGCTCGTCGACGGCTTCGAAAGCGACTTCACCTATTCGAACGGCGACTGGGCCGGCTGGTTCGGCGACCCGATGGTCGTGACCATCGACATGCAGGGCGCCTCGTACGGTTCGGTACGCCTCGGCACGCTCGTCCAGAAGGGCGAGGACATCTTCCCGCCCCTGAGCCTCAAGGCCTATGTCTCGGAGGATGGCGAAAACTTCACCGAGGCGGGGTCGCTCGACATCCCGATGGAGACGGCCGCCGACCCCGAAGGGCTGAAGAGCTACACGGTGACCTTCCCCGAAACGTCGGCCCGCTATCTGCGCGTCGAGGCCCAAACCGTGCCCGAGATTCCGGCATGGCACGGAGCACACGGCAAGAAGGGCTACCTCTTCGTCGATGAAATCGTAGTCGAATAACCTCACCCATATCCATGAAACGACTTGCATTGCTGCTGGCCGCGCTCCTGACGGCTGCACTCCTGCCCGCATCGGGCCACCCCGTCATTCCGGCTCCGGCCTCGCTGAGCGAACAGCCCGGCGAACTGCGCCTGAGCTCCGGCGCCGCCTTCTCCGTAACGGGCGCACAGGATGGCGGCGAACTGTCCGAATACGTCGCATCGCTTCCCTTCGCACTCCGCGAGGCACCGAAGGGCGGCGTGCTCACCCTCCGCATCGGCTCCCGCAAGGTGACGTCCGACGAAGGCTACCTGCTCACGGTCGGCCCCAAGCGGCTTGCCGTCGAGGCCCGGACCGAAGCGGGCGCCTTCTATGCACTGCAGACGCTGCTGCAGCTGGCCGAGGAGACGGCCCCGGGCCAGTGGCGCATCCCCTGCTGCACGGTGGAGGATGCTCCGCGCTACCCCTACCGCGGCATCATGCTCGACGTGAGCCGGAACTTCCAGTCCAAGGAGTTCATCCTCAAGCAGCTGGATGCCATGGCCCGCTTCAAGTTCAACCACCTGCACTTCCACCTGACCGACGGCGCGGGCTGGCGGCTCGAAATCGAGCGCTACCCCCGTCTGACGGAGTTTGCCGCATGGCGCCCCTACCGGACGTGGCTCGACTGGTGGTCGGCCGACCGCCACTACTGCGAGGCGTCGGACCCGCAGGCCCACGGCGGCTTCTACACGCGGGAGGACATCCGTGAAATCGTCGAACATGCCCGCCGGCTCCACATCACGGTGATTCCCGAAATCGAGATGCCCGGCCACAGCGAGGAGGTGCTTGCGGCCTATCCCGAACTCTCGTGCGCCGGCGAGCCCTACGCCAATTCGGAGTTCTGCCCCGGCAACGAGCAGACCTTCGAATTCCTCGAAGGGGTGCTGACCGAGGTCATGGAGCTCTTCCCCTCGGAATACATCCACATCGGCGGCGACGAGGCCGGCAAGGGGGCTTGGAAAACCTGCCCCAAGTGCCAGGCCCGCATGAAGGCCGAGGGCATCGCCGACGTCGAGGGGCTGCAGAGCTATCTGGTGCACCGCATCGAGCGCTTCCTGAACGACCACGGACGCCGGCTGCTGGGCTGGGACGAGATTCTCGAGGGAGGTCTGGCTCCCAACGCGACGGTCATGTCGTGGCGCGGCGCCGAAGGGGGGCTGAAGGCCATCCGTGCGGGCCACGACGCCATCATGACCCCGGGCGAGTACTGCTACCTGGACTATGCGCAGGATGCCCCCTTCACCCAGCCGCTCTCCATCGGCGGATATACGCCTCTGCGCAAGGTCTACTCCTTCGAGATGACCTTCCCCGAACTCTCGACCGAAGAGCAGGCCCGCCTGCTGGGCGTGCAGGCCAACCTCTTCACCGAATACATCCCCACGCCCGAGCATGTCGAGTATATGCTCTATCCGCGGGCGTTGGCCATTGCAGAGGCAGGCTGGAGCCTTCCCGAGCGGCGTGACTACGACGACTTCCACCGCCGTGCGCTGGGCGCCGTCGAGTGGCTCCGCAATGCCGGCTACCACCCCTTCGAATTGCAGAAGGAGTACGGCGAGCGCCCCGAAAGCCTCGAGCCGAAGGAGCACCTGGCCCGTGGCAAGCGGGTGGAGTACCGCACGCCGTGGAGCGACAAGTATCCCGCCGCCGGGGCGGCGACGCTGACCGACGGCAACATCGGCGGCTGGACCTACGGCGACCGCCGCTGGCAGGGATTCCTCAATTCGGACATCGACGTGACGGTCGACCTGGAGCAGGAGCTTCCGGTCCATTACGTGGGTCTCACCTTCATGCAGTCGAAAGGCCCCTATGTCTGGGTTCCAGCCGAGGTGGAAATCTACGCCTCGCAGGACGGCGAGCACTTCGAGCATCTGACGACCGTACGCAACGACATCTCGACCGAATGCGCCGACCTGCTCTTCAAGACCTATGCCTATACGGGACAGACCAAGGCGCGTTATCTGCGCTGCGTTGCCCGCTCGAACGGCATCGGAGGAGGATGGCTCTTCCTCGACGAAATTGTCGTCCTCTGATTTGTTCGGCCGTTCTCATTCCGTTGCTCCGGTTGTCCGGCGATTATGACGTATTTCGGTAATGAGTCCGGGTTGTATGATTGCCGATTTTGGATATTAGAGTTCAAATTCGGAATGTATTGGCCCCTTTGTAAAGCGTATTCCGGCATCCCGGAATACGCTTTGCTGTTGTCTGTATGCATATGTCGGGCTGATAATGGTTCTGAGAAGAGAGGGGGTCATTAAAAAAAATTAAAAATAACGGATTTGTAACATGTTTATAGGGAAATGGTTTGGTTTGAGTTGCTAATATATTGAATTGCATCTTGTTTGTGCGGTTGTATGTGCTGCTGGTTCAGATTGTTGTCCGCCTGGTTTTCCAACAAGGGTTTGGTTTCTTTGTGAGCGAATTATACGATGATTTTTAAATATTATATTATTCGTTTGCTTTATATAAAAAAATGATGTATCTTTGTTAAGAAAATGTAAACTTGGCTATTTGGATTTTTCAAAAAGAGAAGTCATTAGTTGATAGTTATAATATTGTGAAAGTATTAACCTAAACCGGAGCCTATAGTAAAAATTCAACAATCCTCACCAAGTCATTGGGGTGATTCATTCCGGAATCCCCCGAAATCACCTAATTTTATTGTTATGCTTATGTTTAATTTTAACGGTCTTAATTATGTTGAAATCAATTAAGTCAATGCTCGCCGCGTTCTGTGCGATATTACTCGCCGGGACATTCGGTGCATTCGCCCAGAATGGAGGGGAAACCTCCGTCCAGGGTATCGTCAAGGATGCAGTCGGCCCGATTGTCGGTGCGACGGTCATCACGAAGGACGGTATGTCGGGAACGACAACCTCCATGGACGGAAGCTTTACGCTTACCAAAGTCAAGGATGGAGACGTGATTGTCATCTCGTTCATCGGCTACCAGACTCAGGAGATTCCCTACGTCGGCCAGACGATGCTCGACGTGACGCTCCAGGAGGAGGCTACTGCCCTGAACGCCGTTGTAGTGACGGCCATGGGTATCAAGCGTGAGGAGAAAGCCCTGTCGTACAACGTGCAACAGGTTAAGTCGGACGAAATCACGACGGTCAAGGACGCCAACTTCATGAACTCGATGGTGGGTAAGGTGGCCGGTGTGACCATCAACTCGTCGGCCGTCGGTGCCGGAGGTTCGGCCCGCGTCGTGATGCGTGGTACCAAGTCGCTGACCAAGAGCAACAACGCCCTCTATGTGATTGACGGTATCCCGATGTTCAACACCTCGACCGGCGCCTCCGACATCTCGGTGATGTCCGACCAGCCGGGTTCGGATGCCGTAGCCGACCTCAACCCCGAGGACATCGAGTCCATCAACATGCTGACGGGTCCCTCGGCAGCGGCCCTCTACGGTTCGGAGGCAGCCTCCGGCGTGGTGCTCATCAACACCAAGCGCGGTACGAAGGACAAGACGACGGTCACCTATTCGAACAACACGACCTTCTCGCTGCCCTACATGATGCCCGAGTTCCAGAACAGCTATGTGAACGTTGCCGGCGCACTCGAAAGCTGGGGTGCCAAGCAGCACAGCAACTACGACCCGAAGGACTTCTTCAACACGGGTACGAACGTCATCAACTCGGTGGTTTTCACGACGGGTACGTCGAAGAACCAGACCTACGTATCGGCCTCGACGACCAATACCACGGGTCTGCTTCCCAACACGAAGTATGAGCGTTACAACTTCACTTTCCGCAACACTTCGTCGTTCCTCAAGGACAAGCTCACGCTCGACCTGGGCGGTAGCTACATCATCCAGAACGACCGCAACCTCACGGCTCAGGGTCAGTACTACAACCCGCTGACGTCGCTCTACCTCTTCCCGCGCGGTGACAACTTCGACGAGGTGCGCAACTTCGAGCGTTACAACGCCGCCCGCGAGGTTTACGAGCAGTACTGGCCCTATACGACGGCCGGTATCGGTCTGCAGAACCCCTACTGGATTGCCTACCGCATGGTGCGTGAGAACAACAAGAAGCGCTACATGTACAACGCTACGCTCAAGTACCAGATTACCGACTGGATGGATATCGCCGGCCGTGCCAAGGTCGACAACACGACCAACCGCTATACGTTCAAGAAGTACGCTACGACGGACGCCATCTGGGCCGGTGACAACGGTGGTTATCAGGACGAACAGAGCACCTACCAGAGCTTCTACGGCGACGTGATGCTCAACATCAACAAGACGTGGGACGACTGGTCGCTGTCGGCCAACATCGGCGGTTCAATCAACGACCAGCGTTACGAGATGATTGGCCACGCGGGCAACCTGCGCGATGCCAACCTCTTCGCCGTGCACAACCTCGACTATACGACCAAGTACAAGCCCAAGCAGGCCGGCTGGCATGACCAGGTACAGTCGGTGTTCGCCAACATCGAGGTGGGCTGGCGTTCGATGCTCTATCTGACCGTGACGGGCCGCAACGACTGGGATTCGCGTCTTGCCGGTTCGAAGGAGTCGTCGTTCTTCTATCCCTCGGTAGGTCTTTCGGCCGTCGTGTCGAACATGTTCGATGCTCCGCGCTGGCTCTCGTTCCTCAAGGTGCGCGGTTCGTATGCCGAGGTAGGTAGCGCCTTCGACCGCTTCCTCACCCGTGCTTCGTACCCCTTCAGCGAGGAGTCGAAGAACTGGGAGACGCTCGCCCGCTATCCGGTTTACGAGCTGAAGCCCGAGAAGACCAAGTCGTGGGAGGTCGGTGTGAACGCCAAGTTCCTCAACAAGATTTCGTTCGACTTCACCTACTACCGCTCGCACACCACCAACCAGACCTTCAACGTGCCGCTGTCGGCATCGTCGGGTTACGACTATGTGCCCATTCAGAGCGGTGATATCCAGAACCAGGGTATCGAGATGGGTATCGGTTACAACAACAAGTGGGGTGACTTCACCTTCAGCACCAACTACAACTTCACGTGGAACCAGAACAAGGTGATTCGCCTGGGCGGCGGCGTTGTGAACCCCGCAACGGGTGAAATCGTCGAGATGGAGACCTGGGAGCAGGGCACCTTCGGCAACCTCGACGCCCGCGTCATCCTGAAGGAGGGCGGCTCGATGGGCGACGTCTATGCCGCACACGTGCTGGCTACCGACGCCAACGGCAACATCAAGGTAGACCCGCAGACCGGCGCTCTGGCTCTGGAGGCCAAGGACGTGAAGCTGGGTTCGATTCTTCCCGACTTCAACATGGGTTGGAGCAACAACTTCGAGTACAAGGGTGTCAACCTGGGTGTGACCTTCTCGGCCCGCATCGGCGGTATCGCCCTCTCGAGCACCGAGTCGTTCCTCGACCAGTACGGCGTATCGAAGCGCTCGGGTGAGGCGCGCGACAACGGCGGTGTCTCTGTCAACTACGGCAAGGTGGATGCCAAGACCTATTATCAGACGATTGCCGGTAACGGCGCCTACTACGCTTACAGCGCTACGAACGTCCGTCTGCAGGAGCTCTCGCTCGGCTACACGCTGCCCGCCAAGTGGTTCCACGACAAGGTGCGCATGACCGTTTCGTTCGTGGGCCGCAACCTGTGGATGATTTACTGCAAGGCTCCGTTCGACCCCGAGGTGACCGCTTCGACGACGAACAACTACTACCAGAGCTACGATTACTTCATGCTTCCGAGCACGCGTAATTTAGGTTTCAGCGTCAAACTCCAATTCTAAAAAAATGTCCACGATTATGAAAAAGGTATTGAAATATATTGTAGGCGTTGCTTTGCTGCCGCTGGCCCTTGCCGGATGTACCAGCAATTTCGACGAATACAACACCAACCCCTACGAGCCGACGACACTCGATGTCCGTCAGTTCTTCGCCGAAATGCAGGACTGCTTCGCGTCGCCCGAAGAGAACCCCTTCCAGCGTAACGGTACCTTCTGGGCCTGCTTCGGCGGTTACATCACCGCGCCGCACAGCTGGTCGCGCTCGACGCTCTACTCGACCTGGAATATCGATGACGACTGGAACAAAAGGACCGTCGACTGGTATTACACCAAGTTCTATCCCTCTTATTTCCAGGTGGAAAACTACACCGAGAAGGAGGGCCAGTACTACGCCCTTGCGGTGCTGCACCGCGTGGCCGTGATGCAGTATGTGCTCAACCTGCAGGGCCCGCTGCCCTATTCGCAGGTGACCAACGGCAAGTATGCGGTAGCCTACGATGACGAGAAGACGGCCTGGCATCAGATGTTCGACGACCTGGATTTCGCCATCGCCGAACTGGCCAATGCCATCGACCCCAGTTACCGTCCGATGGCGGGTTACGACCGCGTCTACGACGGTGACTATGAGAAGTGGATTAAATTCGCCAACTCGCTCAAGCTGCGCATGGCCATCCGTATTTCGGGTGTCGATGCCGAGTATGCCAAGCAGCAGGCCCTGTCGGCCATCAACCATCCCATCGGCGTGATGACGTCGAACAGCGACAGCGCCTACGACAACCTCGACGGCCGTTATCCCAACGGATTCTACCAGGTGGGTCACAGCTGGGGCGAGGCCCGTGTGAATGCCTCCATCACGGCCTATATGAACGGTTATGAGGACCCGCGCCGCGAAAAGTACTTCACCAAGGTGACCGTTGCCGGTACCGAGGGTTACATCGGCGTACGCTCGGGTATCCAGGGTGCCAACAAGGCCGACTTTGCGGAGTATTCCGAGTGGAACGTCACGTCGACCACCCCGATGCCTTTCTTCGTAGCTGCCGAGGTCGCTTTCCTGCGTGCCGAAGGTGCACTGCTGGGCTGGGACATGGGCGGTACGGCGCAGCACTGGTATGAGGAGGGTATCCGTCTGGCCTTCTCCGAGGTGGGTGCCTCCGGTGCCGATGACTACATTGCCAACAGTTCGGCCACTCCGGGCAACTACGTCGACCCGAAGAACAGTGCCTACAACTACAACAACCGCAGTACGATTCCCATCGCATGGGATGCCGTTTCGTCCGACGAGCAGCACCTCGAGCAGATTATCACCCAGAAATGGATTGCCAACTTCCCCAACGGTCTCGAGGCATGGTGCGACTTCCGCCGCACGGGCTATCCCTACATCTTCCCGGCCTACAACAACCTCTCGACGCAGGGTGTGACCAACGACCGTCAGCAGCGCCGTCTGCGCTTCTCGCTTTCGGAGTATCAGACCAACAATGCGAACGTGACGGCAGCCGTTTCGATGCTGAGCAACGGCCAGGATTCGGACAATACCGACCTCTGGTGGGCAAAGAAGAACTGAGTATAAACCTTTGATTCAGAAAATCACTATGAAAAAGAAGATATTGAATTTGGGTATGCTGGCGTTTGCCGCGGCTCTTCTTGTCGGCTGCAGCAAATGGACCGAGGTGGAGCCCAACAACTACTTCGAGCCTCGTCCCGAGGAGTATTACCAGCAGTTGCGCGACTGGAAGAAGACCGACCATTCGGTAACCTTCGGTTGGTTCGGCAACTGGACCGGTCAGGGTGCATCGCCCGTGAACTGTCTGATGGGTCTTCCCGACAGCGTCGATTTCGTCTCGATGTGGGGCAACTGGTACGGTCTGTCGCCCGAGAAGTGGGCCGACAAGCGTGAAGTGAAGAGCAAGAAGGGCACGCGCGTGACGATGTGCTTCATCGTGGCCAACTGCGGTGACCAGACCACGCCCCAGTCCGTACGCGACAACTGGCAGGAGAATGGTTTTGCCAGCGAAGAGGCGGCCGTGAAGGACTTCTGGGGCTGGGTTGACGGTGACCAGGCCGCCATCGACGCCGCCATTGCCAAATATGCCAAGTCGATTGTCGACACCATCGACAAGTACGAGTGGGACGGCTTCGACTTCGACTACGAGGCCAACTACGGCGCTCCGGGCAACATCGCAGGTCCCGCTCTGGGTGACACGGGCAATCCCGAAACGAACCGCCAGCGTACGAACTTCCTCACCTTCATCAAGGAGCTGGGCAAGTACCTCGGCCCGAAGTCGGGCACGGACCGTCTGCTGGTCATCGACGGTGAGCCGCAGAACATGCACCCCGATGCACGCGACTATTTCGACTACTACATCATCCAGGCTTATGCCTGCAGCTCCTACTCGAATCTCGATTCGCGTTACAACAGACTGCTGCAGGGCCTCGAAGCTACGGAAGACGAGGCGCTCAAGCAGATGGTTACCGAGAAGCTGATTTGGTGCGAAAACTTCGAGAGCTATGCTTCCGACGGCGGTGTGAGCCACACCACGCGGGACGGCCAGAGAGTCAACTCGCTCAAGGGTATGGCCATGTGGGAGTCGCAGTACGGCTATCGCAAGGGCGGTGTCGGCACCTACCACATGGAGTATGAATACAGCCTGAGCGGACACACGATTGAGTATCCCTATCTGCGCGAGGCTTCGGCCATCATGAATCCTCCTATGAAATAACAAAGTGAGCAAAAGGTTATGAAAAAGAACAGAATCTATATCGGAGTAGCCCTCTGCCTGGCGGCCGTGCTGGGTACGGGGTGCGAAGATGCCAATTACGATACGATTGACAACGGGCTCTACATCAAGGAGGCATTCGACTCCAAGGGCCTGATGTCGAGCAAGATTACGGTCGACGCCGAGGATGTTACCGTGACCCTCACTCCGTCGCTTTCGCGGATGCTCGGGGCAGACGTCAACGTTCGGCTCGAAATCGACCAGACAGTGCTCGACAGCTACAACGAGGCCAATGCGAGCAGCTACCAGGTGCTTCCGGCCGAGTACTACACCATGCCCTCCGAGGGCGTTATCCAGGCCGGTTTCACCAGCGGTGAATCGATGATTGTCACCGTGAAACCCTTCGAATCCGAGGACGGCGCGCAGTATGCGCTTCCGCTCCGCGTCGTCTCGTCGCAGGTAGGCTCGCTGCCTACGTCGTCGAAGTATCTGGTACTTTGCGACAAACCGCTGATTCAGTCGACTCCCTACATGAACTACAGGTCTCACCTCAAGTGCGAGCCGCTCGACGAGGGCAGCGACAACGGCATGGCGAAGACCTGGGGATTGAACCTCAGCGAGTGGTCGCTCGAGTTCTGGGTATGGATGGACGGCTATGCCATCAACAACCAGGCGCTCTTCGACTCGGATGAAATCTACATCCGCTTCGGCGATGCCATGATTGACTACGACCTGCTGCAGATTAAGCTGCGCGGTACGCAGGTGAACACCGTGACGCACTTCTCGCCCAATACGTGGACGCACGTGGCCTTCACCTACGATACGGCGGGTCTGCTGACAATCTACGTCAACGGTGTGAAGGACGTAACGCTCCAGACCAAGGGCGGTGCCGTGCCGGTGAACTACCTCCAGATGGTATGCTCGGGCGTGCAGTACTTCAGAAACAACTGTATGATGGCCCAGATTCGCTTCTGGAACAAGTGCATCACGGCCAGCCAGATTGAGTCGAACCGTTTCTATTCGATTACGCCGACCGACGACATGGTAGGATACTGGCGTATGGACGAAGGCAGCGGCGACATTTGCAGCGACTGCACCAAGAACGGTCGTCATGCCCATGCCAGCGCTTCGCTGACCTGGCGTGAGAACCAGCGTTTCGACGGCAAATAGTCATTAACGGTAATGTAAATTGAGAACGAACATGAAAAAATATTGGAAATACATGGCGTTTGCAGCTGTAGCCCTCCTCGGTGTGGGGGCTGCGGCCTGCAGCGACGACGAAGGCGACACCTCGTGGTCGGCAACTTATGCCTATCTGGTGCCCGAGCATCTCGGAATTCTCGACAAGGCTGTGACACTCTCCCATACGGCCGAAGGTATCAGCGGCGATGCATCGCTTGTGTTCAGCGTGGGTCTGAACAAGGTTTCGTCGAAGGATTTGACCTTCACGTTTGATGTTGTTACCAGCGAAACGCTGCCCGGCAGTGAGGTTGAGCTGTCGTTGCCGGAGGTGACCATCCCGGCCGGAGAGCTTGTTTCGGCTCCCATAACCCTTTCGGTTCCCGATTGGAGTTTCGAGGCGGAGAATCGTGCCAAGGTCGAGTATACGGTAGCAGTTTCCGTAGCTCAGACTGCCGGTGTGGAGTTGGGACGTCAGAACCTGCTGACGCTTGCCATCACGAAGAATGCCTATCTGAATCTCGTGGCCGAAGCACCCGAAAACTCGGTGGAGATTGACCGCACCAACTGGGTTTGCTCCAAAATGGACGGTATGGAGGGTGATGCCAACGTGCTGAAGGGTACGGCCGGCGGCGATATCGCCTCGAATACGGCTCCCTGGTGGGTGGCAGTCGATATGGGTGCGACCCATACGCTGACCGGAGCCAGAACTACGCACTGGAGTTCGTACTATGCCCCGACAAGTATTGAGGTTGAGACTTCGGAGGATGGTACCAACTGGACGAGCCACGGTGTGCTCGATGTTTCCGGCGGAACGCAGAACTGGAGCTTTATCGAGCCCGTTGCATGTCGTTTCGTGCGTTATACGGCTCTTGCGCCTAATTCGCGTACGGATATCACCAGCATGAGACTCTACGAGGCCGAATAGCAACTGTCGGTCCCAATCGAAAGAGCCGTCTCCTGCAGGAGACGGCTCTTTTGTCGTTTTGTCCGGAGGGGCTTCCGTGACATTGCCCGGAGGGCGGGTCGGGGAGCGGAGGGCATCCGCCGGGATGTGTCGTTAAGTCGTCGAAGGGCCGGCCGGGCCTCCCGGGGTCGGTCGTCCTCACGGCTGTGAGTCGGTCAGCACCTTCTCGAAGGCTTCGCGTCGTTCGGGACCGTAGTGGATTTCACCGCAGCGTACGAATCCCGACGAGGCGAGCAACCCCAGCATGAGGCTGTTGTCGAAGTTGGTATCCACGCGGAAACTTCCGCAGCCGCGGCGGAGTGCGAGTTGCTCGACGCGGCGCATGAATTCGCGCGCCAGGCCCCGGCGCAGCTGCTCCTCGGCGACGGC
>OHEG01000070.1_pt1 | contig 43257 bp, 35 predicted proteins | sample 1567181 | NCBI WGS metagenome assembly OHEG01 (sample SAMEA3879534, study PRJEB24766) | human gut metagenome | biome: human-associated habitat; feature: feces | place: USA | collected 1985/1987 | reverse complement strand
GGCGGGCGAGGGTAAAAACCTGCCTGTGATTGAACGCATTCTTAAAACTGTAAAAATTCCTGTCGAGCTTGGCGGCGGTATCCGCAATCTGCAGGCAGTAGAAAAGCTTTTGGAGCTGGGTGTGGAGCGCTTGATTTTGGGCAGCGCTGCCGTAAAGAATCCTGAGCTTGTCAAAGAGGCCTGCGCCAAATATCCAGGACATATCGCTGTCGGTATTGATGCGAAGAACGGCGATGTAGCTATCGAAGGCTGGGGCGAGGGCAGCGGCGTTGCCGCAACCGAGCTGGCCAAGCGCATGGCAGATTACGGCGTGGCGACGATTATCTTTACCGATATCAGCCGTGACGGTATGCTCAGCGGTGTAAATGCCGAAGCGACAGCGGCGCTGGCGCGTGCCTGCGGCGTACCGATTATTGCCAGCGGCGGTGTAGCTTCGCTCGATGATATCCGCAACGTAAAAAAATACGAAAAGGATGGCGTAGCAGGCTGCATTATTGGTAAGGCAATTTATACCGGTGCCGTTAATCTGCCGGACGCTTTAAAAATTGCTGCGGCAAAGGAGGAATAAGATGCTTACGAAGAGAATTATTCCTTGTCTTGATGTTAAGGAAGGACGTGTTGTTAAGGGCACGAACTTTGTCGGCCTGCGTGATGCCGGTGACCCGGTGGAGCGTGCGGCGGCTTATGCTGCCGAGGGTGCCGACGAGCTTGTTTTCCTTGATATTACTGCGACCTTTGAGGAGCGCAAGGCGATGCTGGATGTTATCAGCAGAACTGCGGCCAAGGTTTTTATGCCGCTGACAGTCGGCGGCGGTATCAGCAGTGTGGAGGATATCAAAAATGCTCTGCGTGCCGGTGCCGATAAAACCTCGCTCAATTCCGCTGCGGTGAAAAATCCGCAGCTGATTGCCGACGGTGCCAAGCTGTTCGGCAACCAATGCATTGTTCTCGCAATTGATGCACGTAAATGCGGTGAGAACAAGTGGGAGGTTTATGTGCAGGGCGGGCGTAAGCCGACGGGCCTTGATGCGGTGGAATGGGCGAAAAAAGGCGTAGCGCTCGGTGCCGGAGAAATCCTGCTGACAAGCATGGATGCCGACGGCACGAAAAACGGCTATGACATTGCTCTGACGAAGGCCGTGAGCGGTGCCGTAAATGTGCCTGTTATCGCCAGCGGCGGTGCAGGCAAGCTGGAGGATTTCTATGATGTGCTGACAGAAGGTGGCGCTGACGCTGTGCTGGCGGCCTCTGTTTTTCACTATAAAACCTTCACCATTAAGCAGGTGAAGGAGTATCTGCGTTCTCGAGGTATAGAGGTGAGGTTATAATGCAGATCGATATTTCTAAAATCAAATTTGACAGCAGAGGTCTTGTGCCTGCTGTTGTTGTAGATGTACGCACGAACGATGTTGTTATGCTGGCGTATATGAATGAGGAGTCACTGCTCAAAACATTGGAAACAGGTTATACCTGGTTCTGGAGCCGCAGCCGTCAGGAGCTGTGGAATAAGGGCGCGACTAGCGGCAATCTGCAGAAGGTTGTGGAGCTGTTCTACGACTGCGACGGTGACGCGCTGCTCGTAAAGGTAGAGCAGCAGGGAGTGGCCTGCCATACAGGTGAATATTCCTGCTTCCATAATCCGCTGTGGCATACGTCCAATTTGCCGGTGCCTGAGGTAGAAGGGTTGCCGAAGGTTATCAGCGAGCTTTACCGCATGATTTTGTATAAGCGCCAGGCTGATGACGCGGAGATGAAGTTCCTCATGAGCGGCAGTCAGGATAAGCTGCTGCAAAAGCTGGGCAACGAAATTACGGAAACGATTATAGCGTCTAAAAACGGCGAAAAGGATAAGGTGCTGCACGAAATGGCAGATTTGTGGTATCACTGCCTGGTGCTTCTGGCTTATCACAATATTACGCCGGAGGAGCTGCTGCGTGAGCTTGGGGGCAAGAGAGCGTAACCCGTCATAAAATAAAGAATCTGCTATGCGAAAGCGTGGCAGATTTTTTATTACCTTTGTAACAATTTTCTTCTCCTGCTATAACGCAGGATACTTTTTTTCGCTAAAGCATTACAAAAGCATTTAAATATAGTATAATGATAACATATTATTTTCAGGCACTATTTTAGGGAGAGGTGTAATTACTCATGGATGAAAGAAATAATAAGCCTGTGCCGCAGCTGATAGAGGTGGAGCCAATGCAGGATAGCTACCGCTGGGTCGCAATTACGGCGATGCTGCTGGCAATCGGTATTATTCTGCACACTGTAAGTCCTAACGTCGGCGGTGTAACGCCTAACTGGACAATTGCTATGTATTCTATTGTTATTAATTTGACGCGTCCCAAGCTGTCGCAGGCTATAGGTATCGGTTTTATCGCCGGCCTTACGTTGGTTCCGTCCTCCAAATCTGCTTTCCCGCTGGGCAACGTTGCCAGTGAGCTGGCCGGTGCGACTGTCTGCTGCCTTTTGGTTGAGGCTATGTTCAAAGCAGGTATCAGCGAATGGAAGCTGCGTCCTTTTATCACCGGCTTTGTTGCCACGATGACCAGCGGCGGTCTGTTTACTTTTATCCTGAAGCTTATTTTGGGCTTGCCGCTACACGTATGGATTTATGCTATGCTGCCAGTTGTTGCGATTGTAGGCCTGCTCAATGGTCTGATAACCTTCTTCCTGTACGCTCCCGTGCGGAAGCTGTTTTACTTTCAGGAGGATGAAAAATAATGGAAAGCGTAATTAACGTAGAGAATTTTTACTTTGCCTATAAAAAATCGGATCTGGTGCTGCGTGATATCAACTTTGAAATAAAAAAAGGCAGCTTCACCGTTATCACCGGACCGAGCGGTGCCGGAAAGACAACGCTGTGCAAGGCTATGACCGGTATCGTCCCCTATTACATGGGCGGACGCTACAGCGGCGATGTTAAAATTAACGGCGAAAGCACTAAGGGCAAGCGCGTCAGTGATATTGCTATGCGCGTGGGCTTTATTATGGAAGACTACGAAAGCCAGCTGGTTTCTCTGACTGCCGGCGAGGAAATTGCCTTCAGCCTGCTTAACCACGGCTTTGCGCCGCATGAGGTTGAAGAACGTACCAGACAGGCGCTCGAGGATGTTGGCCTGCCGGGGCGTGAAAGCTATCAGCTGGACGAGCTCAGTGGCGGTCAGCGTCAGCGTCTGCTTTTGGCTGCAACGCTTGCCGTGCATCCGGAGATTATCGTGCTGGATGAGCCTGTATCTGCAATGGACCCGGACGGCGCACGTTCCCTGTATAAGCTGGTAGACAAAATCCATAAGCAGTATGGTACAACGATTATTGCCGTTGAACATCGCGTGGATTATGTGCTGCCTTACGTAACGGATATGATTGTACTGAACGAGGGCGAGCTGGTGGCGGCTGATGCCTTTGAGGCTGCTGCTCCTAAAATGTACGAAAATCCCGCATTGCGTCCGTTGCTGCCGTCGCTGTGGCAGATTAAGCTGGGCCTGGAAGAAAAGCTCGGCGTGGATTTGGGAGATTGGCGCAGCGAAGAGGATGCGCTGGCTGATTTTCGTACCTATGGGATTGTTGCGGCAGAAGGGAGAGCTGACTGATGTTAGAAGCAAAGGATGTCAATTTCGCTTATATGCGCGGACAGCCTGTAATCAAGGATATGGATTGCAAGATAGAGGACGGAGAATTTGTGGCGCTGTTGGGACATAACGGCAGCGGCAAAACAACCTTGAGCCGTCTGTTTATGGCATTGTGCCATCCGCGCAGCGGTCAGGTTTTTGTTGACGGTGAGGATATCGTTAAGCGTGAGCCGGCAGATTTGGCCGATAAAATCGGTTACGTATTCCAAAACCCGGACCTGCAGATTTTAGAGGATACTGTATTTGATGAGGTTGCTTACGGCCCGCGTGCCAAAAAGCTGACGGAAGCAACTATAGAGCGTCAGGTAAACGAAGCGTTGGAGGCTATGGGCCTGACAGAGCTGAAGGGTGAATATCCGCGCCTTCTGTCCTTCGGTCAGAAGCGACGCCTTGGCGTTGCGGCGGCACTGGCGCTTAATCCGCGTACGCTGATTTTGGACGAAATTACCAATGGCCAGGACGCGCTGGAAAAGGAAGCCATGATGAGCTACCTGCAGGCAATCAACGAAAAGCGCGGTATTACGATTGTACTGATTTCGCATGACATGGATATTGTACGCCGTTATGCTAAGCGTGCGATTGTACTGCATTACGGCAAGCTGGTTTACGACGGTACGCCGGCGAAGCTGTTTGACGGCAGCCAGCCTGTAGAGCGCTGGGGCCTGTGCCGTCCTACGGTAGCAGCCTTAGCTGCGTCCCTGGGCATTGAGGCCGCAACTGCCGAAGAATTTTGCAAGCAAGTTATTTGTAAGGAGGGAAGCAGATGAAGCTGACAGCCTTTACACAGATTATAGTTACTCTGGCGGTTACCGCCTGGGTATTCATCCTGCCGGTAGAAGCGGTAGCCACGATTCTTGTTTTGGAGCTGGCGCTGCTGTTATACATTAAGCATGACAGAATGACGATGGCTGCTATCGGCGGTCTGGCAGTTTTCACCGGTATGATGATTTTACTGCAGCTGCTTTTCGGCTCACCGCTTGATGTATCGCTTACCGGCGGCCTGCGTATGCTGGTTATGACGATGGCATTTTTGTGCCTGCTGGCAGCGAGCCGTATTCAGGACATTGCCAAGGCTTTGGTAGACCGTTTTCATATGCCCTGCGAATATGCCTTTATGCTGACTACGGCGCTGCGCTTTGTGCCTAACTTCCTTACCGATAGTGGAATTACGTTGGATGCGCAAAGCTGTCGCGGCTATTCCAACCGTGGCAATATGTTCAAGCGTTTCTTTGCTTATCTGGTTGTTATCCGTCCGTTGGTTATGCGTGCGGTAGCTAAATCGGAAACACTGGCGCTTTCCATGGAGCTGAAGGGCTTTGGTGGCAATACCTACAAGAATATGCCGCCGGCACCGCTGCGCTTCGGCGATATTTTCGTGCTCCTTTTGGTAGTAGTGCTGAGTACCTATCCGTTGTGGATTAAATATCTCTAAAAAAATAAAAGAACTGCGAAAGCTCTGTGCAGTGTGTTGCTGTACAAAGCTTTAGCAGTTCTTTTTTTGTTGCGTAAGCAATCTTTATTCGCCTTTGGTCTGGAATTCGGCAATGGCAGGATTAATCAATGCCATATAATAACCGGCGACAACCTCGGGACCAGGATTCATTTTGTTTTTGAGCCACCAGCGTATCATGCCGACAAAGCTGCTGGTGAGGCTGTTGATTAAGAAGTCCTCCAGCACTCTTTGTGAGTATTCATCGTAGGAACCGCTCATCTTGATGCTGACGTTCTGCAGCATGTAATCACGGAAGAAGCCTAAGAACAGCGTACCGTCATCGTAATTGATGATGCCAAGGTAGTATTCGCGTTTGTCGCGCAGGTGGTAAAGAATGTGCGTAATACGTGTTTCTGTGTTTTGCGGCATATCGGAAAAATTATGTGTGGAGCAGGGAGGAACAACCGGACTGAAGATATGGTCGAAAAGCTCGAAGCAGATTTGGCGTGCCAGATCGTCTTTGGTTTCGAAGTGGCTGTAAAAGGTGCTGCGCCCGACATCGGCTGCATCGATGATATCCTTAACGCTGACTTTTTCATAGCTTGTTTTGGTAAGCAGTTTGACAAAGGCGTCGATAATTGCCTGCCTGGTTTTCTTTTGTCTTCTGTCCATGGTATGCAGTGCTCCTTTCCCGATAATGTACAATTTATGAAAAGTGTTCATTAAAGCACGAATCTCGATTTTTGTAGATAGATTTTTTACCCAATTTAGATTATCATATACATAGAGTTTAGTAAAGAACTTGACTTCGCTTCATGATATACTCATACTCATCAAAAAACGTAAAAGGCGTCCGGCGGCAAACGGACGCTTTTTGCGTCGTGCGCAAAAACACAAAACCCCGTGACCTGTAAAAGGCTACGGGGTTTTGTATTTGATGAGTATTGAGTAGAAAAAAGGGTTGAGCTGCAGCTTGTGTTGCCGCACAAGCTGCAGAGTATGTTGCAAAAAGCTGTAAGAGGATGATGCTTTATTGCTGTTATATTGAAGGGGAAAGAGGGTTAATTAATTTTTACTATTTTTGCCTTGCCTTAATCCTGAGGCGGTTGGGGGAATTCGCCGTTGTGATGTCTGTAGCCATGGAATTCTTCCTTATGGTGCTTGTAGCCACGGTATTCACCTTTATGATGTTTGGGCGGCTTCGGCGGCAGCGGTCTGTTGGCTCTTATAGCCTCGCGTTGCTCGGGAGTCATGTTCTGCAGGCGTTCGTGACGAGCCCGGCGGTTCGCCATATCGTCCTTAATGAACTGCTGTACTTCGGCCTTTTGGTCGGAAGTGAGTTTGGACATGGTTTCCTTGGCGTACTTTTCGTGAGCTTCTTTGCGCTCTTTACGCATTTTTTCTACAGCCTTTTCACGCTGCTCGGGTGTCATGCTTTTCCATTCCTCGCACATTTTTTGAAATTTGGCACGCTGCTCCGGTGTGAGCTTGTGGCCTTGACGGTGCATTCTGTGAGCCGGCGGCGGGCAGGGACGGTCTGCGTCGTTTTCATGCAGAATAGCGTTTACGCGCTCGCTCATAGAAGGCTGCGGCTGGGAATCTGCAGAGGCAGCAAAAGCGCTGGTGCAGAAAGCCGTCAAAATGGTACAGGTAACGAAAATTTTTTTCATGTTCAACATTAGAATCACTCCTTATATCTTTAATTGTTCAGTAGAATTTTGCTTTGATTAAGGTGTTGCTTTTTGCTGTTCTTTAACTTTGCTTATATTGTACAGGCATTTTATGACTTTTTTATGTTTTTAGACTTAATTTAAGCTGAAAAATATCTTTTTTTGCGTCATACTTTTAACACACATAGACGTTAAAATGTAATATAATGAAAGAAAAGCAGCTTAAGGAGGTTTTGCGATGAAGAAAATACTTATCGCTGATGATAATAAACAGATTACGACAATTTTATCCGGCTATGCCAAAAAGGAAGGCTTTGAGCCGGTTATTGCGCTGGACGGAGCGGAGGCACTGGATAAATATCTGCAGTATGAGCATGAAATTGCTGTCGTACTGCTGGACGTGATGATGCCGGAAATAGATGGCTTTGAGGTTTGCCGTCGTCTGCGCAAGGAATCTATGGTGCCAATTATTATGATTACGGCGCGCGGTGAGGATTACGACAAGATTATGGGTTTGGATATCGGTGCGGACGATTATGTGATTAAGCCGTTCAGCGCACCGGAGGTAATGGCCCGCGTGCGTGCGGTCCTGCGCCGCCTGGGCGCGCAGGAGCCGGAGAACGCTCAGACTCTTTCTTACGCAAATCTGTACATTAATCTGGAAAAGTATGCAGTGCAGATTAACGGTGAGGATGTGGCGCTGACAAAAAAGGAAATCGAGCTTTTATGGACGCTGGCGAAAAATTCTACGAAGGTTTTCAGCCGTGATAATCTGCTGGACAGCATCTGGGGCTACGATTATTTCGGTGACAGCCGTACTGTCGATTCGCATATCAAGCGCCTGCGTGCTAAGCTGGATAAGTATGAGCATCCTTTGTGGGAAATCAAAACTATCTGGGGCGTAGGCTATCGTTTTGAGGGACACAAGGATGAATAATAAAATTGCTTTAAAGCTGACACTGTATTTTTCGGCGGTACTGCTTGTATTCGCGCTGATTATCGGCGGTGTCTTTTACCAGTTCTTTAAGCAGCAGACGGTTGAAATCAAGGAAAAGGAAATGCGTCTGCGGGCGGAAAAGATTGCCGAAGTATTGAGTGATAATATGGAGCGTATGGAAAGCCGTCACGGTGACGGTATTGCCAACAGTAAATTTATCAGCTATCTGGATAATGTGACGCAAGAAATCGTCTGGGTGGTAGACAGCAACCGTCAGCTGAGCATCAATAAGGACAGGGTGCAGCGTCAGCGCCGTGAGGTACAAATGCATCATGAGCATAGCGGTTTTGGCCTTTTCAAACGTCAGATGCAGCCTATTCCCTGGAAGGAACCGCCTAAGACTCCTAAAGAGGCTTATGAAAGACTGCCGGTTCAAATCAGGGATAAGGTTGAAGAGGGCTTTAACGGCAAAGAGTTCATTGTCGAGGAATATAATCCGATGCTTGACGGCATTATGCTGACTGTCGGAAGGCCGATTTATGACAGTCAGGGGCAGGTAAAGGCTGTGCTTTTGCTGCATTCTCCGGTAGCAGGCCTGCGTGACGCTATCTGGTCCGGTCTGCGTATTCTGCTTATCAGTCTGCTGGTGGCGATGGTTTTGGGTATGCTGCTTTCGGTAGTGCTCAGCTGGCGTTTTACCGGAACGATTGAGAAGATGAAAAATATTGCCGAGCGCTTGGCGGAACGTGATTACACGGCACGTACCAACATCAGGCAGAATGACGAAATCGGTGAGCTGGCGCGTACGCTGGATATTCTGGCGGAGCGTCTGGAGCTTGCAGATGCCGAAAGCCAAAAGCTGGAAAAGCTACGCCGTGAGTTTATTGCCAACATTTCGCATGAGCTGCGTACGCCGGTGACGGTTATCCGCGGCAGCTTGGAGGCCTTGCGTGACGGTGTGGTTACGGAAAAGGCCGATGTTGAGGAATTTCATGAGCAGATGTATAAGGAAAGCCTGTTTTTACAGCGACTGATAAATGATCTGCTGGATTTGTCGCGTTTGCAGAATACAGATTTTCCGATTGAAAAGGCTCCATTGAACTTTGTCGATGTTATGCATGACGCAGTGCGCAGCGGCAGGCAGCTTGGTGCTGATAAAAAGCTGCAGATTACAGGCAGCGCGGATAAGGATATTTACATGCTGAACGGTGATTACGGACGCTTGCGTCAGATGCTGATGATCTTTTTGCATAACAGCATCAAGTTTTCGCCTGCAGGCAGCGAAATCAAGCTGGAGCTGGCAGACAACAGGCTGAAGCTGATTGACCATGGCTGCGGTATTAAGGAAGAGGACATTCCGCATGCCTTCGACCGTTTTTATAAGGCTCGCAATGAGCATAATAAGAGCGGCAGCGGCTTGGGACTGGCAATTGCCAAGCAGATTGCCCAACGTCATGATATGCAGCTTCAGCTGCAGAGCAAGCTGGGCGAGGGGACCACCTTTCACATCATCGTGCCGATCATCAATGATCAAGCTGCTCCACAGCAGACTCTGTCGGCTGCTACGAATATGCCTCTGCTACCACATCAAGAGACCGATCTACAGGATAGTGAGTGTGAGCAGGACGAGTCGTGTCGCCTGCTCGTCATAGAGGACAATCACGACATAGCTCATTACATCGGGTCACAGTTTGAGGATCACTATAGTGTCTCCTATGCGACCGATGGCGAGGAAGGCTTTAGAAAAGCCGTGGAGCTCGTGCCTGACCTCATCATCACTGATCTGATGATGCCTGGCGTCAATGGGCTAGAGCTATGCCGACAGATACGTAGTAATGAGATCGTCAATCACATACCGATCATCGTCGTCACGGCAAAAGTCTCTGAGGAGGAGCGCATCAGGGGTATAGAGGCAGGAGCGGACGCTTATCTTACCAAGCCCTTTAATACGACCGAGCTGCGTATGCTGGTAGAGCGGCTCCTCGATAGTCGCAAGACGCTACGTCAGAAGTTTGCTCAGATAGTCATCAAGGGGCAAGAACCGGATGAGTCCGAGACAAATAAACTAGAGGAGGCCGATATCACCTTCCTGACCAAGGTGGCTGCGCTAGTGGATCAGCAGATCAGCCAAAATAAGAATACCAACGTCGAGGAGATCGCCAGCAGTCTCTACATGAGTAGTCGCCAGCTATACCGCAAGCTGAAGGCTCTCACCGGCTACGCTCCCTCGGCTTATATACTACGGCTCAAGATACGTAAGGCGTGTGAGCTGATGGATGCAGACGCGGAGATGAGCCTCACAGATGTTGCCTACCAGAGTGGCTTCGATACTTACTCCAACTTCTCTCGCTCATTCAAGAATATCTGCGAGGTATCGCCCTCTAAGTATAGAGATCAGAAAAAGATCTTGACGACTCAAGACTAAGACATAGGACCAATGCAAGTAAGTGTGTAGCCTAGAGGATGCACATCTCATGAGTAACGATGGAAAGGGACGACTTGACGGGTAGCGATCTGCTTGCAACGTTCAAATGCAAGCAAGAGGCGAAGTCCTTTTTTCGTCTCAGGAGCTTTTGCTGCTAGCTCCTCCCAAGATTGTGTTTTGGAATTATTGCTGTCCGATAATCAGACAGCAATGTTTTTGTTTCGTCCAGAGCTTGACACTCGCTAGAAGCGGTACCCCACCGAGATCGCGGGGTATATGTAGGCGATGTTCCACTTACTCACCTTCACCATGTTACGTCCCAGACGACAGCTTATCTCTCCGCTCCAGTTGCTACGCGTGACCAGCTTGAAGCCACCGCCTAGGCCGATGCCCCACGAGACGCCGCGCCGCTCTTCGATCTGCTTCTCCCTCTTTCCCGTTTCTGGGGAGTATTCATAGTGCACATTGCGCAGGTTATCGTTGTAAGCGATCGAGCTATTAGCCTCTAGGAAAAAGCCCGCATTAGGCTTTTTCATAGAAAACAAAACGCCCCCAAAGTACCAGCGGCCATAAGGCATCACGCCCGCTGTAGGGAAAAGGACAACGTTAAGTCGATCACTACCAAAATAAGCGCTCGCCATAACCCCTACACCCACATCTAGTGCCACCGCACGCTCATACTCCAGCGCAACAGCCTGATAAGGTAACGGAGCGTAGAGGTTCAGTCGTACTTCGTTGCGCTTTTCGGGTGTCGGAGGCTCAGGCTCGCCAGGCACCACGACCTCCTGACCAGCTAGCCCGAGAGAGCCTAGTGTCAGAAAGATCGTCAAGAGCGTTAGCTTCGTCGGTAGTCGCAGCATCATCGTAGTCTCTTGGATCCTATCACAACGCTGCTAGAATCGGTAGCCCACCGAGATCGCGGGGTATATGTAGGCGATGTTCCAGTCACACACTTTCACGAGATTACGACCTAGACGCAGGCTTATCTCTCCGCTCCAATTGTTTCGAGCGACTAACTTGAGACCCGCGCCGAGACCTATACCCCACGAGATACCGCTCCGCTCTTCAAATGGATTTTCGGGATCTTCAGTGTACATCTCATCTTCATCATCTCGTACATCTGCTAGATTATCATTGTAAGCTAGTGAGCTGTTAGCCTCTAGGAAAAAGCCCGCATTAGGCTTAGATATAGAAAACCAACGACCACCAAAGTACCAGCGACCATACGGCATCACACCCACCGTAGGAAAGAAGATCACGTTAAAGCGATTACTGCTAAAGTAAGCACTCGCCATAGCTCCCACACCCACATCTTGCGCCACCGCACGCTCGTACTCCAGAGATAGGGCTTTGTGTACCACTGGAGCGTAGAGGTTCAGTCGTATTTCGTTGAGTCTTTCGGGTGTGGGTGGTTCTGGTTCTCCAGGCACCACGACCACTTGACCAGCTACCCCGAGGGAGCTTAGTGCTAGTAGCATCGTGCTAAGGATCAGTCGTGTCAGTCGTTCTGTCATCATAGTAACGTCTTCGGGTTATGTCACAAAGTTAATACTATTTTTGAGATTTGGGCGCTGTCGCACTGATCTCCTCGTAAAGCTCCAAGGCACGCTCCTGCGCCTCTGCAAAGGTCGGCAGCACATTCTCCCGTCCCAGCTGATCGATGATACCAGTCTGCTCCAGATGCGTGTAGACCGTAGGACGCACGCCACTCAAGACAACGTGCACGCCACGCTTGCGCTGTCGCTCCAAGACCATCTGCAGGTTGTACAGCCCCGTGCTGTCGATGAATGGCACGCGACGCATACGGATGATCCGTACCTCAGGGTGGTCGTGAACCGTCACCATCACCTCCTCAAACTTATTGGCAATGCCAAAGAAAAACGGTCCTTCTATCTCATAGACCTCCACTCCTGAGGGTAACTCCAGATACTTCTCAGCCAGAGGCTCGTCCGTGATCTCGCCCACGCCAATCTGCTCGACAGAACTCACATCGAGGATGCGACGGAAGAGCAGTGCGATCGCCAGCAGCATGCCCACCCCGATAGCCACCGTCAGGTCGGTCAGTACCGTCAGCAGGAAGGTCACCAAGAGGATAACCGTATCCCCTCGTGGTCCCTTAAAGATCGAGACAAACGATCGCCAGCCACTCATATTATAGGAGACCACCACCAGCACACCCGCCAGCACCGCCATCGGTATATGCGCCGTCAGGGGCGAGAGCAGGAGCATAATCAGCAGGAGCACTACCGCATGGATGATGCCCGCCATGGGAGTCCGTCCACCGCTATTGATATTGGTCATCGTACGAGCGATAGCCCCCGTCACCGGGATCCCCCCGAAGAACGGCACCACCACATTAGCCACACCCTGACCGATCAATTCGCTGTCAGGATTATGCTTCGTGCCGATCATACCATCCGCCACCGATGCCGAGAGCAGGCTCTCCATAGCGCCCAGTAGCATGATCGTTAGGGCAGAGGGAAAGAGCGTCACGATACGCTCCACAGTGATCGTCGGCATCACAAAGGTAGGCAGTGCACGCTCTATTATATAGTTGTCCCCGATATTCTCCGGTCTGAGGTAGCCCAGCTGCTGGAGTCCAAAGCTAACCAGCGTGAGCAGTACCAACGCTACCAATGTACTAGGGATCTTTGCATTGACTTTAGGTAAAAGCCAGATGATCAGTATCGTACAGACCGCAAAAGCAAAGGGGATCCACGACCCCGTCGCAAAGTTGGCGATCAGCACCTGCCACTTGCCGATGAAGTCTCCCGGCATCGACGCGATCTGTAGCCCAAAGAGGTCAGCGATCTGCGTCGTGAAGATGGTCACGGCGATGCCCGCCGTAAAGCCCACGATGATCGGATAAGGGATAAAGCGCACCAGACCGCCCAAGCGCAAGAAGCCCAACAGCATCAGGAGCAAGCCCGCCATAATGGTCGCAATGGCTAGCCCGTCCAAGCCGTGCTGCTGGATGATCCCATAGACGATCACGATGAAGGCCCCCGTCGGTCCCCCGATCTGCACCTTACTACCGCCCAGTAGCGAGACGAGGAAGCCACCGATGATAGCCGTCAGCAGCCCCTCTGTCGGTGAGACCCCACTAGCGATACCGAAGGCGATAGCTAGCGGCAAGGCGACCACACCAACGATGATACCCGCTGTGAGATCCTTGACAAAGTCTTGTCGTGAGTAACCACGTAGAGAGAGAAAAAACTCAGGCACGAGTCCCTTCATGATAGACATAAGCGTAAGAAAAAAAGATTGGTATTGCTACAAAGATACGAAATTAGAGGTTAGAGATTAGAAGTTAGAGGTTAGAGATCAGATCATTCTGACAGCTTCGACAGGTCAGATAGCTCTGATGACTCCGATTAGTCTCTAGCCAGTTGGCGGAGGCGTAGCTTGACGCGATGAGCCTGGTGGTGCAGCTGGCGCCAAAGACGCTTGTGGAGCGGTATGACAGTGAGACGAGCGATTAGCGAATCTAAAGGCTCCGCATCTAGCTGCGCAAAAAAGAGCTGTCGCTTCGGAGGCTCTGCGGCCGTGCACTCGATAGCAGGATTGCCCGCCAAGGCACTCGCATAGTTGGTCTCCTGATAGCGACACGACATCCCCTCCAGCAAGCTTTGCCCTCGCTCGCTGTGGATCATTACGACACTCGTCCCTTTGTCCTCGTCCAATGCTCGATCTAGGTCGGGGCAGGTGCGCTCCACGCCCCAGTAGTCGCCTAGCGTCAAGTCGCTATGACTGCGACCCCCCTTCGCCATGCAGGCGTAGCAACTAGGACGCAAGTAGAGGTCGTGCAGGAAGCCACGCATATAAATGTTGTCTCCGTAAAACTGTCGCACGTTACCACCACTAGAGTGAACAGTCATCTGTGCCACAAAGTCATAGCGTCGCCACCCCGAGACTGACTTATCGCGAAAGGTGATCCCTGCGATCTCTCCTTGCTTCGCTCGAAGTGTCGTCAGGTACTTTTGCCACACCATCGGTGAGGGTACGCCGTGGCAGACCACATCGACCGTCGTCAAATTGTCGTAGCCACGTCCGAGGTAGTGGACCAAGCCTTTGATCTGACAGGGAGTTCCTGTGAAGAGAATGGGTCGTCCCTCTTTGAGAAACTGCTCCGCCTGTCGATAACTATCTCCGATTCGGCTCTGCAGATACTTACTCCCCCGAAAGGGTGCCAGCCCCTCTATCGTCTCCGTATAGTCGTGACAGACGCTCCACGTCTCATCAAATCGCGCCCCAAAGACCACGCCCCCACGTCGTAGCGTATCCTCAGCTAGTAGCGTAAAGAGTCCTCCCGACGAGCTCGCCTCGCGAAGCCTTTCATCGATAGCACACGCTGCGTAGACCGCCTGCGGCTCGCGAGGCGCGTCCAGCTTCATAAAGGGACAGACCCGCTCACACTTATGGCACTCGATGCAACGATCGGCGTCAACGATTGGATAGTCAAAGCCCTCCTCGTCACGCACCATCCGTATGCACCCCTTGGGGCATACCTGTCGGCACGCTTCGCAGCCACAGCATCGTCTCTTGTCCTCTACCTGTATCATCGTGTTTAAGTATCTACTGTGGTGCAAAGTTAACCATTCGCTTAGTAACGACCGCATATGTAAGAGATGCAGAGTCGAGAGGCTCGAAGAGTAGACGCTTATAGTTCTTTTTTGCTACCTTTGGAGCAAAGGAAGTCTCGTCAGTGATGATCTGCGTCCTAAGGCTTCCTATATAGTAATACACTTAAACACACTACAGCTATGAAAAAGATTCTTTCTACTCTAGCTCTTGTTGCTATCCTCCTAGGACTTAATGCCTGCCAGTCAGAATGTCCTGACATCGAGCCGACCCCACCCCCCACTCCGACTCCAACTCCCACTCCCACGCCAGGCGAAGATAGCACCTACATCTTGCCCTACCTCAGATGGTGGGACGGAGGTGACGGGATACGAGCTTTCGAATCTGCTCGTGGTAGCAAGCAGGTGTCTTACGATCCCTCTTTCGACCTCTACGTCTATAGTACGGGCAATAAGCTACAACCCACCATCTCCTACATCGTCGGTATGTATGTACAGGTGGATATGTCCTCTGAGGTGCTGACCAGCCCTAGCTTCTATGCCTTTATGAAGGAGAATGGGTTCGAGCCTACAGGTGAACCTCAAAACTCTATGCAGTACTTTACCTCTAGTAAGTACAAGCAGACGGTCGTCTACTCCGTTGTGGAGCCCATAGACCTAGGCGATGGCAACACAATGCCTACAGCTCTAGTCTTCGCTATGAAGACACCTAAATTGACTAGCGTCCCGTACCCGATGCTAAACTGGCAAGCCTCTCCTGATGAGGTGAAGGCCTTTGAAGCGCAAGCGGGGTTCAAGGGGCCCAAGGAGTCTACCGTAGGCGATGGCGCGATCCAGCGCTACCAATACTCCAAAAAGACGGAGACAGATGAGTTTACCGAGCTATTCATCCGCCTCTATGACTTTAAGGATGGGAAGCTCATCAAGGCTACATCTATCGCAATCCCCAACGACTACATCTACCAAGTAAACGGAGACGCTATCAATCCCTACCAGTACTTCATCGATATGATCAAGAAGGATGGATACACCTCTCGCAAGGGAGACAATGGTCGCCAAGTATACGACAATGAAGCAAAGGGAAACAAGTTCACCTTTGAGACTTGGAGTAATATCAAGGTCAACGGATTTACTATGAAGGGTGCTGGTATGGCTTTCGTACCCTTCGACGGCCCCGATGAGATTGACTACTAAACTATAGACCGTACAGGCTACGGTTCGCACTCAAAGAAAGAGAGACTGTTGCGATTGCGACAGCCTCTCTTTTTGTTAGTCCTATTTGAACAAGATTCTGTACCTTTGTGGACATATCTTATACGAAAGCTCCAATGAAGAAACCCTTTAAGGAATACCAGTCTGCTGACTTTGCACAGATCAACCAAGAGATGCTCGCTCTGTGGGACGAGGAGCAGCTCTTCCACCGCTCGCTACATCAGCGTGAGGATGCGCCGCTCTTTACCTTCTACGAGGGTCCTCCCTCTGCCAACGGGATGCCTGGCATTCACCACGTCATAGCGCGCTCTATCAAGGATATCATCTGTCGCTACAAGACGATGCACGGATATCGTGTGGATCGTCGCGCTGGCTGGGACACACACGGTCTGCCCGTAGAGCTAGGGGTCGAGAAGAAGCTCGGCATCACCAAGGATGCGATCGGTAAGACGATCTCTGTCGCTGAGTACAACCAGACTTGTCGTAAGGAGGTGATGAAGTACACCGCTGAGTGGGAGTCGCTGACCAACAAGATGGGTTACTGGGTCGATATGGAGTACCCCTACGTAACCTACAAGAATAAGTATATCGAGACGCTCTGGTACCTTCTCAAGGAGCTATACAAGAAGGGGTTACTATACAAAGGTCTATCCATACAGCCCTACAGCCCCGCAGCTGGTACGGGACTAAGCTCGCACGAGCTGAACCAACCAGGTTGCTATCGTGATGTCAAGGATACGGTCTGTACCGCACAGTTTCGCATCATTGATGCCCCTGAGTCTCTCCGTGGACGTGGCGAGAGCTTCTTCCTAGCTTGGACCACTACGCCTTGGACGCTCCCATCGAACACGGCGCTCTGCGTGGGACCCTCGATCGAGTACTGTGCCGTGGAGACGTTCAACCCCTACAGCGCTATGCCGATCACGGTAGTACTCGCTACGGCGCTTCTAAATAGCTACTTCGATGCTGAGGACGAGGTGAGCGAGCTGCCTGAGACGTGGGACAAGGAGGCTCACAAGAAAGCTCCCTGGCACCGCATCTCAACTTGCAAGGGTAGCGATCTCGTCGGAATCCACTACGAGCAGCTCATCCCGTGGGTCAATCCTGGCGAGGGTGCCTTTCGTGTCATCCCTGGTGACTATGTCAGCACCGAGGATGGTACTGGTATCGTACACATCGCACCGACCTTCGGTGCAGACGATGAGCGTGTCGCCAAGGCGGCCGGCATCCCTCCTCTTCTGATGATCGACAATAAGGGGCAGCAGCGCCCGATGGTCGACCTGAAGGGCCGCTTCTACAAGATCGAGGCGCTGGATCATCAGTTCCTCAAGGAGTCGGTGAATGTACCGCTCTACGACACCTACGCGGGGCGCTATGTCAAGAAGGATTACGACCCCAAGGACACTCCAGACAAGGAGACGCTAGACGTAGAGATCTGCGTCATGCTCAAGCATGAGAACCGCGTCTTCAAGGTCGAGAAGCATACCCACAACTACCCCCACTGCTGGCGCACCGATAAGCCGATCCTCTACTACCCGCTAGACAGCTGGTTCATACGCTCTACTGCGTGCCGTGAGGAGATGATGCGTCTCAACGAGACGATCGACTGGCATCCCGCAGCTATCGGTGTAGGACGCTTCGGCAAGTGGCTCGAGAATCTTCAGGACTGGAACCTCTCCCGTAGTCGCTACTGGGGTACTCCTTTACCTATCTGGCGCACCGAGGATGGCGATGAGGAGATCTGTATCGGATCTGTCGAGGAGCTATACAAGGAGTGCGAGCGCGCTGTACAGGCTGGTGTCATGTCGGCCAATCCGCTAGCAGGCTTTACCCTTGGCGACTACAGCGAGGAGAACTATGACAAGATAGACCTGCATCGTCCCTACGTCGATGAGATCACACTCGTGACTCAGGACGGCAAGCATCCGATGCATCGTGAGAGCGACTTGATCGACGTATGGTTTGACTCGGGTGCTATGCCCTTTGCGCAGGTACACTACCCCTTCGAGCATCGTGAGGAGGTCGAGAGTGGCCAGGTCTTCCCCGCCGACTTCATCGCTGAGGGCGTAGATCAGACACGTGGTTGGTTCTTCACGCTTCACGCTATCGCTACGATGACCCAGGGGAGCATAGCCTTTAGAAATGTCCTCGTCAACGGACTCGTCCTCGACAAGGATGGCAACAAGATGAGCAAGCGTCTAGGCAATGCGGTCGACCCCTTTGGTATCATTCAGCAGTACGGCTCAGACCCGCTACGCTGGTATATGATCACCAATGCCAATCCGTGGGAAAACATCCGCTTCGACCCGAAGGGGGTTGAGGAGGTGAGCCGCAAATACTTCGGCACGCTCTACAACACCTACCAGTTCTTCGCACTCTATGGCAACTTGGACGGCTTCGATCCTTCCGTTGCTCAGATCCCCTATGCGGATCGTCCTGAGATCGACCGCTGGATCCTCTCGCGTCTCAACTCGCTCATCAAGGAGGTAGACGGCAAGCTGGCAAGCTACGACCCTACGCCTGCGGGACGTGCTATCGAAAACTTTGTCACAGAGCATCTGAGCAACTGGTACGTGCGTCTCTCGCGCAAGCGCTTCTGGGCAGGCTCTATGACCGACGACAAGCTGAGTGCCTATCAGACGCTCTACCAGTGTCTCTCGGTGGTAGCTCAGCTGATGGCACCGATTGCACCTTTCTACGCAGATAGACTCTACCGAGACCTGCATGATGACGCAGCATCGGTACACCTCACCGACTACCCCGTAGCAGACGAAGCTCAGATAGACCTAGACCTAGAGCGCAGTATGGAGCTGGCTCAGATCTACTCGACGCTAGTCCTCTCACTACGTCGCAAGGTCAATATCAAGGTACGCCAACCGCTCAGCGCGATCATGCTACCTGTCAATGACCCCGCCGACAAGGTACACATGGAGCAGGTACATGACCTATTGCTCAGCGAGGTCAATGTGAAGGAGATCCGTTTCGTCGATCCCTCCGACTCCATCTGGGTACGCACGGTCAAGCCCGACTTCAAGGCTCTAGGGCCTAAGGTGGGCAAGAATATGAAAGCGCTCGCAGCTCAGATTAATGCGCTCACACCAGAGCAGATCAATGAGCTAGAGCAGACGGAGCAGCTTACCTTAACGGTCGGTGATCAGCCTATCGTGGTCGATCTCAAGGATGTACAGATCATTGCTCAGGATATACCTGGCTGGACGGTCGCCAACGAGGGTCGTCATACGGTCGCTCTAGACATCACGCTCACACCCGAGCTGATCGCTGAGGGTACAGCGCGTGAGTTTGTCAACCGCATACAGAACCTCCGCAAGCAGTCTGGCTACGAGGTCAACGATCATATCGAACTCCTCGTGATGGCGCCCGAAGAGGTTGCTCAGGCACTGCGCACTCATCAGGAGTATATCCAGACGCAAGTGCAGGCCGACACGATTGACTACTCCGAGGTACTCAGCGATGCCGAGGAGATCGATCTAGATGGCGCCTTGATAGCGGTACAAATCAGCAAAGTATAAATACAATTCTCAGCGTCTGTAGGCGATAAGCTTTTTCACCAAAAAGAACTTCGTCTACAGCGCACTAATAGATTCACAAATAGTATGGAAGATAGCAGCAAGAAACGATACAATCCCGAGGAGCTGGAGGAGTTTCGCATACTCATTGAGAAGAAGATCGCTCAGGCACGTGAGGATCTCAACATGCTCCGTGCGGAAAACGCTAACGACATCAGCGATACGACGCCCACCTACAAGGATCTAGACGAGGGTGCTATCACGCAGGCTCGTCTTGAGAATGATGCGCAGGCACAGCGTCTTCAGGACTTCATCGAGAAGCTCGAAGCAGCTCTCCTACGGATCCAAAACGGTACTTACGGCATCTGCTCCGTCACTGGCAAGCTCATACCTAAGGAGCGTCTCCGTGCAGTACCTCATACGACCAAGAGCATTGAGGCTAAGCTCAATCGCGACAAGCGTAAGTAAGTCAGTCGCCTTCCCTTATGACTCGTACTAGCCAGCGCCACTGGATTGTCGCAGGGCTCATTCTCCTGCTCATAGTCATCGATCAGGTTGTCAAGGTCTGGATCAAGACACATATGTACATCGGTCAGGAGTACCACATCTTCGACTGGTTTCGCATCTACTTTGTGGAGAATCGTGGCATGGCATATGGCGTGGAACTAGGTAGCAAGCTCCTCTTGACCGCCTTTCGCATCATAGCCATGACGGGGCTGGCTATATGGCTCACACGCTTCGTCAGGCAGTCTCGCCACTACTCGCTGGGCTTCTGCTGTATCATCGGATTGGTGCTGGCGGGGGGCATTGGCAATCTCATCGACTCCCTCTGCTACGGACAGCTCTTCACCTCCTCCATCGGACAAGTAGCGCAGTTTGTCCCTACGACAGCTGGAGCCGTGGGGTATGCTCCGTGGTTTGAGGGTCATGTGGTCGATATGCTCTACTTCCCCCTCTTCACGACAGTACTGCCTGAGTGGTTTCCAATAGGTGGTGGATCGGCGTATACCTTCTTCAGTCCTATCTTCAACATCGCCGACAGCTGTATCACCGTAGGTGTGCTGGCTTTGCTCATCTTCTATCCACGCACCATGACACGGGCTCTCGATCGTCTCTGGCTCTACCTACGTGGCAAGCATCGTCCTACGAGTCAGCGAGCTAAGTAAGCGACCTTACTAGTTATGCGGGCTTACAGCGTCAAGGTCTCTCTGCTCAAGCTTGGGCTACTAAGCGTACTGCTCCTCCTACTCGGGAGTGGCTGTAAGAGACGCTCGTGGCAACGCATACCTAATGACGAGCTCGAGCAGCTGCTCACGGAGCTATACACAGCTCGAGGCGTAGGTCAGACGCTCTACCTCACTTCCGACCAGCAAGACTCGGTCTATGCCTCCATACTTAAGTCACATGGTGTATCCCAAGAGGATTTAGATAGCACCATCTACTATCTTTCTGGATCGAAAGCAAAGCTACTGCAGAAGATCATCGCTCAGTCCTCTGCTAGCATACAGCGTGAGGTCGAGATCTTGGAGCGTACGGCAGGCTTCTTCAGTATAGGGCTAGAAGGTGGTGAGGGCAACTTCTACTCGCCCCTACCAGACTCGCTCTCTTGCCGTGTCACACCGCTCTCTACCTATCCTATCCGCATCAATAAGGAGCGAAGTAGCTACCACTGGCGGGTGGCTCTTGCTGATATTCCCAATCTTCCTGATACCATTCGGCAGGTAGAGATACAGGGACTCGTCAGTGGCACTCATCTACCCGAACAAGGTCAGATGCCCTACATCGCCATTTCCAAGCAACTTGATGCTACGCCGCCACCCCTGGCTATGGAGAGTGTGTCACAGAGGCTACCCATCGGAGGAGCTTTCCTGCTCACCCTCGGGTCATCTCCTCTAGGGAGAAATTCTGAGCCTAAGGAAGAGAAGCCTGAGCAACAGCTAGAAGAGCTGGCAAACTCCATAGATAGCCTATCAAGTAATCTAACGGATAGTATCACAAAGGAGTCGACAAACAGCATAGAAAAGGATCTAACGAGTGGCGTAGTGGACGATCTCCCCGTGAGTAAGCCACAAAAAAAGCCCGCACGCCCTGTGCCGCGCTTCTCAGTAGGGGATACCATCTCTATCTCCATCTACAGCCTACCGTCAGACTACTTGGGTGCGCAGTCACTACACTTTAGACTACAGGAGCTGCGCATCATCGCTCGCTAAGGACTACTCACAGACCGCTAAGTTGCACAAGCATCGCACCAGACCAATGACACGACAGATCATCTTACACCCTGGTGATCGGATTGCTCTCCGACAGTTGCTCTATCGTGGCGAGTTGCTCCGCTCCGTGCTACTCACTTACCACGATCGTGAGCGAGGCATCGAGCTAACGCCCTGGCATCACGACGAGCCACCGCACACGCTCTACTACTCAGGTACGTGGCACCTCATCGAGGACGAAGGTCACCACTACCTACTGCGCCACGAGTAGCGACAAGACGTGTAGGAGTCGTCTCACCATACATCCCTAGAAAAATCGAATAGCCACGTGGAGGTTTACGAATCTCTACGTGGCTAATTTTTATTCTCCACGTAGGGGAGAAACATTTCCTCGGACATATCATTTGATTCCTCCGAAGTTTCGTTTCTCGCCTACGTGGAGAATATTCTTTTTCCACGTGGGGATTTGAGAATCGCCACGGAGGAAAGCGATTGGCTGTTGGCTAGTGCTACTAGTGCCACTAGGAACACTAGTGCCACTAGAAACTAGACTTCTAACCTCTAATTTCTAATCTCTAACCTCTAATTTCGTATCTTTGTAGCGTATTAAGTATTAGCATAGAATGCTCTATAGATTATGATGACAGCACACGATATACGACAAGCCTTTCTCGACTTCTTTGAGGAGCGCGGACACCGCATTGTACCTTCGGCACCGATGGTGATCAAGGACGACCCCACGCTCATGTTTACCAATGCCGGGATGAACCAATTTAAGGACATCATCCTAGGCAATAAAGAGCCTCAATATCGTCGTGCAGCAGACTCGCAAAAGTGCCTCCGCGTCAGCGGCAAGCACAACGACCTCGAAGAGGTAGGACGCGACACCTACCACCACACTATGTTTGAGATGCTGGGCAACTGGTCCTTTGGCGATTACTTCAAGCGTGAGGCGATCGAGTTTGCCTGGACCTTCCTCACGGAGCGTCTCCAACTGCCTAAGGATCGACTCTATGTGACCGTCTTCGGTGGCAGTGCCGAGGAAGGACTGAGCCGTGACGATGAGGCAGCAGGCTACTGGCTGCAATACACCACCGAGGATCGTATCATCGACGGCTCGCGCAAGGACAACTTCTGGGAGATGGGCGATACTGGTCCCTGTGGCCCCTGCTCCGAGATACACATCGACCTACGTAGCGAGGAGGAGCGTCAAGAGATCTGCGGGCGTGATCTAGTCAATATGGATCATCCGCTGGTCATCGAGATCTGGAATCTCGTCTTCATGCAGTACGACCGCAAGGTGGACGGCCATCTAGAGCCACTACCCCACAAGGTGATCGATACCGGTATGGGCTTCGAGCGCCTCTGTATGGCTATGCAGGGCAAGAAGTCCAACTACGACACCGACCTCTTTACCCCCCTGATACGTGCTATCGAGACACTCAGTGGCGAGCAGTATGGGCAGAACGAGCAGGTGGATATCGCCATGCGTGTCGTCGCTGACCATATCCGTACCATAGCTTTTGCCATTGCCGACGGACAGCTCCCGAGCAATGCCAAGGCGGGCTACGTGATCCGTCGTATACTACGTCGTGCCGTACGCTACGCCTACACCTTCCTCCATGCCGACGAACCGATGCTCTACACGCTCCTACCCACGCTCAATGAGGTGATGGGCGAGGCTTATCCCGAGATTGTGGCGCAGCGCGAACTGATCGCTTCGGTGATCAAAGAGGAGGAGGAAAGCTTCCTACGCACCCTCGCTCAGGGACTTAAGCTGCTAGAGAGCAAGATCCAAGAGCTGCCCCAAGATGAGAAGGTCCTCTCGGGTGCCGATGCTTTCGTCCTATACGACACCTACGGCTTCCCACTAGACCTCACGGAGTTGATCCTCTCGGAGCGTGGTATGACACTCGATCATGTCGCTTTTGACAAACTGATGCAGGAGCAGAAGAGCCGTGCCCGTCAGGCAGCCGCCATCGATGCTGCCGACTGGGAGATCCTCGACGAGGAGACCACCGAGAGCACCTTCGTAGGCTACGAGACGCTCCAGATAGAGACGCATATCCTGCGCTACCGCAAGGTGGCCGACAAGAAGCGCAGCTACTATCAAGTGGTGCTGGCTGAGACCCCCTTCTACGCTGAGATGGGTGGTCAGGTGGGGGACAAGGGTGTGCTGATCGCTCAGGACGGCACCGAGTACCCGATCATAGACACCAAGCGGGAGAACAACCTTCCCGTCCATATCCTCTCGACCCTCCCCGCAGATCCTAAGCAGCCGTTCATCGCTCGTGTAGGGGATGAGCTGCGTCATCTCACGGAGGCAAACCATACAGCGACGCACCTGATGCACCATGCGCTGAGAGCCGTGCTCGGCACCCATGTAGAGCAAAAGGGTTCGCTCGTGTCGGCAGACTTACTACGCTTTGACTTCTCACACTTTAAGAAGGTGACTCCCGAAGAGATTGCCGAAGTAGAGCGACTGGTCAATGCTGAGATCCGTGCCGACAGACCTCGTGATGAGCAGCGCAATGTGCCTATTGCCCAGGCTAAGGAGATGGGTGCTATGGCGCTCTTTGGCGAGAAGTATGGCGATGAGGTGCGTGTCATCAAGTATGGCGACTCGGTCGAGCTATGCGGTGGTACCCACGTGGCTAGCACGGGCCAGATAGGCTTTTTCAAGATCATCAGCGAGGGCTCTATTGCGGCTGGCATCAGACGTATCGAGGCGGTCACAGGCCCCAAGGCGGAGGAGTATGTACACCATCTAGAGGAGCAGTTGCAGCTCTTCAACGAGAGGCTCAACAATGTACCCGATCCGCTCAAGGCGCTAGACCGACTGATCACCGAGAGTGCCGAGCAGCGTAAGGCTATCGAGCAGTACACCAAGGCGCAGGCAGAGCAGATAGCGCTGCAGGCGCTGGCTGATCAGACGAAGCGTGGCGAGACAACCATCGTCACCGTCCATAAGCCGATGAGTAGCGACGTCGCTAAGGATGTCGCTGGTACCATCCGCGAGCGACTACAAGGCTCTTACCTAGCGCTCATCGGTGCTGCCGAGGAGGGTAAGTGTACCCTCACGGTGATCCTCTCGCCAGACCTGGTAGACAAGGGACTCAACGCAGGCAAGCTCATCAAGGAGGTCGCCTCGCTTATCAAGGGCGGCGGTGGCGGTCAGCCTCACTTTGCGACGGCTGGCGGGCGTAACCCCGAGGGGCTACAAGCTGCCATAGACCATATCGTCGCACAGATCTAGCACATTAGACCAGATGCCACCCCTAGCCTTCATCTCCACCCAGTCGAGGGTACTCGTGGGCAACCTGATGGGCGACTACCTGCGGGAGTTGCTCCGCCAGCGACAGCCCGAGAGCTACTACCTACTGGCTGATGCGAGGGTGTGGCACCTGAGCCAAGGGCTTATAGCGAAGGGTTATCCCGAGCTAACAGCGCTACCCCGCTATCTGATCCGTGACCCTGAGGAGGCGAAGAGCCTAGAGGGCATTGCCGAGATGGCACGCTGGCTCCTCGAGCAGGGTGCCACGCGTGGGGCTACACTCATCGCTTTGGGCGGTGGGGCCGTGAGCGATGCCGTTGGCTTCCTCGCTCAGATCTATATGCGGGGGGTCTCGCTCGTCCTACTTCCCACGACGCTCCTCGCTATGGCAGATGCGGCTGTGGGCGGTAAGTGCGGGATCAACTTTGCGGGTGTCAAGAACATGCTCGGAGCTTTTGCTAATGAAGCTGACACGCTGACACTCTGCGACACCGCTTGGCTGGAGAGCCTCCCAGAGAAGGAGCTATGCTCAGGCTGTGGCGAGCTGATCAAGTATGGTCTGCTCGTTAGTCCCGACCTGTGGCGTCGGTTGCTGCAGGTGCTGCCCGAGCAACCGCTCTCCCTAGAGCAACTCACCCCACTCATTCGTGAAGCGGTGCAGTTCAAGCTCGACATCGTGGCGCAGGATCGTTTGGACCAAGGGATTCGTCACCAGCTCAACCTAGGACACACCTTCGGACACGCCTTTGAGGCGTGGAGCCATCAGCACAGTGACACACCTTTGCTGCACGGCGAGGCGGTCGCTCTGGGGCTAGTTCCCGAACTATATCTATCGCACGTCAAGCTTGGCTTCCCCAAAGAGCTGCTACACCAATTGCACTCCGTAGTGCAGGAGCTATACCGTCCGCTCGCCATCACCTGTCGCGACTACGATGCGCTCAGGGAGCTGATGCTTCACGACAAGAAGAATAGCGACGCAGAGCTTATCACCACCGTTGCCCTCACCGACATAGGTCAGATCCACGAACTACAAAACACCCCCCTCGACATCACCGAGGCGCTCGACTACTACCAGGACACGATGCTGTAGATAGCTTGGGGGGACACGTCTTGCTTTGATAGGAACCAGTGCACAGGCTATGTCTCCCGAGATGTCGTTATCTACGAGAGATGCGTCAATCTAGGGTATCTCTAAAATCCTTATCTTTGCGAAAGCATTGGTATGTATGCACTATACATACTATGACCTTTGGACTATAAAAAGAATTATGAGCCAACTATACATCTACAACACTCTGGAGCGGGCTAAAGTGCCTTTCGAACCTATTGCACCACCGCATGTGGGACTCTATGTATGCGGACCAACTGTCTACGGGGATCCACATTTGGGACATGCTCGCTCGGCCATTACGTTTGACATACTCTTCCGCTACCTCAAGCATCTCGGATACAAGGTGCGCTACGTGCGCAATGTGACCGACGTGGGGCATCTAGAGCATGATGCAGATGATGGCGAGGACAAGATAGCTAAGAAGGCTAAGCTCGAGCAGCTCGAGCCGATGGAGGTGGCTTACTACTACCTCACACGCTATCACGATAGTCTGCGCCTGCTCAATGTGTTGCCGCCCTCTATCGAGCCGCTTGCCTCGGGACATATCATCGAGCAGATCGCGCTGGTGCAGCAGATCCTCGATGCGGGCTACGCTTATGTGAGCCAGGGGAGTGTTTACTTTGACGTACTCAAGTACCACGCTGATCACCCTTACGGCATCTTGAGCGGACGCAATGTGGAGGATATGATCTCCAACACGCGCGAGCTGGACGGCCAAGACGAGAAGCATAATCCGCTGGACTTCGCCCTCTGGAAGAAGGCGCAGCCTAACCACATCATGCGGTGGCCTTCGCCTTGGAGTGAGGGCTTCCCCGGGTGGCACTGCGAGTGTACCGCTATGGGGCGCAAGTACTTAGGCGCGCACTTCGATATCCACGGTGGTGGGCTAGACTTGACCTTCCCGCATCACGAGTGCGAGATAGCACAGGCGGTCGCTTCGCAGGGTGAGCCGATGGTCAAGTACTGGATGCACAATAATATGATCACGGTGGACGGCAAGAAGATGGCGAAGAGCGCTGGCAACTTCATCACCCTCGAGGAGTTCTTCACGGGCGATCACCCAGCTCTGGAGCAGGCTTACGCTCCGATGACCATTCGCTTCTTCGTCTTGAGCGCGCATTACCGTGGCACGGTGGACTTTAGCAATAGCGCTTTGCAAGCTGCGGAGAAAGGGTACCAGCGTCTTATGGATGCTGATGCTAAGCTTCAGTCGCTCCAGCCCTCAGCTACCTCAACGATCGCAAAGATCGATCTAGCGGAGCGTTGCGAGGAGGCGATGAATGACGATATCAATACGCCGATGGTGATTGCAGCGCTCTTTGATGCGGCTCGTCTCATCAACTCGATCCATGACGGACACGAGCAAATCACGAGCGAGCAACTGGAGGAGCTGCGCTGTGCCTACGCTCTCTACCTGCACGACATACTCGGTATGCAGTCGGCTACGGAGGCTTCTGATCTGAGCGGTAGCCAGCAGGAAGCTTTCGCCGGAGCGATGGACCTGCTCCTAGAGATTCGTGCTAAGGCTAAGGCGAGCAAGGACTGGGAGACGAGTGATCTGATACGCGACAAATTGACCGCTCTAGGCTTTGAGATACAAGATACCAAGAGCGGTGCCGAGTGGAAGGTGCTGTAAGAAGCTTTGAACTAGAATAGTCCCTAATGCTCTCACTCATTATCCCTGTCTACAACCGCCCTGACGAGGTCGAGGAGCTACTAGACTCGCTCGCTCAGCAGCAGACGCCGCCGTCCTACGAAGTTGTCATCGTGGAGGATGGGAGCACGGTGCCTTGCGCTGCGGTCGTGGATCGCTATCGTGATCTGATGAGCATACAGTATGAGGTGGTGCCTAATGGGGGCCCCTCTCGGGCGCGCAACATAGGGGTGCGCCACGCTACGGGCGACTGGATCATCATCCTCGACTCGGACGTGGTGCTACCGCCTGACTACCTATATAATGTATCGCAGGCGATCGCTGCTGACGGGTGCGATGCGTGGGGTGGTCCCGATGCGGCTCCATCGCTACAGGATGGCTCCTTCGGTATGTGGCAGCGTGCGATCAACTATGCGATGACTTCGCCCCTCACGACGGGTGGCATACGGGGTGGTCGCAAGCGGCTGACGAAGCGGTTCTACCCACGCACCTTCAATCTGGGCTGTCGCAAGGCTCTTTTTGAGTCTCTCGGAGGCTTTGATGAGACGATGCGCTATGGTGAGGATATCGACTTTAGCATGCGTCTCTACGAGGCGGGCAGTCGTGTCGTACTTCTTCCGGAGGCGGTGCTCTATCACAAGCGGCGCGTGGACTTGCATAAGTTTTACCGACAGGTGTGGCACTCAGGCAGGGCTCGTGTGGAGCTCTCGCGGAAACACCCAGGGTCGATGCGCTTGACCTACCTGCTTCCCTCGCTCTTTGTGGTGACGACGCTCGTGGTCACACTGCTTGCCTTGTGGTGCCCCTGGTTCTGGCTCTACCATTTGCTCTTTATTGTCTCTCTCTTTGCAGACGCACTCTACCGCACGCAGTCGGTGGCGGTCGCTTGGCGAGCTGTCGTAGCCTCTTTCGTTCAGCTCTCGGGCTATGGCATCGGCTACCTCAGTCAGCGGGTCAAGCGGTGCAAAGCTTAATCCTCACACTCTATCTCTGAGTTATCTTATGAAACAGATTCCTTGGCAGCGCATCTTGCTCATCTTTGGCTTCTTTCTCATCGTTGCCATTGGTTACTTCACACCGGCACACTTTGAGGGGCGGACGCTCTTTCAGGCGGACGTAGCTGGCGTCTCGGGCAATGGCTCCGACGTGCAGGCTAGCGACGAGACCTCTTACTGGACGAACTCGCTCTTTGGCGGTATGCCAATGTATCAGATCAGTCCCTCTTATCCCTCGACCAAGCCGCTGCAATACCTGCAAGATGTGCTGACGCTACGCAAACCGCTGAGCATCCTGGGCACTTATCCGTGGCTGATCTTTGCGCTGCTCGTGGGCTTTTATATCTTTATGCGTTCGCTCAAGGTGGACCCTCTGCCCTCCGTATTGGGAGCGGTCATGTGGGCCTTGTCGAGCTACTTCATCATCCTCATACAGGCGGGACATATCTGGAAGTTGACCGCACTCTGCTTCGTCCCCCCCACGATCGCTGGACTCATCTGGTGCTACCGTGGCGAGCGGCTCTGGGGTGGTGCGCTCTTTGCCTTCTTTATGGCGCTGCAGCTCTTGGCAAACCACGTCCAGATGACCTACTACTTTGCGCTCTTGATGGGGGTCCTGGTTATCACCTTCTTGGTGCAGGCGATTAGAGAGCGGCAGGTTGTGGAGTTCCTCAAGTCTACGGGTGTGCTCATCCTGGCTGGCCTCCTAGCCATTGCGGTCAATGGGACCAACCTCTACCACACTTACCAGTACGCTCAGGAGACGATGCGTGGCGGCAGTGAACTGACTATCGCACCGCCACATGCTCCCGAACAAACGGGCGCTGAGGTCAATAGTAAGGGACTCTCGAAAGAGTATATCACGCAGTGGAGCTACGGCATCGGTGAGACCTGGACGCTCCTTGTACCCAATACAAAAGGCGGTGCGACCGAACCTCTAGCCAAGGGGCACGCTAAGCAACTCGCCAAGGCTCCCTATGAGTACCAGCAGATGCTGGGGCAGATGAATGCTTACTGGGGTGACCAACCCTTTACCTCGGGACCGGTCTATGTGGGCGCTTTCGTCTGCATCCTCTTCATCATCGGCTGTGTCATCGTCAAGGGCCCGATCAAGTGGGGACTGCTCATCGCTACGATCTTATCGATATTGCTTGCCTGGGGTAAGAACTTTATGCCGTTGACCAACCTCTTCATCGACTGGATGCCGATGTACGATAAGTTTCGTGCGGTCTCCTCGATCCTGGTCATCGCCGAGCTAACGATCCCGACGCTAGCTGTGCTAGCGCTCGTGCAGCTCATCAAGGAGCCTCAGCTCCTACGCAGCAAGAGCGTCTGGATAGCAGGCGGAGTGCCTGTGTTGCTGTTGCTCCTCTTTGCTCTGCTGCCTGATCTCTTCTTTGGCTTCCTATCTCAGCAGGAGAAGGGTATGTTTGCCGAGCTAGCTACACAAGATCCTCGCTACTTGATGCTACAAGATCAGCTAGAGACGATGCGCATGGGTATCTTCCGTGCGGACGTGTGGCGCAGCTTGCTCTTTATCGTGCTGAGTGCGGTGCCCCTATGGCTTTTTGCCAAGGGGTATCTCAAGGCGCCGTGGCTCTGCTGTATCCTCGTCGGGCTGACGCTCGTAGACCTATGGCAGGTGGACAAACGCTATCTATCTGATGACGACTTCATCTCCTCGCAACTGGTGCAGCAACAGGCAGCTCCTATGACGGAGGCGGATCGGGCTATCCTTCAAGACAAGAGCCTGGGCTATCGCGTCTTCAATCAGACGGTCAATAGCTTTAACGATGCCACCACCTCTCGCTGGCATCACAGCGTGGGCGGTTATCACGCTGCCAAGCTACAGCGCTATCAAGACCTGATCACTTATCAGCTCTCCACAGGCAATAAGCAGGTCTACGACATGCTCAATACGAAGTACTTCATCGTACCCAACCCTGAGACCCAAGCACCGATGGCGGTGACCAATCCAGACGCCTTCGGAGCAGCGTGGTTTGTCGATAGCCTTCGCTGGGTGGATAATGCCAATGAGGAGATGGAGGCACTCACGACGGCAGACCTGCGTCACGTCGGTATCGTTGATCTCCGCTTTGGCGAGGAGCTACCGCAACCGCTGATGCTGCCCGACAGCACGGCTCAGCGTAGTATCACCGTCACCAAGTACACCCCACGGCAGGTGGTCTACGACGTATCGGCCGAGGTGCCTGGCGTAGCGATCCTCTCAGACATTTACTACCCGCACGGCTGGCACGCCACCATCGATGGCCAGGAGATCCCGATAGCGCGGGCTAACTACGTGCTTCGAGCCGTCTCACTGCCCGCAGGCAACTACCAGCTCGCACTTACCTTTGCACCACGCTCCATAACTGTGACCGAGAGCATAGCTTTTACAGCTTTAGCCTTGATCCTGCTAGCGCTCATCGGCTCTATCGTGTGGCGCATCAGACTTTGGAACAAAAGCAAGAAAGCCCCCACAGACTCACAAACGAACTAATTATCTTTATATATAAATCCAACTATGACTTATCGAAACTTACTAAAGATCACCACCGCTCTACTACTAGCGGTCTTGGTCTCTTCGTGTGCTAGCAAGCTTAAACCCCTAGCGAGTTCAGCAGCTCAGGTGGATCCTAACCCCCTGACACTGGTGGGTACGCAGATCCCTGGTCAGGTGCGCCTGACGCTACCGGCTAAGTGGTGCCACAAGCGTGCTATCGTCCATATCACTCCCGAGCTACGCTACAATGGTATGAGTGTGACGGATCAGACTGTCACCATACAGGGTGAGAATGTACGAGACAACTACCAGACGATCTCTTACGATCGTGGTGGTAGCGTGATCCTACCTTTTGCCTTTGCGTACAAGCCCGGTATGGAGCAGAGTGACCTTTACCTCACCTTTACCGCTACGATCAAGGGTAAGAAGGTCAACCTCCCCGCTATCAAGGTGGCTCGTGGTACGATCATGACTGCCGACCTAGCTAGCATTAGCGATGTCACGCCTGCTCTGGCTCGTGATGCATTCCAGAGAGTCATTAAGGAGCAGTACACAGCCGACCTTAAGTTCCTCATCAACCGTGCTGAGGTACGTGCTGCTGAGCTTAACAAGCGTGAGGTCAAGGAGTGGCAAGATGTCGTCGACAACGCTTATCAGGTGCCTAACCAGGAGGTCGACATCGAGATCCAGGCTTATGCCTCTCCCGATGGCGCTCAGGATCTCAACGAGCGTCTCTCAGCAGAGCGTGAGCGTAACACCTCTCGTGCCGTAACACGCCAGCTGGGCAATAAGCAGATTGAGGTCAATGCACACTACACCGCTGAGGACTGGGACGGCTTCCAGAAGCTTCTTGAGGCGAGCAACATACAGGACAAGGAGCTAGTCCTACGCGTCCTCTCTATGTACCCCGATCCCGAGGATCGTGAGCGTGAGATACGCAACCTCTCGCACGTCTTCACACAGCTTGCTGATGAGATTCTCCCTGAGCTACGTCGCTCACGTCTCAATGCTAACGTACGCATCATTGGTAAGAGCGATGACGAGCTCAAGATGTTTATGGCTCAGCGCCCAGGTCGTCTCTCTATCGAGGAGATTCTCTACACCGCTACGCTCTATGACAATGCTCAGGATCAGATGAATGCTTACCAGCAGGCTACACAGCTCTATCCCAACGACTACCGTGCGTACAACAATATCGGTACGCTCTACCTCGCTCAGGGCAACTACGAGCAGGCTGCCAGCTACTTCGCAAAGGCGCAGAAGATCCAGCCGAACGCTGCTTCTAATATGAACGAAGCGCTCCTAGCACTGAACCGTGGCGACCTAGCAGAGGCTCAGCGCCTTATGGGTAGTGCCGTAGAGGCACCCGAGGCTGCTCAGGGCATCGGACTCCTCCAGATGCACGAGGGTAAGTATGCTGACGCTATCCGCTCCTTTGGCAATACGCCATCGAACACGCTAGCGATCGCTCAGATTATGCAGGGGCAGTACGCAGATGCTACACGCACCCTCGCTGCTGTCGCACAGCCCAATGGCGAGACGGCTTACCTCAAGGCAGTGGTCGCAGCTCGCACGAACGATCTGCAGGGACTCATCAGCAACCTCCGCTCAGCTATTGCACAGGATCGCAGCTACGCACTGCGTGCACAGCGTGACCTCGAGTTTGCAGCCTTCAGCCAGACACCCGAGTTTGTCGCTCTAGTCAAGTAATCCAACAGCTGTGACGTAGCAGAGCGTCACCCTCAACAGACGAGAGGAGCTACCCGCCTAGACGGATGGCTCCTCTCTTCGTATCTATCGTTGCCATAGCCTGCGCTCACACCTCTATGACTAATTCAGTGCCAACCCACGTTGGCACTCCAGTTCCCTAGGTATGAAACTGCAGTTTCATATGGGAGAAACTCTAATGCCGTACGGGTGGCACTGGGACAAATGCCTTAGAAAAGTCTGTGGGGGGCTTGATGTTACAACTTTTACGAGTGTGAGTGTTGCGCACTGGTGGCACTGAGGAGCTGCTGGAGCGCTCGACGGTCGAGCTTGCCGTTGTCGTTGTGCGGTAGTTGCGCTACGCAGCGGATCTCTTTCGGGCGGTGGTAGGGAGGAAGGAGCTGTTTGCACGTTTTGTCTAGACTTTTCGCCAAACCTTCGGAGAGGCTGTCGCCTTCTAGTACGAGTACGAGCTTTTGTCCTAGCGCTGCATCGGCTACCCAGCTGATGGCGAGCGGTGTGTCGAGTGTCGCAGAGAGCTTGCGCTCGATCGGCTCGGGGCTGATCTTGACACCACCACTATTGATGATGTTGTCGGCTCGACCCTCTATGGTAAAGCCGCCATCGGGGTGTAGTGTGACGAGGTCATGGGTCGTGAGACTGGGTCCCTCGGGATAGAGCAGGCGATCCTCTATGATGAGTTCGCCTTCGGAGCCTTGGGAGAGATGCACCCCCTCGAGGGGATAGAAGAGGGGAGAGGCGTGGGGGCCGTTGAGCCGTCGCAGGGCGATGTGCGAGATGGTCTCGGTCATGCCGTAGGTGGCATAAGCTGCGACAGGTAGCGTGCTAAGCTGTGCCTCCACAGCGGGGTGAATGGCTCCGCCCCCGATGATCAGTTGCTCTGCTTGGCTGAGTAGCTCACGCTCTGCTGGCACCTCCAGTGTGTGGTGTAGTTGTAGGGGTACGAGCGAGACGAACTGCGGTGCTACGTTGAGTGTCGCCAGCGGGTGGCTCGAGGGGGGTACCACGATTAGCTCGGCACCGGCGAGCAGTGCGCGTACCACCATCATCTTAGCGCCTATGTAGCGCAGATCCATCGCTAGGAGGAGCCGTTTGCCAGCTTCTATCTGAAAGTAGCGGTTGCTCCTGAGTCCGCTCCGTCGCATAGCGCACTTCGTCAGTCTGATCCGCTTAGGGGTACCCGTTGAGCCAGAGGTTTGGACGACCACATACTCTTCTTCGCTCCACCACTCTCTGAGAAAGGTGAGGAGCGGCTGTAGCACGGCTCTGCGCTCGGACGTTAGCCCCTGAGCGAACGGCTCTAAGCGCTCCGCATCTACTCGTGTGCTATCTATATATAGGTGCTCGGACATGCTGGCTGTTGGCTGTTGGCTAGAGATACTAGTGCCACTAGTGCTCCTAGTGCCACTAGAAAAGCTAGTGCCTCTAATCTCTAATTTCTAACTTCTAATATCTAATCTCTAAACCCTCTAATCTCTAAAAAACATTTGGTCGCCGACGAGTCGTAGCGTGGAAGGCTTGTTGTTGAGATAGAGCGCTCCTGTGCCAAGCCCTTGCGGGCGGACGATCGGGTACTGGCTGACCCACTGAGCGATGGCGCGAAGCCCTACGTTCGACTCCAGTGCTGAGGTTGCCCACCAGCCGATGCCACGCTCCTCGGCCAGCTCGATCCACTCATCGACCCCACTATGGAGCGACGGCTTGAGGATGATATAGTGCGGCTTGCCCTCATCTAGTAGTTGCGCTTTGCGCTCTCGGGTGTGGATGCCGATTAGCTCCTCGTCGAGCGCTATGGGGAGTGGCGATGCTGCCGTGAGCTTCGCTAGGTCGTCCCACTGATTGCTCGCAGGTATCGGTTGCTCGATCGAGTGTAGGTGAAAGTCGCTCAGCTGCTTTAGTCGCTCCAGAGCCACCTCAGGGGCAAAAGCTCCATTGGCATCCACCCGTAGCTCCATCTCCTCAGGTGAGAAGTGCTGCCGCACGTAGCGGAGTAGCTCTAGCTCTTCGGAAAAGTCTATTCCGCCGATCTTAAGCTTCAAGCATCGGAACCCTTGCGCCAGCTTAGCCTGAATCTGCTCGTACATATAGGCTTTGTCGCCCATCCAGATCAACCCATTGATCGGGATGCCCATCTCGCCACGCGTGAAAGGGGTATCGCAAAAGGGAGGTGCCGTCTCCGCCTTGCTGCTATGGCAAGCAGCGAGGAAGCTATTGATCGCTGTGGCTAAGCCAAAAGCGATGGAAGGGTAGGGGCGTAGTGAGGTCACGTCAATTTGGTCGGGAGCCTGCACCAGCTGCCCCGCCAGCTGCTCCAGCACCGCTTGGTAGTTGGGCAGATCGTCGCAGCTGAGCTGAGGCATCGGGGCGCACTCGCCATAGCCCACATGACTTGCCTGCTCGAGGCTCTGAAGACGTAGGTAGTAGACACGCTTCGTCTCGTACTCGCCACGGGAGGTCTTGGCGGGGCGACGGAAGCGCAGGGTGTACGGCTCCACGCTTATGGACACTCGCTCAGCTATCTGAGACAGTAGCGTGGGGAGGTGGAGGATGCTCTCGTGTGGTGACATCGACTATTAGGGGAACTTAGGGTACTGCTCGAAGTTGGGCTTGCGCTTCTCGAGAAAAGCGTTCTTGCCCTCTTGTGCTTCGTCCGTGAGGTAGTAGAGCAGCGTCGCATCGCCCGCCAGCTCTTGAATACCTGCCTGACCATCCAGCTCGGCATTGAGTCCTGCCTTGATCATACGCAGGGCGAGCGGGCTCAGCAGCATCATCTCCTCTGCCCACTGCACGTACTCATCTTCTAGTTGGTCGAGAGGCACCACTTTGTTGACCAGCCCCATGTCGAGAGCCTCCTGAGCGGAGTATTGGCGGCAGAGGAACCATATCTCACGCGCCTTCTTCTGTCCCACGACACGAGCGAGGTAAGAGGAGCCAAAGCCAGCGTCAAAGCTGCCTACACGAGGGCCCGTCTGCCCAAAGATAGCATTCTCCGAAGCAATCGAGAGGTCGCACACCACGTGGAGGACATGTCCGCCACCGATGGCGTAACCATTGACCGCAGCGATGACCGGCTTGGGGATACTGCGGATCTGCTTCTGCACGTCGAGGACGCTCAGACGAGGCACCCCATCTTTACCAATGTAGCCACCTCGACCCTTGACGTTTTGATCTCCACCCGAGCAAAACGCCTTGTCACCAGCGCCCGTCAGGACCACCACGTTGATGCTCTGATCCTCACGGCAGATGCGCAGAGCGTCGCTCATCTCGGCCGTTGTGGTCGGCGTAAAAGCGTTGCGGTAGCGCTCACGATTGATTGTGATGCGCGCGATACCGTTGTAGTAGTCGAAGAGGATATCTTCGTACGCTTTGAGGGGCTTCCATGCCCTTTGGTTCTTTTCACTCATAACTCTTCTCTTGGTTGTATTTGCTTGAAATAGGTCTGTAGTTCGTCGATCTCATCCTCTGAGGAGACAAAAGCCTCGAGAAGACGTGGACGATCGGCAGGACCGACGAAGTGAGCGATCGTCTCTTCCAGCTGGCTTGCCTCGTGTACCGACAGGTACTCCCAGCCACAGCTCTCCGCCCAGCCCTGAGTTCGCAGCTGATGCTCGGCGGTGATGTACCGTTGCGAGAGGCGATCCATCTCTAAGGTCGACAGGCTCTGGAAGATGCTCCCTCTCTGGTTGTTGAGCAGTAGCACCCGCACATTGTTCCCCACCTCGGGCAGCCCCAGCGCATTGAGATCGTAGAAGAAACTCAGGTCGCCGATGACGATGAAGTGCCGCTCCTCGGCTCTCTGGCGGGCGAAGCCTAAGGCGGTCGAGAGGGAACCCTCTATGCCACTGGTCCCTCGGTTGCAAAGTGTGAGGAGCCGACGAGGCTTGCGAAAAAGCTCCGCATAGCGTACCGACGAACTGTTAGCCAGGTGTAGCACGCAAGGCTCCTCGGGCAGATGACTTAGGAGGCTCCCCACCACAGCCAGAGAACTGTAGCGTGGTGTCGGAGAGGGGAGTTGATCAATCCGCTCCCGCCAGTGACGTGCATAGGGAGAGCTAGCGTGACCCTCCAAGCCCTGCGCCATTGTCTCAAGAAATGGTCCGACAGGTGCGATGATCTGCTCGGTGAGACTGCAAAAGAGGTCTACCACAGTGGGGTCAGGCGACAGGTGCCACGTCTCCCGTGGCGGGTAGCTGCGCAGGTACTGCTTCATCTTGTTGGAGACGATATGTCCGCCGAGGGTGATCAGCAGGTCGGGTTGTAGCGCTCGTCGATCCCCTTCGCTGAGTGACGCTAGGAGCGCATCGAGCGAACAGATCGACACGGGGCTATTCGATAGCGACTCGCCGATGCAGAGAAACTGCTCCCGCAAGCTTTGTGGGAAGCTCTCCCCCATGCTCATCACAGCAGACCAACTCTCCTGTCCGACTAGTATCATCTTGCGCTCGAACGTGGCGAGCCTACGTAGCAAGGACTCAACCGCCTGCGCATTGATACGATACGGATAAAGTTGCTGGATACAACGCCCTGGTTGCATCCCAATGGGTCGTCTATCGCTGGTCTCAGGGTCGTGCTTCGCTGGATTTGGTGGTGTTGGCGGAAGCAAGGAGACGCCTGGGTCGCTGATCGGTACGTTGATCTGCACGGGCCCAGGGTGTGGAGCCAGTGCAGCGAGTAGTGCTTCGTTAATCAGACGATTGCAGTACCACCGCTCCTCCTCGGTGTGAGGCTCTGGTAGGTGCACCGCTTTGCGTACCAGTGAACCAAAGAGTCCTGGCTGAGGCAGCGTTTGCCCAGCCCACTGTCCGATCCATCGCTCGGGTCTATCGGCCGACAGAACAATCAGTGGCACCCCTTGATAGTAAGCCTCAGCGACTGCAGGGTGCAGGTTTGCCACGGCAGTGCCAGAGGTACAGCACACCACGACCGCTCTATGCGTAGCGAGAGTCAAGCCAAGCGCATAGAAGCCTGCGCTGCGCTCATCGATGATCGAGTGGCAGGTTGCTCCCGCAAGCTGATGGCTGAGCGCATGCACGAGTGGCGCATTGCGACTGCCTGGACAGAGTACCACATCACGCACATCGTGTGCCTGAAGCAGAGCGACTAGTTCGCTGATCACAGGATCTTCCATCGGTATCATCACGCTCCTCCTCCTTTACCTTATAAGAGTATGTATTGCCGAGAGCTTGTGCAGCACCTCTTGCCACTCGCTCTCTAGACTGGACCCACGCACGATGCCGCCCCCCGCATAGAGTCGCAGAGCTTGCTCGGGAAGCAACTGCAGGCAGCGTATCTGGACAAAGAGGTCGACGCACCGCTCTGGCTCATACCACCCAAGGAAGCCTGAATAATAAGACCGCCTCGAGGACTCTTCCTCGAGGATCAGACGCTGCGCCACCCGCTGGGGTGTGCCACAGATCGCTGGTGTGGGGTGCAGGCGCTCCGCCAGGGTGATCGGCGCATAGCCGTCGGGAAGTTGCAAAGCGAAGCGCGCCTGCAGATGTTGCAACGCACCGGTCGTTGTCGTCTCCACCGCAAGCGCATGGTAGGGGATTCCCTCCTGCTCTAGTAGCTCTCCGATGAAGCGCTGCACATAGCGATGCTCCCGTCTATTCTTCTCACTCCAGAGGGGCGGCTCGCCATCTCGTTGCCGAGGCATCGTCCCAGCCAGTGCCACCGTCTGCCAGTGCATGCCATCACCTCTGAGGAGCATCTCTGGTGTGGCACAGAGCCACAGCCCCGCCTGAGGCGTGTAGCAGAGTGACACGAAGGCATGCGGATAGTGCGTCAAGGCTTTGTCAAAGGCTGCAACCACTTGTGCCGTAGCGATGCTTGGCAGCTCGATACGATGCGCCAAGACCAGTTTCTCCGCCGTCCCCGCCTCTAGATGCCCCATAAAGCGATCGAAGGTGGTGCGATAACTATCGGGCAACGCTTGCGGTATCGGAGCTACAGGCGGGAAGCCTTCGAGTGTCTTCTCGTCGCACTCCGTGAGTTGCAGCACCCTCGCTTCTTGCTCCTCTTCGATCCAAAGCATCGGTGTCTTAGCCGTCACGGCAAAGGGTGCTATCAAGAAGCCCGCCGAACCGTTTTTCGCCCTTAGCTCCTCAGCTGTAGTTGCCACGGCTCGAGCTGGGTGATCGAGCCCAATCTCACGCACCGTACGCTCCTCACCTGGTAGGCGAAAGCAGGCAAAAGGGGAGCAGCGATTCATTCGCTCTTCCACCAGTTTGGTCAGTTCGTCGCCATTACAGCTACGACCTCTTTGCTCCTTATGAGATGTTACGCCATGCACCGCTCTATTTCTGTTGGGGTCAAACTTGCTTGTCCTACAAATTTAGCGGTTTATGGGCTAACAGCCTAATCTGCGCTACGTCCTTAGACTGAAATGTGCGTACGGAGAGCTAGACCAGTAGCTATTTGTGCCGTGATTACTGCTCGAGGCGCACTTGCTGCACCCCTTTGATACTTTGTAGTTGCGCTTGTAGGGCAAAGAGTGCTTGTCGCTCGCCCTCTCTAAAGGTAAAGGTGCCGTGCCAGAGCCCTCCGTCTAGCTGCTGCTCCTCGTTGAGTAGGACACACTCGTCCGCTTGATGCAGCGTAGAGATGACGCGTCCTATCGTGACAGCGTCATGGAGAGCTGTCACATAGAGCGTCGCCACCACCGTCGAACTCTCCATGCCACGCCAGCGTGCTGGTAGGACACGATCTCCGTGACGCCCTAAGATGTCGATGGCGTTAGGGCAGTTGCGGGTATGTATCTTAAGTCCCGACTTGGAGGGATAGGCAAAGATCTCATCGCCCATCTTAGGGTTGCAGCAGCTAGCCAGTGTGTACTCTAGCCCCTTGAAGTCTGCCGTAGAGACCACAATCTCCCGTCCGTCGGGGGCCTCTGTTGACTTGATCGCAGTCGGTGTCGGAGCCACCCGTCTGCTCTCGGCAGCACGAGCCTCCGCCTCGGCACAAAGCTCCGCATACTGATCGAGGAAGTTCGGCACATTGATCCGCTCCTCAGAGAGGTCTATGAAGAAATCCATATTCCCCTTGTACCCCATCTTGCGTAGGAGGGTGGTGAAGATAGACTCTTGGTAGACGAGGTGTCTATTCTTAAATCGTCTCTCGAGTAGCTCCTTGCCTGCTTGTAGTCCGCTCTCCTGCTGATCACGTATCGCTTGGCGTATCTTGTTCTTAGCCTTGCGGGTGGTGACCGACTGGAGCCAGTCTACGGAGGGACGCTGGTTTTTTGCCGTGGTGATGTTGACCACATCTCCATTCTTCAGCTTCTCTCTCAGCTTAGCGCGCTTGCCATTGACCTGTGCGCTCTGCGCCATCAGCCCCACATTAGAGTGTATCGCAAAGGCAAAGTCTAGAACCGTAGCCCCCTTTGGCAGGCGTATCATCTGCCCCGCTGGAGTAAAGACAAAGATGTCTCTCGACTCGACTCTGAGGGAGGCCAGTGTACTTGCCTTCTCCTTATCCCCCGCCAAGTCTTCGATCACTTGCCGCATACTGGTGAGCTGCGAGTCGAGACTAGCTTCTCCTGTGACGCCCTTGTAGCGCCAGTGTGCAGCCATACCACTCTCAGCGATGCGATCCATACGGGTGGTGCGTATCTGTATCTCTACGCTTTTGTCTTCAGGTCCCTGTACGGTGATCTGCAGCGACTCGTAGCCGTTTGCCTTAGGCTGCGAGATCCAGTCGCGGAGGCGCTTCGTATTGGGTGTGTAGAGATCCGTCACGATCGAGTAGACGAGCCAGCACGCCTCATACTCCTCCTCGGGCGGGGCGTCGATGATGATGCGCATGGCTGAGAGGTCGTGGATCTCCTCAAAGGAGACTCCTTTGTTGCGCATCTTGTTCATAATGGAGGTAAATGTTTTGCTCCTCGACTTGATTGTGTAGGGCCAGCGAAGGGGAAGCTCTTCAAGTTTGGCCCGAATGGGTGCCACGAATGCCTCCATATACTCTTGTCGCGCCACGATGGTCTGCCCCATCAGCTCTTTGATCTCGTAGTAATGCTTAGGGTCGGTGTACTTAAAGATCAAGTCCTCCATCTGGCTCTTGATCTTGTAAAGCCCTAGGCGATGAGCTGTCGGCACGAAGAGTACCTGCGCCACCTGAGCTAGTAGCACCCTGCGACTCTCGTCCATGCGCTCCTTGGCGTAGACCAACTTATTGAGGCACTCCACAAGGAGTATCAAGACGACACGTATATCCTCGGCGATGGTTAGGAGAAACTCCTCTCCCTGATCGGCCTGACGTAGGTCGTAGCGGTGATATAATTCATGCGTCTGCGCCAGACGCTCTATGAGGGGAAGTGTGCCAGGCGGGCAAAGCTCCTCGACCTCTTGCGCTGTGATGGTCCCTCGTATGTATGGAGGCTCGAGTAGAACTGCCGAGATCGAGACGACGCCTAGTCCTATCTCGTCGCAGAGCAGCTGAGCCATCTCAGCTTGCTCCATAAAGGTCTCCAGACCATCCTCCTCTTCGGTAATTCCATACTGCCCCTCACGGATGAGTTGCTCGAGTAGCTCCCGATAAGGCGCCACATAGCTCGCCACTCCCAGCTGATCTGCTGTCCGGAGGAGGTAGCGCATGAGCTCCTGATCATCTCTGTGATGGGTAGGCATGGCGATTAGAGGTTAGAGGTTAGAGAGGACTAGTGCTTCTAGTGAAACTAGTGGCACTAGTAGCACTAGAGGCACTAGTCCTTTAATAGAGCCTTGTTGCCAAAGGCTACAACTCATCTAGCTCTTCTAGTCCTGCGACGACATAGGGACGGACCATATCCTGTGGCTTGTAGACCTCATCGTTCCACTCGATGATGTCTAGATCCATCGGTATGATACCCTCCTCATCGTCATCGTGGTCTCGTCCGAGCTTAGTCTCGAGCTTCTTCAGCTTAGCCTCTAGAGTCTCTCTATCTAGGTCGGTCTCAAAGAGCGCGATCAGATTGAGAAAAGCCTTAGCATCCTCGGGCATATCCATAGGCTCCGTGAGCTGAGGCGTAGAAAAGCGTATCGTGGGGAAGTGCTTCGTGAGTACCTCCATAACCGTCTTAACGTTGGCCGTGCGATGCTCATTACTGCCTATGCTGATGATCGCTTTGTTTTTCATTGCTTATTATTGGTAGTCTAGCGTCTAAAAGTTGTTGTCATCTTCATGATTCACAGCTTCTTGTCCTCGTAGGGAGTAGTCGTGGATCAGGTTGTATAGCTGCGCTGCCCAGTGCGGATCTAGTCCATACTGAGTCGCTAGCTCTATATAGTGAGCCTCTACAGCTGCTCGTTGCTCAGCTTGGTAGAGGCCTAGATGGTTGGCCGTCTTATAGCGTCCTATGGTTTGCGTGAGCTTGTAGCGCTCCGCTAATAGCTCTACGAGTGCAGCGTCTAGATCTCGCAGTTGATAGCGCATCGGACGGAGCATCGCCTCGTGGTCGTCGCTGGGGTGCTGTAGCGACTCGAGCAACTGGTGCAGCTGCTCAGGCGTAATCTGCTGACGTGCATCTGTCCAAGCGTGCTCGGGGTCGCAGTGACACTCGATCATAAAGCCATCGATAGGGTAGAGCAGTCCCGTGCGGCAGACCGCCTCTAGGAGGTCAGCTCGTCCTGCTATGTGACTCGGATCAAGTAAGATGGGTAGGTGTTCCCCCGCACCATAACGCTTCTGGTAGAGCGCACGTAGCTGGGCGATCATCTCCCAGTGCGGACTATTGCGTAGTTGCTTGGTATAGACTGGCGTACAGCCTCTCAGGATAGCCATCACCTGGGCGACGCCTCGGCTCTTGATACGCTCTAGGGCACCCATCCATAAGGGGGCGTCGGGACTGATTGGATTCTTGACCAGGACGGTCTGCGTTGCTCCTTCTAGTTGCTCGGCAATCGCCTCTACCATAAAGGGATTGCTCACCGTGCGAGCACCGATCCATACGAAGTCAACGCCCGCAGCGCGTACCTCCTCGACCTGCTCGGGCAGGCACACCTCGGTACCCACCTTGAGCCCCGTAGAGGCCTGCACCTCTTGGAGCCAAGCAAGCCCCTCCACTCCGACACCCTCGAAGGATCCCGGACGGGTACGAGGCTTCCACAAGGCAGCCCGAAAATGTGTGACACCTTGCGCCTTTAGTCCTTGAGCTATCTCAAGCAACTGATGGCGACTCTCTGCACTGCAGGGACCCGCTACCAGCATCTGACTCGCTGGAGGCTCCTCAAGGGTACTATGGGCGGACGAATCATCCATATCTAAGGTCGTATACTCGTTTATTCCCTACAAAGGTATTAAAACTATTCCGACTAGAGGCACTCGGATCAGATACCGTAGATTCAACTATCAAATGCAACTGAATTGGTTTCGTCGAGCTTTTGATAAAA
>OHEG01000064.1_pt1 | contig 45267 bp, 57 predicted proteins | sample 1567181 | NCBI WGS metagenome assembly OHEG01 (sample SAMEA3879534, study PRJEB24766) | human gut metagenome | biome: human-associated habitat; feature: feces | place: USA | collected 1985/1987 | reverse complement strand
GAATTGTTGATTAAATCAAAAAATTCTATATTGAATTTCCCCTCACTTATTATAGATTCAAAATTAATTAATCTATTATCCAAATTTCTATAAGTAAAACCTTTTGACACTCTTGACTGAACTACTTCGAGATTACTATCTCCACCACTTTCAAGCACTAAATTATTAACTTGATTCCTTAAATTATTAAAAGATGATTGGTTAGCTTTTTTTGTTTCAATTGTATTCAATTGCGAATTAAGTTGATTTACTGATTCTGTTAATTTGGGGTCTGTAACTTTAGCCTTTCCTGTTCCAGTACCTACAAATAATTCTGAAGTTTCACTATTAAAAGCGATTTCGCCTAAAGGTAAGGCACTTGGCATAGTATTAGTGCTTTCCCTTCTTACTTTAGTTCTGTTTAAATTACTCATATATTATTCCTCCTTTAAGTTTTAAATTTCACATATAACATGATAATTAATTCTAACTGCTCCTATTCCAGTGGCAGGTCCATTAGCCGGTGCTAATGCTTTTACCGTAAGGTTGAATCCTGTTGCAGTTTTATTACGTGCAGTTACAAATACTTGTCCACTTGAATCATATATTCCGAACACTGGATACCCTACTTTTGTAACAGTAAGTGGTAGTTTAACTGTAGCTTCAGCACTATATCCAGAATTGGATATAACAACTGTTCCCCAAACTAAAACAAGATTGCCACTTAAATATCTATATCCATTATCATCATTTACTTGTACTTTACTATTATTAACTAAATCTCCGTTAGTTTCATAACGCACACCATTTAAGTCTAAAACATTATTAAGAATCCATTGTTTTGCAGTAGCATAAGAACCCATTCTTGGTGTCTTTAATCTAGTATTAGATACTAAAATAGATTCCACTTCATTTATTGTTTTTATATTACTTCTAATAGTGCTATTGATGAATTTCAGATTGTAATTACTCTTTGTTTGGATAAATAAACTGTGGTCAGCCACATCATTAACACCTTCAAATGTTACATCATAGATGTTTCCATCATCATTGTTAATTTCAATAAGAGGTGAAGTTGCATTAGCATTTTTGAAAGTGCAGTTCCTATAGGATAACGTACGATTCATTTTACTTAATGCAAACCTAAATGTTGACATATCAAATTCAACGTTCTCCATTAAAACATTATTCTCTAAATCATTTAATGACATAGTATCGTCCCAGTTTCCTGTTAATTTTATTGTTGAGTTACTTATCCTAGTAAGTTCTAAATAGTTTTTACACTCACATATTAAAGTACTACGGTCAATCTCGATACGTCTTTGACCTATTATGGCTTCTTGGTCATAACCATTTAATTTATTATAACCATAGAACATATATTTACCTTCTAATTCTATGTTATTTATCTTTATGCTATCCATACTTACATTAGTTGCAAATATACAAGTTCTTTTACCTTTGATTCTACCGTTCTCGATTAGAATATTTTTAGTATCATAACCCATTATTAATAATTGATAGCCACTAACATCATCTAAAGTTGATACGAAATCAAATCCATTAATACTTATATTATCGTGCATAATATCATTAGTAGTTTTATTTCTAAGTTTAATCGCCCCACAATGTCTTGATTGGTTAACTGGGGTCATTCCAATGTCTTTAACGTATAAATTATTAAATTTAATGTTTTTAACATCACTTCCCCCAAAGTAGAAACCATGCTCCCCAATGTTATGAAGGATAACGTTGTTAAATATTATGTTATTTAAATTACCATTACTATTGAATCCACTTTCAGATGTATTCTTAAATTCCATATTATTAAAGATACAATTAGTTCCCCTATCAAAATTCAATAATGACTGTGTTCCATAACTATTAGTAGCAGTAACTTGGGTAACATTACCATCAAAACATAACCCATTAAAAACAGAATCACTAATATTATTTAGTGTTAAAGTACCAATTAAAGGCACTGTATTATCAAGGGGCATTATAGTTCCAGAACAGTTTACTACTATCCCTTTCTTGTTTTGTAGAGTTGCTCTAGTTACTCTATATTCCCCTTGTGGAATTACTAGTGTTCCTCCATCTTCTAAATCTGAAAACGCTTGATTCAGTGCCATAGTCCAATCCTCAACGTTGTTTGTATTAACAACTAAATCGCTATAATTAAGTATATTTGTTGTTTTCAAACTATCTATGTGTGAACTTAAATCTAAGTCTGTAACTTTCTTTAAAGGGTCTTTTTCACCCATTCCTATATATATTTCCCCCGTATCTAAGCAAAATAGGGGTTCTCCTAAAGGTGCGTGAGTTGGTAAATCACTACTTAACCCCTTTCTTAACGAAAATCGTGTTTGTTTATTGTTACTCATTATAATAGCTCCTTTCTTTATTTTAGTTTTATTATAACCGTTTTTTGTTAAATAGTCATTATAAAGGAAAGAAGTCTCCGAAGAAACTTCTTTAGTTCGCAATTTTAATCAAATACGAAATTAAATTGCTTTTTCTATATCGCCTATTGTGATAAAAGTTATTCCTTTTGCTTTTGCATAATCAATCATATCCTTTAATTTCTGTTGTTCACTAGTAGTCAAATGGGTATCATGCCACATTACACTATAAATCATATGTTTTTCATATGCTTCATCAATTCCAGATTTTAATTGTGCTAACGTTCTATTAGTTCCACTATTTCTATATAAATCAAATATATTTGACCTAGCACCACTTTGATTATAAGTTCCATAAATTATTGGATAGTCAGCTCCACCACTTTGACAAACTCCGAATAAATTCCCACAAATTGCTCTCGTGTGATTATTTCTTTTATGGTTGGGGTAAGTTAATCCATTAACATTTATCCCAATAGAATTCCATTTTTCTTTTTCAGATTTTAAATAGTTATACAGTTCATTATCACCGTATGTAGTAAAATCTCCTACGCCATGTTGTGCTACACTACAGTTATAAGTTGATATAAGTTCTTTAAGTTCTGTTAAATAACTTTCATTTGTTATAATTTCGGAATCTGTCCAACAACAAAACGTTACTGGGATATTCTTTTCTCTAATTATAGGGAAAGTATTACTTTGAGCAGTTGCAAATCCATCATCAAAAGAAATACATATATAACCTTTTTCAAGTTGCCCTAATTGTTTATTAGCTAGTACATTTACATTTAACTCATTTATTTTTTTTATTTCGTCTTGTTGAATCGAACTACTAGAAATTTTTATATTACTACTTAAAGTCCCAACACCATATTTAGAAAATTGTTTTAATCCTAGTCCTTCTGATAATTGTATTGATTTTCTAATTTCTAAGGTATCAGTTGTATTATCCCTAATAAGACATATAAGCAAGTAATTTTCATTACTAGAAGTTTGAATATCTGTATAATATCTTCCATCTTCTGTTACGTTTGAATTATAGTGAATGTCTCTTATTACAGGTTCACCAACTTGTGGTATATTTTCAGTTGTATAAATATGTTGGAATCCAATTCCTACACCCGAAAAATTATAATCACTATTAGGTTTAACTTTTACTATTATAGATTGTACTGGTTTACTAGTAGACGAATATACTTTACCTGTACTTGACTGCATACTTAAATTAACTACTTCTGCTTTTGTATAATCAAAAATGTTTATAGTATCAATAAAGCTAGTTTTTTCAGGTGTTACGCTACCTTCTTCAATTGTTAAATTAGCAATAGTACCATCGTTTATTTTTTCTTGTATATACGTTTCTGTTGTTGCCTGTAATACCTCTACTGTAGTTCCCGCTGTTGCAACTTCATTTATTTTATTATTTAACTGTTGAACATTAGTATCCAATTGCGAACTAACTTCAGCTAAACGTCCTGTTATTTCGGTATTAGTTACTGGTCTAGGTTTAGTGCCTTCGCCCATACCTACATACAATTCTCTTGTATCAGTACAAAAGGCTAATTCTCCTAGGGGCAATTCACTAGGTAATTGTGCTTTAGCCCCTCTTTTTATTCTTATACTATCCATTAAAATACACCTCCGTCTAAAATCTCTTCTGCATTACTGGACATATCATTGAAATTTCCACAGTCAATAGTTTTTATGACCAGTCTTTCTTGTATTTTCTCTATTAATCCTGTGTTATCTGCTAAATCTAATATATCTAATGGGTCTGTCCCGTTAGTGCCATGCTCTGAACTGTGTCCTGTTTTACTTCTAGCTTGAACTACTTTATGATAAACTGCTACTACCTCTACGCCCTGTTCGGGTGCTTCTCTTAATTGAAAAGAATTAGAAGTTAATTCATCATAGTGTAATCCGGGAACTTGATAAATACCATCTACATAAACAGATAAACTATTTACTCCCATTTTGTATAGTCTATTAGTAACAAAAACTCTTTGACTTCCTTTAGCAGTAAACCTATCAACGTCTATCCTAGAAGCGTCAGATAGTAAATCAGCTTCTAACATAAAGTTTCCTTCTAGTATCTTACCTAAATAGAAGTACGTTGCGTTGTTATCTGTTGTCTTAACAAGGTCATACTTAACTTGTATTCTTCTACTTGTTTCTTTACCTACTCTTGAATCTAAAAGAGTATTAGGTACTGTTCTAGTCTCTTGTTGATTTCCTTTATATCTTATAAGGTCTCCTGTTTTTATTGTATCTTCCCAAACTTTTAAGTAGGCTTTTTCACCTTCTTTTAAAGCTAAATTGAGTGTTGTTATTTCTACAACATTCCCATCTACAAAAGCACTTTCATCTTGAATAGTAAGAGTACCATTTTTGTACACATATGTACCTTCCCCTTGTACTGCATTTCCAAAGTAACTTTTTATAAGGTTCTTGTATCTAGCTTCTGAAATGTCTTGCATTTCATTTAATTCAACTTCAAGGACAGGGGAATCTGCCCCTATCCTTACCATTTTGAAGTTAGCGTTTGGGTTGAAATTACTTAGTTTACTAAAATCTCCCATGATTAACCTCCTTATTTAGTGAAAGTGAATATAATTTCTCTTTCTATTTCCATTTCTGTAGTCTTTACTATAACTCCATGATTTTTATGGTTTATCATTATTCCACTATTTGCTGAAGCAGTTGCGTTACCTCCAAATAGTCCAAACTCTCTCCAAGTCCCAGTACAATCATTATATCCAAAAGTAACTCTTACTTTTAGTCTATTAGTAGGAGTAGCAGAGTTACTACCACTATCGTCTACCCAAGTAATATCACTAGCACTTAGTTGCTTTCTTCCTATTTCTTTTGTAAGTTGTGTATCAGTTTCGCTAGGGTCGGGTGGAGCAGAACTATTCCAAGAACTTAACCCTTCACCTATTGCCCAATACTGTAATCCAGAATAACCACCTTTAGAAGCTAAAAGTGTAGTTATTAACTTAAATATTCCTGTTACTATTAGGTTCTGTCCTTCACGAACTTCAACTTTACCATTTTTATATTTTATAGTATCTTTAAATTCACCTTTTATGTGAGGTGTTAATTTTACGTCCATGTATTATCACTCCTTCTTTTCTAATTCTATCACATTATGGGTTATTATGACATAGGTTCTTCTTTAATATTTTTGGTGTCCGTAAATTCAAATGTAATACTTACATTAGGATTATCTGCGTCCTTTATAGTTATACTATTTGATGTATCTGTGGACTTAGTGCTTGAAGTTTCTAAAACTGCTTTTTGGGTTACACTAGATTTATTAGTTTCCTCTGTAGATATTTCCATAGTTTCATTAGTTGTATTATAAGTAACTTTTAATGAATCCTTAACTTTAGTTCTTACTGCTTGTTCTATTTCTTTAACTTTAACCCCAGTACTTACATCTGTACCATTTACAGTACAACTATCTAAATATTGTTGCACTTCATCATTTATTTTAAGATATAAGTTACAGTATACAGGAAGAAACTCCCTTAGAAGTCTATTTAGCAATTCTACTTGTGAAGCTTGTGCGTCACATACAACTACTACCCCCTTATAGTTATACATTCCTTTTTGGCTATATAAGTGGCAAGTATCATATGTCATTTTATTACCTAAAGTTCTAGGTTCTACATAATCTGCTTTTGGTACTCCTTTTGGGTTAGGAGACCATGTTTTAAAAATTCTGTACTGTAATTCGATAACTTTAGTATCAAATTGAGTGAACTCTCTAGTAATAAAGTTTATAACTGATTTAGTACCCTTTCTCTTATATAACTCTATAAGGTTGGCTATTATCTTCCTTTGAGTTTCTACATCTACTTCTTCAATATAGTTATAACCTAACATTTTACTTAGAAGAGGTAGTACCTCTGGTGGGCATTTATCTACCTCTAAAATATCATACAAAGAAAGTAGTTCACTAAATACTAATTGAACCCCTCCTTCATCTAATGCTTCTAGGTATCTCTTTAAAGTAAAATTAATATCCTTTCTAGCGTCTTCTCTTCTATATACCTCTGGTAGCCGTTCATATAAATGGTCTGCAAAATTCATACTATCTACCTCCTATAACTTCAACAGAAAGTGTTCCTAATGTTACTATTTCATTAGCTTGTAAGTTATCCCCACCACTTATAATTACATCTACGGCTCTTACACTATCTAGGTTAAGTAACTCCATAACTAAATCTGATTGTTCGGGTGTTTCCCCAAAGTCATATTGACCACTTTGTATTAGATTTTGTAGAGTAACAATTATTTGTTCTTTTACGTCAAAACCAACACAGGTATTGAAAGTTTTAGCTACTACACTAATATTTATCTCTCTGTACTTAGCTTCAGATAAGATTACATGAGTACCTACTAACTTTCTTTCATCATATAGTTCCGTCATAGTTTCTTCTAGTTGGTCGTTAGGTATAGTACCATCTGGGAGATAATAAACATTAACTATAGTAGAATAATCTTCCCCTCTTACTGCATTGGCTCTAGTTATACCCGTTACAGTTAAAGCTAAGTTCTTAAAGTCAGCTAAAGTTACTACACCATACTTAGTTCCTATAGAAGCAGGTGCTTTTATTCTTGCTTCTTCTATATCTTCTTTATCCCTACCTTTAATGTAAGCTTCTTCGGGATTGAATGTTGACTTTATATCAGCCAATTTCTGTGGCATTTTAACAATAGTCTTAACACCTACGTTACCTATAGTACCTCCACCAACTCTATAATTAGCTAAAATATTGTTGTTTCTTATATCGGGTATCTTTCCAGACACACCATTACCAAACTTAATAGTAGCAGTACCATCATCAGCTATAAATAGAGTATAGTGTTTTGAACTTGCAGTACTATCTAAGAAGTTATCTTTTAGTTCCCATCTTTCAAATCCCATACCTTCATTAACGTAAATTTCTACACTGTCTGCAACTACAGGGGCATAATCTAGTAAGAAAGTTTGATTTGTCGCACCATTACTTGAACCAACTACTTCACCTACAACAGAATAACCTTGAGTAATATTAACAGAGTATAAGTAATTACCTTCTTCATCTGTTTCAAGACCATTACATTGAGGTGGAATAACTAAAGCTTCATCAGTTTCAAATTGCACCGATTGTTCAGCAGTACTTTCTTCAGTTTGAATTACATACCCCTTAGGTATAGTAAAAGAAGTTTCCTGTGGAATTATTTCAAATACTTGTTTAAAATGACTAGGGGAACTCTCTCTAAGTTTATATCCTAACATACTAGAAAGTCTTGCTACACTTCCTCTCTCCATAGCAGTTTCTAAGAATAACTCATTAGCCACCTTATCATTATAGAAACTTAACAAGTCTAAATTATAGGCAAGTAATTCTATTAATACTATACCTACGTCACTTTGACTAAAATCAGAGTATTCGGGTATTTTAACCTTTAACATTTCTATCATGCTATTTCTAAATCCTTCATAATCTCTAGTAGAGAAATCATATCCTTGTCTTGTTTTCATTAATTTTCACCTCCTAAGTCAATTATAGCTATATGTTCAGAGTTAGTATAGTCTTTTACCACGTAAGGTATTTCAGCTATAATCTTATTTATTCCTTTACTATCAGTTTCACTATATATTTTAATATCATCTTTCTTAACCTCAATACGAGTTTCAAAAGTTTCTAAAGCTTCCACTATCTCATATTTTAAAAGGTTCATTAAGGTTGTATCTGTGGGTTCAAATAAACTAGTACTTACTGAAGACCCAAAGTGATATTCCATTACTCTTTCACCTCTTCTAGTGGATAATATTTGTTGAATACTTTCTTCAATATGTCTAGCAGAATTTATATCTGTTCCCGACATAGCTATACCACCTTTAACCCCTACTCTAAAAGGGAAGCTTATTCCATAGTGTCCTTTATTACTCATTATTCTTCAACTACCTTTCCTTTTACTTTTAAATTTCCTCCTATAACTACTTCTTTATCATCTATAGTTATAGTCATACCTCCTTTTGTTCTTAGGCAAAATTTATTTAAAGCTTCGTTGTATTTATCGTGAGGTTGTCTTTTAGGATTAAACCAACCACCTACATAAATAGGTTTAGATAAATTTCCACCTTCAAACTCAATCCAAACCCCATCTTGTATATTAGGAACTTTAAAGAATCCTTCATCATTACATAAGAAAGGTACACAAGGCATACACCATGCACTTTCGTAGTTACCTAAAACACTAGGGCATTTTACTTTAATACGACCCCAATGTTCGGGGTCATTATTATTTGTTACTATTGCTCTATATTTTCCATAAAACTTTTCACTCATTATATCACCTCATTAATCAAGTCTTATATAGTCACCATGAGACCAAGCAGTTTGACCTCCCCACTTATGGTCGTACCAATCACCCTTCTTACCTATACAGAATACTCTTGTACCACAAGTCATAGCACCTATTTTATTGTTAGAAGCTATTTGAGGACTTGTTCTAACATTTAATCCTATATCTGGAGTAACAGTACCCCATCTATTAATAAGAATGTATTTTGGTTCTTCTGTAGGTTGTACAGGTTCTGGTCTTCCATTAGAAGCAACATTTGAAACAGTAGGTTTTGAAACATTACCTTTCTTAATACTATCTCCAAATCCTTCTCTTGTAACAGTTAACTCTTGTTCATATCCAGAGGAACTAAAAGAGTGCGTTGATTTTTCTACATAATATAAACCAGTTAATTGTGTTCCTACACCTGTTATTTTAACTGTTCCCTTTGCGTGTATTTTAGGGTTAGGAGTAATTTTACAGTTTCCTTCTAGTATATTTTCTTCTACTTCAATATACTCTGTATCTGATAAAGTTTTAGTTTCTGTGGTTTCCCTATTATCATTTTCACTAGGTGGAGTTTGTGTAATAGTAGTGGGAATATTACTATTATTACTACTATTACTACTTCCTGTGTTGGTTGTAGTAGATGGACGAGAAGTACTAGAACTACTCTCTGCTACATACGTCCACTTACCATTTTCATATTTATATGGCATATTTATTCCTCCTTATTTTTGAACCCAAGTACCATTTTGATATACCCAACTTCCTCCAGAACTGCTACTACTACTGTTATTATTATTGGTAATAGTGTTGCTTTGGTTAATCGGTTGACCCGAAACAGGTCTTGCTACCGTATCATTTGTAGTTGCAGTATCAATGGCATTGTCCTTAGTATTAACTTCAGAGCAACTAGTTTTTAACTGTTTAGTTTGCTTATTAATTCTAGGACTAAAACTTATTAGGTCTCCATTGCCCTCTCTATATTGTAGGGTTGCTTGGGCAGTTCCTAAATTTGGTTTCTTTACAAAGTAACCTGTAGTACCTTCAACATATACTATAAAGTTTTCGTATTGGTCATTAGCCAGTTGTATTAAGAATTTAATATCTGTGTCACTTTGAGATATATTTTCTTCTATATCCCCAGTATCATCTACTACTGCTTTAAATCCATACTCTCTAAATATCTGACTGGCTACAGTACTTACTTTAGTGTTTTCCCAAGTTCTCTTTTTCTTTTCTACGTTCATTATATGAGTGTTATCCATACAGTTTAGTGTTATACTAGGTGTTCCGTTCTCTGGGAAGTCTATATCTATTACACTTATGAACCCTTCAAACTTTACTACATCACCTTTTAGCCACCCTCCTATAAAAGATACATTGCAATGTTCTATAAATATATTATCGGATAATAACACTAAATCGGGGTCATAAAAATGTAGAGTTAGTAAGTCTGACCCTGTTGAGTTATCTTCAAGTGTTATACTTTCCAACATATTCATTCTATATTCATCTAATTCTACGCCATTTATGTATATAGCGTAATAAGGCACTTTTATAGATTCAGACATTCTCTCACCTCTTCATAACTAGGTATGATAAGTCTATCACCCTTCTTAATATCTAGTTCACATCTATATTGAGGATTAGCGTCTAAAATAACCCAATATAATTGTGGATTACCATAGTACTTTACTGCTAAATTATCTAGTCTATCTGCTTCACTATAGGTATGAATAACACAATTTTTCTTTCCAAAAGATATTCTATTTCTTTGATTAAATAATAGTGTACCTCCTCTATCATATAGAGAGGTTCTTGTGTATCTTGAACCTTTATATATCATATTACACCTCCGTTAATGATAAACTTATAGTGACTTCTTTAGGGGAAAGGTCTTCATTAAAGTCCGTAAATTGTCTATCTATTTCTGTTATAATGCACTTCTTAACATAGTTACCAAATGCAAATATAACTATTTTTGGCATATCAAATCTGCCTTTTGCTCTTAAACTTTCAAAGAAATCTAAATAGTTTTGTGGCTCTCCTTTAGTTCCACGTATGAACAGGGAGATAGAAAATGTTCTCTCCCCTGAACCTACATAGTGAAACTTAGGGTAGTTGCTACATGGACTACTTAGAACATTATAATTAAATATTTGTCCATCTGTGAAATCAGAAGGATTGTATTGAAACTTCTTTATTTGACCAGTCTCAACAACTTTTATATATCCTTTTGTCTTTGCTCCTACTCCCATATAGTTACCTCCTAAATTGCATTATAGTTAAGGGTGCTTCTTAACTGCGTTTCTCTCTTTATCTTTTCCATAATCATCTTAGCAAGTTTAGTAGCGTCAGCTTCAGAACCTTGTTGTAGATTAATTTGGATAGCACCTTCGTTAAATGTAACACTGTTGTCATTAGTAGTGCTTGTAGAGTTACCTTGAACTGCTTTAGTGTTAGCACTTGAAGTAGTGTTTCCATTTAAAAAGTTTCTTAGTTTTTGAGTTAATTCATCATTAATAACTACTTCGTTAGGGTGTAGATATGATAAACCTTCATCTTTAATGTAACCACCAGTGTTAAGTTTAGGAATGTTAGGTATATTAATTCCAAAAGATTTTCCTCCAAACCCTGGAACCCAATCTGGAATATCAAAGTTTAAACTATTTAACCCATTAATAACGGCATTTATCGCTCCTATTATTGCGTTAAGTGGTGCTTTTACTAAAGTACCTAGAGTACTAAATATTCCATCAAAGATACTAACTACACCTTGCCATGCTCTTTCCCAGTTTCCTGTGAACACACCTACTACGAAGTCTATTATTCCTTGAAGAATTGTTTTTATACCATCAATAACACCTTTTATAGTATCTACTGCTACAGTTATACCTGAAGAAAGTAATGAGAAAGAAGTAATAAAGGTAGCCACAAATACTTCTTTTACGAAGTCTAATAGGGGTATAAACACACCATTCCATAAGAACATAAGAACACTTGCTATTGCTTGGACTGTAGTATCAACGGCAGTTTTAAACCAGTCAAACTTGTTGTAACAGTATACTAAAGCAGTAACTACGCCTAAAATTGCTACAATTACTAGTGTTATTGGTGAAGTTAATATAGACATAGCTACTCCAAAGGCAGTAGTAACGGCACTAGCTATTGTAGTTATTGTGTTCCATACAGCCATTACTCCGGATACTGCTAACATAACACCCTTGTAAACTAAGAACATTCCTGTTAAGAATCCAATAACTTTACCAAAGGATTGCCAAGCTTCAGTGTTTACTCCACCTTCTACTTCTGTTCTAAATCCTAGTACTATTCCAGTTGCTTCTAGTATTAAGTCTGCTACTGGTCTTATTACACTCCATAGTGCTTTAAATACTCCTACAACAATCTTACCTACTACTGACGCACCTTCCATAAACCCCTTAAAGAAAGCTTCTACTCTCATTTTCATATCAAGGATATTACTTAATAGAGGTAATAGTCCTAGTGCATTTACTTTTTGGAAGGTTTCATCTGATAATTCATTAGTGTTCCATGCTTCACATAAGGCTTCCCATAAAACCATTAACTTAACTAAATTGTAAGTTAACCACCCTCCAAATGTTTTAGTGTCTAGTTTATCTAATTCAGCTAACATATCAGTAACACCTAAACTAGATATTCTATTAGCTTCGCTCCATGCAGTTCTTATAGTATTAGTAAAGTTAGTCATTGTAGTTTTAATACCCATGAAGTCAGTTTTCCAAGCTACTGCTAATGCTCCCATTACTGCTATTAAAGGTAGTAATCTCATAGCAAGTAGTTTTAATGAGGTTAGTATACCAGCAAATTTTAATGGTGATGTTTGTAACATTAAAAGGAATATACCTAATGATGATACGGTTTGAATAAATCCTCCACCTAATGTTAACATAACTCCAGTTAAAGCTAATAAACTACCTACAAAAGCAGTAACACCTAGAACTAATTTAGAGAACACACTATCAGATTCGGCTAATTTTAAAATCACTTTAAGTACAGATTGTAGTCCATTTATAACCCATTGTACAGGTTTCCATATCATCTTAAATGCTTCTGCTATGTTTTTACCTATCTTAGCCATTCTATCATCATCTATACTATTTATAATATCTGAAAATCCTCTTAGAGAATTTTTGAACATATCAAATGCTCCATTATCTCCTATAGCTAAATATAGTCTTGTTGCTTGGTCTTTTAAGTTAGATATTAATTGAGACCATGTACCTTCTAACTCTTTCATTAACCCTCCGGCTAATTGGTCAGATACAGTAACTAAGTCTTGCATAATCTCTTCAGTAGTACTACCGAAATCTCTTCCAAGTATATTTTCAAAGTCAATATCCATTCTCATTTTAAGTGATTTACCACCATCACCACCTAATAAGTTTCTTACCCCAAGCATAACACCTTCTAACCCTACGTCTGGTCTTAACGCTGCTAAATCTCCCATGTATTCTAGGAAGCTTCTTGCTTGACCATTGGCATTAGTAAACATAGTGTCTGCTTCTGCCCCTACGGCTTTGAACCCAATTAAGGCTTGTGTTACGTCTGTCATTTCAAATGGAGTAGTTGACGCTAATTTCATACCCCAAGCCAGTTTTTCAGTTGCCACATCTGCGTCTTTGTATAAAGCTTTTAAGGTCATTCTCCATTGTTCAAATTGGGAACTAGTATTTATAACTTCTTTCCCTAAATCTATAACAGGATTAAGCATACTTGCTCCCATTCCTGTAAGCATACTTCCTGTACCACTTAGCAATGCCCCAGTAATCTGTAGACTGTTTAATCGGTCTATTTGTGCTTCCACATCTTGCACACTCTGTTGAGTAGTACTTCTAAATCTTTCAAATGAGTTTCGGGCAGTTTCTAACCCTTGGCTCATTCTATCTCGTAGTTCTAAGGCTATACCCAACCCAAACCATTCATTCATTATTTACACCTCACTTTAGATTATTTCCTCTCTAAAGCGTCTTGTTCTCTTTGTTGTTGTTCTAATACGATTGACACCCACCTTCTTCTTTCACTTATAGGTATATCCCAAAGAGAGTTCCTATCCCAATGGTATAGATAGGCTAGTATGTGCATTTCTTCATACGCCCTATCTATGTCACAATAGGCTAGGAACTCTTCCGGAAAGTAGGTGTTTATATAAAATTTACTGCATTTAAAGACGCTTTAAAAGATTCTCCACAGTTAGGGCAATCTACGTCAACTGTAGTGCTTACCCCAAAGCTATTTTCTTTTATTAAATCAGATAGATAGTTTCTATCTTTTATTGATAAGTTTCTTACGAAGTCATCATGCACTTTAGCACCTTCTAATTCTACAATACATCTAGTTAACATCATAGTATTAGCAAGTCCTTGATTCTTTCTTATTACTCCATCTAAAACTTCTCTATCAAGTCCATTTGGTAATCTTAATTTACCTTTAGTAATTAAGTTTCCATCTTTATCTTTTAATCCCTTTGGTAATTCAAATTCGATTAAATCTTGTCCATTGTAAGGAATTATTTCTAATTCATCTACACTTATAATAGTAGTTATCTTAGCCTTACAATTTTTATCAGCACATTCATATTGTGTCTCTATTTCATCACCTAAAGATATTTCTCTAAGTCTTAATAACATTATGTCTTGGTCTCCTACTGATAAAGACTGAATTATTTCTCTCCATTCTTGTGATTTAACTTCACTTTTGTATATAGTACCTATTCTTAAACAACATCTTTCTAAAAGTGTTCTTCCTATTTTAGCACCATTAGATTTGATTTCTGGTTTAGAGATAGCTTCTTCATCACTACCATTCATTTCTCTTAATTCAAAGTCTTTGTGAGTAGTTCCAGATTCATCTGTATACCCTCTTACAAAATCAAATGTTTCACCTAATTGTTCATTTATTACTTTCTTTTTTATAGCCATTTTAAATTCCTCCTAAATAACATAATATTGGTATATTTATATTATATACAAAATAAGAGTAGAGGTAAATATCCCCTACTCTAAATTTTATAGATAGTATTCAAACTCCACAACAACCTTTTCGATTGCAACATCTTCAGATGAAGAATCAAAGTCAGAACCTTCCCAAGACTTAACCCATGCTTCAGCAAGTTTCCAAGTTCTTTGAGGTTTTCCGAATCTATCTTGTAATGTGATAGTCATAGTTGTTCTAAAGTTAGGGTCATTTAAAGACTTTAAGTAAAGATTTTCTAAGTCTTTAGAAGCAAACATACCTCTTTCAAGTGTAACTGCTTCTACAGTTTCTCTACCCACTAACTTATGAGTGTGTGAATATCCACCTTCAGTATATTCAACAGTACCTAACTCTCTTTTTAAAGCAGATACTTTATTGAATCCCATTCCATTTGGTAGTCCCGGAATTGAAACTACGTATTTAAACTTTTGTAATGGGTCATTAATAACACTTCTTGCCATAATTAATACCTCCCTTTATACTAAATTAGATTTTTGTACTATTCTAATGACTACAAACTCTGCCGGTTTCTTTTTAGAATAACCTATTTCAGCTACTAAAAGACCGTTGTTTCTTGAATTTTCATCATTAAGTTCATCATCACACTTAACATAGTAAGCTTCATCTGAAGTAGAACCTAATAATGCTCCATTTCTCCATTGTAGGTCTAAGTAAGAAGTTAAAGAAGTTGATAGTCTCTCTAATAGGTTGTCATCATTAGGTTCAAATACTGCCCATTGAATACCATCATATAAAGATTGTTTAACCATAAGGTTATATCTTATATCAGATACATATGGTTTAGCAGAATCAGTACCAATGTTTCTTGCTCCCCATACAACTATACCACTATTAGGTCTAGCTAAGATACAGTTAACTCCTTTTGGATTTAGTATATCAAGTTGAGCGTTTGTTACTTTTGCAGATAAATCTACAAATCCTTTTACTACTGCTTCTACACCTGCCGGGTCTTTATGAACACCTCTGTTAGCGTCAGTTCTAGCGTAGATACCCATTATATGACCACATGGTGGACAGTTTTTTAATGCTCCATTACTTGATAGAGGGTCTACTATTTTACCCCAAGGGAAGTAAATAGCACCATTCCCTTTAATTTTGTTTCTGAAAGCTAATAAAGTTTCTGTGTTAGCTTCAGTATCTAAAGGAGCGTCCACTATTGCGAAAGCTTTCTTTTCAGTAGCATAATCAACTAATCCCTTTACTACTGCGTCAGTAGTTATACCCGGAACTGCTATTAAGTTAACATTATAAATAACATCTAAAGATTTTAGTCCTTTAATAAAGTTTTCATCTTTAACTGTGTTGAAAGCATATGCCCCTCCTGTCATAGCAGTCTTTGAAGTAACCACTAATGTTTGGTCAGCACTTATTTGAATGTAATTACTTTTAGAATTTATTATTTCCCCAAAGAAGTTAGGACTTTCTTTGTCATTTGATAATGCTTCAAAAGTTTCAACCACAACTGAATTTAAAGTAACAATTACATCAAAGTTTGTTGAGTTAGCTTTTATTTCTACTTCTAAAACCTCATTTGCCCATGCCCCTTCATCTTTAGCAGTAATAGTTAAGCTTTCATTAACTACTTGTGCTTTTGCCATAGAATCTATAGCAACTCTTGTTACATAGCATACAGAACCCCCATTTTGGAAGAATCCATATACTGCGTGTGCTAAATCACTACTTCTTAAAAATGGAGTAGTCATACCTTTAGCAAACTTATTAACGAAGTCTGTCCAACTTGTAACTTGTATTGCTTTTCCTACTTGTCCTCTTGCAGTAACACCTACAAAAGCACCAATAGAAGTTGCAGTACTAGTTATAGGCTTTTCACCTGTGTTAACTTCTTCTACAAATACATCTGGTCTTAAATAATTAGCCATTTGTTCGTCCTCCTTATTTTTAATTTACATAAAAAGCAAATATATACATATACAATATAACATAATTTGCTATAAAAATATACCTAGTTACTTATCAAATTGTAAATTTACATTAGTAACCATAGGTACTGTGTAAGTAATTTGTTCATCTAACTCTACCCTTATCTTATATTTATAAATATTTCTAAAGATTTTATCGTCATATTGGTCTCCCTCGGTGATAGTTGTTGCAACTGTTCTAGTCATAAAACAATTTCTAGGATTACCACTTTTGTCTAAAACATCTAAATTGTATTTATCTATAACTTCAAAGTTCCATAAGCGAGTTAAGTCATTACTCTCCCCTTGCTTATTTGATATTATTTCTAATTGATAATTTAGATTATAGGGTTTAGCTGATTTACTTAGTGTAGCTTCCTTATTAGAAAGGTTTGTAGACACTACCTCGTCTTGTCTATTATAACGAATAGGGTCAAATGCTTCTCCTATGTGTTGTATTCTCACATAAGGATATGAAGGTCTTTTATAAGGGTTACTTACATTATCTACACTAGCCTTTCTATCGGGTGAAAAGACAACAGGAATATTACCTAAAACACTCTTAATAAGTTGTTTTAGTCCCCTGTCTACTTCTTCGTACCAAACACTTTCACTCTTTAGCATTTTATTTACCTCCTATAAAGTCAGCTATTGCACCTCTCCACTCTTTCTGAATCTTACTTTTAACTTCTTCAAAAGTAGGTTCAACTAAAGGTCTTGGAGGTATTCGTGATGTACCATACTCTAGGAATATTAGTATCTCACTCATTTTCTTACCACTTGGGGCGTGTCTCTTCCACGGGGAAGCACCCACAAATAATACTAGGTCATCTTTAGAAGACTTTATCTTTCTTACAGTAAGTCCATTACGTAGTGTACCAGTCTCTACGTATATGTCATCACTTCCTTTTGCTTTTACAGTAGACTTAGCTAAAGGAATCCAGTTTAAATCTTGTTTATCTATATGACCCTGTATTGTTTCTAACACTAATTGACCATCTTCATATAACATTCCTTTTGCAAAGGGGTTAAGGTTTACTGCTAGGCGTTTTAACACAACACCGGCTTTTGCCCAATCCCCATACATAGTGCAACCCATTATATCATTCTAGCTTTGAATTTGAAAGTAGTATAAAAATCAGTAAACATACCCTCTGGTGTTACATCTAAAATATTATATCTTTTATTTTCAAATTCAAACTGTCCTTTTAGCATATTATAAGCTTCCAAGTTTGCTTTTTCTAAGGAAAGTATAGGAATGTCAAAAGTGAATAAATTAATACCCATTGTAGCCATTGGGTCTAAGGTGTTACTTGCAGGGTCAAGAGGTTCTATAACACCCACTAGAGATATAGGTTCAATATAAATATTTTCTTTCTCACCATATAAATCATCATCTGAATTATTTGGATAGTCGGGATAATATTTTATTAGTGTAGTACCTACTTCAGAGTAAAGGTCATAGATACCTTGCTTATACTCCCTACGGTCTTTTTCTGATAACATATTATTCTTCTACCTCCTGTGCTAAAGTTGTAAATTTTAACTCTGAAAATCCTTTAAGTCCATTTCTCTCTTCAGCTAGGATTAAGACATAATATTCAGTATCAGCTTTAAGTCCTTCTATCCTATAGCAAGTTCTGTGAATATCTTTTATTGATTCAACCTTTTTTGCTTCTTTGCTAATAGCATTGTTATTATACTTATCAAGTATAGGTGTTTCCCCTATATATAATTCATACTTAGCAAATTTATTTATTTTACTTAACTTCCAACTTAATTCAAGCTTATCCTCATAAATATTATCTAAAGATAAAGCTATTTTAGGTGCTGAAGCTAGATTATAGTTCCTTTGAGAGAAGTATCTTGAACTTAGAAGTATCTCACCTGTCTTAACTACTGCTCCACCACCTGTAGACACATAAGTTTTGTACTCTGCTTCTACCTCTTCAATTAATTTGTAGTAGTGGTCAAATATTTCTGCTCTCTTTAACTGTACTCCTGTAGCTGAAGTAAGAGAGTATTTAGTAGCCGTCTTGTTAGCCAGTCTATGGTATAACTCTTTCTTACTCATTAAGATTAAGCCATATAGATTCTCATTAGATAAGCTAAATAAGTCGTCCGAAGGGTCAATCTTAGATAAAGCTATTTGTAATAAAGGAATAAAGTCCTCTTCAGTCATAGATAGAAAATCGTCATCTACTACAACAACTTCGGGGTCTTGAACCATAATACTCTGTCTAAGGAATTTAATTATATCTTGAATAGGCAATTAAAACACCTCCTATAGTGGTTTTAATTTGTTAGCTTCCATTAAAACTGCCTTTACGTTTTCTGGTACATTGTAGTGTTTATCTTTTAGTAAGTAGTACCATTCTCCACCTATACAACACTTGTGGTCACAAGCCATTAATATTTTTACCATTTTAACTGGAATTTGCTTAGGTTCTTCTACAACTACTTGTACTTCACCTAAAGTCTCTTTTGGTTCTTCAACAACTTTCTTTTTTAAGTTGCTTTTTAATTTAGTTTCTAATTCACCAGATATTATTTGTACTTCTGGTGTTGCTTCTACTTTCTTTTTTGTTGCCATGTTACATACCTCCATATAATAAAATAAGGGGAGGGATTTCCCCTCCCCTTTCTTTTGGGACTAAGCAGTTTCGATAACTACTCCATATTCATCATGTAATAATCCTGTTCCCCAGATTGAGTACCAAGCTAATCCATGTTCTCTTCCGAAGTCGATAACTCCGTTGTCTCTTAATTCAACTGGTAAACCAAATGCTACTGCATAGTAGTTGTCACCAAAGATTACTGCTTGATATACGTTAGCTTTGTTGCTTCCAACATCTTTCTTTAATTCATTCTTGTGTGATGGGTCTTCTGTAGCTGAAGCACCATTGCACATTAAAGTGGTTTCGATAAATCTTGTATCATCAATTCTACCGATTTCTCCTGTGAATAATTGTTCTGGTGCACCGTAGTTAGAAGCATTAATCCATGCAGAATCATCTCTTAAACTTCTTGATTGGTGAGGGTGAACGAAGCAAATCCATGAAGCACCTTGATATTTAGGAGCATTGTTAGTAGCTAAAACTTCGATAGCGTCCTTAATAGTTGACACTTTTAAAGTACAGTCAGCAGTAATATCAGTTCTTTGAGTTACTTTTGTACCGTTTTCCTTACTAGCATAAACTTTATTTGTTCCTTTTAAAGCAGTATCTCTTAATTCACAGTCTAAAACTAAAGCGTAGTCTCTACCTAATAAAGCAGTAGCACTAGCCATTACATCATCAAATGAAGATTGTAATAATAATTCTGATACTGCAACTGCGTTACCTTTTTCTTCTACTGTGATTGACTTCATGCTTGAACTTAAAGCTTGTGTAGTCATTCTAGTACCTTCTGTTAATTTACCACCTAGTTTTAGGTTATCGTAAGTTAGCATTTGGATAGTTAATCCTGGTGTAGTTCCTAATTCAGTTTTAACAGTAGCGAATTGGAAAAATCTCATTACTGGTAAAGCCTTGAACTCTATCTCTCTTGAATATACTACTCTTGTTAAGTTGTCTAACTTAACTAAGTTAGAACCACTTGATACGGCAGTTGCCATTTGGCTTTCAGCCATAACGTTCATAAAGATTGATTTTAAGAATGATTTCTTCTTAATATTTAACATTGTTATTCCTCCTAATAATTAAATAAATATAGTTTATTTTAACCCCAGTCTTGCTCTTAATTGAACATACTCTGGACTACGTGGGTCTAAGTTAGCAATATCCTCTATCTTTAAATCCTTTGCTTGGAATGAAGAAGTGTTAACATTTGCTACTGGCACTTGAACTCCACCTAAAAACTTACTAGTGATTTGGTTGTATCTTTCTTGTGATACCTTAATTGAAGCGTCTATTTCTTCAATAGTTGTTCCAGTTATTAATTCTGGTATAACTGTATCTCCCACTTCTCTTAATTTTTGCTCTCTATATAATTTAACATCATATTCAGCCCTAATTTCAGCTTCTATTTCTTCTCTTGAAACTGTATTAGCCTTAATATCTGTTAATTCTTTTTCTAATTCAGCAATTTTAGAAAGTAGAGAAGCTTCCTTTTCACTAGCACCCTTCTTACTTGCATTGTCTGATTCTGCTAATTGTTTTTCTAATTCAGAAATTCTAGCGTCTTTTTCTCCAATAGTTAATAAGTGTGTGTTGTTCTTTTCAGTTAAAGCATTGTTTTGCTCCTGTAATTTTTGGATTTGAGGATATAATTTAGCCTTTTCTTGTTGTCTTGCTTTAGCAATTAAATCTTCAAAATTTACTGTGTTTGCTGATGGTTGATTTTGAGGTTCATTTGGCTCTTGTCCATTTGTTGGTTCTATACCTTGTGGTTCTTCAGCAAATACAGGCATAAACATTATCTTTTTCAATAAATTAGTTTTTTCTGTAATAAATCCTTTTTTGATTCTCATTTTATTCTACCTCCTAAAAATGTAAATACGAGGGAATTATTCCCTCACTAGTAATATTACCATATTTTTTTAATTGTGTAACCCCTATTTTAAAAATTTTGTGGGTTTGCACCATTTTGACCAGTCATTTCTTGTCTTACTTGCTCTACAGGAGTTTGTCCATTAGTAAAACCACTATTTAATTCTGGTTCTTTAGGTTGTTGTCCATAGAACTCTGGGTTAGTTTTTACGTCTTCGTCTATTCTCTCTATATAGTCATTTATATCTTCTTTACCTAGACGTTCCATAGCTTTCTTTCTATATTCTAATCCATTCTTCATTTCCATTTGGATTTGTTGTAATTCTAAAAGCTTATCCTTAGGAAGTATATCTGGGAATAATATCTCTGTTGCATAAAACTCTTTATTAGAAGCTTTCTCCGGTTTAGTTATTAATCCTTCTTTCTTAGCTATGAAAAGTATAATCTTGTTAACGTCTTGAATAGCACTAGCAGTATAACCTCTTTTTACTCTTACCCTTTCAATTATAGGCGAGTTTGCTATGTGTAAAGCTACTGAAGAAGTATTACTTATAGCTTGTTTACCTCCTAATGCTCCTTCGGGTACTCCACCTATTTCGTGCATAGCTGATTTAAGGTCGGCTCTATAGTTATTACTTGCTCCTAAATCACCTTGTAACTCTAGGTTTTGTACTCTAGCGTCTTTAGGTAGTCCTCCCCACAGTTTATTTGCTCCTTTTTCAAGAGAAGATACTTTTGCTCCATATAGTATAGTTATAGGTGCTGAATAGTAGTCAATTATTTCTGATACGTCCGAAGTCTTTGCATTTAATTCTATGTTTAGTGGAATTAAGTCCTCTAAATCTGATTGTGCTTCAGTACTAGGTTTACCAGACATAGGGAAGTTAGGCACTAAAACAAAAGGTATTATTCCATATTTATTAGGAATAGTTATTGGTTTGTTCATTCCATCTTCTATAGTAATAGTGTTCTTAGTCCATATTTGTTTATAAAGTACTTGCTTTTTAATAGCAGTTCTTAGTACTGGTGATTTGTCCTCTACTTCTATAGGATAAGCAATCATTAATTCATTTATCTTGTCCTTATCGTGAGGGTCAAATCTAGGGAATACAATATGACTTGGTACATTAACAAGTCTTATTCTTCCCTTTTCGTATTCTTCAAATGGGTCATCAAAAGTACCTTTAGCTTCAAATTTAACTTGTATACAACCAAACCCAGATACAGATTTACTTTGTCCTAATTCAGTGCATAAGTTATTCTTCTTATTCTCTTTCCATACTTCAGTTAAAAAGTCTGTTACTGGTGTTTCTGGGTCATTATCCTCGAAAGGTGATTTAACTCTAAAACCAGTGCCAAATTCAAAGGCTACAAATTTGTCTACAAATGCTCTACAGTAGTTTTCTGTTATTTGAGGTCTATCTCCTACGTCTTGTATACCCTCCCAGTGATACCCTTCGTAGAAGTTCCAAAATTCAGAAGTCTTTTGTAGTCTATTTCTTTCATCACTTGTTAAGTGACTATCTAATCCTAATAAGGATAAAGTATTTAATTGATTTAAGGTTGCCCTGTTTTTAAAATCGTACATATTATCGTCTCCTTGCAGTTCTATTATTTATACTCTTATAATAACTGTTGTGTTGCTTCACTAAAAATGGGTTTTTATTTTCCTGTTGTATTTTGTAGTTATCTACATTGTCTCTACAACCATATACTGCTAACGCCCAACTATCTGGGTAATCGTCGTGTGCCCCTCTTTCGGGTGGGTGAGATACTACCATAGTTTGACCTCTATAGTCTTTTTGTAGCATACCCATCTGTTTAATAAACTCCATATACTCTCTCGACTTTTTAACTTCTTCAGATAAAGGGAAAGTTGCTCTACCCGATTTTATTTCAGTATCTAAATGTTTATACATAGGTGATTTTATACTAGTAAAGTTACAACCTATTACTTCACAATCTAAATTTGCCCTTAATCTATCTGTCATACTTTCCTCTCTGGTAGCGTCTATCATAATTCTTGCTACGTTCCAGTTACGTAAGTAATCAAGTATATCATAATACTGTTTATTATAATCATCACCATCTAACTGTCTCCAGTCTTTTATGTGGGTTCTATATGCAGTATATTCGTCCTCTATATTATCAGTAGAGTTCTTATTACTTTCTTTTATAACTGGGTTATCCCAGTCGGGTTCTACTACTGTAATGACAGTACTGTCTCCTTTCTTGGCTAAGTCGATACCAATAACGTGAGGTTTAGTTCTATCAAAGAATACTCTGTTCATGTTTGATTTACCACAAGTCTTTTCTAAAACATCTGCGTCAACAAACATACCTCTCTCAAGAATCCATTCAAGACCATAGGACATTCTAAATTCATCAGAAGTTTCTCCAAGTCTATACATTTCTTTTTGTACATACTTCTCATACTTAGGGTTGTATTTAGCACCTATCTTATAATCATATTCAAAGTGACTTCTTATCTTTAATTTTCCATCAGCAAAATCTCTCTTATTTCTTTGGATAGCTTCATAGAAGTCTCCCTTAAATGTTGTTGCAGTACCTATCTTAACTATAGTGGCATTATATGACGCTCCCATAGGGTGAATAGATTTTCTTATCTTAAAGTTACTTATATCTTGGCACTCTTCACATAAGATAAGTTTGTACGAATCTCCTTCTATGTTAGAACCATCAGAAGCAGAAACTGCGTTACAGAATGAACCATTAGTAAGTCCTACTGTTTGTCCATTGGAAGTACTAAATTCTAGTCCAAACTCTTGTAGTACTGCTATAGCACTTTCACATTGTATTCTAGCCTTCAATCTACTATAAGTTGTTTGTGCTTGTCTTAAACTTGGGGCAAATACACCAACCCATAATCCGTTCTTGAACATTTGAAGTCTCTTATCAGTAACGAACATAGGCATTTTAGCCATTTCGGGTAATATAATCATTAACCCTCCTATAGTGTTAGCAACTGTTTCTGATTTACCCATTTGTCGGGCAAATAGGGCAGTTAATTCTAACCCATCATTGTCTAGTATACTTCTTATTATTCTCTTACCGAATTGTGCTTGGTAAGGGTAGTACTTAACTCCACAGTACATTTCACAAAAACTAAAGATTATATTAACTAGTTCAGAGGTTGGTATACCTTCAGCTTTTACTTTCTTTAATACTAGATTTTGAATTTGCTCCTTAAATTTCTGTACTTGTGCTTTTATAAATAGGGGTTTAAGCTTTAGTCTTTTCATAGTTTCCTCCTTTCAGACAAATAAAAAGGTGTAGACATTTAATCATCTACACCTTATTATAAATCAATATTCTATTTTATTCCACTATTTAATTTCAATCCCAACCTATAGGGTCATTACTATCATATTGCTCACTATTAAATTTTATAATTAATGAAAATATAATAGTACATACTAAACTTAGTAATAAATATCCTTTTATAAAAGCTAACATATTTACCTCCTATCTTAAATGGTCTTTCCAAGTACATCTACTAGCTTCTTTGTCATTTCTAAAGCGTATGAACCTCGGATGTCTTAACTTCCCTGTCTTCAGTATCTCATTTGCCCCTACTTCTATAACAGTATGGATAAGTTCCTCTTGGTGTTCAGTCATATATTCTCTAGTTTCTTCATTCATTCCACTACATTCACCTACTACTAAATATCTACCTATTATTTCGGGTTTCTTATCTTTATTGGTCTTTTGCCACTTAGCTAATTCATCAGCAGTTATTTCTACTCCGAATTTCACAGTACCTACCCAGTCCATAGCGTAGTGCTTAGTACAAGGTAATAATCCATTTTCATTAGCTTCACGCATTGTTATAGTGCCTTCAACTATTCTTGAATCATCTTCAGCGTCATACCAATAGTCCCATTCTGCTTCGGGGTTATTTAATTCTTTTCCAGTATAATCTCTAGTAGGTTCTAAGAAGTCTAAAATTACTACGTCCCATGTATCAAACTTTTTCATTTTAGTGTATTCTCTACCTCTTGTGTGCTTATAAGTACCTTGCTTATCTTTTAGCATAAGTCCTTCCCCATCATGTAATAGGATATACTCATACCATGCTTTCTTAGGTAGTGCAATCATTTGTTTAACTCCCTTTATTATATCTTCGGGTGTAAATGCAAAACATAAACAACCATAAAGTTCTGGGTACTTATTCTCAAATTCCTGTGGGTTAGTGTCTAAATATTCTATTATTTTAGGGGTTACTCTTTTCCACATTAGGTCGTCAGTATATGCTTCTTCCTTAACGTATTGAAAGTCTAAAGCTACTATTACTTGCTTTAGTAACTCCTTTCTCTTTATCAGAGGAAGTTTCGCTACATATACTCCCTTGAAGTATATAATATCAAAAGCATGGAATGTTATATACCCTAGTTCAGTTTGCCTAATAATAGCTTCATCATATTTACAATTTAAAGTACTTGATACGTCTTTAAAATCTCTGCCGTCTATTCTCATTTCACCATCTAGTATAGTACCATAAAAATCTTCGGGAACTTCAAAATCTCTTAAATGAGGTACACTATCAGTATTTTCAGCATACCAATCTGTCTTCTTAGATATTCTTCTACTAAATAATCTATTTGCTCCTTCTAACAGGTGCATAGTACATCTAGTCCCATCTAGCTTTTCTTCAGCTATATAGTCAGAAGAGGTTAACATCTTTTCCAGTTCTTCATCATTTAGAGGTTCTTTAGCAGTCATAGGTTCTACCCCTATAACATTATCATTTAAATAATCCTCCGGACACGTATAGTCTAAAAACTTTGGCTCATATATTTCCCCTGTAGCTTTATTAATTATATCTAGTATAATAGTTTTCTTTCCTTTTGGTTCTGTCACTACTTTATACATTAAATTCGCTCCTTCTCAAATAACTCTAAATTCATACACATTTGTTTCCTATGTTTAAGGTAATCTATTTCTTCACCCTTCTCATATAGTGTCTTGGCATTGGTTTTGTATAAGGTCGTCCTCTTAGTGTCATATATAAGAATAGTGGAGTTACTAGGTAACAGTAACTCCGTCAATAACTTATAATCTATTGCCCAAGCATTTTTCTTGAGTAAAAGATGTTTCTTAAAATCCCTCATAGTTTCAAACACATTAGTGTCAGCGTCAAACCTACCTATCACTTTAGGTTTACTTCTAGGTGTTTCTCTAATTACAACATCTTTGAACAATTTTCTTCGCCACCTTTTTAAGATTATCTAAATCTTTGTCATTAGTTACTTCCACATCTATAGGGAAGTTGATAAAATCATTTTCTGAAGAATGGCTATCATGCGTTCCTATTTCATTATTAGGTCTTGTTACTCGTATTGTAAGTACTTTATCGACCATGTCATTAAAGTAGTCAAGTGTTTGAGCATATCTCCAATCGGGTACTATTAAGTATTCACAGTTTCTATTAGAAAACTCCTTATACGTAGTAGCTTTGGTGAACAACTCTTTCTCCCAAAAATAAGTATCTTTAGCATACCCTTCATTAGTTATATCTATTAAAAGTTGTCTACCTTTAGCGTCTTTTTCACCATTCCAGTTATAATCATTCTCTGCTTTATCTTTTACTGATTGTGCATTACCTCTGATTAATGTTCTATCAAAGTATGCTCCTTTACTATCTACATCTAAAGCTTCTTTTAAATAATCAGCCAGTTGATTCTTTCCACTTCTTGCTTTACCACATATTAATATTACTTTCATTCTTTTCTCGTTCCTTTCTCATTAAGCGTGTTCTTTTGCTTCTAACACTTTTTTCAGTTTTATCCATTATTAAGGCTATTTCTTTATTAGTTTTACCCTCTTTAACTAGTTCAACTAGTCGTTTCTCTTGGAGTATAGTCCATACAGAATAATTTTTAGGTTTATAAGTCTCTTTGAAGGCTTCAAAATCCTTTGGCTCTACTAAATAAACTTTTCTTCCTCTTAGTTTGCGTATAGTTGCTTTTAACTTCTTTGAGGTTATCCATTCAATTACTGTAGTTGGGTCTACATTTAACATTTCCCCCACTTGTACTGTTGTATAGAATAATTCATTAAAACAACTTCCACCTAATTTATTCTTTTCAGCATATCTTTGGATTGCATTGTAACTCCTATTTAGTTGTTTTGCTATAGAATGAATAGAAAGCAGACCCCATTTATCTTCTACATAGTCTCTTTCTTCTTGTGTCCATCTTCTACATACTCTAGCACTCATATTTACTTCCCTCCATGACAGGATATAAACAATCGGGACACATTATTTCACCAGGAAATAAAGGACACCCACATTTAGGGCATTTAGGAAGGGAGTTGTAATAACTCCCCTTGTGTTCTGGTTCTGTTTTAATTGCTTTGTTAAATAACTGTTTTAATTTCTTTATCATAATTGCACCTCTTAATAAATTAATTCCATTCTAAATCTTTGTGTCGCATTTGGGTATTTAACTCTATCCACTTCACTTGCAAACATATCTAAAGGTCTTGCATATAATTTACAGTTTCCATATAAGGCTCTGTAGATAACAAGGGTTTCACCTGTTTCAGTATGTTTGGCAAAGTCTACGATTAAGTATTCTTTCCCTTTAAAATGTCTTACTTTCTTATTTTTATGACCCTTAATTTCTATTTTGTGTCTTAATAGGTCACGTTTTCGTTTTACACGTTCAACATTACTTTCCACTTGAACCAAACCCTCCTGTTCTTACTATCTCTTCTTCGGGATTACCATTATCTGATACTAAGAAACTAAAGAACGCTCCTTGACCTATTCTATCACCTTCATTTATTGTTAAAGGTTCATTGCTGATATTCTTTAAGAAGAATCCAATGTTACCTTCGTTACTTTCATTATTATAGTAATCAGCGTCTATCCAACCTTGTGTATTTGCTAACATAAACTTTCCACCCATTGAACTTCTAACATTTAATATTAGACATTCTGTATCTTGCATATAAGCTTTAACATCAGTCCATATCTTAGCTATTTCCCCTGGTTGTACTACTATTGTTTTAGGACTAAAGAAGTCGTAAGCCATAGCTTTACTTGTCCCTCTTCTTGGTAGAGTAATTTCTACTCCTTCATTCTTTCTTTTGTTACAAATTTCAAATCCTCTTAATTTCATTTTTAATTCCTCCATTTATTTTGTAATTTAAAAGAGTGTAGCAACTTGTCTACACTCTTAGTATATAATATTTATTTAGGAAGGTCAAACGTTGAGTTTTAACCGTTTAGGCAAATTTTCCTTTGATTTGATGAACCTCTCCACCAAGTATCATTATCTTTTAAGGAATCTATATACATTCCATCTATTACTACATCTAAATACTTAAATATTTCTAGGTTCTTAACATTATCATAGTTATATCCTGTCCATAACCATATCTTTTTATGAGGAAATAAACCTCTTACTGATTTAACTATATCTAATACAGTTTCGTAATTCCAATCAGCTAGGGGTTCTCCACCTAAAATAGAGAATCCTTTATCTACTCTTGGGTCTTCTAATGCTTCTATTATATCAAGCATTGTATCAGAAGTAAACTCTTTGCCCGTGTTCTTATCCCATATACTTTCATTATGACAATTAGGACATTTTATAGGACAACCAGTAACCCATAGACTTACTACTAATCCTTCTCCATTATTAATGTCATTTTTCTTAATATCAGCATATCTCATTATACATACCTCCAAATACAATATTACACATCAAAGTGGTCACACCTGTCGTTCTTTTCAGCTAATTTTCCTTTATTAAATCTAGTGTCTTTATCTACTACTGAATATCCTAAATATCCACATACTCTATTTATTGATAGAACATGGTCACTTCCACAGTTTTTACATATTCCTCCTATGAACTCTCCATGACAACCACAATCTAAACAAGTGTCTAATTGTAAATTTACCCCATAGTAAAGTCCTTGGGACATAGCATAGTTGATACATTGTAATATTGCTTCCTTATTGTGAGTATGAGGGAACTCATTATAAACTATTCTACCACCTTTAGCTATATCAAACATAGGCTTCTCAATATCTTGTTTATCTAATGCTCCCACGCTTTCTTTAACCCATACGTGGAAAGAGTTTGTGTAGTATTCTTTATCTGTTACACCTTCTATAACTCCAAAATCTTTTTTATCAGCTAAAAGGAATCTGTAGCATAAACTTTCTGAAGGAGTAGAATATAAAGCTAACATTAATCCTGTTTCTTTCTTAGCTTCATCTATCCAACTTTGAAGTGTTTCTAAAATCTTTACTCCAAAATCATTATATTCGTGGATTCCTTTATCAAAGAAGTATCTAGTAACTTCATCTAGCCCTATATAACCAATAGACCATGTGAATGTCTTTATGGCTCTTTCTATAGTTTCATTAGGTTCTAATTGAATATGACAACCACCTTCACAGAAGAATAATGGGTTACTTGAAGCTTTAACCCCTCTTAACTTGTTAAACTTATAAACGTGTTTCTTAATTGCCAAATCAAAGTTAGATTTCATTATATCAAAGAACTTAAATATATCTCCTTCACTCTTTAGTGCGTATCTAGGTAAGTTTAGAGATACTGCTCCACAGTTTGCTCTACCTATAAATACAGGCTTACCATCTTCCCCGTACCAAGGACTAAGGAACGCTCTACACGTATTTCTCCATATTTTCATATGGTACAGACTATCTCTTAATATCTAGGTCTATTCCTTGCACTTCCAACTAAAGAATTTCACTTTAGTTGTACCCTACTCACTTACTCACTATAACAACCCTAGTTACATTATAGTTATGTTTTCGGTAGTCGTTACACCTTTTAAATGTACTCAAACATATATTTATTATTATAAGGTTTAGTTATTATTCCTCTACATCTTCTACTTATTATATCGTGTCTTGGAATATTTAAAGCTTCTTGGCACTCCGACATACTATCAAATACCCTTTTTAAACCTAATTTAATATAGATAACTTTTATTTTACTAGCATTAGGATTTTTACTTCCTTGCTTGGACAATTTTAATTTTTCTTTAATTTGAGGTAAATTAGGATTTTTAGAAAGTGTATCTCCACCTATCTTACCTAAAGCAGTATTATACCCTTCATCTATTGAGTTATAAAATTGTATATAGTGTTCTTCAAGCAAGTTCAACTCTTCTTTAGTTGTTGCTATATCTAGTAGTTCTATATAAAAATTATTTACTCCGTATTTTCTTACTGCTCTATAAAATTTAGTGTCGTGGGAATCTTTTTGATAACCCATATGTCTACTAAATCTTCTTTCTAACGTCTCTGTTGTTTGTCCTATATAAACTTTATTGTTTACTTTACAAGTTATTTTATAAATATACATTTGCACTCTCCTTTCGTTGAGTACATTTAACTTGGCACGGTATTGCCCTCGGCTCTACGTTAGGGTTTCACCGTTAGCACTAATTTTAGTACACCCTACATTTGTAGGTTCACAAGGTTTTAAATGGGCAGTATTATTTACCCATTGGACTTACTGCTCTTTGGTACTTATCATACATTTCTCCTAAGTAACCTTCATCAAGAGATAACCAGTCTGGGTACATTCTCTTCATACTACATTCTACTGCCAACATTTTAATGTCGTAATTTGGACTGTCTGGTAAACCATTTATCTCATTTCTGTGTAAGAATACTAATTTAGGGAATATAGCAGATATTTTATTCTTTCCTATACCCTTCATTCTAGCTTCTAAAATGGCTTTACTTACTAGTCTTCCGTATTTAGATGTATCTAGTCCAAAAGTAATTGTAGTAAATGAAGTTTGTCCATTAGAGTTGTTTATAGTGTTTAACCTATGGTCGAACATATTTTCAAAACTGTGTAATAAGAATTTTCTGTATACAAATTCTTCTACCCATTCTTCATACTTCTCTCTTGAAGCATATGCACATTCCATGTGTTTAAATTCTTCTAAATATTCATTTACACCAAGTTCTACATAAGGTGCTAATGTTGTATCTAATTCTGGCACAGTAAATCCACCAAATTGTTGTGAACTTGCTGATAATATAATATCACTTATTGTACTTAAAGCCGTTTCTAAATGATTAGGTTGAGTATTATCTACCCCATTTATTCTGTACCCATTTTTAAGTACTGTAGCCATATCAAATAGGCAACAGTTTATACTTCCGAATATTTCATCAGTTAAATCATGTGAATGTATATCAGCTTCTTTATGAGCCTTAGATACATCTTGTGGTAATTCATAATCTAAAGCTATGTGTTTAGATACTATTCCACTTGTTAACTCCTTCTTAGTTGAGATAATTTCACTATTCTTATTAGCGTTTTCTTTATCCCCATTACTTAATAAGTCTCTTGTAGCGTCAATTATTTTGCTAAAAGTCTTATTAAAGTTTTGTTTATATCCTCTGTAGTCTTTATAGCATTGTGCTATCTTTTCACTAAAGACCTTAGTTTCTTCTATAACTATAGGGTGTAACTCCTGTACTGGAATTACTGCATATGATTTTATTCTGTCTAACACCCTTTCACTTATTGTGTGTAATTCTTCAGTCTCTAGTCTAATTCCGGCTCTATCACTAGCCATATTTACTGCTCTGATAATCTTATCTGCATTAAATTCTTCTACTCTCACGCCATCTTTTTTAAGTATTTTTACCATTTTATATCCTCCAATTAATAATTATTTTCTAACAATAGTTAGTGTTGGTAATACCATTATAGACTTGTTGTCTAGGTTATTCAAGGAATTTTCCTCTATCGGTAAAAAATTGATTGAAGCATTGGTATTGAAGGTGTCCAAGTGTTCGTCTTGAATAATTAAATTAAGGTATATAACTATATCCCCTTGGTCTTCAAATGCTCCGATAGGCATTAAAACAGTTTTAGAAATTGTATTAAAATTTATCTCTCCAAAGGTATCTATTAACATTTTTTGAATATTAGTTAAAACATTGAAATATCCCTCACCTAAATTGGGGTCTAATTCTATAGGAAGTAATATTTCGTCACCATGTTTAGCAACTAAATTGCTTGTTGCCGTTCTTATAGTTAGTCCAACCATAACTGGTTTAGAGTTTTCTGTAGGTTCTTTTGTTAATGAATTTACTAGAGTATTAAATTCTTTTCCTGTCATTTTAAAACTTGGATTATTTTCTAATTGGTAATTGCTATACATCATAATTGATTAACCCTCCATTTTTAATAATTCTTTGTGAGAACAGTCAAAACAAGTCTTTCCACAATTCATACTATATATTAATGCCCAAGGAATTATGTCTTTTACAAGAGTTCCACATAGTGTTGCTAAATCTTGAATCTCCCATTGAGCGTGTGAACACTTTCTTAATTGATAGAACTTCCTAAAGTTGTGTAAATCAAATGTCATAGTAATATTTGAAGTACAAGCATTTGGGAACTTATATCTAGCGTCCTCTATAGCTTTCTTTTCAAACTTAATATATGCTTTTCTATTTGTTTCCTTGAATAATACGTGATTAGTAGGTTCAGTAAACCAAGGATAGTGCTTCTTTATTTGATTAGTAATAAGCTTGTCTACAAAAAAGTCATAAGCTTCTTGGTCTCTTTCCATTTCTTCTATATATCTAGCCTTTAATTCTGGGTCTTCAGCTATGCTAGGGGGAATAACGTACTCAAACTGTCCCAATTTAACATATCTTTGAGACTGTTGATTATATTTTCCTGTCCTATGTCTTACTAATTGGTGTGTTAAGGCTCTTGATACCCCACTTACTTCAAAAGTAAAACTTACGTGTTCTAAAGGTGTTGTATGACCCTTCTTCATTTTATCTACTATGAAATCTCTCATAGAATCAAAATCTATGTGTCCTTCTTCATTAACTGGTATTTTTATTTCTGATTGTTCACCCTCGCAATAACAAAGTCTATAAGCTTTATATATAGTTAATATTGGGTGTTCTGCATTAGAATAATTTGATATTCTTACTTTCATTTTATTTGCCATTTTTATTTCTCCTTTATCTAAAAAAATTAGGTGGCAACTTTTTGTTGCTCACCCATTTATTATATACTAAACTTCATATTCTGTTCCACATATTTCACAGTAGTAATCATCATTTAATTGTTTTAGATGTTGTCCACAACAGAATATATCTTCACCAATGTAATAAGGGTCAGCTAAATCATGCTTATTTCCTTCATCATCTATTAAGTCACATTGAATAGCCATGTATTCTTCTACATCAGCGTCTTCACCTTGAGACACATATTTACCATTATGATATTCTTTTAGGAACTTGATTATTTCTTTCATTGAGATATTACCTCTTTCAATATCTTCTTCTATTTTATCACATTCCTCATAACAAGCTTGTTTTCTAGCTTCTGTACCCACGAAATCATCTTCGTCTACTTCTTGGTCGTCTTGTGGTTCAACGTCCTTAGAAGGCTCTGTAGCTTCTTGTGGAGCGTCCTCTGTAGTTTGTTCAGATTCATCTTCCCATTCTAACTTACCATCTTCTATTGCTTGAACTATTTTAGCTAATAGTGCCTGTCTTCTTCCTTTAGGTGATACACCTACTTCTGAAAGAATATCAGCTAACTCTTCATCTGAATAACCTTCTAAATCTGCTACTACTTGGTCGTATAAAGTAGGCTCTCCTTCTGGAAGTGCGTCTTCATCTTGGTCGTCAGCTTCCATATCTACTTCTTCACCCCTGTCTTCAGTTGGTATTTCAGCTTCTTCAATAGCTTTATCCATTTCAGCTTCAGTTGGTTCTTCTTGTTTTACTTCCTCTACATTATTTAAAGCTAAAATATTCTCGATTATTACTTTTTTACTTCCTACTGCTTTAACTCCCATTTCTTTTGCTTTAGCTTTTAAGTCATTATATGATAAAGCATTTAATTCCTCTTCAGTAGGGAAACTATTAGTAACTTCAGCTTCTTCCTTAACTTCTACAGGTGTAATTTCTTTAACCTCTTCAGCTTCTTTAACAGGTTCTACAACCTCTTGTTTAACTACTTCATCAGTTGTAGTATTAATAGTTGATTTTACTATTTTATCTTCTCCGGAAGTCATATCAACTCCTACAACTACTGGTGCATTTTCATATGCTACTGCTAAAGTAGTGAACCCCTCTGCTATTAATCTTAATCCTTTTGCTATTTCTTGATTTCTCATTGTTTATACCTCCAAATATTTTGTTTTATTTTGTCATGTCTTGCTGACAATAATTAGTATATCACACTACAAATTAAAGTCAAACATTCATTTTTAACACTTCCCTAGTTTAATGCTTCCTTAACTAATATATCTAAAATAGTGTATCTATCTTCTATTAGTTGTAAACATAAATAAAGGTCTTTTAGAGCCTTTTCATTCTCTTTTCTTTCCTCGTCTGTAATATTAGCTTTATCTAATATAACTAGTATACTATCCTTTAATAAATTACATTGTTCAAAGTTTACTTTTAATAAATTTAAAAGACTTTGTTTAAATCCTAATGGTTGCCCCTTCATAATGTCTCTAAATGTTTCGGGCGACATTTTCATAATCATATCCATAGTTAATTCAGTTTCTTTAGCTTTGTTTTTCATTATTTCACCTATCCTTGTATCATTTTATTTGCTTTAATTAAAGTTAATAAAGCACCACATAAAAATATAGTATCTAAATACATTTCTTTATAAATTGAAATGTATAATAAAATTATTACTGGAACTATTCCTATAAAAGTTAACATTACTGCTAACTGTAATAAGAATCTTCCCAGTTTATTTAATAATCTTTGTATTAATGATGGTTCTACCATTTGTATTCTAGGCACAAGGAATCACCTCCCATTCTCTTAGCTTGGACATTTTTTCTTCATACATTCTTTTAAAATCTAAATTGTGCATTACTCCTTTTAACCTCACAAAACCTTCTTCATAATGGTGTTGGTAGTGGTGTATAGCTTCATGTAGTACCGTATCAAGTATCTCGTGATAGGGTAATTGATTGCCATTCACATCATTTATAAAAACAACTATGCGTTTCTCTTGGATATAATACCTACCATAATATTTTTTACTATACCCCTTTAGGTCTAATGTGAAATCAGTAGGAAGTCCCAGTAACTTAATATCACTCTTTAAGTACCCTTCTAATTTAGTATCAATTATGCTTTTTATTTTCATAAAATTATCCCCTATCACTTGAAAATCAATGTACAAACATTATAACATATACACCTCACTAAGGCAAACAATCCCTTATCTTTTACGTGTAGGTTTTAATCTTCTAGGTCTACCCGGTCTGCTTGACTTTAGCTTAGGAGACGTTCTAGTTCCATAACTACTAAAATCTACGGAAGGTACTCTACTCATGTAGTCCCAAACAAGGTCTACCATATCTTGACCCTTTCTAGTTTTAGAGTTTCTTAATATATGGGTAACAGATTCAGCAACATATTCATGTGAACCTATTTTACCATTATAAGCTTTACTACTTGCATATTTAGACAGGGTTACTCTAGCCTTTGGTTGCTTAACTAAAACTGCAAATTTCCTTTCAAACTCTGCATAGGAAGTAGGGTCTTGGACTTTTAAGGCATGATGTATAGCGTGTCCAAATTCATGGTATATCATCTGCTTTACGTTCTTAGCAACTACAAAGTTAACCTTATTCAGTTTATAACTAGTGGCGTTAGCTTGTTTAATATTTCTTTGCATATCTGCTATACCACCTTCAACAGTTCTCTTAGGGATTATAAGAGTTCTTCCTAATTGTACTTTACCGTTTTTGCTATTTAATTCCATACTAGAACGAAAAGCAAAGTCAGAGTTTCTTTTAACCCCTATAATTACTGAATCAATCATCTTCCCATGTTTGTTTTGAAGTTTCTGAACAGTTTCTAAAGCTTCAACAACTATTGATAAACCTTTTCTGCTTACGTGATTTAGTCCATAAACTTCTACACCATGTTTCTTCATTTCTCTATAAATACTTTTCTTATCGAACATGGTGTGTTTATTTGCACTTAGGCTTCCTCTACCTCCCATTTAACTCCCTCCTTCTCTTTGCCCAATAACTTTCATATTTATACACATTTTCTCCAAAATATTCAGCAAAGTTAACTGGTTCAGTTTCACCATAAACTATTAAATGACTAGGTTCTAAAACTTCTAGCATTTTCTCATAGCCTTGTTGGAATAACATTCTTGCTTCTTTATTATTTATTCCTACAGTTCCTATTGCAACAGGATTATGTTTAGGTACTCCACTAAAACAGAAATCAAAGCTTCTCTTATCACTCCATGCTATTGTAGGAATAACTTTAACCCCATTCTCTTGCCAAAATCTACCCAACCATCTATTTCTATACACATTGTATATTTGTAAAGCCATTGGATAATCTGTATATAAACTGAAGTCGGGACTTAATGCACTTCCTATATTTAAAATAGGTTGTAAAGTCTTTATAGGCTTATTCCATAAAGGTTCAAACTTGTAATCATCTAAAAAGAAATGTACTGTTTTACCTCTTGTTTGTGCATAACTTCTTCTTACTTCAGTCCCATACATTATTAAATCTTTTGGTATCTCCTTCTCTGGTAATATATTAGGTATACCGTAATTGTTTGTTATTTCAAATAAGTATTCCGTATTTAAACAATCTATGTTTCCCGGAGTACTTTCCCAATTTTTTATACTTCTTGTACTCATTTTCATCACCTCTAAAGATGATTATATCATAAAAAGAGTAGACTATTACAATCTACTCCCTTCATGTTAAATATTTAATTTATCAATGTCTGCTTTAAAGTCCTCAATGGCTTTCATTACAGTTTCTAAATCTTCTAATTCAGTTTCAAAGACCTCTTTATCTAATAAATATTTTAAGGCACTTTTTAGGTTCACACAGTAAGCTACTGTAACCCAGTTTTCTTTACCATAGTTTATACTATTTGTGTCTTGGACTGGTTTGTTTTCCATTACTAGGAAGTTTAATGTGTCCGATTTTATTTGGTATTTTTCGTTTATTCTCATTGTTCATTGTCCTTTCTCTTACAGGGAATCCTATTTCAATAGTGGCACTATCAATTTTGTGTCCATGTTCACACACTAAATTATAGTTATCCCAATTTATTCCGTAATCTTGTAAATCATCAGCAGTTATATTATCTCCACATAATTTTGTATTTCCTGATATTATTAAATTAGCACAATAGGAACATAATATTTTCCCTTGTTTTGTCACATAGTACACAGGGTAAGAATCCTTAGTAATGTACTTAGGCAATATTCCTCCATTTTTACTCAACAATTCAGCTAATTTAATGTACATAATTCATTCCTCCTAATTGGTATTTGATAAATTGTCAATTAGTGTGGCAACTGTCATTAAGCCAACTCCACCCGGAACTGGTGTATAATAATCAAAATATTCATAACATCTTGGGTCTACATCACCTACTACTACATTTTTATTTAATTCTTCATTGAACACTCTGTTAATTCCTACATCAACTAAAGCTATCTTTTTATGACTACAGTTAAAATAATCTTCAGTCCAGTACTTAGGCTTCCCTATAGCACTTACGAACACGTCACAGTTCTCTATAAGATACCTTACTGTAGGCTCTGGTGTTTTACTATGAATCATTGTAACAGTACAATTACTATCCATTAACATTTTAGCTAAAGGTTTAGCAACAATATTGCTCCTACCTGCTATTACTACATTTTTACCTTCATATGGTACATTGTAATAATCTAAAAGGTGTATTATCCCTCTAGGTGTACAAGAATCAAAATCACTCATAGGGTGGAATCCGTCTATATCTTTCTTAGGGTCTATTAAGTTGTCAACGTTCCATCTTTCTAACTCTTCAGTTAATGGTTTTTGAATAATTATACCTTTTACGTCTACATTTTCATTCAAATTTTTAATTACATTTTCCAATTCAAAGAAGTGTGTGTTACCACTCATTTGAATGTGCATATATTTATATCCACACTCTACTGCCTTCTTCTTTTTATTATTAACATATACTTTACTAGCTTCATCATCACCTACAGTAACTATAGCTAATATTTTATCCTCTTTACAGTACTTTTGTCCTCTTTTTATTCTGTCATATATTTCTTTACTAGCTTCTTTACCATCTAATTTAACATTCATTGGTTTATCCCCTCATTTCTTAACATTTCGGTTGCCACACTTAACAACTAAATACATTATAACATATATAAATTTAGTGTCAAACATTGAAATTCAACACCTAAATTGGTGTTCTCCCTATCAATTTTAAATAAAATCTAAATAATGCTTGACTTTTCCTTTAGCCTGTGTTACGTACGTGCGTACGCACACGCACGTTATCTATATGGATTATAATAATATATACGTAGTATATATTATTATCATCAATATAATTATATATAACCATTACGTGGATAATAAAAATACACTATGTTTTGGGTTTTGTCAAGCATTATTTTTAGGAAATTTATTCCTTTTAGGTTCTTATAGTCAATGGGTTAGGGGTACACTTGCACATTCTGTAATACATACCTCTAAAATTAATTTAGAGCCTGTCTGGAGCGTTTTTACCCATTAAGTAGGGTATTTTATCGTCTAGGGGTCTTAAACCTCTTCTACGGTCTTCTAGGTGGGTTATTTTTAATCGTCCACTTTTCACCTCTATTTTATTTTTGACCAAATTTTTCATATTGGGGTCTTTTCTGTGTCCTTGGGGTCTTATTGGGGTAATGTGTTCCTTACCTCAAAAATTACGTCCAATAGTGTGCTACTAGGTTACGGTGTGGGGGTCTGTCAGAACCAATTAAGGGTGGGTGGGGTCTCCTTTTTGATGATTTTTATGGAAATTTTTCAATGTATAATTATGCAGAAATATTGAATAAATATACATAAAGATATGCTAATATTCGACATGAAAATATAAAATAACATGACTAAATACATTAATAAACATAATTATATTATAAATTGTAACTATATTTAGGTATTAATGAACTAAATATCGACAAACTTATTCAATAGCCTTTAAAATATTCGCCAAAGTTTAGGCGAGAAAAGGGGTTTATATATTCTCCTTATATACTCCTTGTATATAGACCCTTTATATAAGACCTTATATATATGCCTTATATAAACAAAAAAGAAGAGGGGTTTCCCTCTTCTCCTATATACCTTTATTTTGTAGTTCGGAATCTATTTCTTGTAATATTCCTCTAAACTCTTCCAAACTTTCTATATCGAAATTTATTCCCTTTTTAGTGGGTCCTGTGTATTTTTCACTTTCTATCCACGTTCTTATATCCAAATGTGGATTGCCTTCTGAAGTCTTACTTACTGAAAAAACTAGCTTTATACCATCTGCAATTTCAAGTTCCCTAGCTTCTATAATATCTTGATATTCTATAGTTTTTCCCTTATTTGGCTTTTCTTCTGCATTTGCAACTTTAATTAACCCTAATCTTGATTTTTTTCTATACATTTAAACACCTCTGTATTTAATTTATTTTATACATATATTTTAACATTATTTTACAGTCAAATCAAACACGTTCTGATACATTCCTACGTGGTTACTCTCTATAAGCATATCCTTAGCCTTTGGAAATTCACAGACTATACGGTCGTTAAATCCAAATTCATGGAACAGGATATTCTGCTCTAAGTCCCTAAAGAACTCTTCTTTCAGCTTGTTTCTAGTAAACTCTTCCTGTTCTGGCGTAGAATTATGAAACCTTAAACTAGGCATAAAAGTATTATAGAACCAATCTTTAGCAAAGTCTTCTAAACAGGCGTACCCTACAGGCATTTGACTTATCTTTCTAGTGACTACCCTAGTACTACTAACACTTATAACCTCTCTAGTTTGAATTGCTGAACACCTCATATGAAATGTTCTTGTATCAAAGCGAGGACTAAAGTAACCAATTATGTAGGTAGGATTAGTTATTACTGTAATCTCTTTTCCTTTCAGCATTTTAAATCTTTCTATTACGTCTTTTTTAGTTTTCATCTAAACTCACTCCTAAATAAATAATTGAGTATTTAATACTCTAAGAGGAAACCCTCTTGGGGTTTCTACTTACAATATTAATTACCAATCTCCTTCGTAGCACGTTTCACATATACCATTATAAACATTTTTCTCATGTGGTCTTAATTCATGTCCACAATAGGTACAATAAAGACTTTCGTCTATATTGTCCTTTTCTTTTTCAAACTTATCTTTTAAAGCCTTGTCATTATGACATATGTCACAAGGAAATCCCATATCACATAGTCTGTTCCCTGTACCTCTTTCGCTTACACAGTACCTAGTTTGGTTTAAGAATATACTCCATTTGCTCATTTTAGTATTCCTCCGGATATAATATAGTAGTCATTGGATATGTTCTCCCATGTTCTGGGTCGTCAGCTAAATGTAAACCATCAGTAATAATGTATATCTTTTTACCCTTTACATCATTAAATACGCTGAATACTCTGCCTTCTTTATGCTTTATAGCATAGTGGTTGTATCCTTTATCTTGTAAGCACTCGTCACCTTTGTTCTCAAAATGACGGTCTAAACAAGACTGAATATCCTTCATAGAAAGTTCTTCTCTCTTTATATCTTCTTTAATACCACAAGTCATGTATATTCCTCTTGTTATAAATTTCTTCATATTAACACACTCCCAAGATTTATTATTGAGCATAATTGCTCTATAGAACCTTTCGTAAAAGGCTCTAACAACAATTATTTAACCCTGTAATTAAATTCTAGTACATTGGCTTCCCCTGGAAATACAGTAGGAACTATTGTATCTTCCGTAATATTTACCATATCAGTAAAGGCTTTAGCTATTGCTAGTCTAAATCCACACATATAGCCCTTGTTTTCTTTAGCTTCTGCTTCAAGCTTATCATGACCTAAGCTAGTAGTTTCTAAGTGGAATACCACTCTCGTGATTTGCTGTGTACCAAACATACCGTCGTTACTAACTATTTTGCTCAAGCCACTCTCTAAACAGATAATGTCCATAGTGCCATTAGTAAAGTTTAGGTAATAACCAATGTCTTTTATAGTATCTATCTTTCCTCTTATTACTAACCTTACTTCTTGGTCGGTGAATACATAAGATTTTACATATTCAACTCTCCCACCTTCTGGTTTAAAGAATATTGAAAGTCCTTGATGATTAACATTGTCACATTGTACTGCTTCCTTATCTTTACTAGCAAGTAAGTATAGTGTACCTCTTTCATCAGTCACTACATTCTTTACATTTTTAATTTCCACGATATTTTTCATAATAAATCCCTCTTCTCACAATAATTATTAGAGTTTAGTACTCCATAGAACCTATTCGCAAATAGGTTCTAGCAACACTAAATCCTAACTAAAAACATTTCGGATTCCTCTTGTGCTTCTGGGTCATACCAGTATGCAAATCCCCATAGGGTATCTACTGAATTTTCCCTCATAAATACATGGTCTATAACAAGTTCCTTGCCATCTTTGTAGTCTACTACATAACCTTGGTTGTCATTTAGTTGTATTCTCTTACCACAGTAATAAGCACGATTGTTTACACTATTGAAGTCTTCCCAACATTCACCGAAGTTTATCATTTGGTACTCCCTTATTGAACAGTAGACATAAGCTATTGCTCCGGCTATTTCAAGTTCGCCCATTTCTCTTATATCATTTACCTCTGTGATTTCTTCAAATAATACTAAATCTTTGTTGTTTATTGCCATAATTAAACTCACTCCTAATTTGTGTTTATTTTGAGTAAATAGTACTCACCAGAAGAGGTACGCATACCTCCTCAATCAATACTATTCTTCCTCTACGATTTCGTACACTTGGAACTCGCAACCATTAGCATATCTCATTCCGTCCTCGTCTTGCTCAAAGTCAGCCGGTAATAGGATTTGTGGCACGTAGCTATATAAAGAGCAACCAGTTACTACTAAATTGTTTGCGAATGTTACCTCAATTAAGTCCAAATCATGTTCAAATGATTTAGGTCTGTTAGGGTTTATATTCATTGGGTCGTACCCTTGTGCATATTGCTTTAATAACTTCTTTGTCCAGTATGTAGCTATAACTATATCTTCATTATTTGACCATGCTTCAGCTACATCTTGGATAGTTGCTAAGTCCTTTCTAAGCTTTAAAGTTCCTTTTAGTGATTCTGAAACCAAAGTTTCTGGAAAACTAGCTAAATACTCCTCATGTGGTTTTTGAACTTTAGAAGTTGTAGCCTTCTTAGTTTCTTTTTTCTCTTCAGGCTTTACTTCCTCTATAGGAGAACCTTCTGATTTGTCCTTATTCTTTGGAACAACCACAGGTTTAGTAGTTACTTCCTTAACGCTATCCTCTGCTTCCTTCTTGCTAGGTAATTTTGCCTTACCTTCAGATTTTGGTGTAGCAGTAGATTTTCCTAAGATAATTTCGCTATCAGATAAACCTGTAGATTCTTTAATAGTAGCCAAAACTTCTTTTAAATCGTCCATAGTTACATTTCTGTCATTCTCTTCATAAGCGTCCAAAGTGTAATCTACTACTGATTGAGTTTCCACGTTAAGTTGAACTCTGTCTCCTAAATTCTTTAATCCTTCAATGATTTGTGATTTTGTTACTTTTGCCATTATAAACACACTCCTAAATTTTAATTATGATAAGAGTACCTTTAGTACTCACTACTAGGTACTATATAAGTACCCAGAATCAATACTAAAATAATCTTTCTTCCAACTTTTGAATTGCACATTCAAGTTCCATACCTCCAAAGATAACATCTTCGGCTATTCTAACAGTCCTTTTAACAATTATTCTGTTCGGCTTTTTTGTAAAGTCGAATTTAATTCCATTGTTATTTAGGTAATCAGCGACTATTCCTTCACAATTTTTTCTAGTGTCCCTAGAAAAGTCGCTAGTTTCAATATAACCTACTGCTAAACATAAACTTGCTCTATGTAATCCCTTTATTGTTTCTAATCTCATAATTAAAACCTCACTCTATGTAATATTAAGTCATTTATTGACTTAATCAGCACACACCTAAAGGTGTGTTGTGATTAATTAATGTTTCCAAGGTTCTACGTAAGGTTCTACCGAAACGACTTTGTAGAATTTGTCGGGTCTACCACCATAAAGTTCACAATCTCTATTGTATTCTTCAATGGCATTGATAACCCAATTACTAGCGTCTTCTGGTGTAGCACCATACCCAATTCTTTGTTTTGGTTTTCTGCTTCTTTCAGTAGGAAGAAAATTAACCACCCATTGTCTGTCTTCTGGTCTCTCTTCTATTTGTACTGGTGAAGCAACACCTCTAGTTCTTAATTCTTCTAACATTTATACATCACTCCTAAAATTACTTTTCAGCTATGTGCTGATTAAGTCAAGCGACCAAAGTCGCATAACTCAAAGAGTGTGAGTTTAAAAGGATTATTCTATATGTAATTTTCAAAGAACACCATTTATAGTGCTACGGTCTAAGCACTCACAAGCAACACTTCTTCCGTGCTTGTTGTTTGCGTTTTTCAATTGGTATGCTTCAAGTATACAAGGCATAGGGGAATACGTCAACACATGATTTTCAGCGTTTGACTTCAAGCTAGATATATCAAAGGGACTGATATGCTACTCTGTTTGTTCTTATTTGGTACTGGTAGGCTTGTAAGGTCGATACGTCTGCAAGTGTCTGCATAGCGTCAGCGTGGCGTATAAAGGCGTATGACGTTATGAGGGTATAACATACTACTGAAGAGGGTATACGGTCATATGAAGGCGTATGAGGGCGTATGACGTGATATAGAGGTATAGGGGTATATAATCACATACTAAGGGTATGACGTGGACGACTGGAGCAATACAAGGACTGCAAGGACTGCAAGGACTGGAAGGACTGCAAGGACTGGAAGGACTGCAAGGCGTGGGCGTGTATAGTCTTGTTAGTGCTTTATTGGTGGTATAGTGCTATAAAGCGTCAGAAGGGCGTATAAAGGGCTTATGAGTGTTTAGAGGTATAAAACACTATAGAAGGATTAAAGACGCTTAGAAAGGCGTATAACGTCATATAGAAGATAAGGCACTAAAGGACTATATAAACGACAAAAAGCAGACCTGTTACAGTCTGCTTCTCTTCTTCTTTGATAACTTAATATGTCCTAGTGGTTTAGGACTGCTCTCTACTTCCACGGGTTTCTCTACAGGAGCGACCGGAAGTATAACTCTTCTATGTCTAAAGTCCTCCTTCTCTTCTTGCTCTAATTGGTATTCATTAATTATGTCCTCTAGTATATATGTATACTTTTGACCTCCCCTCTTCCACTCTTTCTCTCTAAGAGCGAAGTCCTTCTCTGTTACTGTGCTTTCACTCATAGAGGAAATCGCCCTTAAATAGAAGTCATAATTCTTATATCTATTAATAACCACAGTAATTGACCTCTTTAGTATAGAAAGGTTGGTAGCAGTAGAAATGACCATATGTGATTGACGGTCTCTAAATTGGTACATACCATTATCACATTGGTGTATGTAAAAGTGTTCCTTAGTAAATGGTCTTCTTTGTTTCTTAATCCTGTTTAATTGTCTCATTGTGTATCTCTCCGTTCTTTTTCGTTGTTTATCGTCTCTTTATGCTTCTATTATACATTATGCACTAATAGACGACAAACAATAACTTGTCCTCGTCTTTTCCGGTCGAATTTTAACAATTTATCAATAAAAAGACCATTTCATTAACAATTATTGATACCTTATCCTATACCTCACCAATAAATTTGTTAATGAAGAGGTCATTCCATTAACAAATTGTTAATGGGTAGATACCTCCCCTTGACCAATTACCATAGTCCTTCACTACTTGACCAAAGACCAATTAATGATGACCAATTCCGATTTAAGACCAAAAATCACTAAAAAAGACCAAATTCGCTGATTTTTGTCCAAAAGCATAGGGGACGTACCCAATAGTGCTTCAAAATGCTCCCTTTTGCTCCTATTTGCTACGTTATTCGTGACCACATTACCTTACCAAGAGGTAAGAACCTTACCAATGTGCCACTAGTTT
>OHEG01000063.1_pt1 | contig 45306 bp, 37 predicted proteins | sample 1567181 | NCBI WGS metagenome assembly OHEG01 (sample SAMEA3879534, study PRJEB24766) | human gut metagenome | biome: human-associated habitat; feature: feces | place: USA | collected 1985/1987 | reverse complement strand
AAAACTCTGTGCCGAGCGACAAGGTCTTCTCAATGACCTCTTAACAGGCAAAGTCCGCATTCCCGAAACAGTAAATATTTGAAATTATGATAAAGAGCAACGATAATAAGTATGTGGGTGAACTCGGCAAGGCTATGAAGTTCGATGAAAAACACAGCGTAGAGATACCCTTTATGGAGCAACTCCGAGCACAAGGCTGGGACGAGGGTGACAACGAAGTGCTGATGCTCGAGCTTGGACAAACCCCTGAAGATAGCTACCGCCATTCATTCCGAGAAGTGGTGCTCATGCCCAAGCTCAAAGCCGCAGTGCGCCGTATCAACCCGTGGCTCACTGATGGTCAGATGGACGACGTAATCACACGCATTACCAGCTTCGGCAGTGGCAAACTGCTTGATAATAACCGTGAAGTGCTGCGTCTGCTGCTCGAAGGTACCACCGTGGCACGCAACGAACAAACAGGTGATCTGTCGCCAGAAGTGCGTTACATTGACTTCCGCCATCCAGAAAACAACGTCTTCACCGCCATCTCACAATTCAAAGTAGCTATTCCGGCAACCGACAACCACATCATTCCCGATGCGGTGCTCTTTGTCAACGGTCTGCCCCTCGTAGTGGTTGAAGCAAAATCGCCTAAAATCACTGAGCCTATCCCCGAAGCAATTGACCAGCTGATGCGCTACAGCGAGCAACGTGGCTATGTAGGTGAAGGAAATCAGGAGCTGTTTGCCTATAACCAATTTCTCGTAGCCACCTGTCGCAACCAGGCCATGTTTGGTACCATCACTACGCATACCATCAAGTACTTCTACCGTTGGACAGACCCTTACCCCATGACGGTGAACGACCTGCAACACGGACAGTCTGCCCCCAACGACCAGCAGCGGCTTGTGGCTGGTATGCTAACTCTCCAAAATTTGCTCGACATCCTGCGTGTCTTCACCATATTCAAGACCGATGATAAGGGAAAGACCATCAAGGTGGTAGGGCGTTACCAACAGTTCCGTGCCGTGAAGAAAATGGCGGAGCGACTGAAAAAAGTCAAGAACAAGATAGAGCGTGGCGGCATATTATGGCACACGCAAGGTTCGGGTAAAAGCCTCACGATGATGTTCCTTGTTCGGCAAATGCGTATAGATGCCGAATTGGCCACATGGAAGATCGTGTTTGTGACCGACCGCACACAGCTCGAAGAACAACTGGGCGAAACGGGAACGGGCATAGGTTTGACTCTCCATAAAGCCGAATGCATTGACCCTCTCAACCCACCCAAAGGAAATAGTTTGAAAGAGTTGCTCAAAACCGATGGCAGCGACTTAGTAATGGCCATGATACACAAGTTTCAGGAAACTGGGGAACTCGGGAAAGGCATGGCTTTGTTTCCCGAACTCAATACGAGCGACAAGGTACTCATCATGACCGATGAAGCCCACCGCTCGCAATACTCTCTATTGGGAGCCAACCTCGACCGGGCATTGCCTAATGCAACCAAAATCGGTTTTACTGGTACACCAACTGCCAAGACTGAGCGTCTATACAAAGACTATATAGACCGTTATACCATGCGCGAAAGCATAGATGACGGCGTGACACTCGAAATCATCTATCAAGGCTTCACACACAATGCAGAAGTAGAAGATAAAACTGATGCAGACAAGAAGTTTGAAGATGTCTTCAGCGACTACAACCTTGTGGAGCGAATGCAAATACTCGGCTTCGGATCTCGTGATGCCTATCTTGACAGCGAGGTAACGATCCGCACCAAAGCCAAGAGCATGATGCAGCATTATGTGAGCCAAATATTCAGCGGAGGTTTTAAAGCACAGATTGTGGCCAACAGCCGCATTGCAGCCGCACGTTATAAAAAAGCCGTAGAAGATGCGCTGAAAGAAGAAATAGGCAAATTGGAGCAAGACAACCCTAACCATATAGATCTTGAAACTTTGCGGAAGGTACGAGCCGCTGTTGTCATTTCGGGCGACCGTAACGACCCGCCCGAAGTGAAACAGTATATCGACAAAACGTATCACGAGCGGAGTATCAAGTCCTTTAAACTGCCATTTGGCGCTGAAGACGAGGAAGACAACACAATCAAGGGCGATGTGGGAATCATTATCGTGTACAACATGCTCACCACCGGCTTCGATGCCCCCATTGAGCAGGTGCTGTACCTTGACAGAGTGATTATTGCCCATAATCTGTTGCAAACTATCGCCCGCCCGAACCGCAAAGGTCCGGAGGGCAAAGACTATGGCTTTGTTGTTGACTACGTAGGAATAGGCCACCATCTACGCGAAGCCATCCTCAAAACCGATGAAAAACAGCAACAGGTTGACAGTGGAGAGATTGAGAACATTATTGCAGCCATTGGCAACGAAGAACAGCTGTTGAAAGATTTGGCCGAAGCCCACAAAGCCATCATGCACTTCATTAAAGTGGAGCACGGTATAAACGACCTGACTGATGAAGATGCATTCTATGACCTATTCTATGATGAGACGATACGCGGCACATATATTGAGCTGTACCGTAAATTTTCGACAGCTTTCAATGCCCTGCTTCCTGCCAAAGAGGCTTTAAATTACTACGAAGATTGGGTGCAGCTTACCGAAATCAACGCATTGGCAATGAAGCACCTTGGTGATGGGCGGTTGAGTATGAAAGGTCTGCCACCCAAACTGTTGGCCATAGCTGATGCCTATTTGAAGAATAAGGGCATTGAGGAAACCGTGAAGCCAATATCCATCATGGATGAAGACTTCATGGAGGAAACCAAAAAGCGCAAGCGCGACAAGACCAAGGCCACACAAGTGGAGCATGCTATCCGTAATTTCATCGACATCAACATGGATGAAGATCCAGAGCTTTTCGCATCATTCTCAACAGCCATAGAAGAAATACTCAAAAACTTCAAAGGCAACTGGAAGAGAATTTATGACGAGCTGGAGAAGTTGCGCCAAAAGATATTGCAACGCCAACAAGAACCGACTTATGGACTTGATCGAAGGACTCAAATGCCATTCTTCCGTATATTCAAAGCCGTATTGTGGGATGACCGCGATTTAAACGAGGATGAAATCAGCCAAAACGTGGCATTGACCCAGGCCGTAACATTGAAGCTCCAAACGGAAATTAAGTTAGTTGGCTTTTGGGACAACGTAATGGCTCAAAAAAGGCTGAAGGCAGACCTGCAAAACGAAGTGCTTTTGTCAAAGGACTTTTGTTCGTTGCCCGACATGATGCAGAAGTACAAGCAGGTGATAAGCCGTATAATGGAAGTAGCCCGAGCCAACCATAACCATCTCATAAGCCAATGAACTACGAGATAAGATACAGTAGCCGGCGTAAAACGCTGGGCATCGTGGTGGAACGCGATGGGCGCGTGGTTGTAACAGCTCCTGAGGGAATTGCCGCTACACGTATCGCAGCCATCGTAGAACAGAAGCGCACATGGATAGAGGAAAAGCAAAAGGATGCACGCAAATACCCCGAACAACCTAAGAAGAAGGAGTTTGTTACGGGAGAGACTTTGCTTTACCTCGGTCATCCATGCCCTTTGGTGATTTCTAAAATCAACTTCCCAGGTGTAGCGTTCCGTGATGGTACGTTCAGCATCTCATGCCATAGTCAGGCCAAGGCATACGACCTTCTGAAGGAGTGGTATAAAAACCGCGCGTGGGCTGTTATTGATCCATTGGCACGTGAATATGCTACGTCATTAGGCGTAACCTATTCAGAGTGCTGTATCAAAGAGATGCACTACCGCTGGGCTTCCTGTACGCCGAAGGGAAATCTTTGTTTTAACTGGAGAGCCATCAAAGCTCCGATAAACGTAATCCACTATCTTGTGGTGCACGAACTTGCGCATCTCATCGAGCCGAACCACACTCCAAAGTTTTGGAACATAGTAGCAGTACAGCTCCCTCAATACGCTCAAGCAAAGGATTGGTTGGCTAAAAATGGAAACGAAATAGAAATTGACTTTTAATCCAATAGTGTCCTAAACGTTTTTGGCGGGCGAAGGGTGTGAGATAGCTGTCAAGCGGGTCAATCGTCCCTTGACATTTGCGGTAAAAACGGGGGTATCCCCCCTATGCTATTTCGGTCTCGTCTGGAGGCGGTGAAAACGGCTCATTTATCCACTGAAAGAGGCCGATTTTGGTGAACGTGTTGAGTCTCAAGGATGCTGTTAAATTGGAGAGACACCAGGGGTGTTTTGCTATTCGCTTGAGATATTGAAGTAAGAGAATCGTAATCAGAGCCGTCCAAATCTGAATCTCGACAGCGTTTTGAGAAGTTCCCAGAAAACTCTTGATATGCAGGTTTTGCTTGAGGTTTCTAAAGAAGATCTCAATCTTCCAACGTGAGCGATATAGCGCTGCAACAGTACTGGCTGCATGCGTAAAGTCATTGGTATACAAGTCAATCGTGTAACCTCCTTGAACATTGTAGATGCCTATTCTACGAATCTTCTTAGGGTACTTGCTCGCTGTCTCTACACCTGTCAGTCTCACCTCTTCATCTATCAGTATCTCTTGAGATGTCGTATCAGGCAAATCTCTCTCCCTTATTGACTCAAATTGGATGTTGTCTCTTCCTCTGACGATGAAAATCACACCTGTGCTGTCCCAATGATTCAGAAGCTCAGTATCGCTGTAGATTCGATCAGCTACAACGATGGTTCCTCGGGCAAAGGGGAGCTTTTTGGCAATCGTATTGTCGGCTCCCTTGCCATTGCTTATACAGACGAATTCAGGCAGAAGTGTCTCAAAATCAAGCACTGTATGCATCTTGACGGCGCCTTTGGTGTGCGTGTATAGAGCCCAGTCGTACATCTCTAGGCAGAGAGACATTAGGGTGGAATCCAATATATTGCTATCCGGTAAAATGCGTACTTTTGGGCATGATTACGATGTAGTTTGTTTTTATCACAAAAGTAACCATAAAGGGCTGATTCCTCTTATTTGGAGTCGGCCTTTTTTCAGTCCCTATCTCTCCCCCTCAAAAAACTTTTACCGGACAGCAATATTTGTGATTATGGAGAGACCAAATATAATGATTTATGAGCCACCCGTTTGGAATTGTAGCGACCTATTGATTGGGGCAGGGATTAAGCAGAGCGACTTCCCTGCCTTTATGATGCAGTACCTAGCACTTAAGAGCTGGAGAGCCGTATGCTTCGCTACAGAAACAGGTAAAAGGTGATATATACCTGAGAATAGGCGAGAAATGGTGCTTCCTCAGTATTAGATTAGATGAACGAAATAGAACGAGTGAGATTCTCACTTTTCTTCATCCTGCATGATCTCTTCAACAAACGCTTGATGTTGCAACAAAAAACATGCTATTCTCCAAGAAAACTATAGATAAAATTTGAACTAACTACCCCCAGAATTCACTTCTGTATAAATAATAATATCTTGCTATCAAATAAGCAATAGCTACTATAAACTGAACAGAAAGAAAGACCACACAAAAGTAATACAACAATTGAATGTATACATTTTGCGGAAGTATCGTGATACTCAATAGAAAGAGTAGCACAATATATATGCATGTTAGAATTAGGTGCAGAATGATGGACGCAATCTGTTTGTACCCACGTTTGATGTTTGTTTTTGTATTGTTGTCTATAGTGCCATTTGCAAACTTTTTCACATTAGATGGGATAGCAAGAAATAATGAAAAGAATACACCGACAAAAAACGGAATTGCAACTCCTATAAAACCATTCAATCGATCTATGCTTTTAGCTATATCATCATTATGACTAAAAACACCAATAATAGGAATAGTGATTGGTATAACATACCATAGTGTTCGAAAAAGCCAAAGGCTTTCTTGACGCAACTTGCTTCCATCTATTGTTGAGCACAAACTGTTTAATGCCTCTTTATGGATTTGATTAATCGCATTATTCGGCTCAATACGTTTTAATTTCCTCCAAAATCTGCTCAATTTCTTCATCGCAAAACCTCCTCATCTTTTCAAAATGTGGATAATTGTCCTCATCGATGCAAGTGTTTGGAATTACGATATTTGGTATTAGCTTCATATCTCCCAAATCAACTTCCAAGGGGACTGTTCGTTCCTCAGGCTCACCCCTTTCATTCTGTGTCCTATATGTTATATTATATCTATATGCATTATTAGCTTCATCAAGATATATTCCATGGCGACTGCGAGCAAAATCTTGAATACTATCCTTATCTGCAATATCATCCATAGACAATTCTCCTCTCAACACAAGTTTCGCAGAGGATGTTTGAGTTTGGACTGGGTCAAATTCAGAGGGCTTACTTATTATGGAGACTGCTATTGGAATGCTACTTTTTAGAAAAGCGTCCATTCTTTTTTGTGTCGTTGTCTTTTGCATATGCCTATTTATTATAGTATGATCTTTGGAGGCGAGTAGCTTATACAATATTTCTTCTACGAGCTTTCTTATTGTGAGCAAAGAATATGACTGAATAAAAACATAGATAGTATCTGATTGACACATCCATATTCTAATGAAAAAGTGCAACCCAACAGTATCGTTGGGGGTGATTTCTTTACGATCTTTAGGTGAAGAAATTAACGATTGCCTTATTCCTGTAATTCCACCATCAATAAGACAATCCAATGTTCTTTGTTCGCAATCCAATGCAGAATTGATAAGAACGCCACCCAAGTCATTGTCTTTTGTTTTATACAATCCCTTTAATTTATCAACGAATTCGCCAGCAAAAAGTTCAAATGGATTTTTTTGACCAGGATATGCATTGCTAAAAAACTCACCAATACTAACTTTTTCGGAGTCTTTAGTTCGTATACGCTTTATTTGGAATGCGTACATTACTAAGTTTAGCTTGTGTGCCATTGCTTACTGTAACTATGAGTTGTATATCTGTATCAAACTGCTCTTGATGTCTTCAAACTTCAGGTTAGTGCTTAATTCCGCTGTAAGCCCCGTATTAATCACAAAAATAAAAGACTCTTTTCTGTAATATTTACCCCCTACGGCTTTAAGCGACTGTTCTATCGTATCCGCCTTTGCAAGGAGGCAAGTGAGCTGATAGTCACGGTTAATTAGACTAGTGTTATTGCTTGGATGTGCCATTGTATAATGCTGGGTTGCTGTCAGCTTAATAAGATTCTCTAAGTAGTGAGCTAGCTCAGGGAATTGAGATTTGGGAAATATGTGATGTACTTGGGTTGCTTCGCCAATTCCGAACTGATCACGCACCTCACTATCCACTTGTATCTTTCTGAGGAGATTAATAGCCTTTTGGACATAATAGGCATTGTAGGCTTCTTGTTGCTCGTTATTCTCTAGTTGCTCTTGTGCTTCTTGGCGTGTTATTGCCTTATCCTTATTTAGGTCTCTCCAATTCTTTCTATTGTACATCAGGTCGGAGAATGTAAAGACAAACATCGACATACGACCTTTCTCTGTACCTCTGATTTGATTCTCAACCGCATAGACATTGAGGACTTTAGGAAAGATACGATGGACTTCTACCTCTGTATTAATGGCTGTATTGCCAATGGTAAATCTATCATACCTATCTTTCAGTCTATTGAAGTCGTCTTTGGTTACCGTCCCCTGTTCGTTCTTTTCTTTGTACTCCTCAAAGTAGCGAATAATTCCACTATCGCTAAGCACTTTATGAAGATAGCAGCACAAGAAAATAAATGTATTACGCTCCCTTTGGGCTATATATTCTAGAAGCTCCCTATTTATTACTCTGTAATAGTTCGCCCCGCCTCTCTTTTCCATTTCTAGGATATGTGCGTATGCAAGCATCCTCAGTGGCTGTTGGATAAACTTGTCATACTCATGACGAGCTCTAGGATCAGAGGGAAGAGGCTTGTTGAATATTGCTTTAGCGTTTTTAATGAAGTACTGTGCATTCCAAATGTCTGCTACTGCAAACTCTTTGGAGCAATCCAAGGCACTAACGATGCAGTCAGCAATAAAGCAGATTACATCAGGAGTGCATTTCTGATCCATAAAGCGGGCATCACCTGTCTTTCTCACATCTAGGTCAAATTGGTTTAGGTATGTGATAATAGTCTCTTTCATAATAGTTGTTTTAGCTTTCCAAAGAAAAATACAGAGTTATTGTCAATATTCAAGGAGCGTGTACCTAGGTTTCGTGCCACGGCATAAAAACTGGAAAATTCTTTAGTCGCATAAAAAGAGAGGTCTTCCTCTGTGACCGTGTTATTGTCGTTCACTAGAGTCAAAATAGCGACAGAGCCATCTGTGATACAACCCTTTGGCAGAAAGCAAGCTCGTGGGTTATAGGTAAGATTAGGTAGCAAAACACATCCTTTTTGATTAAGAAACTTACCGACATCAAGACCCTCCAGCTTGTCAATATACGTGTCGTAATCTGGTATGTCGATAATCTCATTGTCTCCTATATTGCGTGACTTTAGGACTCTTATGGCTCCCTTTTGGCTAGTAATCGCTTTTGTGATAGCCCTGTCTCGATATGCCCTGAATACCCCCAAGTCCATTTTCTCAGCCACTTCATCAAAGTCCTCATTTCTATATATAATCCAGTATGGGAAGCCCTTATCTGTCAAGTAGGATTGCTTCTGAATATAAATTCGCTCTGTGATGTACGACTCTACAATTGTTGTCGCAGGCTTCTTGCTTGTGTTAAGTACAAAAGCAATAGTCTCAATCTTGACGCCTCTAAACGCTTTTTCCCCGAAGTCAACAATATGAGACAACCGACTCTTTGCCATAATGGCACGTGTCTTATTGAACTCTGGGGCATTGATTAGGCTTTTAGGGACAATCAATGCGACCACAGTACCCAAAGACATCGCCTTTTCAATAAAAAAGGAGAACGCATTATTAGTATCTTTATTATACACGCTAGATTTATAAATCGCTAGTAGCTTCTTCTCTTTGGTTATCTTCTTGTATGGGGGATTACCTACGACTACATCATACGTATGCTCAAAGCGATGGATTAGAAAATCCGAACAGATATAGTTGATCTGAATGTTCCTAGGAACTTTGAGGTGAGACAATAACACCTTTAGTACATCGAGGCTCTTATCGTCAATATCGACGACATCTATAATCACGGATGGTATATCTCTGTATTTCTGAATTAGGGCTGGAATAAAGTTCCCTACACCTACAGCAGGCTCAAGGATACTAATCTCTTTACGCTCCTTGAAGTCAGGCAGGTTTTTGACTACCGCATAGCATACATCAGCTCTTGTGTAATATGCAGCATTACTGTCTCTATTAATATTGGATAGCTCTGCGACCTTGGACTGTAGAGAGAACTCTGACCTCCACTTACTAAGAAAGCCTATTAAAGCTTCATAGCTGTCAATATTATGAGTCGTAATAACTTTCTGAATGTACTTGTCCGTAGGTTTTTCAGAAGACAAATACAGACGAATCTTATTGGCTATTTGCTGAAATATAATAGGTGGGACAGCCTCCCCTAAGCATTGGCGGATATTTATCTCCTCCTTTTTGAGGAAAGTCTCCTTTTCCTTTAGACTGAGATCATTGAGCTCGCCAAATGACATATCGCTCCAGCGGAACGAGTCGGGGACAGACATCATCAGCATCACCTCCCTGATGCTGAATACCCGATTGTCTTCTGGGTGGACTGTATTTTGGCTCGCTAAAATATCATTCCTCGTATGGATGCAAGGGGCTACCTTGTCCCAGCATTGTCTTGTGTACTTGTCTCCATTCTTATTGGCATTATAAACGATTATGCCATCCTTAATCGTATGGGGTATCCTAGTGATATCAACATTGTCAAATGCGGATTGCCCCTCCTTTATCTCAGAAATCCATCGCTCCATTCTCGGAGCATATCGCTTAAAGTTGTGATAGATGTCTCTCTCTGAAATCTCTCCCATATTTTTCAAAGAAGGCAAGTGACCGATGATTTCTCTAAGTTTTTTTTCGGGCTTTCTATCAGGGAATACGTCATAAGGTGTAATGTCCTCAAGGTCTTTCCTAATGCCGATGACTAGTGTCCTCGTCCTGCTAGACGGATTGCCATACTCTTTGAAGTTTATCACCTCCTCTAAGATATTGTACACTCCGCCGAGATTGATTTGGATTGCTTCGCCTATAGGCTTGTCCTTACCATCTATATCTGTGCATAAGGTGGTCAGAAAAGCACGTACATTTTCAAACACGAAAAACTTAGGCATGATTTCTTTTGTTAGCTTAATAGACTCTACCACTAATGAGTTTCTATTTAGCTCATTCTTCTTCTTATGATTGGCTACAGACATACCTTGGCATGGCGGTGTAGCTATAAGCACATCAACATCACGGAGATTAAAGCTATTCTTCCATTTCTTAAGCTCCGTGAATACAAGTTCTTGGGTATTCTCTTCAGCCAGGTCTCCACAAATGTATCCGCTATCAAAAAAGCATTTCTTGTTGTACCGTTGGACATTCAATCTCCTTTCAAGAAACTCCACGGTAGCCACACAATGGAAACCCTCCTGCTGAAAGCCATAACACCCGACACCCGCACTACTGAAAAGACTAATGTAAGTTCTCAGCCCATAGCCCGAGCGACTTTCTGCCATTAAGTCCCGAGATTCATCTAAATCAAATCGATATGTTTTCTTCTTACTCATCTTGATTGCTTCAATCCATTACTAACAATAGATAGAACTTCGGGTGCGACTTCCTCATCAGAGGCAATAATATCAGAAACTCTATCAGCAAGCCAAAGGGTGAGCAAGTCATCCTCATCAACACATAGCACATCAGAAAGGATGGGCAAATGCTCTTTTTTTTGCTTTCCGTTCCCCCTTTTCAATCTTACAATATGTTGCAGTATCAATATCAAGAGCTACTGCTAAGCATCTCTGTGGCATCTGTTTGCCAATTCGTAGTTCTTTTAATCGTTCTGAGAATAACATGTTTCCATCTACTGTCTGGACATTACTTGGCAAATATACCACTTATCTTAAAGATAACATAGAACGAACCATTATTTCTTTGAGCGAAGTCGTCTTTCAAGTTCCTCTTGTTCGGCAGAGAGTTTTTGTTGGCGGAGAAGAAGTTCTGCCTGTCGCTGAACTGCCTTTTCGTGGTTAATGACACGTTGCTCTAGAGTGGCAATGGTTTCGTTAGAGCGATGAGTTTCAAAGATGCTATCGAGTTGGGCGAAGGAAGTGTTACTGACTGAGTGCTCCATACGTAGGATGCGATATCGTAGGGCATAGCTTTCGAGGGTTTGATTGGCATTGTGAAGATAGACCGCCCAACCGATAGTGCAGGCGATGAGTACGATAGATATTCCCCAGATTAGCCATTCTATCCAACGTTTGACATCAAAGAGGTAGTACTTCTTGACCTCTGGAGGAGATTGAGTTTCTTGAATTTTCTCGGATAGAGAGGCTATGCTTTTAGCTTGTCGCTCTTGGTTCTTTGCTATGCTATCTTTGATTTCTCGAATTCGTTTACCTAGGACGACAGCGACATCTGTCAGTTCACTCTTGAATTTGCCATCTACCTCAATCTTTTTTCCAATAAGGCGTGCTACATCCATAAGAGAAATAGCGTCATCTTCTGAGGAATTGGTTGCGGGGTTAGGTTGAGATACAAGGTTGGTGATACTTGCTTTGAGGTCTCTGTTCTGTTGCTTGATCTCCTCTAGTACTTCAAGGAGAATATTCATTTGTTCGTTCATAATCTTCTGCGTTTTAGTTTCTTATTAGCTTGATTTCTTAGTTTACGTTGGAATACGAGTTCAGCAACGTCAACTGCTGGGACATTGCTGTCAAAGAGCTCTTCAATGAAGTTCTCAGATGAACTCTCAGACTCTCTTTGTTCGGAAATCACTGGCGCTTTTTGAGAGCTGAGAACATTTGCATTCTGCTGGAGGAGTGTAGATAACTTTGAGTAGCTACAAGAGCGGTCAATGTGTGAGCCTCTGAAGCTAACTCCATCCATGCTAAAGACTACTCCCTCAATGATATCTGTTTTGCCCTTGGTCTTGAACTGCACGTCAATACTCTGCTTTTGCAAAGCAGAAACAAGCTGTTCCCAATTCTTGCACTTGGGCAATACCTCTGTAATAGCATCGTAGATGGTGTAGCGAACTTTGTCATTGCCACGCAGTCTATTTCTTTTAACTTCCGTCTTGCCTTCTCCGAGCTTCAGATGATACTTGTCTGTAAGCTCTCTGCATATCTTGGTGGAGCGAAACTTCTCATTGCTGTCCGAGATTGTATTGCCGTAATTGTTTACCCGATTGATGCAAATGTGAAGATGCGGATGCTTCCTGTCCATGTGTCTAACAATTAGGAACTGAGTGTCTGAGTAACCCATCTGCCTCAGGTATTCCCGTGCAATATCGACCATCTTATCGTCATCTAGTCGCTCACTGTCTTCGGAAGAAAAACTGAGGATGGTGTGACAGACTGGCTTCTTGATATTGGGTCGCATAGAGGCTTGCAGGTTGAAGTCGAAAGCAATCTCATTTGATGTTGCATCAACTCTTACAACTTCGCCATCAAGAATACGAGCCATACCTTCACGCTTACCCAGCATGTAGGTAATCATTCCAAAGAATGAAGTCCCTTTAATGATCTTTGCAATCATGACTTCAGCTCCTTGAGGTGTTTGTCTACGCATATCCTCAGTAGCTTAAGTTCTGTTGGGATTGCAGAAATACCATAAGTATTAAGGCGATGAGCAATCTGATTGATGTTATTCGCAATACCTGTGAGCTGACGAATCTCATTCATCTGTTCAGGGGTAATGCGAGCCTTCACTTGGCTCTCATAAATAAGTGTGCGTAGATACTCACTCTTATTTAAGCCTGCCTCGTTCGCCTTGCTCTTAAGGGTAAAATACTCCTTGGTATTTAGTTTGAGCAATACGGAATAGCTTCGCTTTTCCGATAACTTTTTCTTAGGGCGACCGCCCTTGTTCGTTGTATTATCGTCCATAAATATTCTGTCAATAATGAGACCATCGGGATGATTTTTCGCCTCCCTTTGGTGGGGCGTAAAGTAGGTTTTGGGTAACCCAAAACACAAACTTGCTTCTCTGAAAAATCTGTATGATAGATATGCTCTGCCAAGCTCTGCTTGTTGCTTTTGGAAGAGCCGTAATTGTGCTGTGGCTTTTCAAGTGACGAAGCAAAACAGATCACGTGAAGAGTGATTAACGATCACGTGACGAAAGATCACCAGAGTTTTATCTTTCGCTTAGACTTCATACTTATCTCTTTAGGAATTCGCTTTTGACATAGAAAGTCATTCAGATCCTTAAAGTCCGAAAACCTTTCTGAGATGTTTTCGACAGGGAGATTCAATCTCAAGAGTCTATTTCGGGCATCCTTTCCCGCAGCATCGTTATCGAGAAAGGAGTTTATCTTCTCGTACTTAGCAAGGAGAGGAATTGCTTTCTCGAGGTTGCTAACAGAGTTAAGGATTAAAGCTGAACTCTTTTGCTCTTTGGGATTCATCGTCAATAAACTTAGGTAATCCATAAACCCTTCAAAGAGATGGATTGATTTGGTGTCATTGTCAAATAGAGAAATCTCCTTTGGTGGAATACAACCTTTGAAGAATGAGTTAAGGGTTTCATATCCACCAGCATTATTTGGAAAGCCAATAGAGAAATAGTTCTTACCATTTACTCTATAATGAACCTCCTTGCAGTACAGCTGAGCGATGAGAAAAGAAATTCGTCTGTTTTTCAACAACTGAATTAACGCTGGGTGCTGTAGCTCTTGAACTCTAATGTCTGATAGCCCTTTATGAGAAGGTGTTTGCTGACGAAAAGAAAAAGAGTTGCTGTTGTGGAGAGGGCATGCTTGTTCTATGGCAATGAGTGCCTCAGAAACAGTTACAATATGATTGATCTTCATTGCCAAATCAATAATATTCCCTCTTTCCCCACTTCCAAAGTCGTGCCAGCAGTTGATGCTTGTATTGACTTTGAATGAGGGCGTACTCTCTGACCGCAAAGGAGAGTAGTACCAAAGACTATTGTTTAGTACTTTGACAGGTTTTATGCCGAGCGTGAATAGGTAATCCTGTAGCGGAATTAGCTTTGCTTGTTTTGCATTCATCTTCTGATCTCTTTTTCTTTTCGTTAGCAAAGGAAGTCTCTATTCAGTTCGGTATGGTACAGGAATATATATCCTGATACCGAACCGAACTGATTTACAATTGGTATGGTATGGGTCAAAACCTTATATGCCCATATCGGACTGAACCGATAATCAATAGTAGAAATTAGGCTCATACAAGTACTTCTTATTCTTGAGTGTGATCATTCTCTTATTCTTCAGGAAAGTGAGTAGCTTTTTTGTTCTCCCTATACCATACGTAGTACCGACAATCTCAGCGTATCCTTTTCGTAAGGCATCCACTAGCTCACCATAACCTAATCCCCCTTCACTTTCAGAGAAAACCACTTCTAAAGCTTGTCGGTGTTGATCCTCTGTAAGCTCTGTATAGTCAAAGGCCGTTTTTGAAGTAATCGCTTCATCTTGAAAGTTTGTATCCAACTCGGGGACATTGATATGGTCTGGCTCATCAGTGATACGAAAAGCAAAATTCTCGAAAGGCTTTGAGCGGATAAATGTGGGTGATACGATGGATCTATCGGGGTCTGTCGGATCTTTGGTTACTTGAAGGACAGTTTCTGCCTTATTGTTGAGTTCAGTTCCAATATGACCTCTACTATTGTCATCACCTTTATTTAGATGAAGCACAGTCTGGATATGGATACCTCGCTCACTAGTCCACTGCATAAGGTTCCCGATAAGAATCGTAGATTGAGTAGGATTGTTGATGTCGAGTATCAAGTCTCTAATTCCATCAATAACGACAAGGCCCACCCCTTCAATCTCATAGATCGCCTTTCGAATCACCTCGCATCGGATTGCAGGGTCAGATATTTCTCTAAGGTGACTGAAGATGAGATTCTCAGGTTGTTGGTTAAGTGGTAGTCCAGCTAACTTCAGTATTCGCTGTAATACCAGTTTGCAGTGAAATGGGCTCTGCTCAGTATCGAAGTAGAGAATTTTTCTTTTTCCTGAAGGAAGAGATGCTCTATACTCTAATACCTGTCCATTAATAAGTGCGGCTGCAACGATGGCAGAAACATTAAAGGTCTTCTTTGCCTTGGCTTTGCCTGTCGAGGCACTAAAGTTTCCCAATGTGCCAATGATGGCATCATCCACTTGGAGGATAACGGGTGGTAGAGAGAACTCATCCGTTACACGGACTAAAGACTTCTTCCAAAGGGAGTCATAGTCTACATTTTGGCTCTGTGGGATCATACTCATCTCCTTCCTCCGGTTTTCTTGCCTGCCAGCTCCAATGCCAGCTCAGCATCCACGATAATCTTTCGACCAATTTGTGTAATGGCTTGGTCAATTTTCCCGCTTTTCTTGATGCGATTGGCTGTTGGAATACTGCACCCAAATAGCTTTGCTATACCTGCAATACCATAGACATATTTCTTGTGGGTATTAGCTAAAGGAGAAACTGGTTCAGTTGCCACAGTTCGATTAAGTCCCTCTTTGAGGAACTCCATAAATTCGCCACTCGTCATTTGCCATAGTGGCTTATTTTCATCTGTCATAAACTCTCAGATAAGCTTGTTAAACATTGTGCTTCACTGGCCATGTAAAGCATTGATCTTTTGCAGTCTGCAGTGCAAATCTATGATACTATATTGAGAGTTTAAAGGGTCTGGGATATATTGGGAAGTGTCGAGAAGTTGAAGGAGGTAAAGAGAGAAGATTTCCTCAATAATTTGAGCGTTTGGGCGCGGAACTTGAATACAAAAAAAGCCCCTTGTCGATTTGAACAAGGGGCAGTAATTAGATTGGGCTTTATGCGTTACAGAATAGTGTCAAGTTCCCACGCCGAAATATGGTCAATACCCTCATTTGTTGGAAGCTTGAAGTCATCCAAACTGACCACATACTTCTTGAAGTTATCTTCTATCGACAAAAGAGAGCGGTACTCTCGCTCTATTGTCTCTTGCTCCGTTAGTTGTAGTGTGACTTGGAAATATAACCTCTTGCTACCTTTGATAGCGACAAAGTCTACCTCAGCCTCTTTATTCGTGCCTACATAGATTTGATATCCAGCTCGCCTAAGGCATAAATAGACAGCATTCTCCAATAAGTACCCCATCCCATAGCCAAATCCAGAATAGAGATAATTGTGGTAGCACAAATCATTCAAATAGTACTTGTTATTGGCCGAAATAGTCTCCTTGCCCTTGATATTATATCTCTCTACCTTATGCACGAGGAAAGTACTCTCGAGATGGGAGATGTAGTTGGAGAGCGTCTCGTAGTTGGTTTTCCTATTTCGAGACTTAAAGAAGTTGACAATGTTGGCGATGGAGATAATGTTGGAGGCGTTATTGACTAGATACACAAAGAGGTCATCTAGGAGCTTCACATCCTTTACTTTATACCTAGCGACAATGTCACGAAGCATAACAGTGTCCTTGATTGAAGAGACATAGTTTTGCTTCATCTCATCATTGGGGAGGTTGAAAAGCTCTGGTAGGGCTCCAGTTTGAAGGAAGTCTATATAACTTTCTCTATTAGGCTCTTTCTGAGTGATACCACAGAACTCTGAAAAACTAAAGGGGAGTATTTCAAACGCTACATACCTTCCCGATAGTAGCGTTGCAAGTTCACCAGATAGCAGACTAGAGTTGGAGCCACTGATAAATATCTCACAAGGCTCAGCAAAGTCTTGGGAGTGTGAGTTGACAAATCGTTCCCACTCTTCAATGCCCTGTATCTCATCGATGAAGAGGAATACTTTCCCTTGCGGGTTGAGGTCTTTCTTGTATTGCTGAAATAGGTTCTCGAGGTCTTGATAGTCAAGAATGTCTGAAAACTCCAGGTATTCCTTGTTGATGTAAAGAATGTTATTGGGACGAGTGCCGTTGGCAATTAGCTGTGAGGCTATTTGCCTTAGGATGTAGCTCTTTCCGGCACGTCTCTGACCTACCAATACTTTGATCAGTTTGTTATCAATGTATTGACCTATCTTATCTGTGTAGAATGTGCGTGGATACCCTAAGTCTATAGGGTTCTCATCCCAAAAGTTGTATTTCCTTATCGGCGTGAGCATTGTCAGGTGTATTTGAAATTTCTCTGCAAATATAGGGATTTTCAAGCGCACTTGAAATTTCTGTTGTGGATGTCATAGTTTCAAGTCTGTTTGAAATTTCAAGTTCGGTTATAACTGATCGAACTTGTTCATTGCGTTAGCCTTTATATCATCAGCAATATCGATGTATGGTTTCATCGCTTTATAGTCGCTATGACCAGTCCACTTCATCACTACATTAGCGGGTATTCCCAAGGAGAGTGCATTACAAATGAAAGTTCGCCTTCCTGCATGAGTACTCAGTAGTGCATACTTGGGAGTCACTTCATCAATTCTTTTGTTGCCTATATAGTAGGTTTCTCTTATTGGTTCATCAATCCCCGCCAGTTCTGCCAGCTCTTTCAAGTAATCATTCATTCGTTGATTGCTGATTACTGGTAAAGCCTTGTCCTTCTCAAAGACCACATTCTCATACTTTTCAAGAATTGATCTGCTGTGTTTGTTCAGTTCTATGATTAGGCTATCAGCTGTTTTGACTGTAGTAATCTCAATATGATCTTCTTTGATGTCGCTCCTTCTGAGATTAAAAACATCAGAATAGCGGAGACCTGTAAAGCAACAAAAAAGGAAAACATCTCGTACTCGCTCTAAGTACTGTTTGCTTTCAGGTATCTCACACTCCCTTAGACGTGTCAGTTCATCCCATGTGAGGAAGATTACTTTCTTCTGGGTGCTTTTTAGTTTTGGCTTAAATGTTTCATAAGCTGTAAGAGTCGTATAGCCTTTGCCAAAACTCCATCTTAAAAACCACTTGAGGAATGAGAGTTGATTCTCTATAGTACTATTCCTCATCTTTCTCTTATCTCGAAGAAAAAGGACGTACTTATTCAACCCGACTTCGTCAAATAGCTCAGATACAGAGGGATTAAACTCTAGAAGATGGTTCTTCACAGCTGCAAACTTCTCATAGGTAGAGTGCGTCCAGCTATTTTGTACACCCCTTTCACTGACAAACTCATCAAATGCCTGCATAAAGCATATTCCCTCAGGTTGCTCTTCATTTCTCAACCTTGAATTGAATATATCTTTGATTTGTTCAGGGGTTGGGATTAGCTCCTTAATTTCAAACTCCTTGAATATCTTCTGCATTTCAGATCCATATCTCTGCAGGTCGCATTGATCTCAGTAGCTGATTGCTTGAGCTTATTGGTGCATCCTCTTTTCACCTGCTGAAGATCACTATCCCATTTTGAAGCATCAATTCTGTATCCAGTCGCAATCTCAATGCGCTTACTGTTATAAATCACACGCATTCTGATGGGCACATTCTCTGTAATGAGTACTCCATCTTTCTTGCGTCTCTCCAGTGCGAAAATAATGTTCCTCTTAATATTCATAGTTCATGCGCGGATTAAATCTACACCCAAATTTACACCCAATTTTCGACATATGGAAAGAGGTCGTATGATATTCTGTTTAAGTAGCGATTTTATATTCTGCTGAAATACAGCGAATTGATATTTTGTGATATTCTGCGATTTTCAAGGTTTTGGAGCCCCCGCTTCCGCTTTAAGTACTCTGGCAGAGACAAGCCAACCGGTACAACAAAACAATAAGTGTCTTAATTCTCAGTGAGTTAAGGCACTTTTCTTTTGGTGCTAAGCCCTCCCTCAGAGCACCTCCAGAGACGGTCGAAACTCCCAAAATACTCTATTTGGGCTACAATCTGGCTACAGAAAAACGAGCAATATGAAAATTGTAGCCAAGAGTACTTACAGAGTACGTATAGAGTACACGCATTTTGCTGTTGTTCAGAATATTATGTAGAACTTTGTAGCGTGGCTACAGAGGAAGTAGTTGTCAAAAATATCCATTTTAGTCTGGCTACAATTTTCTTCTAGCCTAGCTACCTTAAACAACAAAATGTATGAAGACAATTTTCAGAACTGCTTTCTACCTCAGAAGCAACTACGTAAACAAAGAGGGTAACACCTCTGTTATGGCTAGGATTTAGAAAGAACTATCCTACTTCCGCTTAAAGCTAGAGAGCTACCTTAGTGAGCATTTCCCTGAAAAGGTGGAAGGCAAGCCATTTATCAAGGCACGAGCTGATGAAGCTCTTACTACCTACTGTGATGCTGTGGAAGAAGGATTCTCATATCCCGAAGCAGAGAGTATGGCGAGTGAAGTACTGTATCGTGACCTGCATTTCTCCAAATACGACAGTGTGTGAAGCTTATCAATAAGAAGCATCAACTTAAAAGCTCTGTGATTATAGATGAGCTACCTACTATCTACTTTCGTGGTCTTGATAATCTGATTGCTACAGCTCGCAGTAACAAGGTCGCTGTGTGTCTAGGCTTTCAAGACTTCTCGCAGCTGACCCGAGATTATGGAGATAAGGAGAGTAAGGTAATCCAGAACACCGTGGGTAATGTTTTTAGCGGACAAGTCGTGGGAGAAACGGCTAAGACGCTTTCCGAGCGTTTTGGTAAGGTTCTACAGCAACGGCAGTCCATGACCATCAATCGTAACGACAAGTCCACATCTATATCTACGCAGATGGATAGCTTGATTCCTGCGAGTAAGATTAGTAACCTTACACAAGGTATGTTCGTTGGGGCCGTCTCTGACAATTTCGATGAACGCATTGATCAGAAGATCTTCCACGCTGAGATCGTTGTGGATGTTGCCAAGGTCTCTGCTGAATCGAAAGCTTACCAGCCTATCCCCATCATAGCGGACTTTACAAACGAAAATGGCTCCGATAGTCTGCGGGAGACTATTGAAGCCAATTATCGCCAAGTCAAGCAAGAGGTGCTATCCCTCGTAGACTCTGAGACTGCTCGTATCAAGACCGACCCTGCACTTGCTCACCTCATCAAAGAGTGATTCGTAAAGATAGATGCCAATGCCTTCAAGGTTGCTATTGGAGGGATTACGAGAGGAATGAACTAGTTGGAAGTATTAATAATCATTCATCTCGCAGTTCTATCGTGTCATAAATAACAAGAAAGCTGATCGGAAAATCCCTATTTTTAGGTATTGTGTGTCCTGGAAAACTTTGCGAACTTTGCTCGCAGAAGATAGGATAAAGTTGTTATTATGCAGACGACAAAGGAACATACACGCAGACTATTGCAAGATACAGCTCGAGAAGCGTTTCTAAGGAAGGGCTTCAAGGCGGTGTCTATGCGTGAGATTTCTAGGCTGTCTGGTGTTGGGCTAAGCAACATATACAATTATTATCCTTGCAAGGATGATTTGCTGGCAATCGTCTTGCGTCCAGTTTTGGAGGCGATGACTAACATGCTGGAAAACCACAATTGTGATAATAACCTTTCACTTGAGATCTTTACCTCAGAAGAGTATCACCGTCAATCTATGCAAGATGTAATGGGTGTGATTACTCGTTATCGCAAGGAGTTCAGGTTGCTATTTCTCGATACTCGAGATACACGATTTGAAGACTTTTGGGAGCGATGGATTGATAAAAGCACGATAACCGGAATCGAGTATTTAGAAAGGATGAAAGAATTGTATCCGGGGCTAGATACTAATGTTTCCCCTTTTTTCATACACTTCATCAGCTCTTGGTGGATCAGTATGGTGAGAGAGATTGTATTGCACGAGGAGCTCTCCTCCGAGGATATCGAATGCTTTATCGGTGAATACATCCACTTCAGTACAGGTGGGTGGAAGCGACTTATGAAGGTAGATCATCAGAGCGGATTGTGAGCATTACAGATATTACTAGCAATGAAAGAATTACTCTTTGAAGAGGGCGTTGATTGGCTTTCTCACTTTGATGCTGATAAGTGTGGGCAAAGCCGTGGCAATGTCTATTGCACTAAAGTTTGGGACGAGTGGTCAATGACAATAAAGAATGAAATCAATGATACAGACTATCCAAATACAAAGTAGCGGGGGAATTTATTCTGGAGTTCTGCAGTATAAGAGATTTCATTTTAGGAAATCATCCTATCGAGCGAGTCGCCTACAGAGGCGGCTCGCTTTGTTTTTGAACAAAACGTCTTCCCGTTCTCTTTTGGACTATTGCCACTTAGGAGTAAAGACACTTCAAGATCAATATAACATGAAACGATATGAAAATAGAAAGAATTAACAATTGGTTTGCCTTATGCGGCAAAAGAATGATGCGTAATCGCTGGGTAGTGCTAGGAGGGTTTATCCTGATCCTTGCCATTGGCGTATCGGGACTTAGGTACTTCAAGGTAAGTGCCTCATGGGAAGACTACTTTCTCGAAGACGACCCGATGCTTGTCAAGACCGAAGAATTCAAGGAGATATTCGGGAATGACAACTTCGCAGCCGTGCTGACTAGGTGTGACAATTCGTTTACGAAAGACAATCTGGAGCTGATCCGTGAACTAACGAACGAGATGGTGGACAGCCTTTCGTACGCAGACAAAATAACCTCTCTTACTGACATCGAGTTTATGATGGGAGGCGAAGATGGTATCGCCATTGAGCAGATAGTCCCCGATACGATCCCTACGGATCCCAAGCAATTGGAAGAGATTCGTCGCAAGGCTTATATGAAACCTCACGTAGCAGAGCGATTAATTTCCAAAGATGGGACGCTTTCGTGGATTATACTCAAGCTACGTACTTTTCCCGAAGACTCTGTTTGGAATAAGGGGAAGAACCCTGTTTCACCCGAGGTCCTTACGGGCAATGAACTAGATCATATTATCACCAAGGACAAGTACAAGGCACTTCATCCCAAAGGAACTGGGCTACCCTATGTGACAGCGATGAAAATGAAATGGATTGGGACGGAAATGCCACGTGTAATGGGTATCGCAGCCCTCGTCTCCATTCTTATTCTCCTACTGGTGACACGTTCATTTAGAGGGGTCGTCGTCCCTCTTCTCACCGCTATCAGCTCCATCATCGTGGTGTATGGGGTACTGGGATATGTTGGTATGACCATAGACAGCGGTATGGTAATGATCCCTATGTTGCTGGTCTTTGCCGTTTCCATTGCATACAATATTCACGTATACACCTATTTCAAGCGTAGGTTCCTCATTCATGGATTAAGGAAACAAGCCGTAGAGGAAACGGTAGGGGAAATGGGGTGGCCAGTGCTTTTCAGTGCACTCACCACTTTCGCTTCCTTGCTTTCATTCCTCGCCATTCCTATGCAACCGATGCGTTTTATCGGAATAGCCACCTCTTCGTGTGTGATGCTGTCATTTCTTTTCTCCATCACCTTGATGCCCATTCTCCTCAGTTTTGGCAAGGACGGAAAACCTCACCCCAAGGTGCAGGAGACTGGTGGAAGGTGGATGGATCAGAAGCTAGAAAGCTTAGGTAAGAGTGTACTCAGGCATGGCACTTTGATACTATGGCTCACTGGGATTATCTCTGTGGTTCTTATCTACCAATTCACCAAAATAGAGACAGCTTTTGATGTAGAGCGAACGATGGGACGAAAGATTGATTACGTTAACAACCTATTGGAGGTGGGAGAAAGCGAACTTGGGTCTGTTTATACCTACGATGTAATGATTGACTTCCCAGAAGATGGATTGGCAAAGTCTCCAGCAATGCTACTGCGATTGGACTCCCTTGCACAGCATGCTGGTGGGTATAAGTTGACCAAACGAACGACCTCGGTATTGAATATACTCAAAGACCTAAATCAAACGCTCCATGACGGTAATCCTTCTTATTATACCATCCCCCATAACCCTGATGAGGTTGCACAGCTGTTGCTCCTTTACGAAAATGCGGGAGGTAGTGAAGCTGAGTATTGGATAGATTACGACTACCGCCGTCTTCGTCTGATGGTGGAGATGAATTCATACGATTCTGGGGAAACGGAGCGAGAGTTGAACGATATAATTGCTTACGCACAGAGGCTCTTCCCCAATGCAGCGGTCACTACCGTTGGAAGTATCCCACAGTTTACCGTAATGATGCAGTATATCGCACGCGGGCAAATGGTTTCGTTCGCCATTTCTCTCCTTATTATAGGTATACTGATGATGATCGTTTTCGGCAGTGTACGCATAGGGCTTGTCGGTTTAATTCCCAATGTCACCCCAGCACTGGTCGTTGGCGGACTGATGGGCTGGCTGGGCTATCCATTGGATATGATGACGGCCACTATTATGCCGATGATCCTCGGCTTGGCTGTGGACGATACCATACACTTCATCAATCATAGTCATCTTGAGTTTGACCGTAAGGGCAATTATAGGAATGCGATCCTTCGTTCATTCCACACTATTGGCACTCCAATCGTCTTGACAAGCGTAGTAATCTGTGCCAATTTCGCTGTATACACCACATCAGAGGGGCTCTCCTTTGTACATATGGGCATACTATCTGTGCTAGGAATCTTGTCGGCACTGCTTGCTGACCTCTTTGTGACGCCTATACTCATCCAGAAGTTCCGTCTGTTTGGCAAGGAGACGAACACTATTGAAAGACCAAAAGAACAAACAAACATAATTGAATCATAATGAGTAATACAAACAAACAGAAGAAGCCGTCGGTATTGAAGCGATCACTCCACTACGCAGGTAAGAAAAGGTATATGCTTCCGCTGGCGATGGTTTTCTCGGCCCTCTCGGGTATTTTGGTGCTGATGCCTATGGTCTATATCCATAAGATTGTCAGCGGGATTATCTTGAGTGGTAGTGTCGATGGGGAAGCCATACGATACTACGCCATTCTGGCAGCGAGTTTTGCTGCAGCAGGAATGCTACTCTATTTCTGTGCATTAATGGTATCCCACCTCTTCGCTTTTGAGGTAGAGTCCAACATCATCAAACTCAGCGTGAAGAAGATGATGGCGAAACCTTTGGGCTTCTTTGCCAATCGCGAAAGTGGCAGTCTCCGCAAGACGATTGTCGATGGGGCTGGAGAGACCCACACGATGCTGGCACATCAGTTGCCCGACCTCGCTATGACGATTGTTTCGCCCATCGTGCTATTGGTCTTCTTCTTCCTTTTCGACTGGCGGCTTGGTCTAGTGAGCCTTGTTCCGATGGTCATAACCGTGCTATTGATGGCGACTATGGCGACCCCAAAGAGCAAGAAATTGCGGGAAGAGTATTACGAGGGACTTGCCAATCTTTCTGCCGAATCGGTAGAATATGTGCGTGGCATCCCAGTCGTAAAGACCTTTGCCCAGAGCGTGGAGAGCTTCGATCGTTTCTACTCACTCATCGTAAAGCTGAAAGATTTCGTGGTGCGGTGGAGCATGGGGTTCAAGAATAAGATGTCGCTGTACGAAGCCATTTCAAGCTCTACGGCATTCTTCTTGGTGCCTGTTGCCATTATGATGATCACCTCGGGAGGTGATATGCGAGAGGTGCTGGGTAATTCCGTTATCTATCTATTAATAGGACCTGTGTTCGGTGTCTTTATGATGCGAAGTGCCGCCATGCAAAACTTCATCTACTTCGCAGAGTTGGCGTTGGATAAGATTGACACAGCTTTGGATTATGAAGACCTCACTTACGGCGAAGCAACAGCTGTTGGAGAGGGCTTGGAGTTCAGAAACGTCTCCTTTTCATACGGAAAAGACAAAGTGCTGGACAATGTATCGTTTAAGGTGAACAAAGGTGAGACTGTTGCACTGGTGGGAGCTTCGGGAGGAGGTAAGACCACCATAGCGCGTTTGGCAGCTCGCTTCTACGATGCCGATGAGGGCGACATCTTCATTGGAGGCACCAGTATCAAGGAGTATAAGAAAGAGGCCCTGAGCCAAAAAGTAGCTTTTGTATTCCAAATGTCTAAGCTCTTTAAGATGAGCCTAAGGGAGAACTTATTGCTAGGTGACCCCAACGCCAGCGATGAGGAGATAGAGCAAGCTCTCGTCAGAGCTGGAGCCAAAGAGATTGTCGATAATCTAGAAAAGGGCTTGGATACCGTATACGGCACTAAGGGCACCTATTTTTCAGGTGGCGAGATCCAACGCCTTTCTATCGCAAGGGCTTTCCTGAAGAATGCCGACTTTGTGATACTTGACGAGGCAACCGCTTTTGCAGATCCTGAGAACGAGCATATCATTCAAACCTCGTTCAAGGAACTATCAAAGGACAAAACCACACTGATGATCGCACATAGGCTCTCCACGGTGATCAATGCCGATAGAATCCTAGTAATGGAGAATGGCAAAATCGTGGAAAGTGGTACGCATAACGAATTATTAACCCTAGGCGGTGTCTACAAAAAGCTGTGGAGCGAGTATCAAAAAGCCGCCAATTGGAGAATAGGAGGTGACTATGAAAATGAATAAGTTCTTTAAGCAAAAATACGCCATGTCGGAGCAGGGTGCGAAGAACCTGCAGAAGTCTATCTTCTCGCATACCATCCTAAATCTGACCAAGATGTTTCCGCCCACTATCGGATTTGTCTTTTTATTCCAGTATTTGGGCAGTTTGGAGGGTATTCCTGCACCAGTAGAGCTGACCCTTGTAGACTATATCGTCATCATCTTAGTGATGCTGTTGGTGATGTTTTTTGTGGCAAGGTGGGATTACGTACGCCTTTACGACAATGTTTATAATGAGAGTGCCAACTCACGCATTGATATAGCCAACCGTCTGAAGAAACTGCCTCTCTCATATTTCGGCAAGCGTGATGTATCCGACCTCTCGGCGACGATGATGAGCGACCTGAATCTCTATGAGCAAATATTCTCACACTCCGTGCCGCATATCTATGCCACATCCATTTCTACGGTGATTATATCTGTAATGATACTCGCTTATAATTGGCAGCTCGGATTGGCGGCATTGTGGGTCATCCCCGTCTCGCTACTACTCTTTTCACTTTCCAAGAAGAAACAACGGAATGATGTGAATGCCTATGTGAAGACCAGTCGTGACGTGCTTGACGGCTTACAAGAGCAGATTGACCAGATACAGGAGATTAAGTCATATAATCTAGAAGAGCGGACACTGAACGAGTTCTACCACAAGATGGATGGTAATACTAGGAATAAGGTAAAGATGGAACTCTCCGCTGGTATTGCCACCGCACTGGCTGGTATGCTGATGAAGCTCGGAATCGTCTCGGTGGCGATTGTCGGTGCCAACATGCTGATTGCCGGACAAATCAATATTCTGGTCTATATCGCCTACCTCATCCTCACGGCAAGCATCTACGTGCCTATAGAGGGCATCCTCTCCTTTATGGCTATGATCGTGACACTTGATGGTGTGGTGGCACGTATCAAGGAGATCAAGACCATGCCTATTCAGGAGGGCAAACAGGAGATGAACCCTATGGATTATAGTCTAGATTTCAAAGATGTAGTATTTGGTTACGAGGATTATACCGTCATCAACGGCGTGAGCTTCACTGCGAAACAAGGCGAGGTGACAGCATTGATTGGGGCTTCGGGAAGTGGCAAGACCACGCTGACCAAGTTGGCGGCTCGCTTTTGGGACATACAGCAGGGCAAAATCCTGCTCGGTGGCGAGGACATTAGTCAGATAGATCCCGAAACACTGCTGAAGAACTACGCCATTGTCTTTCAGGATGTAGTGCTATTCAATGCCAGTATCAAAGACAACATTCGTATCGGCAAGAAAGGAGCGACGGACGAGGAAGTGACTCGTGTCGCCAAAATTGCCCGCTGTGATGAGTTTATCGATCGTATGCCTGATGGTATTGATACCGTCATCGGGGAAAACGGCGAGCGACTTTCTGGTGGCGAACGTCAGCGGATCTCCATCGCCAGAGCTCTCCTAAAAGATGCACCCATCATCCTGATGGACGAAGCCACGGCCTCGCTAGATGTGGAAAATGAAAGCCTAATACAAGAGGCTTTGTCGGAGTTGATCAAGGAGAAGACAGTCATTGTTATCGCTCACCGCATGCGTACCATTCGTGGAGCCGATAAGATCGTGTTGCTCCATCAAGGTCAGATTGAAGCAATGGGTACGGATGCAGAGTTGCGGGTGCAATCGGCTACTTACAGGAAGATGCTTGAAAAGTCAATGGGATAAATCAACAACAAAATATCAATCATGATGAAAAGAATTATTTTAGCAAGTTTGGTGGTGTGGGCTTTTGCCGCCACTGCAATGGCTCAGACGGGCAGAGAGATTGCCCAAAAAGTAAAAGACCGTCCCGATGGCGATACTCGTCAATCGGAATTGGTCATGAAACTGGTCAATAAGCGTGGGGCGATACGCGAGCGGAAGCTTATCTCTTACTCCATAGACGTGGGAGCGGGGAAAAAAGACCGTAAGAGTATCATGTTCTTCCTATATCCCGGAGATGTAAAAGGAACGGGCTTTCTTACCTGGGACTACGACAATCCGGATAAAGACGATGACAGATGGCTCTATTTGCCCGCTATGAAGAAAACCCGCCGCATCAGTGGCTCCTCTGCCAAGCAGGATTACTTTATGGGCAGTGACTTCACCTATGATGATATGAGCAGTCGCAATGTAGACGAAGACTCCCACCAGTTGCTAGGCGAAGAGACTATTGGCGGACACAAGTGCTGGAAGCTGGAATACACGCCTAAAGACAAACGTGAGATCTACTCTAGAAAGGTGGCGTGGATTCGTCAAGACTGCCTTATCGCCGTTAAGGTGGAGTACTACGACAAGATGGGGAAGCTACACCGTCGCCTTGAATTGTCGGACATTGTGAAGGTTTCTGGTTTTTGGATTGCAAAAAAACTGCATATGACCAATGTTCAGACTAATCATCAGACGATTCTTGAGTTTAAGGATCCTAAGTTCAATACCCCTATGAACGAGGCTCAATTCAGTGTAAGCACCTTGGAAAAAGGCCGATTCTAATGACAGATACAACTAGTCATTCAGCAAAATTCTTGTTGCTGTTTATTCTCTTCTTGCCCCTGCATATCGCATGGGGTCAAGAAGAGGTGGCTTCATCGTGGCAAGTCAAAGGATTTGTGGATACCTATCATGCCGTCCGATCCGAAAAACCGAACAACTTTATGTCTTCGCGCACGAGAATAAGGGGAGAGATAGGTAAAAGTTTTGAAGGCTCTTCGCTTTTTGTCTCATTCAACGCGACTTACAATGCATTATTAAAAGAGCGTACAGGTTTTGAACTGCGGGAAGCGTATCTTGACCATAGAGATGACCATTGGGGCTTTCGCCTTGGGCGACAATTGGTCATTTGGGGGGCGGCAGACGGTGTGCGTATTACCGACTTGGTCTCTCCTATGGATATGACAGAGTTCTTGGCACAAGACTATGATGACATTCGGATGCCAGTCAATGCCCTACGCTTTTTCGTCTTTAACGACAAAATGAAACTGGAACTGCTTGCCGTGCCAACCTTTGAAGGGTATAAACTACCTACCGATGCAATAAATCCATGGTGCATTTTGCCCAAAGATAGCCCACTGCCTATTGCCTGGGAAGAAAACGGGAGCCACCCAAGTCTTCATTTTGCCAATATCGAGTATGGCGGAAAGCTCTCTTTTACCTTGCCTGGAGTGGACTTTTCGCTCTCCGCATTGCATACGTGGAACAAGATGCCCGTGTTTACGTATCGCCCTACAGATACCCACATTGTCGTTTCTCCGCAATACTATCGAATGGGATTTTTCGGAGGAGACATATCCAAACCTCTAGGGCAACTGGTATTACGAGGAGAAGCAGCCTTCAATGTGGGGAAGCATTTCAGCTATAGACCTGAGGCGTCTGATCAGGAACAAAAAGGATTCAACACTGTGAATTATCTCGTGGGTATCGATTGGTATGCCCCCAAAGATTGGGTGGTGATGGCACAGTTTTCCTCTGAAAGCATCCTAAAGTACGAAGACCAGATTGCACAGCCTCGTCACAATTCACTCCTTACGCTCAATGTGTCGAAAAAGCTGTTGGATAACACCCTACAACTCTCCAACTTCACCTATTTCGACCTCATGCATAAAGGTTGGTTTAGTCGGTTTACTGCCGCCTACTCTCTGAATGACTTCATTCAGCTCTCTCTCGGGTATGATTGGTTTGGAGGCGATGAAGGTATGTTCAGCACGTACAAAAACAATTCAGAAGTATGGGCGAAGGCAAAATACAGCTTTTAATCGAATGTAATGAGCAAAGCAAAAGACACCAGCTGAATAGCACAACAATAGAAACGCAACCCCACTCAGGGTATGTTCGTTGGGGCTGCAGACAAATTCGATGAACGCATCGATCAGAAAATCTTCCACGCAGAAATCGTTGTGGATGCTGCCAAGGTCTCTGCTGAAACGAAAGCTTACCAGCCTATTTCCACAATCGTAGACTTCACCAAAGAAGATGGCTCCAACAGTCTGCATGAGACTATTGAAGCCATTTACCGCCATGTCAAGCAAGAGGTGCTATCCCTCGTAGACTCTGAGACTGCTCGTATCAAAGCTGACCCAACACACTCTCTCCTCATCAAAGAGTAAACTATTCGTTATCATATTGTTTTGTCTCCTCTTCAAATGAACTGTCCCAATTCCCATGACCTCCACCATACCATTTCCCAGAGAATACCCATTCCTCATAAAAAAACAACCACTCTAAAGCCCAATGAAAAATTGTGTCAGAAATTAACATGTGACTGTTCCACTCTCTATTACTTGGTTTGAAAAGGCAGAGCTTTTGTTGTTTAGAATTATATGTGTGAGGAAGTCTTTTTGCTCCTTTAGCAAGAGGAAGAGGTTGGGGGAAAGTGACGAATGTATTTGGGAGGTGAGATTTGTTATACACAATCTTCAATGTATAGGTGTCACTTAAAGGTGTTGGGGTTACATTATACCACCATGTGAACCCATTAGGACGTATTTTCCAATGAGTTCCCCCATAATGACTTCTCAATGCAGAAAATTGCTGCATAGGTGTATAACCTTTATTTCTCACCGTAGAAAGTATTATTCGCATTCAATGTTTTCCCAACTGAACCTAGCATACCTGTTGATGCTACTTTAATCTTTGCATTCAAGGCATTAGTCTTATGCTCTTGGGCGTTATTTTCAAATACTTGTAGCGACAATTCTTCACCGAAAACTCGGCTAAAAACATGACGTAATTGGACTCCTGTTTTTGTTAACAGTTCATTCTTGTCCTTTTTTAGGCGATTGAGCCAATTAAAGAAATTGTCCTTTCTTTGGGAGTCCTCTTTCCACTTATCGGCAAAGTTCTCATTGGGATTAACAGGATTGCAAATTGTAAAGTTATTGTTCATGGAGTCGAACTCTATGTAATTCTCCATTGTGTCTATAATATTACAAAGGGCATCCAAGGGATTATCCTCTCCATTATATGCGTATGCTGCAAGTGTCGTTATGATGATAGATATTGGTTTTTTGTCTGCACCATTAAACATTATATCCCTATGGCGCTTAAGCAACTGAACTACTCGTTGCAGGATATATTTGTCTTCAACATATTCCCCAATGGGGACAACAGATTCTAAGAGAATGCTTCTATGTGCGCAAATTGTACAGCGAGAAGCAAACCATAATGCATAGCCATCAGGATTAGATTTCAACCATTCATGAGAGAAAGTGCTAGTGTAATAATTCTTTGTCTTTTTGTCAGTAATGCGAATAGCAATTTCGTCTATTTTCTCAATAGAAAATTTATTAGAATCAAAGCAACGAACGTATTCTTCATACTTTTCTTCTACAACACATGGAAGAATATCCATATGATATCTCTCCTTCTTGTCTTCAGAGTTTTGTCGATATAGTAAAGACCAGCATCTTCTTCCTTCAGCATCTAACATGCTCTTGTAAACACTGTGATCTTTAAGGCGGTTTCCAACTATTTTCTTAATATCTTGCTGAGTCCAACTAATGTCCTTACCAGTAAGCCTAAACACTAAATCTATATCTAGGTCATCGTCTTCATGGACGGGTTGAATAATTGTCCCAAGACGCAATGAGCCTTGTGGGGTAACTACTGGATGATAATTCTGAAGTGTAGGGGTGTTTTCAAGGAATTTTCCAACAGCTCCATAACTCCTTACTAAATTGTCATATTGAGTCTTAGTAATATCAAGTGATTCTGCAAATTTATGCAAAACCTTATTTAGGCTCTCGTGTCTGTTTCTATCTATCATAATGCTTTAGTTTTTAATCGTTATTGCTAATTTGTCTTTGATATCCTCTTTTCGACATAAGTCGTAAATGTTAAGTGGGCTGTTTGCCTTTTGCATCCATACTCTTCCAAGTTCAATAGCACATGCAGTCGGGACGGATAGGTGTACATTTATTGGAGTTCCTTCAGATGCGTTTGTGATTTCATTTAGTATTATCTCAGCTTTTCTTCCGAATTTCGTTAGCATTGCTTTTGATGTTAAGAAGCACGGATTTGGATTGGCTATCGATAATTCCCAAATACTTTTATCGTTTGAATATTGTTTGCGAACTCTTTTCTCAATGTTATTGCTGAGAGAAATAATCAACACTGGTTGTTTATTCGTCAATTGCGGACGCTTAATCGAATAATCAATATCTTCGTCAAATGACTTCCAGCACCAATCCTCAGTATCACGATGTCTTTGATACACCTCTACATTGTGTTTATTGTTTAGCAGAGTGCCAAGATAAACTAATAAGGGCATCGGAGCAAAGCCAAATAGTGCAATTCGCTTGTGTTCCCACATGTCAATCTTGTCCATAATTAGGTCTTTGCATTTGAATTTCAAGTTTGATATCTCAGTGTTCCAATAATCTGTCCAGGTTTCTCCTTGATAAAATCGTCCACCTAAATGAATAATGTCAGTAGAGGTTGGGTAGTATTGTGGTAACAGAGCTTTTTGCAGTGAGGTGAAATTAAAATCCGGAGTTTGTGCTCCTATGCTACTCCCATATGTCACAACATGAGCCTGCATATCTTCACTTAAACCAGTCAAGTATTTCATCCTATCTTCGTGATGTCTTTTCATCTCGAAAAGTGTATCAGCATCATACTTGTCTTTTCCTTCATGGTCAATGTATTTATGACATTCAGGACACATTAACATGATGTTTTGAGCTTCCTTTGCCAACTCTTTTGATTGTTCTGTTCCGCGAGGACCATTAGGAGAATCGGCAATGATATGTGCACAATTTGAGAGATTACAATTGTCAAATGTTATATCGTGTTCATATAATGGCTTGTTACAGCCTTTGAACTCACATCGCCCTGCTGCTTTCCACCAAAGCTCTGCTTTCACTTTCATTGGAATAGTAGATTTACTCATATACTTTAAAGTGTTATTAATGAAGGTGTGTTTTTGAAGTCTCCTCTTTGAACTTTATGTGTAATTGACAGAGCTATTTCGTTGGCAACTATCTCCTTCTACCTTGCATATGGAAATACTCCTCCTTAATCTGCTTCAAAGATAAGAAGGTTCCTACATTTGGGACAGCTAACGAACTATCGTTGCCACCATAACTGAACTCCATCCTTCTCTCCCCCAACGGTACAAATTCCCCAAGCTCAAAGATGATACGCATACTCTTGTCTTTCTGCTCAGCTTGATCATAGAATAGCTCATTTCTCCTTTCGGAGTAGATTCGCTTTACTCTATAGTATCCATTTCCTGGAATGTTGGTGCACACATAGTGGATAGTCCTAAGGTCTATCTCAGTGTTTATGGACCTCCCCGAGTAGTAGAAAGTAGGATTGTTATTGCTCTTGAAGCTATTGTAGTAGTCTCTATATTCGTCTGACGACTCTTTTTTTGGCTCTCTAACATATCCCACAAAGGCCATATCGCTATCAGATCCTATGGAGTCAATGATGTAGTTCAGCCCCTTCTGCGGGATGCTATCCGCTATCAGTGACTGCCCTTCATTTGCTATCAGTGAACCGATGAAGTCTGAGAGTAGCTCCCTATTTTCTGTATCTTTCGGACGAAGTGGGAAGGCTCCGATATTCACCTCTTTGATACTCTTGTAAAATGTTGCCGTCTGAACATCTAGTGGCTCTCCAGACCCAGGGAAGAGGATGTAGCCACCCACCACCTCCTTCTTCAGTGGCACCCCTTGACCTTGCTGATAGTAGATTGCGTCACGGTAGCGGTGCATCTGATTGATCGCATCATCTGGCGGGTAGTCTACACCGTATCTATTAGAGTCTATGCGATACTTAGCATCAAAGAGATAGGTCATCTTCATACCCGTCTGGATATCGTCCTTGACTAATTGCAGGACGATGTCAGGCTTCTGAGAGACGGTCTTCACGACAAAGTTCCCCACACTCGTAGTCTCGTTTTCTCGTTGGGTGTGCTTCGGATTGTAGATAAGCTCTGCTAGCTCAATCCCATCTTTCCTAAATAGTATCCGCGACTGCTCCCCTTTACCTAGATCCCAAGTGAAGAGACCTCCCATCTCCATACGATTTCGATGATCTACCTCCTCATCAGATATACCGAGTTGCTCCTTTACGATATGACTTACCTCTATGAAGCTCCATATCTCATACAGAGTCGCTATATCCTTAGACTGTAAGCGGAATAAGCCCTCATGTAGCGAGTACGCCCGCCGCAAGAGGGTCCACGTGCGGTAGACTTCAGTATAGCCTGTAGCCTTCTGTAGTACTAAGCTCTCCTGGCTAAAACCTTGAAACAGTCCCACACTGCGAAAGAAAGGGTGTCGCTGTAAGGACTGCATCTGGCTCTTTGTACGGCTCATCTCCTCACGGAGCGTGGCTGAGCTATTTTCAAGCGTTTCGATCTTACGCTTCAGTGCATCATACTTCTTGGCGATCTCAGCAAGGGCAAACTTTAAGAATCTATTCTCTTGCGTGTCATTGGAGTGTACATGCTCCGCTACACGGTAGAGGCGACCCTCCTCGAGCCTATGCTCTGCAATCTCGTTTTCTAAGGTACTAGGGACTCTCTTGATCTTGTCTAGTCGCTGATAGGTCATCTCACTGCGCAAGCGATGGCGAGGTCGCTCTATGATATGTCTGATGGCGGTCAGAAATCGTTCCTGTTGCCCCTGGAATATGCTCCACCATACGAGGTCTGGTCGCTCGCCCTCACTGTCTGGAGAGAAGCTGTGAAACGTCCTCCGCATGTAGTCCAGCGATAGCATACTATACTCCGACTCAATGTCAGCGATGATACTCCGCCAGTGCTCATGATAGTTGAGCTTGGTACTTAGTACATCAAAGCCAAAGACAAACGTACGCTCTCTCCCCGCCACATCATATTTGAGTACTATCTCGCTACGTCCTATATCATTGCCAAAGTTGATAAAGCCTGTCAAGATGCGATGGCTCTTGTGGTAGCTAAAACGCTCGTTGTCAGACTGAAGTATCGAAGCAAAGCGAGCATTTGTCACCCCAGCGTCAAACTCCACCCAGATAGGATAGTCCGTGTGGTCAAAGAATATAGCTAGAGCTGACTTGTCCTGAGGAGCTATCTCTACATCATCCCCATTGTCTAGGAGCCTTTTGACCGACTTTACACCCTCCGTCCAGGAGTATGTAGAGGTGAGATTTTGCTCCCCCACATACTGCTTAGCCTTTGCCCAGACATCACTGTACTTCGTACACTCGATGCTTAGGGTAAAGTCTTCATGCTCTATCTTCAGCAGCTCCATAGGATCTATAGGTTAGCTCCAGTAGCTCGTATAGCCCGAGTCTGTTAGCTTCTTCGTCATCTCCTTTAGCTTGGCGATAGAGATAGACTTCTCTACCTGACTATCATCCCGCTCCATAGATTCGGCTCCATACTGGCGACCTGAAATAGACTCAAGCCCCTCCCTAATGGTCTCTACTAGTCTATCCAAGCGATCCTTGCGCACTTTGCTCTCATCGCCCTCTATGCGAGAGAGTATCTTCATATTGGTGATCTCGTCTAGTGCTCGAGCTATCACATACTCTTGGGGCAGTGCTGTGCCATCTGCCGACTTGTTATAGGGCAAGTTATTGACCACATAGAGGAGCACTTCATTTCTAGTGCGATATGCCACCTTAAAGGGCGTTTCCTCTAGTACCTCATTGACCTTCTGGAGGTATGTGAGGCAGGTGTCACAAACCGCCTGATGGCTAGCATAGACATCCACACCCTCCACAGCGGTGCCAACTAGGATCTCAACGCTTTGTCGCTCTATCGACTCATACCTATCAGTGAGACCACCCCACAGGTCTACCTCATTCATCTCTATCGTCATCGCTCTATCCAGCACCTTGCGAGAGAAGGAAAAAGTGGTCTCGTCCATATTGACCGTGCCAACGACGATGAGGTTCGGGGGTATTGACAGCCGCTTGCCTCCTTCCTTCGAAAGAAACAGCCGTCTATCTTCCTCCTCATCCTCTTTTGGGAACAACTGAGTTATCAAACTGTGATAGGCATCTGTGGACTCAAAGTCCACTATAGGATCAGTCTCTATAAACCCATCATCTTTAAGCTTGCGACTCTCTATGACACTTAGATACTCTGCGAAGTACTGCTCCACGGGTGCCAAGTTCATCTCATCAAGACAGAGGAAGTAAGGCACATCAGGCTCTTTTAGAGCCCTCACCATAAACTTTAGAAATGGTCCTACAACAAACGTCTCCCCGTTTATCCTGCTCACATAACCAAAGAGTTCGGACGAGTCGTGCCAATTGGGCTTGACCTGTATCATCTCAAAGTTTCTAGGCTTCTGCGCCTTGTACTCCTCAGAGTCCTTATCCCAGCAAGATCGAGCCAGCTCCCGTACAATGCGACTTTTACCCGTACCTGAGATGCCAGCAAGCAACAAAAATGGCTTTGACTTGATTGCGGTAATGTATTGACGGTATGGGGTGTCTAATATAGTGTCTGATCCTTGGGCTAAGGACTCAGACTCTTTTTCCTCAATGTTTCTGTCATACACAATGCGTAATTCGTTTTGTCCATTGACAGTCCTTTCAAAAACGAGTAAAGAAAACTCCTGTACTAGGAAGTTCCTAAGAGAAAATGCCCCTTGTTTAAGCCCATTAAGGTAGATGCGCCCGTCACTTCTAAGCAATAAGTTTACGGTGTACAGCCTTGTCTTATCCTCCCCAAAGAAATCATCTACTTGATTGAGTAAATCCTTAAACTCTTCTTCTGAGAACTCTACTTTCCTGTAGTCTTTCGAACTCGAACGATACAAGGGGAGGTTGTTCATAACGAAAGCAATCCCTTTTAAGAAGTCTTCTTTGTAAAGTAAGAACGAAACAGGAGTCTCCGTCGTGTCATGCGGTCTGTTCGGGTATATAAACTCGACTATTTCCTGTGATAGATTAATGCTTGTCTCTCCAGACTTCTTTGGGACCCTCTTAAGACCTGCATCTTGAGAGTATACTATCTTTTTAATTTGTTGGTTAGGCATAGAGAGCTTTGTTTGTTATTAGGTAGTGCAATATACTATATATGGTGTTCACACTTACGGCATTTCCTGCTTGCTTGTAAAGGGCTCCATTTGAGACTCCCATACGAGAAGCTTTTTCAGCAAAGTCTGCAGGGAACCCCTGGAGCATCATTGCTTCTGTAGGAGTTAGTTTCCTTATTGGTAATTGAGCTAATTCTTCTTTGGTGTGTGTCAATACGGGGTTTATTAGACCGTTCGATTCAATGAAATCGGTACTATAGTAGTTGTCTTGACAGGCTCTGTGCATTTTGTGCATAGATGCAGTAAGAGGTCGTGCAATTATTTGATTGATATCTGATTTGGACTTGAAGCCTCCAGACCCGTCTGATAAAATAGTTGGTTTGATGCGCTCTGATAAGAAGTATTTTTTAGGAACCTCCTTTTCTAAGATGTCTAATACCGTCTCATATTGATTGATACTCATATTCTTTCGACATCTTTGAAAGTGAGCTTTTACTTCATCTGACGAAAATATGAAATCAGAGGGTGCTTCTTCTAGAGACGCAAAGATTACGATACGATTTCTTGTTTGGGGGAGTCCAAAGTCCGAAGAGTTGAATATGTCGTGATAAATGTAGTACCCCTCATCCTTCAGTTCTTGAGCTATTCGGCGAAACGTTTTTCTCTTATCATGGGTGTATAGGTTTTTCACATTCTCAAGGAGCAAGTATTTTGGCTTCTTTACCCGAATGACGTCCATTATTCTAAAGAACAATTGTCCTCGATTATCTTTAAAGCCCTCTTGATTCCCCATCATACTGAAAGACTGACAAGGAAAACCTGCACTTAGAAAATTAAAGTTTGGCAACTTTCGAATGTTGTTTGGATCAACCGTAAACAAAGAAATATCCCCAATCTCTATCTCGTTGCTTATATCATAGTTCGCTGCATAGGTCCGATTAGCATTGGAGTCAATTTCAGAGAATCCTATATTTTCAAAACTTATAAGCCCATCAATCTCTATATAATGCAAGGCCATTCTAAATCCTCCTATGCCTGAAAAAAGTTCTAAGTGCTTCATAGAAACTCAGCAATACTAAGTCCAACAATCTCGGCAAATTTTACAGGAACGGCATTCCCAATCTGAGCATACCACGAATTTTGTGGTCCCATAAACACATAGTCGTCAGGAAAGGTTTGTACCCGAGCAGCTTCTCGAGGGGATAAACCTCGAGCTTCCCATGGGTGTATGTACATGTTGCAGTCGTACTGCATATGCGCTGTGATGGTTTTGCAGATTTTTGTCTCGTCTAGTTTGAAATACTTGTCCTTGAATATATTACGCCTGTTTTTGTAGGGCATAATATCCTCTATAGATTCATGCAGTGAGTCTGCTCCTTGTGGTAAGCGAGAAAAGATCTCTACATCTCGTGGATTGTTGTAGCGATTCTTGTGGTTATAAAGCTTTCTAATTTCCCTATCTCCATTGATGTACTGATAGAAGTCGTTCTTTAAGTAATCGAATTCTACTTCTGTAAAACCACTTTCAAGAGATTCAACATTCTGGTTCTTTACTTTCTTGGTTTGTAGCTTGGGTAAGCCCCTTAATACGTCACGGAGGACAAACGGTTCTCGTTTGTATGTTTCAATTAGACTAAAGACTTTACTCGGGTCTATTCCTAAACGATTTCCAATAAGAAAGAAACGCTCCCTGTTTTGAGGGATCCCAAAATCTTGTAATTGGTATAGTCGATAGTCGTAATGATAATCCTCTCCCAAGTAGTTCTCAAAGTCTTCATATATCTCGCCAATTTTGTTTGACATACCTCTAACGTTTTCCATAACGAAAAACTTGGGTCTTATGATTGACAAGAAGCGAAGGAACGCTTTATAAAGTTGATTCCTGGGGTCGTCTATTATGCGTTGACGATTTGCCATTGAAAAACCTTGACAAGGAGGTCCTCCACTAACCAACGATACAGGTCTTTCTGGGTTCAACAGAACACTTGAGTGGTCATTGATATTTTCAATGAGATCGTTTATGTCACCTACGTAATAATTTTCCTCACAGAGCTCTCTATTAGCTATGTATGTAGAAGCGTAGTTTGGAACAATTTCGTTGAAAAAGACAGTTTCAAATCCGGCATGTTCTAGTCCCAAGCTCAGCCCTCCACACCCTGCAAATAAATCAACTAGTGTATGCCTACTCTTTTTCTCCATTATCTTTATCCCTTTCACGATTCAGTATTGATATCGCTTGCTCAAATACTTCCTGTGGCAGACCTTGAGCAAACTCACTGAGCTTGTCAGCGACCCAAAGAGCGTGTAGCTCGTCGCAATCTACTTGATAGAACTCTGCTATCTTTTTCAGATGCTCCATCTTGATGTTGCGAGACCCTCGCTCCATACGACTGTACATCGGTGGCTCCACCCCAAGAGTCCTAGCTAGGTCTTGGGAGGGTATTTGTCGTTCAGTGCGTAGCTGATACAGACGCTCTAGTAATTTCTTTTCTCTCATCACTCTCTTTATTTCCGGGTGCAAATATAGCAAAAAATTTCCAAGAGCTGGAAATTCATTTTCTGTAAGTGTCTAATTGCTATCGGTTTCCCGTTGTTTCCTCCTTTATCTTCGGTTGAAAAGAGGAGAGTTGTTCCTATATATATTTGCTGTCTGAAAGGTATTATTCAAATCAAACAGAGTGATTTATGGAAGCAAATAGCAATGACAACTACGTGCTGGTCTTAGAGGATCGCACCGAGGTAAAGAACCAGCAAGAAGCGGGAAAACTCACTATCGTTTCGGGGATTGATGATAAGGGCAAGCTCAAAACGACTGAGCCACTTGACGCTAATCAGGCAGCATTTCTAAAGTTCAACAGCAAAGATGGACTGCTGAAGAACTTCATGACCAACTTTCTCAAGCAGTTCAACAATCCCTCCCACTTTGGGCTATACAAGGTGTTGGCGAACAATGTGGAGCAAGGTGTGGATAACCTGCGTACTCTGCTTCAAAGCCGAGAGACTCCTGAAAGCAGACAGCAGTTGGCAGAGGTTGGTGTACCCTTTGAAGACTATCTGCCACAGCAGAAGAAGAGCACAGCCATAGATGCAGACAAGGTAGACTGGAAGATGCTCGACAGTCTCGGACTCTCCCGTGATCGGTTAGAGCAGAGTGGTGAGCTAGAGAAGATGCTCAACTGGCAGAAGAGTAACCTCGTGACCATAGCTATCCCCATAGGAGATACAACTATCTACACAGAGGCTCGCCTTGCCTTCCGCACAGATAATGAGGGTAATATCGGGTTAGCCATACACGCTATGCGTAAAGAACCACAGCTCGACTATCCCTATATGGGCTACAAATTCTCCCCCGAAGAGAAGGAGCAACTACTCGCAACAGGCAATCTCGGCAAAACCATTGAGGTAACACCCAAGAGCGGAGAACCTTTTGCAGCCTATGTCTCCATCGACCCACAGACCAATGAGATTATCGCCTTGCGTGCCGACCGTGTAAGTATTCCTCAAGAGATCAAAGGCGTCACGCTCTCTGATCACCAATACAAAGATCTAGTTGAAGGCAAAGCGGTGAAAGTAGAAGGTATGACCGCTAAGAGTGGCAAGTCCTTCGATGCTACGCTTCAGGTCAATGCAGAGAAGAAAGGCATTGAGTTCATCTTCGGAGAGAACAAGAGTCTCAAAGAGCGTCAGGAACAGCGACAAGATCGTCAACAAAGCAAGGCACCCCGCAAGCTTTGTGGTCTAGAGTTGTCAGAGAAGCAACGAGAAGCCTTAGACAATGGTCGCACACTTTACCTCAAAAATATGATTGATAAAGAGGGGCAACCCTTCAATGCCTATGTCCGTATGGACAAAGAGCAGAATCGCCCACGCTTCTACAAATGGAACCCTGACAAGAAGCAAGAAACGGGAAAGGTCGAAGCCGTAGCGGAAGAACACAAGACGCAAGTAGCCGTGAATAGCCACGGCAAGACCAACGAAGCTACCAAGCAGGTGAAAGAGCCACTGAAAAAGGGGCAAACAGAGCCTACTGCTGAACAAAAGCAGAAGCAGGACGAGAACAAGCAGAAGAAGTCCCGAGGACGTAAGATGTAACCCATAATCCATTCCAAGACTATGACAACATGTATTATTGCTGAGAAGCCCTCGGTAGCACGAGATATAGCCCGAATCGTTGGAGCGACAACAAAGCAAGACGGATATTTAGCAGGAAACGGTTACCTCGTCACGTGGGCTATGGGACACCTCATTACACTTGCCATGCCCGAAGCTTACGGCTATGCTAATTACAAAGCAGAAGAGTTGCCCATTTGCCCCAATCCCTTCCAGCTCATTGTCCGACAAGTGCGTAAGGACAAAGAGTACCACGAAGACCCTGCAGCACTCAAGCAGCTCAAGGCAATAAGCTCCTGCTTTAATCAGGCAGATCGTATTATTGTGGTAACAGATGCTGGAAGAGAGGGAGAGTTCATCTTTCGCTGGATTTATCGACACTTAAATAGTCACAAGCCCTTTGATCGCCTATGGATCTCCTCCCTTACTGACAAAGCTATTCGAGAGGGTCTAGCGAATATCAAACCAGGGAGTCATTATGACCATCTCTATTACGCAGCCCAAGCACGAGCAGAAGCTGACTGGTTGATGGGAATCAATGCCAGCCGAGCTCTCTCCATTGCTTACCGTGGAGGCTACTCACTAGGACGAGTGCAGACTCCAACTTTGGCCATGGTGTGTCATCGCTATATGGAGCATAGAGACTTTACCTCTGTTCCTTATTGGAAGCTCTCTGCGATGATAGAGGACGAGGGCTTATCCATCAAAGCCGTGAGCCTACAGAACTTTGATAATGAAGCTGCTGCCCAAACTGCTCTCACTTCATTACGCAGTATCGGCTCGCTTACGGTCACAGAGGTCACAAGAAAGGTAACGCATACAGCTCCACCCCTCTTGTATGACCTGACCGCTCTGCAAAAGGAGGCTAATGTACGTCACGGCTTTTCTGCAGATAAGACCCTCACCCTCGCACAGTCGCTTTATGAGAAGAAGTTTACTACCTACCCCCGTACGGGTAGCCGATATATCAGTGAAGATGTTTTTGAGGAAGTTCCCGACCTCCTTCGCAAGATTGGCAAACCATTGCCCCAAGAGCTGAACCGCCACTCGGTAGATGATAGTAAAGTTACCGACCACCATGCCATTATCCCCACGGGAGAAACCGCATCGGTATTGTCGGTAGATGAGACCACGCTTTATCAAATGATTGTTACCCGCTTCGCAGAAGCCTTCTCGGCGCACTCTGAAGAGGAGCGTATGCAGGTAGTACTCAAGGACGAGACCAACAGCTATGTTTGGAAAGCGTGCCGTCAAGTCTCTTGGGGTTGGAAATCAGTACAGAGTACCACTTCTCAAGAGCATAAAGAGAGCGAAGAAGACGAGCCACTTGTGTCCTCATTGCCCAACTTGACTGAGGGGCAAACTTTACTCCTGCAACAAGCAGACGTAATCGAGCAAAAGAGCAAGCCTAAGCCACTCTATACAGAAGCGACCCTGCTCTCGGCTATGGAGCATGCTGGCAAGGAGGTAGAGGATGTTGCAAGTAAAAAGGCTTTCGCAGAGTGTGGCATAGGCACACCTGCTACACGAGCCAACATCATTGAGACACTCATCCTGCGTGACTATATCCGTAGGGAGAAGAAGAGCATAGTCCCAACGGAGAAAGGGTTAGCCGTCTATGAAATAGTTAAGGACAAACGCATTGCCAATGCGGAGATGACAGGAGCGTGGGAGGTGGCACTAGCAGCAATCGAGGCAGGAAGTATGGATGCCGGTAAGTTTGCACAAGGCATCAACTCCTACGTCTCCACCATCTGCGAGGAGTTGCTCTCGCTCGCACCTGCATCTAGACAGCAAAGGTACCCCACATATCACTGCCCTAAGTGTGGTCGAGAGAGTGTGGGGATCTATGCCAAGGTGGCGAGGTGCAAGAATGATGATTGTGATTTCCACATATTCCGTGAAGTATGCGGTACGTATCTCTCCGAAGAGAATGTCCTAGACCTCATAACCAAGGGGCATACCCCTATGTTGAAAGGCTTGACGAGCAAGGCTGGTAAGAAGTTCAATGCCCGATTGGTCCTACAAGAGGATAGTTCTACCAAATTTGAATTCGAGCAAAAGGGAAAGAAGTGATAGCCCGCACAAGCGACTTAGCTCAGTGCCACAACTATCTCTCACGGCGTTCCTTACTTGTCCTATAGTCTTGAAAGATCTATTCTTGGTTTGAAGACTCTCTATTATTTGAATTGTCTGCTTATAAAGCAAAAGAACTAAAAAGCAATTGAGCAAAGCCAGAGGAGGAAGGGTATCCTCTCTGACCTGCTCAATGAGCTAAAAAAGAGCTGTCGTATAGTTTCTCGTTGAGGCTCGCTGTACTCTCTTTTGGGGAGATACTAGCCGATAGACGTTCTCTCTTAGAATCGTATGATTAGATTGGCTAGTCCGTAAAAGTTATCTTGCCCTAAGTCATATGTTGCAGAGAGACCAGCACCCACTCTCTCCGTAATCATATATTCGTATGCAGCTCTAGCTCCGTAACTCCACAAGCTACCATATAGCAGATCGATGGACATATCCTTGCCATTACTGCTCATCTTAGAGCTGTCATATAGGCCTATACCGCCTAGTACACCCAGCACTGCGCTGTGCTTACTACTTGGGGTGAAAAGCTTCACAAGGTTGACCCCTGCATAGAGGTTCACAGAAGATGTGTTGGCAGAGTGTTGCTCCTTGTTGTGATCTTTATCCGCTTGAGAGATTTGTATAGAGGAGTTTTGATCTTTGAGGTGCCAAGCCTGTCCGTGTCTTTTTGTCGTAGAGAGGGTCTGTGAAGTGGTGTGATGTAGCGCAAGGCCAAACTCAAAGGCACTCACGCTATAGGTTATCTGAGCTGCCTTTGCAAAGCCGATGCTCATAGCCTCGCTGCTTGAGGCACCTGCACCTAGAGATGCTTTCCATCTCAATGGTGCTTCTTGAGCTTTGGTCTCTTGAACCTGGATTGCTACAAGTGTCAGTAGCATGGTTAGTAGGGTGAAAAATCGATTCTTGTTCATAGTTACAGGATCTGTTTAGTTGTGCCTACTCTTTGGATTTAGCGTTTTTCGGCTTACACGCTCCCCTCTGGGAGGGGTTGTTTTTGTTTTACAGAGGCAAAGTTCGAAAGCTTTTGTCCTCCTCACAATACCCGAAAGGGTAATTGTGCTCTTGCGATCTGTTTTTACTGAGAAGGACGCATAGACGAACTGTGTCGCTACAAGACGGGTCGCTCGAGGGAGAGCATCGCTGTGCTTTCGGTGCGTACGGGCTTAACCCGATCACCAGCCGAGAAGGCATATGAGATAGTCAGCGCCAGTCGCCGACGTGGCGAGAGGTCGCCTGTTGTATCAAAGCGAGACGTGTAACCCGTGTAGGGACGCACGATCTGTGCGTCCGTTCCCGTTAAAGGTTACGATGTCCTGTTTTTACGATGGCGGGCTACACGTCTTGCTGTACTACAACGGACGCACAGATCGTGCGTCCCTACAACCGTTATACGTCTCGTTGTTCGGGAACGGACGCTCGACCGAGCGTCCCTACAACCGTTACACGTCTCGTTGTTCGGGGACGGACGCCCTCCCGCTAGACACTTCCGTGCGTCTCGACAAAGGGCTACTCGTGAGCTTGGAGGAATTTAAGCCCCACAGAGGAATTTATCGATTGCTCGCTAGAAGATGAAAATCCTCCACGGAAGGGCGAAATAAAAGTTCGGAAGAATGAAATGAAACTTCGGAAGAATGAAGTGAAAGTTCGGAGGAGTTTCACAACGCCTCCCTGGGAAATGAAAAGTCCCCAGCGAAGAGATTCGAATTTCTTCGCTGGAGACCAAAATCAGCTACGTAATGAATAACCCGTACTAGGGACGCAACTCGTCAAAATCGTCAAAACCGTCACTCCAGATTGGCTGAATCTGGGATTTCACCCGTCGGGCAATGGTCTAGTGTGAAATGAGTACATTTGCACCGACCGTTTTATAAGAAAGATTGCCCCCGCTGAATGAGTATCCCTGACAAAGATAACAAGTACCTGAGCCCTCCGTCAGATGCGCGCCCTATGGTAGACGAGTCGCTATACCAAGAGCTACAGCCCTATGTGGACTCTGCCAAGGCTTTGGCGCGCCTGACCTACAAGTCACTATACATCATCGACTACAACAAGCTGAACTTCCTCTATGTCTCAAGCAATCCGCTCTTCTTATGTGGCGAGTCTGTCGATGAGGTTATGAGCAAGGGGTATCAGTTTTATTATCGTCATGTGCCAGAGGAGGATTTAGCGTTTCTTCAGCAAGTCAATCAAGCGGGCTTTAATTTCTACAAGGAGATAGCAATCTCTGAGCGCAAGGAGTACACCATATCCTACAACTTTCGAATTATACCTACCGAGTCTAAAGAACCACTCTTGATCAATCATCAGCTCACACCACTTAAGCTAGACTCGTCAGGTAACATTTGGCTCTCGCTCTGTCTCGTCTCTCTAGCCCACACGCGAGAGGTAGGGGAGGTGTATGTCTCAGCCGTCAACTCCAATAAGCGGTGGTGGCTCTCCTTAAAGAGTGGACGCTGGAAGCAGATCGAAGACCTCACACTCAGTGAACACGAAAAAGCCGTGGTCAGTCTAGCACATCAAGGCTTGTCCGTTGGAGAGATAGCGCAGATCATCCACCGCTCAGAAGACTCTGTCAAGGGGTACCGCAAGGCTCTCTTTCAGAAGCTTGGTGTGAGCAATATCGCAGAAGCTATAGCCGTAGCAACCAGTCCACTTCATCACCACATTAGCGGGTATTCCCAAGGAGAGTGCATTACAAATGAAAGTTCGCCTTCCTG
>OHEG01000037.1_pt1 | contig 54029 bp, 47 predicted proteins | sample 1567181 | NCBI WGS metagenome assembly OHEG01 (sample SAMEA3879534, study PRJEB24766) | human gut metagenome | biome: human-associated habitat; feature: feces | place: USA | collected 1985/1987 | reverse complement strand
AAAGATATGTAAATGGAGATTAGAGGTTAGAGATCAGAGGGCAGGGCGGACATACCACATATTATAATGAGTTCATCTACTCCTCGCTTGTTGCTAATGTGAGATGACTCCTGACAGAGCGATTATAATGCGTCAGCCCTGAGCCACAAGATGCGACAAGTATCATATCACATCTCATACAAAGAAGATAAGGCGAAGAACTAATAACTTCCGATTTCGTACTCGGGAGGGATAGAAGTTCAACGCCTTATTTAAGAAGAGTGTCGGCTTGAAGTTATCGCGCACCATTGACTTCTCCTCTTGCTAGCAAAGGTAGCAACTAAATATCAATTGATCAAACGACCAACTTACTAGCGGTGCAAAAGGTAAAACATGATAGACTAAGGATAGCTCCTTCTACGCTGACAATGATTGCCACAAGGGCTAATTCAGATAGAGAGCGAAGGAGTGAGCAGGATGGCGGAAGGTCGCTGGGCTATTTTGACGACTTAGGGGTTACATCTCTCAGTGAGAAGGAGCTCTTGAGGACGCGGTAGTTGTAGTCCTGTACGATCGCCTTAAAGAGTGCTGTGTAGTGCGCTACCTCTGACGAGGTGGGGGCGGTGGCTCGATCGGGTTCCGTCTGCAGATAAGCTGCAGGCTTCTGGACGCTGACCTGACCATCGGAGGTCATTGAGAGTGTGAGTGTCTTCGTGAAGAAGAGGTACTGATTGTGGTAGAAGTTGAGCGCATAGTGCTCTGCCTGCTCATCGAAGATGTTACTCCCGTAGCTCAGCACTGGCTCTGTGATACCGAGCAGGTAGAGAAGGGTGGGGAGGAGGTCTATGTGCTGCACGACATAGTCGCTGACCTCTCCTTGCAGCTTGCCTTGCGGGTCAAAGAAGAAGATCGGCGCCGCAGCATGTCCCGCTAGGTTGGCATACATAGGATGGTCGCTGAGGCTTGTGTGGTCGGCCGTGATGACGAAGAGTGTATTGCTATACCAAGGCTCCTCTTTGACTCGCTCGAAAAACTCTCGGAGAGCGTCATCGGCATATTGAGCTGTCTGATGGATCGGGAGCGTACCTCGCTTTAATTTGCCTTTATATCCCTTGGGCATACTAAAAGGACTATGATTAGAGAGCGAGAAAAAGAAGGCACCAAAGGGCTCCTGGAGCGACTTCATATCCTCAGCCATAGCCTGCTCGAAGGGTAGGTCGTGGATACCCCACGTGCCGACCTTAGCATGAGACTCATTAGGATGCGTGGCTAGGTAGTCCTGAGCGGTGTATTGATCTTGTACCCCTAGGCGATTGAGAAAGGGGTAGAAGCCCATAGCCCCTGGCTCATCACCATGGTAAAACTTGAGGTGATAGCCGTAATCGCCTAGTGATAGTGGTAGGCCTGTGTCGTAAGAGTCGAAGTGCTGGTAGTTGTCCATAGTCCATGCCTCATCGTCGAAGGTGCCACCAAACGAGGGGAGCGAGACGAAGATCGAGGGAAAGGACTCGACGGAGCGCTTGCCAGAGGCAAAGCCGTACTGCGCATAGAGTGTGTGTGGCATCAAGCTGTCGAGGTAGGGGGTGTAGCTCGGGTATCCATCGATAGATCTATTGAGGTAGCCAGTGTACTCTCTAGCCATACTCTCTAAGATGATGACGACGACATTGCGCCCCTGCATAGAGCCAAAGAGTGTATCGCTCTCTGAGAGTGGAGCCGCCTGATAGTAGGGTGTGAAGATGGTAGGCAGCTCTTCGTCTGTGTAGAAGGTGAAGAGCTGTCGTGAGGCTGCATCTTTTGTCAGAGCGATGGGGGTGTTTTGTAGCAAGGGAAACTGCTGTGGGTCTGTCGCATAGGAGAAGAAGTGTGTCGTCGATACTGGTTTACCTACGAAGTCCCAACGCCCACGCATACTGAAGAAGAGGAATATGATCATACCTAGTGTACAGGTGCCATCTACCCAATAAGAGCGACGAGAGGTGCGCTCCTCCCGCTGATACTGCACGAGCCAGTAGCCCGCTATGGTGAGAGCCAGTAAGACGAAAAATGCTATGGTGAGCGGCCAAAACTCTACGATGAAGTCTTTGTAGAAGCTAAACATACTCTTCCCCTGAAACTCTCGGAAGATGTCACTGTTTGCTCGCCTTAAGACGAAGGGATAGTAGCCCGTGTCTGAGACATTGAGGAAGATGAAGAATCCTAGTGGCAAGACATATGCTATATGTCGTATCCAGCGGTACCAGCCACTCATCTCGACCCGTCTAGGTAGGTAAGCACCTACGATCATCATAAGGTAGTAGAGTAGCAGTCCATAGGCGATGGCGACCATATCTAGTATGTAGCCACCCTGCATGAGTCGGAGCAACTGTCTGCCATCGACCGAGGGAAAGAAGGACTGATTGTAAAAGAAGTAGAGCAATCGGCACAGCTGCATCACCACAATAGCCAAGAGTGTATGACAGGCGATCGCTACCCAACGTGATTTGGTTGTAATCATTGCTATATATAGAAGCTTTAAATATAGAAGCTTTAAGTTCGGACTTGGTGTAGAGTGTTCCCAGCTCTACGTTTTGTTAAGACAATCTCTCAAAGAGTCTCTCCCAGTCTGTAATAATATGGTCTATATTAAAGGCCTGCACATACTCTCTGGCGTGTGCTGCCATAGCCTTGCGTCTATCGCTATCTGCTATCAGCGAGGAGACCTCTCGAGCAAAGAGATTAAGGTCAAACGGGGGGACCAGCACGCCAGCACGACCCTCATCGAGGACCACACCTGCGGCTAGAAAAGAGTCAAAAGCGACGGGTACGACCCCGTGCTGCATAGCCTCTGTGAGTACCATCGACCACCCCTCAGCATCACTAGTTAAGATGGATATAGCAGCCCGCTCGTAGTAAGGCTTAGGCTCTTGCGTGCCTAAGATATCACAGCGCTCTAACTGTGCCTGCTCTAGCATAGCTCGATAGGGACCATCACCGAGTACGATCAGTCGCCAGTCGGGATGCGCTGCTGAGACCTGTCGCCAGATAGCGGGGATCTGCTTGATGCCTTTGCCCTTGACGAGGCGACCCACGTAGAGCACGATAAGCTCTTTGTCATAGGAGGGGGCTAGCTCTGTGGGGAGATAGGTATTGGCATCGTGTATGACGGCAAACTTTGAGGGGTCTTTGATATGAGCAATCTGTGTGATGAACTCAGCACTAGGCTGGCACAGCACAACAAAGGCATCGGAGAGGTCGTAGATCTTCTGCCAAATGTAGCCCCATTTGCGATTCATAAAGGCTCTGACAGCTCGATTGACCACTTTGCACTGCCAGTATCGATAGTGATAGCAGTCGGGGGTGGTGTGTAGTACCTGTACGAGCTTGGCTCCGATCTCTAGAGTTAACGCTCTCAGCATACTTGCCAGCCTACGATTATAGGCATCGTGAGAGATGACGATGGAGACCTGGTGAGAGCGCAGGAAGTTGCGAAGAGCAATGCGGTTTTCCTCTGAGTCGATCTCAGAGGGATTAGGTAGTATGAGGGTATTCTCTCTAAGCGACTCCTCACCTCGACTATCCACACATACATAGCTGAGATGATGTCCTCGCTGCTCTAGAGCTGTGGCTACACGATGAGAGACCTTCTCGATGCCACTAAAGAGCAGATCGATCGCATTCCAATTGAAGAAAGCTATGTTCATCTCTCTAGTATGACTGAGGGCTACTGGTATCGATCGATAAAGGTAAATATACTCTGCTGAGCTTTGACCCCTTCGCTCGTAAAGGGATGATCGAAGACTCCTATCCCTTTAAGTCTGGCTAGATCCTGCGCCAACTCCTGTCGATCAGCGGGGTCGGTGATGCGTCGCTCCAGCTTGTAGGCAATACTATTATTGATCACAGCCCACATACACTCACGCTGCCAATGCTCCTTTTGTTGTGGCGTAGCTCGCTCTTCATAAAGCTGATAGATGTGCTCCAAACCTTTGATCCAGTTTTTGACCTTCCTAGTCCGACTAGAGGATCGATCTATAGACCCTATGTTGGGGAAGTAGTAGTAAAAGGGCAGATCCGTGATGACCGTCCGAGGGTTCTTGAGGATCACCTCACTCCACCAGGGGAAGTCTTCGAAGATCACTCCTTTGAGAAAGGGGACATCCTCCACGAGGCTCCTGCGAAGCAAGTGACGCCATACGTAGAAGTGCTTGATAGGGTGTTCGATCTTCGTATGGCTGTACTCCGTGACGTGAGCGAAGACATCATCGGTCGTGTGATACTTCACCTTGTCTAGCGTGAAGCGTCGCTTGAGACCACGAGGCATCGTCTTATCAATGTTAAAGCCTAGCGCATGACGTACGAGGAGATGAGGACGAAAGAGCGGGTCTTTGTACCAAGAGACGATATCGGCATCCTCTTGCTGGATCAAGGCGTAGGCGATCTCAAAGGTCTGAGGATGGATCAGATCGTCTGAATCTAAGAAGTTGACATAAGTGCCTTTGGCAACAGCTATGCCAGCATTACGAGCGTCTGAGAGTCCGCCATTCTCTTTGGTCACAACCTTAAAGCGCGAGTCTCTCTCAGCGTACTCTGCTAGGATCTGTGCACTATTGTCTGGACTCCCATCATTGACACAGATAGCTTCCCAGTCGGTGAAGGTCTGCGCCACGACACTATCTAGACAGCGTCGCAGGTACTTCTCTACATTATATATAGGGATGATGACGGAGATCTTAGGCATAAGAGATGGCTAGGTATAGAGTTCAGACGATGTTGCGAAAACGCTCGGGGATCTCGACGATGAGACAGAGCCCCAGCATAGCGGGTTTATTCCACGCATAGGGAGGACGTATATAGGTCTGGAGTGTGCGAGCTATTCGTGCTGTGGAGTCCCACGGACGAGCCTTATACTTGGTCACCTGCTGGATAGTCTTCGACCGCTTGGCGATATGCTTTGTCCAGCCTGCCTCTCGTCGATCAGGATCGGCAAAGCGCGCCTCGATACGCTTCATATCGAAGTAACCAAAGTGAAAGAGGTAGAGCTGCGAGTCAATGGTGAAGTTGTGTCCCTTGATGCGATGAAAGCCCGATCCCCAGACGACAGGCTGGGCGATGACGCATGGCTTAGTGTAGCGTGTCGATAGTCGCGCATAGTGACGCTGCTGGAGGAAAGGTAGATCCTCTCGAATGTCTCCCTCCTTATCAAGATGCTGCCCTACATCGACGCCTAGTCCTGAGACGCTGACATTTACATGGCATTGGCTCAGATACTCCTTGAGTCCCATCCCAACGAGCGGATCGACAACGAGTATTTCGTCGGCATCGACTCCGATGACCAAGTCGTAGCCGCCTGTGGTGAGTAGCTCTTTAGCACGCTCGGAGAGGAAGGCTAGTCGCTCTTTCTCGGCAGAGACTACCTGCCCCTGGATCTTATCTACCGCTACAACCGTAGCTTGAGGACACCAGTCGGGTAGGGGCTGATCCTTGCCGTCTAGATAGATGTAGAGATGCTCCTCGCCTAGCTCTTGCCCATAGTAAGCTGTCCACTTGCGCAGGTAGAAGTCATCGTTGCGCACCATGGTCAGGGCTGCGATACGCTTAGTCTTCATAGCAAGATGCTAGGCGTCAATGTTGGCGTAGGTGGCGTTTCCCTCGATGAACTCGCGTCGTGGCTCGACATCTTCGCTCATCAGCATAGAGAAGACTGAGTCGGCGCTTGCGAGGTTGTCTATGGTCACTTGGCGTAGGGTACGCGTCTGCGGATTCATTGTCGTGTCCCAGAGCTGTACATCGTTCATCTCTCCGAGACCTTTGTATCGCTGTATCTTAATGCGGTTCTCCTGTCCATTGCCATACTTAGCCACGAAGTCAGCCTTCTGCTCGTCTGTCCAGCAGTACTCCTCGAAGCGGTCTTTCTTGCAGAGGTAGAGTGGAGGATTGGCTATGTAGACGTAGCCGTTCTCAATGAGCGGACGCATATTGCGAAAGAAGAAGGTGAGGATCAGTGTCGCAATGTGAGCACCATCGACATCGGCATCGGTCATAATGATGATCTTGTGGTAGCGAAGCTTGGAGAGGTTGAGTGCCTTGGAGTCTTCCTCCGTACCGACGGTTACTCCAAGCGCGGTGTAGATGTTTTTGATCTCAGCATTGTCTAGGATACGGTGCTGCATCGCCTTCTCCACGTTGAGGATCTTACCACGCAAGGGGAGGATCGCCTGATACTTGCTGTCACGTCCCTGCTTAGCGGTACCACCTGCGGAGTCTCCCTCCACGATGAATAGCTCGCATTCGCTAGGATCTTTGCTGGAGCAGTCTGCCAGCTTGCCTGGTAGTCCACCTCCTGTGAGAGGCGACTTGCGCTGTACCAGCTCACGAGCTCGGCGTGCTGCGTGACGTGCTTGGGCTGCTAGGATGACTTTGTCTACGATGAGCTTAGCCTCTGTGGGATGCTCCTCAAGGTAGATCTCTAGAGCTTCACTGACGGCTGCATCGACGACACCGACGATCTCGCTGTTTCCGAGCTTCGTCTTCGTCTGTCCCTCAAATTGTGGCTCAGCCACCTTGACACTAACGATAGCGGTCAAGCCCTCGCGGAAGTCATCGCCCGAGATCTCCTCCTTGATCTTGTCGAGGAGGTGCGAATCGGTCGCATACTTCTTGAGCGTGCGGGTCAGTCCACGGCGGAAGCCTGTCAAGTGCGTACCGCCCTCGATGGTATGAATGTCGTTGACGTAGGTATAGACATTCTCCTGATAAGAGGTGTTGTAGGTAAGTGCCACCTCGACGGGTACACCCTGCTTTTCTGTCGTGTGATGGATGACATCGTGAATGAGCGACTCCTTAGCACCATCTACGAAGCGAACGAACTCGCTCAGTCCGTCCTCCGAGTAGAAGACCCATGACTTGGGCTGTCCCTCCTCATCGTGAACTCGATGGTCAACGAGCTTAAGGTGCAGTCCAGCATTTAGATAGGAGAGCTCACGCAGACGGTGTGAGAGCGTCTCGCTACTATATACCGTCTCACGAAAGATTGTGTCGTCAGGCTTGAATGTGATGCGAGTACCTGTGTTGTCGGCGTTACCGATCACCTCAACGCCTGTCAAAGGCTTGCCACGACTATACTCCTGACGATAGATCTTGCCGTCACGATGTACCTCGGCAATGAGCGACTCGGAGAGCGCATTGACGCAGGAGACACCCACACCGTGGAGACCTCCTGAGACCTTGTAAGACCCCTTGTCAAACTTACCACCAGCGTGCAGTACCGTCATAACCACCTCAAGGGCACTCTTGCCCTCCTTGGCGTGCATATCGACCGGGATACCACGACCATTGTCTGTCACTTGGATTGAGTTGTCTGGTAGGATCTCAACTAGGACCTCGGTGCAGTAGCCTGCCAGTGCCTCATCGATGGAGTTGTCGACCACCTCGTAGACAAGGTGGTGTAGTCCTTTCTCGCTGATGTCTCCGATATACATCGCAGGACGCTTGCGCACTGCTTCTAGACCCTCGAGTACCTGTATGCTACTGGCTGAGTAAGCACCTTTTTCTTGAGGTGTAGTCATTATGTCTTTCTCTTGTTCGCTCATTGTAATTGGCTTATCGTCAGTGGAAGTGAAAAGGGCTTCCGATGAATCAACTTTTCCTCCCATTATATGTCTTGGATTGTACAAAGATACAGAAAATGCGAGGATAATCTCTCATTCTTTACTCTAAAGCTTTACACCGTGGCTGTTCTTGTCTCACTTTACAGCGTCTGTATGTTACTCTCTAAGGAGAACATTCAGGGTCAAGCTCTCTTTACCCTTTGCGGGTACGCACGAAGAGCCAATCTTCGGAGGTAGCTTCATCGATAACCTGTAGTCCCACCGCCTCTAAGCCTTGACAGATGGCCGTGCGGTCGGAGAGGAGGAAACCACTGAGCCATACTTCGTCACCTGATCGTACAGCCGCTGCGTAACGGGGCAGATCCTCTAGGATGATGTTGCGGTGTATATTGGCAAAGAGCAGATCAGCCTCGCTGGGGTAGGCGGAGAGTTGCGCAGCGTCGCCATGCAGTACGCTGATGCGCCCTGAGGGTGCGAAGCCGTTGAGCTGGAGGTTGTGTAGCGTATTGGTCACGCACTCAGACGAGATGTCTATCGCTATGAGCGAGTCAGCACCGAGTAGCAGAGCAGCTATGCCGAGGATGCCCGTGCCACACCCCATGTCAATTACCGTGGCACTCGCCACATCATAATCGAGTAGATGCTCTAGGATCATCCGTGTCGTGTGGTGCTCGCCCGAGCCAAAGGAGTTGTACGCCTCGATGAGTAGCTGTATCTCATGCGATGGTGTGGTCGGTGCTAGCTCAGGTGTGGTGACCAGCATGCGCCCCCGTAGCGATATCGGCTCAAAGGTCGTGCTACGCCACGCTGCTAGCCAGTCGCTAGAGGCTACTAGTGACTGGCGGTAGTGCCACTCTATATTATATAGTGTCAAGGCACCCGCATCTGTGGCAAGTTGAGAGGCAACTTCCTGGCTCTCTTGCCAAGCGTCATCAGATATGTAGGCATTAAGTAGCCCCTTGTCAGGCTCCTCTTGAAAGCTCTCGAAGCCCCAATCGGCTAGCGTCTGAGCTAGCAAAGGCATCGTCCATTCCGTTTCGCTGAGTTGCTCTGTGGTAAAGGTGAAGTGGTGGTACATAGCGTTGCTAAGCGGCTAAGCTCGTTGGGGTTAGTTTGTTTTTCTTGATGAGTAGTACGATGATGGCGGTGATACCCTTGCCGATCGACGAGAGGGAGATAGCCCACCAGACGGCAGGCAGGCCCCATCCTAGGTATACCAGTAGTAGCGCTAGCGGTATGCGTAGCAGATTGCCTACGATGCTGATCACGGCAGGCGTGTTGCTTCGTCCTACACCGTAGAAAAGCCCCTGTGTAGTGATCTCCGCCATGATAAAGAGCTGAGAGAAGCTGGCAATGTAAAGGTATCGTCCGCCCTCTATATAGGTCTCGGGATCTGGTACGATCAGCGCAAAAAAGGCTTCGCCCAGGAAGAGGAAGAGTAGCGTCCCGAAGAGACCTATCGATAGCGTCATAAGGATCGTCGTCTTGTAGCCACGCCACACACGATCGAACTGGCGTGCCGCATAGTTGTGTCCCACGAAGGTCGCTAAGGCGGTGCAAAAGCCTTGACACGCATTCCACGTCACGCCCTCTAGCTGTCCGCCAGTTGTCATAACCGCCACGCCGATAGCGCCACCCTGCTCAGAGGCTAAGCGTCCCATAAATATGCTGATCAGAGCAAAAAGTGAATTGAGTAGCACCACGGGTACGCCAATAGCGAAGATGCGTCGGCTCTGCTCTCCTGCCAGCTTGGTAAGGATAGAGCTTCCCTCGAGTATTTTGTCACAGTGCTGCATGCGATAGTAGAGGATGGTGCAGACCGTCAGCTGAGACAGCAACGTCGCTAGAGCTGCTCCGATGACTCCTAGGTGACAGACGAAGATAAGCAGCGGGTCAAGGATCATATTGAGCAGTAGCCCCAGTGAATTAATCTTGAATGGGGTCATACTCTGTCCATGCGCATTGTAAATGCCACTCATGGCGAGCGTCAGGAAGTAGCCCGGCAAGCCAATCAATACGATATGCAGATAGCTTAGTGCCATATGGTGCACATCTGCATCTAGATTGTAGATCCCCACGATCGGAGAGCCAAAAAGCAGGTAGACGAGTGCTAGGAGTGTCCCGACGATGAGTGCCCAGGTAGTACAGTGGCGGGCGTACTTGATCGCTAGTGGCTTGTCGCGCGCTCCGAGGCTCTGCGAGACGCACACCTCAGCACTGGTCTTGGTGAGCTGAGCGATCGAGGTGGCGATCCATAGGAGTACACCGATGACACCAACGGCGGCCACCTCACGACTGCCGAGACGTCCGAGCCACGCCATGTCTGTGAAGTTGTACGCCATCTGTACAAACGAAGTGGCAACGATCGGAGCCGCTAGTCTCAGCAGTTGCTTACGGATCGATCCTTGAGTGAAGTCTATACTATCTGTCTTGGTCACTTCTGCCTTCTTGTGAGGGGTGTCGTCTAGAGCGACATACCCGTTTGCAAACTTGGTGCAAAGGTATCAAAAAAGAGGGCAGCACGAGCCAGTCACTCCTCAATAGATTAATCAGCATATAGGGGTCTAGTTTCTGTAAACTTGCAGAAAAAGGTCGTATCCACGTGGAAAATCGTAAATCCCCACGTGAAGAAAAAATATTCTCCACGTGGGCGTAAAATGAAACTTCGGAGGAATCAAATGAAACTTCCGAAGTTTTTTTTCGTTCCTACGTGGAGAATAAAAAATAGCCACGTGGGGCTTTCGAATTCTCCACGTGGCTATTTGGAAGTTGTTCTGGATAGAGCTACTTCTTTTCCTATACTTTCATCTTCGAGCTAGGCGAGAGGGGGGGGCTATGCCCTTTTTCGCTAACTTTGCTGACGTATGAACGGAGATCCATTTGATATACGCGAGGAGCGTACGCCCCCGCAGAGTTTGTCTGACCTACAGCAGGAGGAGCAGCTGCGCCCCTCCTACTTCGACAGCTTCCGAGGTCAGGGGCATGTCGTGGACAATCTGAAGGTCTTCGTCGAGGCGGCTCGTCGCCGTGACGAAGCACTCGACCACGTCCTCCTCTACGGTCCTCCTGGACTGGGCAAGACGACCCTCTCGCACATCATCTCGCACGAGCTAGGGGTCGGTATGAAGATTACTTCGGGACCTGTCTTGGAGAAGGCGGGAGACTTAGCGGGACTGCTCACTTCGTTAGAGCCTCGTGATGTACTCTTCATTGATGAGATTCATCGTCTGAGCCATACCGTAGAGGAGTATCTCTACTCAGCTATGGAGGACTTTCGGATCGATCTGATGATCGACAAAGGGCCTGGGGCGCGCTCCATACAGATCGACCTCAATCCCTTTACACTGGTGGGGGCAACCACGCGCAGCGGTCTGCTGACAGCTCCACTGCGGGACCGCTTTGGCATCAACCTACATCTAGAGTACTACGATGTGGAGACGCTTACGGACATCGTCTTGCGCTCGGCTCGTATCCTAGAGGTGCCGTGCGAGGAGGAGGCTGCTCGTGGCATTGCGCTGCGTAGTCGTGGCACGCCTCGTATCGCCAATGCGCTCCTAAAGCGGGTGCGAGACTTTGCACAGGTCAAGGGCAACGGAGTGATCGATAGCGACATAACAATGGTGGCGCTCGAAGCGCTACATATAGATAAGCATGGGCTAGATCATACGGATCATAAGCTGCTCAAGACCATCATCGACAAGTTTGACGGAGGACCCGTCGGACTAACCACCATAGCCACGGCAATGGGTGAGGATCCTGGCACGATCGAGGAGGTGTATGAGCCGTTTCTCATTCAGGAGGGCTTCATACAGCGTACCCGTACAGGACGGCAGGCAACACGCTTGGCGTATGCTCACTTGGGGCGTACCTATCGGCAGGATTTGCCCCCAGAGGCATCCCTTTTTGACTAACTAAAAGCCATTTTTCTGCACCATGTCCTCACTAGAGATGCAAGCTTCAGAGTTAGTAGCCAAGCGGTATACGCTGACTGAGCTACTAGGCTCATTGCAGCGCTGCATTGACCACTATTACAATCGGCTCTACTATGTGACGGGCGAGGTGAGTGGCTACCGAGGACGTAGCCAGCGGGGGCATTGCTACTTTAATCTAATAGATAAGACATCGGACCCGTTGCACCCTGAGTCGGGTGGGGGAGAGCTATCGGCTCAGATCTCGGCCGTGATCTGGTCGAGCCGCTACAATCAGATCGCTCAGCACTTCCAGCAGGTGACGGGGCAGCCACTCACAGACGGGATCAAGATATTGGCGCTCGTGGAGCTCAAGTATGATCCGCGCTACGGGCTACAACTAGACATACAGGACATCGATCCGAGCTACACGCTGGGCGAGGTGGCACGACAGCGACGTGAGACGCTCCAGCTCCTAGAGCGTATGGGGCTGATGGAGCGCAACAAGCAGCACCTGATGCCGAGACCTTTGCGACGCATCGCTATCATCTCCTCACCAACGGCTGCTGGCTACCAAGACTTCACGAGACATCTGGAGGAGAGTGCGGTGGCTCCTTTTATAGACAAAGCTCTCTTTCGGGCTACAATGCAGGGCAAGAGTGCGCCGCAGTCCATCGTCGCAGCACTCGAAAGGGTGCGCCAGCACGAGATGCTCTTTGACCTGGTGGTCATCATACGAGGCGGGGGAGCCACGGCTGACTTAGGCACCTTTGATGACTTTGCTGTAGCTCGTGCTGTGGCGGAGTTTTCGCTCCCTGTGTGGAGTGGCATCGGCCACGATCGGGACGAGAGCGTCGTGGATCTAGTTTCGCACAGAGCCTTCAAGACCCCTACGGCAGTGGCTACCGCCATCATCGATGCGTGGTGTGCAGAGTACACGCTCCTCGAGGAGGCGCATCAGCGACTGGAGCGCGCTTGGCGGGAGGCGAGACAGACGGCGCAGATGGGGCTAGAGCGCTTAGCGGAGCTACTCAGACGGACTACGCTAGAGCAGCTACACCGTGAGGAGCGCCAGATGCTCTTGCTACGTGAGCAGCTCTCCGTATCTCCTCATACGCTACTGCGCAATCAGCACACGCTACTAGAGTCGCAACGGGAGCGCCTAGCAAGCGCTGCTCGTTATCTGCCGATGCGCTATCAACTGCAGTGGGAGACGCTCTTGACGCAGTTCAAGCATCGCTATGCGAGCTATCTCACGGCTCAGCTCAACGACTGGCAAGCTAGGCAGCAGAGCCTGCAGGAGCAGCGCAAGATTACGACCATACAGCGCACGCAGATAGAGCACCTAGAGCAGATCATCCGAGCGATGGATCCGCAGACGGTCTTGCGGCGTGGCTATGCTATCGTACATCATCAGGGCGAGCTGGTCAAGAACCCCTCACAGCTCAGTGAGGGCGACGATATAGAGCTTCGCCTAGCTGAGGGTACCCTTTCGGCTACGCTGAGCCAATTGAAAGAACCATAAGAAAAGCATTTTCAGATCATGAGAAAGACCTTTAACCATACACTTTACGGTGCGCTACTTCTGCTCCTCGTGGGGAGTCTGTCGGCTTGCCGTGTCAAGCAGCAGGCGCAGCCGAGTGGCGTGTCGACGCTTGCTGTCGTAGCGCTCAATGATATCCATGCCAACATTGATCAGTTGCCCCGCATCGCCTTTATGGTCGATAGTATGCGGGCGATCTATCCCAATCTGCTCCTACTGGCAGCGGGAGACTTACAGACGGGCAATCCGATCAATGACAACTTCCAGCCAAAGGGGCTACCGATCATCGAGCTGATGAATGAGATGCGATTTGACGCTTCGGCTCTAGGCAATCATGAGTTTGACCTCGGGCAGCACGGCTTGGGAGACATTTCGCATCGGGCGAAGTTCCCCTTCCTTTCGGCCAACGTCTTCCCCGCACCCTCCTATGGCATTGCGCTGAGTCCTTATAAAATCTTTACGATGCCTGATGGTACGAGGGTTTCTATCGTGGGACTACTCCAATTGGGCAAGCTCGGCATTCCCGATTCGCACCCGAAGAATGTACGGGGCGTAGCTTTCACCCAGCCACTCGAGGAGATTAATAACTACCGCTACTTGGCGGGTTGCTCAGACCTGCAGATAGCTCTTACGCACCTTGGTGTGCAGCAGGATACGATACTGGCGCGGGTGGCTCCCTACCTAGACCTTATCGCTGGGGGACACTCGCACACGCTCATCGATCACCCGAATGATCTACATACTACGGTACCCATCGTGCAGTCTGGCTACAAAGCACGCCACATCTCCCTCGCACTGATACAACATCGAGGCGGGCAGGTGCTTTCACACCAAGAGATGCTCCTCCCCGTCGACCTGCACGCTGGTGGGGTCAATGAGAAGATGCAGCGTATGGTGGACGGCTACAATGCTAATCCGCTCTTTGCCGAAGTGGTGACGACCAATCCGAAGCCTATACAAGACAAATACACGCTGGGGGCTATCTTTGCTGATGCGCAGCGTTGGTATAGTCATGCGGACTTTGCAATGCAAAACCCAGGCGGTGTACGTATCGGTGAATTGCCCCAAGGCGATATTCTGCTCAAGGATATTCTTCGTCTAGACCCCTTTGGCAATGAACTGACCGTACTCACGATGACGGGACGACAGCTCAAGAACTTTTTCCTCCATGCCTGGACGACCGATAGCAATGCGCCAGCTCACACCTCTGGGCTGCGTGTGGACTATCTGCTTGACGACACAGGTGTACTGCTCGACTGCACCGTCTATCCTGCTGGTAGTGACACACCAGTCGATCCCGACAAGCTCTACACACTAGCCACGAGCTCCTACGTGCAGGCTGCCTACACCTACCAGACTGCAGCTCCTGACAAGAACCAAGGCATCACGACTGCCGAGGTGATTGTCCAGTACCTCAAGTCACTTCCCGAGATGCCCCAGGTGGACTACAAGAGTCGCTACAACATCCGCGTGGCTCGCTGAGAAGCTACTCATAGCGATAAGCGAGGAATAGGGAGGTAGTTATATCGCCGTATTACGATGACTTGTTCGTACATTTATCTTTAACCACGAGTGAATGAATTCACCTTAAAAAGGAGACAATACACAATGAATGAATTGAAATACAAGCGAATCTATGAAACTCCAGTTGAAGCAGATGGTTTTCGTGTTCTTGTGGACAAACTATGGCCACGAGGAATGAAAAAGGAAAATGCTGAAATTGAATTATGGGCTAAGGAGATTGCACCATCAGATGAACTTCGAAGATGGTTTTCCCATACTCCTGAAAAGTATGATGAGTTTAAACAGAGATACAGACAGGAATTGTCCGAGAACTCAGCATCAAAGGAGTTTAAAGATTTGTGTGTGCATAAGTTGCAAGATCATAACGTAACCCTGCTGTATGGCGCAAAAAACGAGAAATATAATCATGCTGTTGTTTTGAAAGAATGGTTGGCAGAACAGATCCATCCTTAGTTGAATTTACGTAATGCGCCAATCCTGGCTATGTCCTCTTACTTTCGTATATTTGCCCACGCAAATTAGATATTCCCTAACCCAGAAACAACTATCACGATGAGCAACAAGTACTATGGGAACTTGATCCCCAATACATTCTTTACGACAAAAGGTAGCGGTGAGTCTGACCTTGAGAAGCATGCTGGCTCTTACCACATGGCACTCTACGATGCTGGTATCGCTGACTATAATATTATGGTCTACTCCTCCGTCCTACCCGCTACAGCTCGACTCGTATCTCCCGATGAGGTAGATATGCCTCCCTTTGGTTCAGAACTCAAGACGATTATGTCTGTCTCGCATGGTATACAAGATGAGTTCGTCAGTGCTGGTGTCGTCTACGCCTGGATGTACAAGGATGAAAACTTCGACGAGAAGGCTGGTGGCCTCGTCTGCGAGGTGAGCGGTCGCTACCGTATAGAGGAGCTAGAGTCTCGTCTGATACGTGTCATCAACGATCTGCATCAGAACACTTATAGTCAGTATTATCTCGGTGAGCTCAACTTCATCACGGAGGGTATCACGGTGACCAAGCGCTATGGTACGGCACTGGCTGGACTTTGCTTCGTGGACTTCGTACTTCCTGAGTCTCCTATGAAAGACGAGGCTTAATCAAAACAATATAGAGAAATAGTCTTATGAAACTAGGTATTTGCTCAGACCACGCCGGCTATCAGCTCAAAGAACAGGTCAAGGAGTGGCTCTCAGCCATGCAGGTCGAGTGTGTCGACTACGGTACCAATTCGGAGGATCGCTGTGACTATCCAGACTATGCGCACCAGCTTGCCTTTGCGGTACAGATGGGGACGGTAGATCGTGGTATCGCTATCTGCGGCACGGGCAATGGTATGGCTATGACGCTCAATAAGTACAGCGTCATTCGTGCTGGGCTCGCTTGGAGCGAGGATATTGCTAAGCTCATCCGAGCGCACAATGACGCTAATGTGCTGGTTATGCCAGCACGCTTCATAGAAACTGCAGAGGCTGAGCGCTGTCTGCATGCGTTCCTCGACACCCCCTTCGAGGGTGGTCGTCATAAGGAGCGTATCGACAAGATAGCACTACCTAGTTGCTAGCGACTGCTGACGCTGAGCTATGGAGGCTCTAGAGGTCTTTTTTCTATCCATAGCGATAGGACTGATCGTGCATCTGCTCGTTCGCTGGTCTGAGCGACAGAAGTCTCGTGGTTCGGACGACGCTTCACAGCAAAGCTCGCAGACGACTGGGGAGTCAGCTCTAGGCTCTGCCCTTGGTGAGGTAGAGCGTGAACTGAAAGAGTCTCTCTCTGGCGAATCGGCTACGAGTCGCTGTGCTGAGGATGCGACCGCTTGTGCCAGTTGTACGGACTCTTGCTCTGAGGCAGAGAGAGCGTTGAGGCGTGTCCCTCGGATTGTCTACTACGATGACGAGGAGCTGGACGTCCTAGCGCACCGTCCTATAGAGAGCTACACCGATGCGGAGCTAGCGATGCTCCGCGAGGTGGCTGAGACGCTCCTCGAGACCGACTATGAGGGGTGGCTCAAGAGTCTCTCGATGCGTGGCATCTTGCTCCCGCTTGAGATCTTGCAGTTGGTCACACCGTAGGCGCACAGTACAATATATACAAGGTCTGATACGTTTGTGAGAGTAGGGGATTGTAGCATAGATACGCTCCCTAATGATTAGAACTTAATTGTAAGCGTGGCAGACAGAGACACATCTTATCGTGGTAAGCTACCACTGCGCACTAAGCGATGTCTAGGCGTAGTGGTAGCTTTGCTGTGCGTCTTGGGTAGCGCCGTGGGGTGTAGCACCAAGCGCAACGATAGTGCTTCGCGCTTTTACCACAATCTGACCACACGCTACAATGTCTATCACAATGGTCAGCTCGCCTTTAACGAGGGGTACAAATCTATCTACCAAGACCTGTCAGAGAGCTACACCGAGCTGCTGGTACCCGATCCTATTACACGCACAGCTGGGTCGGAGTCGTCGGAGGAAACAGCCGTGGGCGGTTCGCTAGGCAAAGCGATCGAAAAGGGACAAAAAGCGATCCGTGAGCACTCAATCCGTACGAAGCCAAAGATCTCGCGAGAAGACCTCCTGCGCAATCCTAAGAAGAAGGCATTTTACAACAAGATGGAGTACAACCCCTTCCTGCACAATGCCTGGATGATGGTAGGAGAGGCGCAGTTTTACGGAGGACACTTTATGGAGGCGCTGGCGACCTTCTCCTATATGACGAGGCTCTACAGTACGGAGGATAAGGTGCGGGACGAAGCACGCATCTGGCAGGCTCGCTGCTACCTTGCTCTAGGCTGGGTAGGCGAAGCAGACGAGATCCTAAACAATCTACCAGAAGAGGGCGTCTACAAGAGTCGCAGTAAGATCTATCCGCTAGCGGAGACAGAGCTAGCTCTCAAGCAGGGCGACACACTCTCAGCCATCTCTTACCTGCAGCAGACGATCGATCGCAAACCGATCAAGGCTCAGCGAGCCAGGCTCTACTACCTCTTAGGGCAGCTCTACAGCAATGAAAGTCGGTGGAGCGAAGCCTCTCAAGCCTTCGGGCGAGTGGTACGTCTGGCACCACCTTATCCGCTGGAGTTTGCCGCCACGATGCGCCGTCTAGAGATCGAGGCTCAAGGCAATCCGCAGCGAGTCATACAGCGTCTAGAACGCTTGGCACATAAGGACAAGAACAAAGAACTCGTCGACCAGATATACCTCACGCAGGGACGCCTCTACCTGGCGATCCCTGATACGACACATGCCGTCACCGCTTTTACGCATGGGGTGGAGCAGAGCACGCAGCGCAGCTTCGACTATATGCTTTGTCAGCTTCACTTAGGCGACATTTACTTAGCGCAAAACAACTACCTCAAGGCACAAGAAGCGTATGCAGGCGCAGCTGGTGTCATTGAGAAAAGCCACCCACGCTACGAGGCTGTGACCAAGCTCTCGGCCGATCTAGATCAGCTAGTCTCCTTTGCGCAGCAAGTCTACGAGCAGGACAGCCTACGGCGCATTGCGGCGCTTCCAGAGGCGGAGCGGTTGGCCTATGCGGACAGTCTCATCACCGCCTACAAGAAGGCGCAAGAAGAGGCTCGTAAGCAGGAGCTACTCGCTGAGCAGCAGGGGCAAAACGAAGCACTCAACCAGCAGGCCGACATCAATATGCCTGGCGGTGGTCGCTCTGGCGGAGTAGGTACGCCTCCCCCGATGGCGGGTGGTGGCAATGGTAAGAGCTACTTCTACAATCCTACGCTGGTGGCCCAGGGTAAGGACCTCTTCGAGCGCAAGTGGGGCAAGCGTCCACTAGCGGACGACTGGCGGAGACGTAATAAGCAGATCTCCTTTGATGCGAGCGACCCCACGGCTCAGATGGGGGATATTGGCGAAGCGCCCGCAGACTCGTTGTCCTCCGTAGCTACTGCGACGGATAGTCTCACCTCTGCCACCGATAGTTTGCCTGCAGACCAAGATCCTCTCCAGAGGGAGTATTACCTCTCCAAGCTCCCCACCACGCCTGAGCAGATCGCCGCTTCGGATGAGATTATCCAGACGGCATTGGTCGGTATGGGCAAAGCTTTCAACGAGCAGATGGAGCGCTTCGAAGAGGCGGTCAAGAGCTACGAAGACCTCCTCAGACGCTATCCCGAGTACGCCGACAGAGCCTCCATATACTACACGCTCTATATGCTCTATCAGCGACTAGAGCGGGCAGATCTCGCTGAGCCGTGGCGACGCAAGTTGCTCGCCGAGCTTCCCGAAGACCCACTTGCCGTCACGCTCCAAGATCCTAACTACATAGCCAAGCTACGAGCCAACATCGGTGCTGATGAGCGACTCTATGACCAAGCCTTTAATGCTTACTTAGCGGGCCGGTCACGAGAGGTGCAGCGGCTGTATCGTGAGACGGCGAAGTCCTATCCGCTCTCAGAGACCTTGCCACAGTTTGCCTTTGTCAATGCGCTCAGCTATGTCTTGCAGGGTGACGAAGCCGCCTTTAGAAAGGGGCTTGAGTCGCTCACCACATCTTATCCTAAAGAGGAGGTAGCTGTCCTCGCTCAGGAGATGCTCCAGCGTCTATTACGTGGAGCGCACATCGCTCAGGGTGGCTACCAAGGCATCGCTTGGGATCTGCGCCTTGCGTCGCAGGATAGTGTCGCGGGAACATTGGTGGAGCAACCTTTTACTATCGGAAAGCGTAGCGACAAGTACCAAGCTCTGCTCATCGTGCCAGAGCGAGGTGACGCCTTGGAGCGCTCTCTGCGCTTCGCCGTCGAGAGCTTCAACTACGCTCAGTTCACCGACTACATCCTTCCCGTAGCCTTCGCCCCTTCGGAGCATGAGACCCTCGTGACCATCAGCGACCTTCCCTCGGCCACTGTCGCATGGCAGTACGTGACTCGGGCTTATAGCCCTGAGGGCTATCTCTCCGCTTTGGACAGTTCGGCGCTGCTGCTCGTTATGACCGATGACAACTACCGTCAGGTCGCCACGGGCGCCAAGAGCATCGGCGACTATATGACCTTCGTGGCTGATAGCTTGGTCGAGCTTTATCCCGCAGCGCACTATCTCATAGACCGCTGGCTCCTCCTCACAGGTTTGCAAGAAGAGAAGCCCGTGAAAAGCGACACGATCGCTACGCCCGTCATGCCAGTCGTCGATAAGCCGATCACCTTCGAGATAGATCGCTCGCAGATCGCTCTGCCAGCGGTGGAGCTACAGCTGGATAGTTTACTGCAAAAGCCTGAGGAGACGATGCCCGTAGAGGACCCGCGCACCACGATCCAAAAGGCACGACAGGTGACTCCCGAGGATCTAAAGCAAATGGAGCGCGAGCGCAAAGCGCAAGAGCGTCAGGCGAAGCGTGATCGTGAGGAGCAACTCAAGGAGCGTCAGCGTCAGCGAGATGCGGAGCTCAAGGCTCGCCGTGAAGAGCAGCGCCGCCAGGAGCAACTGCGTAAGGAGCAGATCAAGCGTGTGGAGGCAGAGCGTCGTGCTCAGGAGAAAGCACGCAAGGAGCAGCTGCGCCAGCAGGAGAAAGAGCGACAGAAGCGTCTCAAGGCACTTGAGGAGGAGCGCCGTCGCAAGCTCAAAGAGCGAGAGGCGCAGCAAAAAGAGCAGCAGAAGCAGCGTCGCTAACCGCCCCTGATATGTCACTGCCCTAAGGTCAGACCCCAACAACAAGCAAGAGCTGTACTTCATCAACGAGATACAGCTCTTTTTCGATTGTCTCTGCCACGACTCTGTTGCTTTTGGTTTCTTCCTCAACCTTGCAAATTGTGTGCCAGTGGCAGCGAGTGACAATTTATAGATACGCCCTCTCGCTGCCCATTAGGGAGCAAGGCAAAGAGACCTTTGTAGGCAGGGGAAGTGGTCGGCTAAGTGGTTAGATGCCGATGCCTAGCGACTGGAGGATGAGATAGGTCATATAGGCTACGTAGACGGCGAGCAGTACAATGCCCTCCTTGCGGCTGATCATAGCTCGTCCCATAACGTTGCTAAATATAAAGAGGAGGAAGACAGCCACCAGCATCATCAAATAGTCCAAAAGCTGTATGCCAGCTGGTACTAGGGGTGTGATCGTGGCAGAGGCGCCGAGGATGAAGAGGATGTTGAAGATGCTGCTTCCCACGACGTTGCCGATGGCAAGGTCAGGCTGACGCTTGACGGCTGCCACGACCGATGTGGCTAGCTCTGGCAGTGAGGTGCCAATGGCGACAATTGTGAGTCCGATGATTGCTTCGCTCACACCCCACGAGCGTGCTATACTAGAGGCATTGTCTACGAATAGACGTCCACCGAAGATCAGTAGCGCAAGTCCTCCGATGACCTTAGCGATAGAGATTAGCAAAGTCCTGGTCGCATGCTTTTCCTTAGACTTGTCTAGATCCTCTTCTAGCGATGAGGGGTCAGGCTCGGGTGCTTTTTCCTTAGCCGCAGACATGAAGGCTAGATAAAGGTAGAAGATGAGGAAGCAGAGGAGCACGATACCATCGCCACGATCGATGATATTGCCCGAGAATCCTCCCGTGAGGAGATGGTCGCTCGCCATAACGAGACAGATGGCTGTGACCAGCATAGCTATCGGTATATCTCGCTTCATAGCATCGTGCGTCACACGGAGCGGGTAGATCATAGCACTGACGCCTAGGATGAGGAGGATGTTGGCAATGTTACTTCCTACCACATTGGCGATGGCGATATCTGGCTTGTTGGCTAGAGCCGAGGTGATGCTCACGACTAACTCAGGAGCTGAGGTGCCAAAACCTACGATCGTAAGACCGATCACTAGTTGAGACACGCCTAGTCGCTCAGCGATCGTCACAGAGCCATTGGTAAGGAAGTTTGCCCCAGCTGTGATCATGACCAAGCCTAAGATGAGCAGTAAGAAGTAGAGTAGTATTGACATAATGCCTAAGATATAAAGGTGTAACGCACGTTTACCAGCCCCCAGTGGCACCACCGCCACCGCCCGATCCGCCGCCAAAACCTCCGCCGCCGAAACCTCCGCCGAAGCCACCTCCGAAGCCACCTCGTCCGAGAGAGCTACCGATGATACTTCCGAGTATGGCTCCACCTAGGGCAGCGTCATTCTCTTTGTAGACCGTTTCGTCTGTGTGATGGTCTTGATCGCAGTAGAGACAGTGATACTCCTGACGATGGATATAGGCGACACGTCGATCCGCAGAGCGCAGTCGGCGCGTCCCGATGCGTTGCATAGCATAGGTCCCGCAGTGCGGGCAACGCTTGTAGCGGGAGTTGCCAGCTACCTCGCCATAACGCTCTACGGCACCACAATTATCACACTGCTTGACGAGGTAGTGCACACTGCCGAGTCGCTCCTCCAGTTGCTGTGCGGGCGTGAGCAGCGATAGCTTAGCAGTGTCAGAGAGACGCTGTAGCTTGTTTTGATGACATGTACGACAGAGGAGTGCTTCGAGAGAGAGCCGATGACGCAGGATAGCGTAGAGAGCGAGGAGTACGACGATGGCTCCTGCTATCAAGAGGAAGCTCCCACCGATCATTAAGATCAAAGCTGTGAATAGGAAGCCTAGGATCTGCCTGTTGAGTCGCTTGATCCGCTGCTCTGGAGCTGTCTGCTCGTCTTTGTAAGAGACCAGCATGACGACACAGAGGATCAGCGCCAAGAGGACCACCAATCCATTGAACACACCATCCGCCACTTGATCCTCCTCGGCACGATCTGTGCGAGTCGCCCCCTCGTAGTTTGCCGTGATCGTCTCTTGTATCGCCTGCACGCCAGAGAGGATGCCTGTACTATAGTCTCCACGCTTGAAGTGTGGTGCCATACGATGAGCGATGATCTGACTACAGAGGGCATCCGGTAGCACGCCCTCTAGTCCGTAGCCCGTCTCGATGCGTATCTGACGACTATCTAGCGAGATGAGCATGACGAAGCCACTATTGTCTATCTTAGAGCCGACGCCCCAGCCACGGAGTATCTCCCGTGCAAGATCCTCGATAGAGCCACTCTGACCGATGGAGGGGAGGGTGATGACGACACCCTCCACACCATGCGTTTGGCGCATGCTTAGGATCGTCTCGTTGATCCGTTGTTTTGCCTCAGGCTCGATGATGTGTGCTACGTCCGAGACAAACTGCGTGCTGTCCTGTAGCTGTACGTTGGGGATATCCTCCCACGAGATCGCCTTTTGGGCAGAAAGCGTCCCATAGGGTAGCAGTAGGAGAGCTAGAAAAAGTAAAGTGTGCTTCATGGGGGGAGTCTAGAGGTTAGAGGTTAGAAGTTAGGAGGAGAGGAGGTCTAGTCTCACTAGTGCCACTAGTTGCTCTAGTTGCACTAGTGACTCTAGTGAGACCTTCTCTCCAATCTCTAACAACTAAAACTTTACTTGAGGAGCTTGCTCCGCACCAGCCTCAGCCTGGAAGTAAGGACGCTGGCGGAAGCCGAAGATACCAGCACAGATATTCGTCGGGAAGCGACGTATCTTCGTGTTGTACTGCTTTGCCTCGTTGTTAAAGTCCATACGAGCCGTCGTGATACGGTTTTCCGTACCCTCTAGCTGAGCTTGTAACTGACGGAAGTTTTCGTCAGCCTTCAGCTCGGGGTAACGCTCCACCACAACCATCAGTTTGCTAAGTGCACTAGTTAGGTCTCCCTGAGCTTGCTGGAATTGATTGAGTTGCTCTTGAGTCATCCCCTCGCCAGATGGGACGATCGCCTGTGACGCCTTAGCGCGGGCATTGATCACACCCTCGAGAGTCTCACGCTCATGAGAGGCGTAGCCCTTGACCGTCTCCACAAGATTGGGGATGAGGTCAGCGCGGCGCTGGTATTGGTTCTCCACTTGGCTCCACGAGGTATTAACCTGCTCATCTAGCACCACAAGCGAGTTGTACTGACCCACGCCCCAGAAGACAAGGAGCAGTACGACCGCCACGATGATAATAGTCGTAATCAGACCACGACGAGACTTGGTGGCTGTAGATTGATTTGTCATAGTATTAAGTATTTGTTTGTTAGTAAGTTCGTTGCTTAAAGTAGATCGATACGCTCCTCCGATACTTTGCGCCCGCAGTAGTGACAGCGTAGTACCTCATGCTCAGCGTCGATGAGGTGAAAGTGCGTACGCACTGGTTCGTTGTTTGTAATGCATTTGGCGTTAGGACACTTCACAAAGCCTACAATTTCCTCAGGCAGATGTAGCGTCCGCTTGTCCACCACCTCATAGTTCTTGATGATGTTGATATGTACATCTGGAGCGATGAGTGCTATGCGACTCGCCTCCTCGTCAGATAGCATCCGTCCAGAGATCTTGATGATCCCCTTCTTGCCTAGGTAGTGGCTATCTAAGTTGTTGCCGATGGTGATAGGCTCCTCCATATCCTCTAGCTGTAGGAGGTGGGCTATCTTAAAGAGCTTCTTGGGGGGGATATGATCTATCACGGTACCATTGCAGATGGCAGTGACCAGCATCCCCTCTTGCTGCTTGCTTAGTGCATCTTGAGTCTTAGCTTTCATAGTGTACAGTTACTTATCAACTTCTATACCGAGTACCTCACAGAGTATCGACTGACGTATGTAGAGCCCGTTTTGTGCCTGGCGAAAGTACTCCGCCTTAGGACTGCTATCCACATCGGTCGCAATCTCATTGACACGTGGTAGGGGGTGGAGGATGCGCAGATTGTCTTTAGTGCCTTGTAGCATCTCCTTATTAAGTATGTAGACATCCTTGACACGCTCATACTCCTCCATATCGGTGAAGCGCTCACGCTGCACCCTAGTCATATAGAGTATGTCAGCATCAGCGATCACCTCTGGGGTAAAGAGCGAAGTCTCCTCATAGCGTAGATGATGCTCATCGCAATACTGTCGGTACTCCTCGGGGAGTCGCAGCTCAGGCGGTGCGACAAAGGTAAATCGAGGTGAGAAGAAGCGCATCCCCTCTATGAGCGAGTGGATCGTACGTCCGAAGCGCAAGTCGCCCACCATCACGATGTGTAGATCCTGGAGCGTACCCTGTGTGGAGCGGATCGTGTAGAGGTCTAGGAGCGTCTGAGAGGGGTGCTGATTGGCACCATCACCAGCGTTGACGATCGGCACGGGCGAGACCTCTGTAGCATAGAGTGCAGCACCCTCTAGGTAGTGCCGCATGATGATCACGTCGGCATAGTTAGAGACTATGAGTAGGGTGTCTTTGAGCGACTCGCCTTTTGTAGAGCTACTTGATTTAGGATCAGAGAATCCGATGACTCGTCCGCCCAACCTGTTGACCGCTGTCTCAAAGCTCAGTCGGGTACGTGTCGATGGTTCGAAAAACAAGGTGGCACCCACCATCCCATCCATTAGATGGCGATTAGGATTTGCCTCAAAGAGTGCAGCACGATCCAAGATACGTAGTATATCTTGCTCATCACACTGCTCGATAGATACGATATGCTTCATCATAAGGCATAGGCTATATTCATTTCACCCGTAAAGGTACAAAAAAGGGCGAGACTATAGAGAAGCTTGATTAGGAGTGGGGCGAAAAAAGTAATCTCCACGTGGAAATTTTCCAATCGCCACGTGGCAAATGAAAATTCTCCACGTGGGAGAGAAAAAATTCTTCGGAGGAATCAAATGAAACTTCGGAGGAATCGTTTCGTCTCCACGTGGAGAATGAAAAACCGCCACGTGGGGATTTGAGATTCTCCACGTGGGGCTGTCTCCATGTTGCAATTTTCACGAGTTGCCAGTTGGTAATGAGATTTTGCAAAGTCTAGGGATGAGCTTTTGGTAGTGAGGGCTAAAATGAGTACTTTTGCAGAGGGTGTACTGCAGATACGCCTCAGCTAGCTTGAGCCTATCTTTCTTTCCCAGCGGATCTGAGGAGGAGGGGATGGCTATTTACCACTTAATTATTGCTGTATGCTCAGCAGGTGGGAGCGTTTTTATACTTAACTATAGTTATGGACTTACACTTACTAGAACTTAGTGACCAGGAGATAGCACGTCGCAACAGCCTAGACGAGATACGTCAGATGGGCATCAACCCTTATCCAGCAGCCGAGTATGTCGTGACAGCGCATGCTCAGGAGATACAAGACCAATATCAAGATGAGGCATCACGCTGGGAGGTGAGCGTCGCTGGTCGTGTCATGAGCCGACGCATCATGGGCAAGGCCTCCTTTATGGAGCTACAAGATGCCTCGGGGCGCATACAGGTCTATGTGACTCGTGATGACCTCTGCCCAGGAGAAGATAAGGACTTATACAACAAGCTCTTTAAGAAGCTCCTGGATATTGGTGACATCGTCGGTGTCAAGGGCTTTGTCTTCCGTACTCAGACGGGCGAGATCTCGGTGCATGCCGAGGAGCTGACCTTGCTGAGCAAGGCGCTACGTCCGCTCCCTATCGTCAAGGCTAAGGATGATCAGGTCTTCGACGGCTTCACTGATCCTGAGCTACGCTATCGTCGTCGCTATGTGGATCTGATAGTCAATGAGGAGGTGAGGGGGATCTTCATGAAGCGTACGAAGATCTTCCAGTCGATGCGCAACTTTTTCAATGCACGTGGTTATCTAGAGGTGGATACACCGGTCCTACAGTCTATCCCTGGTGGTGCTGCAGCTCGTCCCTTCGTGACCCATCACAATGCGCTCGACATACCGCTCTACCTACGTATCGCCAATGAGCTTTACCTCAAGAGACTGATCGTGGGTGGCTTCGAGGGGGTTTACGAGTTTAGCCGTAACTTCCGCAATGAGGGTATGGATCGGACGCACAATCCTGAGTTTACCTGTATGGAGATCTATGTCGCATACAAGGATTACCGCTGGATGATGCAGATGACAGAGCAGATGATCGAGCATATCTGTCAGGAGGTGCTAGGCTCTACGACCATTCAGGTAGGGGAGCATACGATAGAGTTTAAGCCTCCCTATCGTCGCCTCACGATGATCGACGCTATCCAAGAGTATGGCGGGGTCAATATCGATGGTATGGACGAGGCTGAGCTACGCAAGGTGTGCCAGGCTAAGGGGGTAGAGATCGATGAGACGATGGGTGTCGGCAAGCTGATCGATGAACTCTTTGGCGCAGTTGCTGAGCCACACTTGGTACAGCCCACCTTCATCATAGACTATCCTAAGGCGATGTCTCCGCTCACTAAGGAGCACCGCGATAGGAGCGATCTGACAGAGCGCTTCGAGCTATTTGTCAATGGTAAGGAGCTGGCCAATGCCTACTCGGAGCTCAATGATCCGATAGATCAGCGCCACCGCTTTGAGGATCAGCTACATCTGAGCGAGCGTGGAGACGATGAGGCGATGTATATCGATCACGACTTCTTGCGTGCGCTGGAGTTTGGTATGCCCCCCACGTCTGGTATGGGTATCGGTATGGACCGCCTCGTGATGCTTCTGACGGGGCAGGAAAGTATCCAGGAGGTGCTGCTCTTCCCTCAGATGCGTCCTGAGATACAGCCTAAGCGTGACAAGGAGGAAGCTTATGAAGCCGTTGGCATTGACAAGACTTGGGCGCCGCTCCTGCAGAAGGCGGGTTATCTCACGGTCGCAGACCTTGCGGGCAAAGCTCCAGGTAAGGTGATGCAGCAGATGATGGATATCAATAAGAAGTATAAGCTGGGCTTGCAGATCCCCGCACTGGAGGAAATCTCTAAGTGGGTGGAGGCTCCTACAAAGTAATCTAAGTTCACGCACATCTCTCTATCGCTAGAGTGCATTGCGTGCATACGGTACAGTCAATATGGATATTGGTCGCATAGGCATACTGGGTAGTGGTAGCTGGGCTACCGCACTGGCTAAAATCTCTCTCGAGTCTACGCCTGAGATAAATTGGTATGTGCGTCGTGATGATCAGGTGCAGCACTTTAAGGCTACGGGACACAATCCCGACTACCTCTCTAGTGCTGCCTTTGATCCTGAGAGGATAACCTTCTACACGGAGGGCTCGATCAACACATTCTTTCGCAATAGTGACACCATCATCTTGGTCACCCCTTCGCCCTACATCAAGCACTACCTCAAGAAGGTGAAGCGTAGTAGCATGCGGGGTAAGCTGGTCATCAATGCGATCAAGGGCATTGTGCCTGACGAAAACCTTTTGGTCTCGGAGTTCCTTATTAAAGAGTTCTCCCTGCCAAAGGAGCAGATCGGTGTGGTGAGTGGTCCTTGTCACGCTGAAGAGGTGGCTCAGGAGCGTCGTAGCTACTTGACCACGGGAGCTTATAGTAGTAAGCTGGCGCATCTGATGGCTGATACGCTCTCGTGTGACTACATCACCTGCACCACTTCGGACGATGTGGTCGGCATAGAGTTTGCCTCGGTACTGAAAAACATTTATGCCATCGCTGCGGGTATCTGCAATGGACTGAACTACGGAGACAACTTCCAGAGCGTCCTCATCAGCAATGCGATCGCTGAGATGAATAGCTTTGTCAATACGGTACACTTGCTCAACAGTCGTGTCATCACCAACTCGGTCTATCTAGGCGACTTGCTCGTGACCGCTTACTCCAATTATAGTCGCAACCGTACTTTCGGCACGATGATAGGCAAGGGGTACAGTGTCAAGGCAGCACAGGTTGAGATGGAGATGGTGGCGGAGGGCTACTACGGTGCTAAGTGCGTACGCGAACTCAACACGACGCGCTACCGAGTCAATATGCCGATTATGGACGCTGTCTACGAGATACTCTATAATAAGCAGTCGGCCAAGGAGACCATAGAGCGACTATCGCTCAAGTTCCGATAAGCTCTCACTCAAGCCCCTGCTAATGGATGAAACCTTTTTAACCTAACATACTACACACTATGAAGACAGCCGCATCGCTCATACAGATCGACACAACACACGCACAGGCTCATCTATCGCCAGAGACCATCCGACAGGCGGAGCAAGATGCGCTCGCAGCTATTCAGACGCTACACACGGGCTCAGGAGCTGGTAACGACTTCCTAGGCTGGCTCACGCTCCCCGAGGAGATGCTCGAGCGTGACCTGTGCAAGCAGGTACAAGCGGTAGCCGATAGGCTTCGCCAGGAGTGCTTATATATAATATGTATAGGCATAGGGGGAAGTTACCTAGGTGGCAAAGCGGTCATAGAGGCACTCGGAGACCACTTCTCCACACATCGTAAGCCTGAGCTGGGGCGCCCGCAGGTACTCTTCGCTGGAAACAATATCAGCAGTGACTATCTGCACGATCTGATGGATCTGATCGTGGATAAACCTTTTGGCATTGTCAATATCTCTAAGAGTGGCACGACGACCGAGCCAGCTATTGCCTTCCGTATGCTGAGCCAATACTTAGTGGCTCGTGATGGGCAGGAGGTGGCTAAGCGACGTATTGTTGCCATTACCGACAAGAAGCGAGGTGCTCTGCGTCGTCTAGCAGATGAGCAGGGGTACGACACCTTTGTCATACCAGATAACGTAGGAGGGCGCTTCTCTGTATTGACTCCTGTGGGACTGTTGCCAATTGCTTTGGCAGGCTTTGACATTGAGGCATTGCTCCAAGGCGCTAGAGACACGGCTCTCCTGTATAGTAGCACGGAGCATCCGCTAGAGACCCCAGCCGTGCAGTATGCCGTGACAAGACAAGCCGCCTCTTGGGAGTGTGCTGTGGGCGAGGTGCTGGTAGCATTCGAGCCTCGACTGAGTGCCCTCGGGCAGTGGTGGATGCAGCTCTTTGGCGAGAGCGAAGGCAAGGAAGGCAAGGGACTACTCCCGCTCTCCCTGACCTACACGACCGATCTGCACTCGATGGGGCAGTGGATACAGCAAGGACCTCACAACATCCTCGAGACGATGATCATCGTCGACACGCCACGAGACACCATCACTATCCCGACAGATGAGCAAAACCTAGACGGGCTCAACTACCTAGCAGGCGAAACGATGCACTATGTCAATGAGCAGGCGCATCTAGGCACGCTCTTAGCGCATGAAGATGGAGGTGTGCCAGTCTTGCAGTTGCAGCTACCTCACATCGATGCTAGGACGATTGGCGCTTTCGTCTATACGATGGAGTATGCGGTCGCTATCAGTGGCTATATGATGGGGATCAACCCCTTTGACCAGCCAGGCGTAGAGGACTACAAGCGCAATATGTTTGCCCTCCTAGCTAAGCCAGGCTTCGAGAGCGAGACAAAAGCGATGCGTCAGCGGCTCAACAAATGAACTTACGACAGATTACAATAATGACAGATACGATACAAACAACCCCCAAGAAAAGCTACCACGAGGTCATCCCGCTCCCTGAGTATGGACACCATATCCAGCATATGGTAGATCACTGCCTGACCATTGAGGATCGCGACGAGCGAACTCGGTGCGCTCACGCTATTGTCAAGGCGATGGCGATCATACAACCCGAGCAGGCTAAGAAGTCGGAGGATCACAAAGTACTCTGGGATCACCTCGCCGTTATGTCGCACTTTGCGCTAGACATTGACTACCCCGTAGAGCCTATCCACGAGGAGGCACTCCGTGGTGCACCAGAGCCTCTGACCTATCCTGAGGACGATATTATCTACCGCCATTATGGACACCTCATTCAGGAGCTGATCAAGAAAGCGTGCGAGATGCCCGAGGGTGACGAGCGCGAAGCTTTGGCACTCTCCATCGCCAACCGTATGAAGCAAGCTTATATCTTGTGGAATAAGCGGGCAGTCGATGACTACACCATCTTTAAGGACCTATACGAACTCTCTGGCGGTAAGCTCGTGCTGACCGAAGAGGAGCACCAGCTAGACGCTGCCACACGACGCACACCTCAGGGGCGGGGAGGCAATCGCTCGAAGCGACAGTACAAGCGCCCAGCACGAGGAGGCAATAACTCCAGAGGAGGTCGCCGTGGCGGTCGCTCCAACCGCTCTAGACGTTAGCCGATACAGACATCCCACTACCTTACTCTTACGACACTAGCTTATGGCATCTTACATCATCGAGGGAGGTCACAGACTCTATGGCGAGGTAACCATACAGGGAGCTAAAAATGAAGCTCTCCAAGTCATCGCCGCCACCTTACTAACCAGCGAAGAGGTCATCCTAGAGAATGTACCTGACATCCTCGATGTCAACAATCTCATCAAGCTCGTAGAGCTGCTCGGTGTCGAGGTGACACGACTCAGTCACGACAGATATCGCTTCAGAGCTCAGGAGATAGATCTAGACTTCGTCGACTCTCCGCAGTTCCTCCATGAAAGCAAGATATTGCGTGGCTCCGTCCTACTCGTTGGTCCTCTCGTCGGTCGTTGTAGGCATGCGGTCTTCCCCAAGCCCGGCGGTGATCAGATAGGACGCCGCCGACTCGACACCCATCTGATCGGCATTGCCACCCTAGGGGCGGAGTGCGAGTATGATCAGGAGCATAGAGCCTTTCGCATAGAGGTGCCACAGCTACGAGGAGCTTATATGCACCTCGAGGAAGCCTCCGTGACAGGTACCGCCAATGTGATTATGTCGGCTGTCCTAGCAGAGGGCAAGACCACTATATATAATGCTGCCTGCGAACCATACATACAGCAGCTTTGTCGTATGCTCGTCTCTATGGGAGCTCGCATCTCAGGCATTGGCTCTAATCTGCTCACCATCGAAGGGGTCGAGCGACTACACGGCACGACGCATCGCATCCTACCTGATATGATCGAGGTGGGTAGCTTCATCGGCATCGCAGCTATGACGCAAAGCGAGCTGACGCTCAAGGACGTCGGTCTGCCTGACCTAGGACTCATACCGCAGATGTTTCGCAAGCTCGGCATTGAGATCATAGAGCGAGGCGATGACCTTATCATACCCGCCAAAGAGAGCTACGAGATAGAGACCTTTATGGATGGTTCTATCCTCACCATCGCCGATGCCCCGTGGCCAGGACTGACGCCAGACCTGCTGAGCGTCTTCCTCGTTGTAGCCACACAAGCCAAGGGGACAGTCCTCATTCATCAGAAGATGTTTGAGAGCCGTCTCTTCTTTGTGGATAAGCTCATCGATATGGGTGCACAGATTATCCTCTGCGACCCACACCGAGCAGTGGTCGTTGGCAAGGATCACCAGACCCGCTTGCGTCCTGCCGTGATGGCTTCGCCAGATATACGCGCAGGTATTGCGCTTTTGATTGCCGCTATGAGCGCCGATGGCACCAGCGTGGTCAACAATGCCGAGCAGATAGATCGTGGCTACCAGCATCTACACGAGCGGCTCAACGCTCTAGGCGCTCACATCGAGAGACGCGATGAGTAGCACGACCGCTTTTACCGTACCAGAGCTCACGCCCGTTGGTCACCTAGGCAAGCCACATGGCGTGCGTGGTGAGCTAACTGCTTACCTGACCATTGAGCTGGAGACACTCTGCAGCGACCCTAGTTGCGAAGCCTTTTACCTCTTTGCCGAGATCGATGCGCTACCCGTGCCGTACCAGCTCCTAAGCTATCGTAGCAAGGGCGATAGTTACCTGCTCACCCTAGCGCATGTCGCTGACAGATCGATCGCCGAGCAGATGACGGGGTGGCGTCTTTTCGTTCCCACAGAGCTACTGGCAGAGAGCGAGGTCGCTTATAGCTGGGATCACTTCATCGGCTTCCGAGTCCTCACCCCCGAGGGGGAACCTATCGGCACGATCCTAGAGGTCAATGACCAAACGGAAAACATCCTCCTCACGATCGAAACCTCCGACGGCACCCAGCGCTTGATCCCCATCCACGAGGAGCTGGTCGAGGCGATAGATCCTGAGAGCAAAACCATCCAGCTACACATTCCCCAAGGGCTACTAGACCTATAAGCCCATTCCCTTTTCTCAAGCAGACTACACACTATGCGACGCATCGCACTCTTTGGCTCGACAGGCAGTATCGGCACTCAGGCACTGGAGGTCATCTCCTTTCACCCCGAGTTGCTCTCCGTCTATGCCCTCACCACTCATCGCAACGTACCTCTCCTCGTAGAGCAGGCGGAGAAATATCATCCAGCCGTCGTGGTCGTAGCTAACGAAAAAGCAGCCGCAGAGCATGCCACACTCCTCAAAGGACTAACCTGCACCATACTCGTTGGTGCCGAGGGGCTCTGCGAACTGGCGCAGCATAGCGACTACGACGTTATGCTCTCCGCCCTCGTCGGCTTCGCAGGTCTGCACCCCACACTCCTCGCTATAGAGAGCGGTCATGAGATTGCTTTGGCCAATAAGGAGACCCTCGTGGTGGCAGGGCAACTCATCATGCGCTCTGCTCGGGAACACGGCGTGCGCATCCTCCCCGTGGACTCGGAGCACTCTGCTATCTACCAATGCTTGATGGGCGAGGAGACCCCTCTCGAGCGTATTTGGCTCACGGCTAGTGGAGGCCCCTTTTGGCAGATGCCACTCGACCAGCTAAGCCAAGTCACCGTAGCTGATGCGCTACATCACCCACGCTGGTCGATGGGCGCTAAGGTGACGATCGACTCGGCAACGATGATGAACAAAGGCTTTGAGATGATGGAGGCATGCCACCTCTTTGCCGTCTCAGCAGATCAGATCTCTATCTTGATACACCCCGAGAGCGTCGTGCACTCGATGGTGCAGTTTGCCGATGGCTCGGTCAAGGCGCAGCTAGCCGTCCCCGACATGCGTCTTCCGATCAGCCTAGCACTCCATGGCGGTGTGCGTGAGCCACTGCCCATAGCTCGTCAGCCGTTTGTCGGCACCACGCTTCACTTTGAGGAGCCAGACGCTGCCCACTTTCCCTGCTTGGGACTAGCCTTCGAAGCGTTCCGACAAGGCGGCAATATCCCTTGCTTGCTCAATGCTGCCAACGAGGTCGCTGTGCGCGCCTTCCTCGATGAGCGAATCGGCTTCACCGAGATAGCGCAACTTATCGAGCCAATTATGACGGCCGTATCCTATGACGCCACTCCAACGCTCGAAGCACTGCTGCACTACCACGACCGGGCGACCGCCTTAGCCACGGAGCAGCTTCCCCGATAGTCACCTCGTCAAACGAACATCTGTGAGTCCTCGTAGTTTTGCTACGGGTACTTTTTTCTTGCCTGAAGGTGCGGAGATGTAAGTTCCATCTGGTGAAACTCCAGTGCCAACCCCCATAGGCACTGTAGTTCCATCCGTATGAAACTAGAGTTCCATCCGTATGAAACTAAAATCTCTTGGGGAGAATGGTTGACCAAGAGTGCTATTTATGCTACCTTTGTCTGAGTAAAAAGAGAGATAAACCGATGAAACAGATATTACAGCGTCTCCTCTTGCTCACCATGAGCCTGCTCCTAGTCACCTCAACGCTTATGGCTCAGGCTCCTCTGCGGCATGTGGTCAAGAAGCAGGAGACGGTCTACTCGATCTCCAAGCGCTACGGAGTCTCTGAGGAGGAGATTTACCGGCTCAACGAGGGCAGTCAGTGGGGCATTCGTGAGGGGCAGACGCTCTTGATCCCCCAGGGCAAGCCTGACACGATCTATGTCGAGGCGCCAGCTGTTGCACAGACGGAGCCAGGCATTCACGTGGTGCAGTCTGGCGAGACGCTTTACAGCATCAGTCGTAAGTACGGCTTGACGGTGAGCAAGCTTCTCGAGCTCAATCCGCAGAAGCATGATGCGCAGATTGCAGTAGGAGAGCGCATGGTAGTAGCCTCAGGAGCTAAGCTAGAGCAGGCGCCTAATCCGCTGAATGGTAATCAGCTAGAGCAGGTGCGTGTGGCTCTGATACTACCCTTGCGAGAGAGTGGGCAGCCTAGTCGCTATCTGCACTTTTACGAGGGTGCACTGCTAGCTATCGAGCGATTACAGCGTCAGGGTGTGAACATCGATCTACAGGTGGATGCAGCCGTCAATAGCTCAGCACTCGAGCAGCTCCTCAAGAGCAAGGAAGGTGAGCGGTACGACCTAATCATCGGTGGAGACTCAGAGCAGAGCGTGGAGCTACTGGCGCAGCGCGCTAAGGCGCAGCAGGCGGTCTATCTCTCGCCCTTCGTATGGCAGAGCGGTAGGGGGCAACTATATGACCTCTTCTTCCAGCTCAACCCCGCACAGTATCGTGTCACGCAGAGATTGCAGAGCGCTTTTGTAGAGCGTTATGCTGGCTGTGAGGTGCTACTCGTGCGCTGTGGCGAAGGTGATCAGGCGGACAAGTTCAAGGCGATCGAGACAGCCTGCCGAGAGGCGGGCATCTCCACGCAGAGTCGCTCTCTGCGGGAGCTAACGATAGGGCAGTGGCCTCGCCTGAGTGGTAAGAAGTGTGTGATCCTGCTCAACTCAAGCAAGCAACAGGACCTCACAGCGGTACTAGATGCGATGCGTGATGCGCAGCTCTCGACGAGTGACTATCAGCTCTTTGGATATCCGCAGTGGCAGACCTACGGTAAGAGTATAGATGAGCGTCTGCAAGCGGTGGGGGCAACGATCTTCTCCACCTTTTACTGGGATCGGGAGCTACCCGAGAGTCAGCAAGTTAGAGACGCCTACAAGCATTGGTACGGACGTGATATAGAGGAGGGCTATCCAAGCTATGCGATGCTGGGGTACGACGTGGTGCGCTACTTTATAGCGGCTCTCTCGTCATATGGACGAGGCTTCCAGCAGTACCAGCATCAGCTACCTAGCGATGGTCTGCAGTCGGGCTTCCTCTTTGCACCAGCTGTCACAGGGCATAACTCAGGTAATGGGGGCTATACGAACCTGAACCTCTTCTTCATCACTTATAGTCCACGGGGGGTGAAGCGTCAGCAGATTCCCCTAGCCGAGTAGGTCAGCACTATGCAAAGCTTGATGAAATGGTGGAGCGGACTGCTCCTCACACTCCTCTGCACTGTACTCCCCGTACAGGCTCAGCGCTCACAGCTGAAGCCTCTAGAGGTGCGCATAGGAGGTGGTGGAGGTGTGAGTGGCTCGATGCTCGACTTGGTGCCACGTGTGCAGATGCTACCCCATCTAGGCGCTATGGGCTACGTGGGGGTACTGCTGACCAATCAGAAATATACGGGCATGACGATGCGTCTCTCTTACGAGCAGCGTGGATGGCGAGAGGAGTATACGGAGCCGATCGCCTACAGCTTCTCAAGAGATATGGACTTCATTGACTTGACGCTGATGGCACACCTCTATTACCCCTTTGGCGCTTTCCAGCTAGGACTAGAGGTGGGACCAAGTGTGGGCTACATCATACGAGATGTGAGTAGCCCCACACCGAGCGAAGAGACACGACCCATCGTGCAGAGACGACATGTCTATCCGCTCGTGAGCAAGTTCTCGTGGGGACTCAAGGGTGGTCCCGTTATGAGTCTAGACATAGCGCAGAGGCATAGGATCACGCTGAGCGGACACTTCTACTACGGACTGAGCGACATCTTTGCCACGACTGTGCGCGACGACTATGGTCGTGCGGGCGAGATGGGTGTCACAGTGGGGCTGGGCTATTACTTTAAGGTGCGCTGATGCTGGTCTTACTGCTCCTATACTCTTTAATCCTCTTTGTGCTGGCTTACCCACTGCTCCCAGTCTCTTGGGTGGGTGTCATCGCCTTCGGAGGTAGTGCGCTACTTGCCACTTGGACCTATTTGTGGGGCTACCGATGGCTCTACCATCAGCCCGCTCCGCAGGAGCCTAGTGTACTGCTAGCCCTGCCACTCGAACCGCTCAGACGATACTTGAAGGGTGTGAAGCCGGTACGTTGTCTCCTCTACGCCATTCTCGCTGTAGGCATCTATCTGCTCCTCTCGTGGGGCAACGAAGCGCTTGTCAACGTATGGCCAGAGGGGTGGGGCGGAGCGTGGCTACGCAACTGGAGCAAGATGGTCGAGGAGGCGCAGACGACGCTCATCGAGGAGTCGAATATAGGGTGGTCTCTCCTCATCGTCGGGGTGCTGACACCGCTTGCCGAGGAACTCTTCTTCCGAGGGGCGCTTATGGGGTGGATGATGCTGAGACGCTTTCCACGCTGGAGCGTCATCCTCCTTCCTGCACTACTTTTTGCCGTGATGCATCTCAACCCCGTGGGCATGCTGCCGATCTTCTTTCTTGCGCTCCTGCTGGGTTACCTGCGCTGGGCTACGGGTTCGCTCTGGCCATCGGTCGCACTACACATGTGTAATAACCTTTTAGTCTTGGGTATCTATGGACTCTAGTGACAACTTCCTCTCGCAGGTCGTCAGGCGACTGCTCAGTAGTGACACCCCGCTGAGAGAGCAGCTGGTGGTGGTGCCGACGAAGCGTGCTGGCACATTCTTACAGCGTGAACTTGTCGCGCAACTGACCGATGCTGCCACAATCCTGCCTCGCATCGTCACCATCGACGAGTGGATTACAGAGATGAGTGGGCGGGTCATCCTAGACAATACAGCACTCATATCGATACTCTATGAGGTCTACGCAGCTTATCTGGCGGAGCAGGACGAGGCGAAGGCGGAGACAGACCAAATGCTCCGCCTGAGTCAGACGGAGCGCATGTTGCGAGATTTCCAAGATATGGATCTAGCTTTGGCAAATGTGGAGATGCTCTTGGGAAATCTCGAGGAGCTGGATGCTTTTGATGACTACTCCTTCTTGAAAAAAGAGGAGTGCGAGGCAATTCGCAAGTTTTGGACCACACTGCCTAAAGACTTTTTCGAAAGACCGCAAGGCGAGGCGTATCTTCACTTCTCCGTCGTCTGGAGAGAGATTTATAAGCGATTTAATGCACGTTTGACCGAACTTGGGGTGGCGTACCGAGCTGCCGCTTATAGGCTCGTTGCGGAGCGAGGCTTTACGGACGATGATCTACTCAAAGAGCTACGTCGTCATAGTGGCTCGAAGATTAGCTTGGTCTCCTTCGTGGGGCTATACAACCTGACGCCAGCGGAGCAGAAGATTATTAAGAAGCTACAGACAGCCGATGCAGATGCGCTCAAGGTGCAGCTCTACTGGCAGAAGGTCTCGCTAGCCGCTCCAGCCACTCCAGACGAGCTAGCCACTCCGGATGAATTTACAGATTATCTCTACCGTACGATCAAGCAAAACGTCAATCATCTCGGGGGCGAGGTCATAGACGGAGAAGTGGACTGTGTGCATTCGCCAGAGATACATCTCCTCTCGCTCAACTCGACCATTCTCCAGTCACAAGTGGTCAATAGTCTCATCGATGAGATTATCGAACGCGACCCTAAGGCACTCGAGGAGCTACGCATAGCGATCGTCCTCAATGATGAGAAGACGCTCATCCCTCTGATGAAGTCGCTCAAGCAACCGACCTGCACGTCGCTCAACGTGACTATGGGTTACCCCCTCCAGTACACCTCCGTGGCGACCTGGATACGTAGGTACCTAAACATCTTCGGGCTCGTTAGGCCCTCGGATAGAGAGCTAGCTCGTGTCAAGCTCACCTGCTCACGCTTGCAGCTTTGGCTAGCGGCGCCCTTGACGCGCAAGCTCTTTGGCGAGCTGACGACTGCTCTGATGGAGCAGATAGCTCTGCACCACTACGCTATCAAAGCATCGGAGCTTCGTAAGATCCTCGAGGAGCTTACGAAGGATGCTGATGAGGCGATACGACAACCTCTCCTAGAGATACTCACACCCAGCTTCACCGGTAGAGAGCTACTCGGTCGTGTAGGTCAACTGCTAGAGCTGCTCAAAGGAACCTCCTCAGTGCTAGAGCAAGATGCGGACGAAGCCTCTGACGAGCCAATAGATCAAGTAATCCTCTCGGAAGCACTCGACCAGATCGTCCGCCATATCACACAGATCACTAACCTGCTAACTTCGAGCGCTGGCAATCTCGATCTGCTAGACACTCCGCAGCATGTCGCCTATCTCTTGGAGCAGCTGATAGCTGTGGGGAGTATCCCCTTCGAGGGTGCTCCGCTAGAGGGCTTGCAGGTGATGGGCTTTTTGGAGACCCGTACGCTCACCTTTGATTATGTGATCATGCTCAATGTGCAGGAGGGCGATCTGCCTAAGTCGAGCCATACGACGACGCTCATCCCCGACCTATTGCGACGAGCTGCTCATATGACCACTTACCGTACCGAAGACGATACCAATGCTTATCACTTCTATCGACTCATACAGGGCGCTAAGGAAGTGTATCTACTCCAAGATACTCGTCCTAAGAGCATCTCCTCGATGGAGCCTTCGCGCTATGTGGATCAGATACGCTATCTGACAGGCTTACCGCTCTATGAGTCTGCTTATGCTGACCCACTGGAGGCGAGAGACGAAACGGTACCCCAGATTACAGGCCAAGACGAGGAAGTGCGTCACTACCTAGAGCAGTTAGCTTCGGGCGAGAGGACATTCTCTCCATCTGACCTGATCACTTACTACAAGTGTCCTTATCAGTTTTACCTTAAGAAGATAAAGGGTGTCGGCGAGCCTCAGCCCGAGCCAGGAGTGGTGACACAGATAGAGCTGGGTTCGATGGTGCATGAGTATCTAGAGCGGTTTTACAAAGGACTGGTACAGAAGGCAGGGGACGTCATCACTCGGGATCAGCTCGAGCACAAGGTCTCCCGCCAGACGCTGACAGATATCTATAAAGAGATTGTCTCTGACAAGAGTACCCCCGATGAGATCCTCCTGACAGACCTGGAGCGATACATCTACAAGGCTCTAGAGATAGACCGCCTCTTGCTCGGGGACAGTGGCACGCTCCAACTGCTGGCTAGTGAGACGAAGATAAAGAACGTCTTCCAGTGGGACACGCATACCATACACATGACTGGTCAGCCCGACCGAGTAGACAAAGTCTGTGGCGGTGTCTGTCGCATCGTAGACTACAAGACAGGGACGATTAAGAAGGCTAAGAAGCTAACAGAGCTAGACTCCGATACGCTAACAAGCTGGCGCTTTCAGAAAAGCAACTATAAGCTAGGTGGCTACATGCTACAGTCTTATCTCTACGCCTTGCTCTATGCTCAGCAGGCAAAGGCTGGACTTCAGGAGGTGCAGCCTACGCTCTATTCGCTGGCTCCTGCTGTGCCAGCTAGTGAAGGGGCGATATACTTTGATGTCCCCAAAGATCTAGACGTAATCAGAGGGATCGTATTAGAATACTTGGACCAGCTAGTAAACCCTGAGAAGGAGTTCTTCCAAACCCCTGTACAGGAGATTTGCGAGGGGTGCGACTACAAGACAATCTGCGAACGCAAGTAGCTTGACCTCTGGAGATACCATATATATAATAGTAGCACGCCATATGAAGACTAGAAGCCTGATCCTATCACTCCTCATACTCGTCAGCTCTGCCGTGATACTCTCGGCACAAAGCGTCTCAGCTACTCCATCAGCTAGTCCAGGCAAGCTCAGCCAGCCCTATACACCCACAGGGCAGCAGGTGCAGCTCTTGGCTTATCATCCCACTGGTGGAGAGGGGAGTGGTGCAGTTACCTTGACCTTCCCCATAGCTACGGGAGAGCAGCTTTACAGCTACACCACCTCGATACAGGAGGCGCAGCCCGTCGCTACAGCGCAGTATGCGGGTACGACTGTCACCGTGCCAAATGCGCAGCTGGAGTGCGGGTACTTCACCGCTCAGCCTAGTCAGATTATGATGACTAGGGTCTACTACTGGGTCTTTGACTACAGCCGTGTCTCTCTGAGTGATCTCACTCTGACGGCAGACTACGATGCTGCCGAGCCTTGTCAGCAGGTGATGCTCGTCCTCTCTCGTCCGCTTGCTCCCATATCCTATCACACGCTACAAGGCGCTACGATGCAGGCGGATCGTGGCTTAGTAGTGCGCTACCAAGACTTAGTATACCAGGAGGAGTCTCACGCCTTCACCGCAGAGCAAAAGGAAGAGCAGCTCCCCGAGACCAATGGTGGGGTGTGGCATCTGATCGCTCCGCTCACAGACACCTCTTTTGCGATCATCGGGGACCGCTTTACCGAAGGTGTGGCAGAGCAGTACGGCTTGCCCATAGAGAGTCCCGTGCTACAAGCTCGTCGTGTCGAGCTACACGCTCGCTATCGGCTGCTTAGCGCAGGTCAGTCGCAGGCAGCAGACTCGACCGCAAGCAATGCTAGTCAACTCCCCTCCAGTCTCTCGGCTCCTGCCACAGTGGAGATCGATTTGGTCGCTAATGAACCTGCGGCGGTCATTTACCAGATAGTTATTGTCGAGGGAGCCGCCCCCTCAGAGCAAGCGCCCGTGGTGATGCAGTTCAACGGACGACAAGCTCAGTACACCTTCGACAAGATGGGTACCTATACCCTCTACGGCACAGTGAGCGACCGCACGGCTAGTTGCACAGCCTCCTCTCAGCCTATGGTGGTAACGGTGCAAAGCTCGAGGCTCGAGGTGCCAAACGTCTTTACGCCCTTTAGCAGTCCAGGAGTCAATGATCTCTTTCAGGTGGTGCATCAGTCGCTTATCTCTTTCGAAGGACGCATCTATGACTCTTGGGGCGGACTGATCTATAGCTGGAGTGATCCCGATGGTGGCTGGGACGGCACCTGTCGTGGCAAGCCCGTGCCGAGTGGGGTCTACTACTACGTCATCACCGCTGAGGGTGCCGATGGCGTGCAGTACCACAAGAGTGGAGATGTCAATATCCTAGAGAGCGACTACTCGCAGCAGCCCAACTTCAACTAATCTGAGGAAGCCTTACCGATGAAAGACTTTTACCACACCATTCAGTCGCCAGTCATTGACGAGCAAAACATTCAGCGGAGCCGCTTCATCGGTTACTGCTATCCCGTCGCTAGTGCTGAGGAAGCTCTGGAACGCATCTCGGAGCTTCGCAGGGAGCATTACAGTGCGACACACGTCTGTTGGGCTTACTTGATCTATGGAGCTGAGGAGTACGAGACACGCTCCAACGATGACGGAGAGCCCTCAGGTACTGCGGGCAAGCCGATCCTAGGACGCTTGATCTCTCGTGACTTAACTAACGTAGCTGTGGCAGTGGTCCGTTACTTCGGAGGGGTCAAGCTCGGTACCAGTGGACTGATCGATGCTTACCGCTCCACGACCGAGCTAGTCCTAGACAAGGCAACGGTCAGAGAGGTCATCCTATACAGTCGTGTCACGCTCAGCTTCCAGATGGATCTGATGGGACCCGTGATGCTCCTAGTCAAGAACTATGGTGCCGAGATCGTCGCTCAGGACTACACCTCTCAGTACCATCTCACGGTACAGCTACGACAAGGCGATATGCCCTCGTTTATCGCAGCGGCAGGGGAGATCTACGGAGTTACACTGCAGGAAGAGCAAACTCTCGAATAAGTACGTACGCTCGTAAAAGCTTTGTAGACAACAGCTTTCCTCGTTTAGATCGAAGCGATAATGCTAGATTCCACGAGTTTTTCGTAAGTTTGCATCGTAATAGTCTCTTGACGTCAAGAACGCAGTATAACTACAATGGCTCAACTAACGGTCGTACCGACCCCTATAGGTAATCTAGGAGACATCACCCTACGTGGATTAGAAGCTCTACGTGAGGCTGATCTGATCCTTGCTGAGGACACACGTACCTCCTCCGTATTGCTACGGCACTACGAGATAGCGAAGCCTATGGAGAGCCACCATAAGTTCAACGAATACAAGACCTCCGAGCGACTAGCTCAGCGCATTGCCGAGGGTACCTCCGTAGCGCTCATCAGCGACGCAGGTACACCAGGCATCAATGATCCAGGCGCTATGCTCATACGAGCCTGTATCGATGCAGGTGTGACAGTCACTTGCCTGCCTGGAGCCACCGCTTTCGTACCAGCTCTAGTTGCTAGTGGACTGGACACAACACGCTTTTGCTATGAGGGCTTTCTCCCCGTCAAGAAGGGGCGGCAAACACTTCTCACGGCACTAGCCACCGAGACACGCACCATCATCATCTACGAGTCGCCATACCGAGTCTGTCGCACGCTCTCAGACTTGATTACATACTTCGGCGCAGAGCGGCAGGCAGCCACTTGCCGTGAGCTATCTAAGCTACACGAAGAGGTGCGGCGAGGTACGCTACAAGAGCTAAGCGAACACTTTGCAGAGACAGCTCCTCGCGGGGAGTTTGTCATCGTCGTAGCTGGAGCCACGCCCATCAAGGCCTCTAAAAACAACAGTAAACACATAACAGAAGATACAACTATACAATTATGAAACAGTCACTATCTCTCACTTTATCAGCATTGGTAGTAGCACTACTGATGCTCACCGCTTGCGGTAAAAATAGTAAGCAAGAAGAAGAGCGACAGAAGGAACTCACCGAGTTGCAGACTCTCCGCACGCAGGTTGCTGAGCAGGACTCACTAATCAATCTAGTGATTCAGAACTTCGCTCAGATACAGCAGCTAGAAGGCATGATAACGCTAGACAGCAATAGCGAGGTGCCCCAGTCTCAGCGAGCTAAGATCGAGGACAATCTGCGTCTGATCAATGAGAAGCTCGAGGCCAATCGTCAGACTATCGAGCTCCTAAACAAGAAACTCTCTCAGTCTGGAAACAAAAACAGCTCCCTACAGCGCACCATCGGTACGCTACAAGATCAGCTCAATGCTAAGAATACTGAGATCCTAGATCTCACCGAGGAACTCAAGCGCAAGAACTACGCTATCGGTGTCCTTGACTCGATGGTTACAGGGCTAAGCAATAACGTAGAGAATCTAAGCAAGACTACTGCAGCACAGCAAGCTGAGCTAGAGCGTCAGGACGCTGCTCTCAACACCGTACGCTACTGTATCGGTACTTCTCGCGACCTTAAGGATATGAACATCGTCCGCAATGGTGAGGTCGTCACAGAGGGCTATCAGTCAGACTACTTTACGCAGATCGATCTACGCAAGGTTACTTCCATACCTCTCTATGCTAAGAGAGCAGAGCTCAAGACGAAGCACCCTCAGTCTAGCTACAAGCTCGTCAAGGGAGAGGACAAGAAGCTAACCCTTGAGATCTCTAATCCTAAGGAGTTCTGGAGCCTCTCTAAGATACTTGTCATACAGATCTATTAATCTGTTCCTTTACACACTACATTAATGCAAAAGGGGAGGTGCCTGTGACACCTCCCCTTTGAAGTTTATGAGACTCATCTCTAGTTTGCCTGCGAACATATGAAGTACAAATCACTACTCTTCGACCTAGATGATACGCTCTGGGCTACCTTTGACAATAATAAAGCTAGCCTGCACAGGCTCTACAATGAGGAGGGATGGGGGAGCTACTATGCCACTTTTGAGGATTACTTTGCCGTCTACTTCCCGCATCAGGAGCAGCTCTGGGACGACTACCGCAAGGGGTATATCAGCAAGGAGCAGCTACTCCTAGATCGTCTGCGCTATCCTCTACGGGGACGAGTCTCATGGAGTGACCAGCAGGTCAAGCTGCTCAACCAAAGGTTTATGCAGTACGTCCAGCAGCAGACGGGTCTTATCCCGTATGCTCTAGAGGTACTCGCAGAGCTACATAGAGACTACACGATCTGTATCGTGAGTAATGGATTTGAAGAGACGCAGTATGGCAAGATCAATGGCTCGGGTCTAGCGCCCTACATTGACAAAGTGATACTCGTCGACCATGTCGGTGTGCCTAAGCCTGCAACTGAGTTCTTTGACTACGCCTTGAAAGCTGTAGGGTGTAGTCGTCAGGAAGCACTGCTCATTGGGGACAGTTGGCCGAGTGACATCATCGGTGCGTTCAATAGTGGCATCGACTCCATCTGGTATAATCTATGGCAAGTGCCGATGCCCGACTACGACCAGCAGAGCCACTCAGTGCTTGAGATCAGAGATCTGCGGGAGCTACTACCCCTGCTCACACAGAGTACTGCATCGAGCTTATGATCACCACTGTTGAGGGCATCGTGCTGCGTGTCATCCCGTACTCAGACCGCTCACTCATAGCTACGCTCTACACCGACTTGTGGGGAGCTACAGCCTTTTCCGTGCCCATCGGTGGCAGGAGCCAGGCGACGAGCAATCTCTTCCAGCCGCTACGAGGTCTGCAGATTACAACCCCCTCGCCAGCCAGTCAGCCCGTCAAGCTCATCCGTCAGGTACAGCTCGTCCGTGGTACACTCCCCTTAGCTCAGCGCCCAGCTGCTAGCGGTTACTTCCTTTATCTTGCTCAGCTCCTCAGAGAGCTACTCGCACAGGAGCCCGAGGATCTGCAGTTATATACTATCGTTGTGCAAGCCTTAGACCAGCTAGACAGCATCGAGAGCCTTGAGGAGCTACAAGGCTTTGACCTAGCTCTGCTAACCTCCATACTACGTACCAAAGGGTATCTACCCGAGGGGCTAGAGATGCAAAGCTTGGACTCAGAAAGCTACAGGACACACTGGCTAGACCTCAAGCAGTGGACGATACTACCGCTACGGACCGACTACTCCGTGCCACTTACGCCAGAGCTCCAGAGCGCCTTGCCGAGACTCCTGCGATACGATCTAGAGCACTTTGCCCCGAATAGCTTCTCGCCCGCAGAGTACGAGACTCTGCGCAGAGTACTGCTCCACTTTACCGAGCTCCACTCGCCCACCTTCCGTATCAAGCACATCATGTCGCTCCCCCTGAGCTAGATATAGAAACGAGTAACCCTTTGCAGGGAATGCTCGGATAGAATCTAGTGAGAAGAGGAGTTGGCTCTTTTCTATACAAGCAGTGAAAAGGCGAGAGAGGTGCTACCATCACGGTAACACCCCTCCCTATCACATACACTAAACAAATTAATGTCTCTGACCCGCCTTACTCGTGGTCGTGATCGTGGTGATGATCACCAGGAGCATCGGTGGAGAGGATGATGGTGCGAGCCACCATCGATTCATTGCCTGAGCGATCCACACAGTAGACTAGGAGGTGGTATTCGCCAGGTGTCGCATCGGCCGGTATCTTGATGTCGTGATGATGGATAGAGGCGTTGCGCTGGTTGACGGAGTACTCCTTATTAAAGGTAAAGGGTTTCGTATTGTCATCACCGTGACGTAGGTCGCGGGTGTGCGAGTGCCCATCGAAGTTGTTGTGGATGTCGATCTTGTACGACTTGACTAGATCATCGTCCGAGAGCTTCATCTCGAAGTGTACACCATGCTCATCACCGATGAGGAGCTTATCATGATCCTCTGGTTCGATTAGCTCGATGATAGGCTTGGTTGTGTCTTTAGGCTCCTCCTTGCAAGCGGTGAAGGCTGTCGCCAGAGCGAGGCAGCTGAGGAGCGTGATTGATGCGAAGATTGATTTTTTCATCATAGTATTGAAGATTAGAATGATAGATTGATTGTTAGCAATAGGTTTCGTCCAGCCTCAGGGAGATTGACTCGCCTGTAGTAACTCATATGGTCATAGTAGCGGCTGTTCAGGATGTTTTGGATAGCTAGAGAGATGCGGTAGTTGCTCTGTCTGAGCTGTCCGTCGTAGGTCACAGCTAGGTCTAGTAGGGTAGCTGTGCCAGGTGTCGCCTCCTCATTGCGTGCTATGCGATGCTGAGGAGCGATGATGCGGTGCTTGAGCGAGAGCGCCCAGTGCTCAGGGTGCCAAGTCAAGTCGTGGCTCAAGCGTGCTGGTGGCGAGTAGGGGAGTGCTAAGCCGTCTGCCACATTGTAGGTGTAGACGTAGTCTCCCTGCAGGTGGTAGTCCCACTGCGGGTGTAGATGCCAAGTACCCTCCAGCTCGACCCCTGTGAAGAGCGCCCGAGTGGATTGGTAGCGGTATATCTGTCCCGAGTGAGGCAGTATAGACCACTCTCCCGAGGGCTGCAGGAAGATGTAGTTGGTAAAGTAGGTCACAAAGGGAGAGACCGTACAGCTCCACAGGTCATTGTGAAAGGCCACCTCGCTATCTAGTAGCCACCCCTGCTCACTGCCCAGCGAAGGGTCGCCCACCTCGTGGCGGAAGGTGCCGTGATGGATGCCATTTGCCGCAAGCTCGTAGATGCCTGGTAGGCGAAAGCTCCTGCCTAGATTAACCTTCCAGAGCCAATGCCGATCGATCTGCCAAGCTAAGCCGACACTCCCCGATAGGTCGTGCCATCTCCGCTCGCCCTCCTGGCTGCTGTAGTAGTACTGCGCCAAGGTTGCTGAGGACTCGCCACGCTCCTGGAGGTAGTCAGCTAGGTAAGTATCATGGTAGGGACTCATCGCTATGTAGCCTAGATCGTAGCGCAGGCCACTGGTGAGGTGTAGCCCCTGGGCTATGCGTCCCTGATAGGTCAGGCTCACGCCACTCGTCGCCCGCTGGTAGTCTGGTAGGAGGAAGCCGTAGCCTCTCCGCTTGTGCCACTGGTACTGCCCATCAGTGGCTAGCGTCCACTTGCCACCCCACGGGGCATAGTAGTTTGCCTGTAAGCGTGCTGAGATGGTCTTGAGGTCAAACTCAAACTCCAAGTCAGCGTCTCGCTCGGGTCGCTGCATCGTCCCGTAGTGCGTGTGGAAGGCGCTAAGCTCACGGCGCAAGTTCTGCTGCCAACCAAGCTCGCCGACCAATTGCCACTGCGGCGAAATCTTCCACTGGAGGCTACCTTGTGTAGAGATCTGGCGCACGGTGCTGTATGGTAGCTCGATGTTGTATCGGCTCTCGTCGGGTAATACACGCTTGAGGTCTGGTATGCCGTGCGCTCCTGGGAAGAAGCCACTGCGCTCGCCATTGACAGAGGCTTGCAGCGAAGCTTTGATCTGCTCTCCGAGCCATTCGTAGCGTAGTTGCGAAGCGTAGGTCTGTGTAGCACTGTTTTTCAACCTACCATCATATATAGGTATCCAGCGTGTGAGGTAGGAGATGCTGTCTGCCGTCACATTGCGATCGCCGTGATACTGACCGCTCATACGTAGGCGGATATGGTGCGCTCCGTGCAGGTAGCCCATCATAAGACTGCCGCCACCGCCCATGGTGCTGCTTTGCCCCATCATAGTGTAGGAGCCGTAAAAGCCTTGCTTGTGAGGAGGTGTAGCTGGCTGCCTCACGATGACTCCTCCTAGGGCGTCACTGCCGTAGAGTAGGGAGCCAGCCCCCTTGATCACCTGTACGGGGTCTTGGTCGAAGGCGTCCACCTCCAGCCCATGGTCAGCACCCCACTGCTGCCCCTCTTGCTTGAGTCCGCCATCGACATAGGCGATGCGGTTGAAGCCTAGGCCACGGATCACAGGCTTACCGTAGCCAGAGCCGATCGTGATCACATTGACCCCAGGGAGGCTGCTCAGTGTCGCTGCAAAGTTGCCCGTAAAGTGCTGCGTCAAATAGGTGCTGTCGAGCCACTCGATCGTCTGACCGATACGAGCCGTCTGGAGCCGCTTGCTATTAGCACGCACCTCCACCGTCTGGAGCGTCTCGTCAAAGGCGTGATACTCTAGCGCTACGCTATCAGATCTCGTGACGGATCTCTCAGCTAGAGCAACCATCGGGATAAGATATAGTAATGGATAGCAAATGTATCGACAATACATCGCAAGAATGTTGTTAACCAGTGAAATGTAAGGAGATCGTGCGCACCACTGCACCGATAGCTCAGCTCACACACAGCGGAGGAGCAGGCGTACGTAGGGGATTGCGTCACGTAGATATGGTCTAGCTATGCTAGGCGAGGAGAGCGACATCACGGTCACTCACACCATTGGCAGTCAGCCAAGGTAAGCGCACCAAGCGGCGTATAAGTGTAGAGCTAATCCGCTTGTAGCCACATCATCGATAGATGTGTAGCTAGCAGTATCTCACTGGTGGGGCTCTTAGAGCTTTACCCTCTCTCAGGGCTAGGTGTACAGCTTCGGGTTGTAGCTCGGGAGCGGGAGCATCCCACTCGTCTACTGCAAAGGAAGGTACTACGGCACACCGATCGGTGATGCCGAGATGAAATTCGCAGATGGGGCAGGTCACGCTATTGACTAGATAGACCTCCGAGCTCGTTTCACTTCGCTCCTCATCGTCTGTGTCAGACTGAGAGGCTATATAGCTACTTACCGAGAAGGCTCTTGCGTCGTGCTGGTGCATAGCTTGTCCCATCAGAGCCAGTATGTACACTAGCCCCAATAGCAAAGCCGTCATCCGTGTCGGCATATCGATATGTGTGAGTCTTCTCATATGCTGTATCGCCTGCAAAGATAGTAAAAAGATTTCTCTCCGCAAGTGACCCGCCCACCTCAAATTTGCAATTACATATGCTACATATGCCACGCTATCGTCGAGAGGCAAGGCGATCTCCACGTAGGAATCTCTCCGTCCCTCCCTAGGGATTTAGAAATCCCTCCTTAGGGATTCTCGATTTCCTACGTGGATATGGTTCCGATGAGCGAGCGGAGTGAAGATCTTGTCTGTGGCACCTTTTGCCTAGTTGTGCGAGGTGATGTGTAGTGGGGGTACTTTTTGCGGATTGGCGCAGATTGGGTACTTTTGCACTGGAGCTGGAGACAACTCTCTGAGCTTACAATCGTATAGACCTTAATTTCTAACTTTACAGAACGATAATAATATGAAGATAGCTATAGTAGGTGCCAGTGGAGCTGTGGGACGTGAGTTCCTACGTCTCTTAGAGCATCGAGACTTCCCGATAGATGAGCTACGACTCTTTGGCTCGTCTCGCAGTGCAGGCAGTGTAATCACTTTCAGAGGTAAGGAATACAAGATAAAGCTCCTAGCCCAAAACGATGACTTCAAGGATATTGACATCGCTTTCGTCTCTGCTGGGGGGCAGACGGCACTAGACTTCGCCAGTACGATCACCAAGCATGGCGCTCTGATGATCGACAATTCGAGTGCCTTCCGTATGGATCCCGAGGTGCCACTCGTCGTACCCGAGGTCAATGGAGCTGATGCGCTACACCCTGCCAAGAGGATCATCGCCAACCCGAACTGTAGTACGATCCAGATGATCGTGGCACTGGCTCCGATCCATGCGTTAAGCCCCATAGAGCGGGTCCATGTGGCTACCTACCAAGCAGCTAGCGGTGCGGGTCACGATGCGATGCTAGAGCTAGAGGGGCAGGTGCGTGACCAGGCGATGGGTAAGCCACTTCAGACGAAAGCTTTCGGCAATCAACTCCTCTATAATCTCATTCCGCAGATCGACCTCTTTACGGACAATGACTACACGAAAGAGGAGATGAAGATGTACAATGAGACCTGCAAGATCCTGCACAACGATGAGATACGTGTCAGTGCTACCTGCGTGCGTGTCCCCGTGCTACGAGCTCATAGCGAGGCTATCTGGGTGAAGTGTGCTGATCCGCTTACGGTCGAGGCAGTACGCGAAGCGATGTCAAAGCAAAAGGGACTACTCCTGATGGACGATCCCGCCAAGCGTAGCTACCCGATGCCTCTACACTGCTCTATGCAGGAGCCTGTCTATGTGGGACGTCTGAGGGCTGATCTCGCTGAGCCTGGCTGTGTCACCTTCTGGTGCGTGGCTGACCAGATTATGAAGGGCGCTGCGCTCAATGCCATTCAGATTGCTGAGTACCTAATTCAGGAGGGTGCTTTTGCTAAGTAAAGCCCTAATCCATTGGAATGCATATGGAGCAAACGACTGAGAGCAATCCGCAGGAGCTAGTCGCCTTTCTCACGCTGTGCAAGGACTACTGCGCGCTCATAGAGCATGCCTCCGAGTATAGTCGGACGGACTTTGTACAGCGTACTTACGGCTACCTGCCGGAGATCTTTAGCTACTTATCGCATATGCCAGAGACCTCTACGGAGGAGCTGGAGGATTGGCTTACTAGCTACACGCAGGTGATCTCAGACGAGACGGTGAGTTACTACGAGGAGCAGGTGCGTGCGCTACTGGGCGAGGAGCTAGATCTCTTCCTCCACTACCCTGTGGGTGTAGCGCAAGATGGCGAGCTACAGCCAGAGCGGCTCTCACGTCTCTTGGTGCTGATCTACCGTGAGCTGGGTACGCCTCTGCTGGTACTTAGAGAGGATGCTGGCGAGCTACTCGTCGCAACGCTCGCTATACTGCAATACGCTTTTGACACCTATATGGGAGATGCGCTCCTCTCTGCCCTGCGTGTGCTGCACTATCACAAGCAGGCCGAGGGGCTAGAGGAGGACTCTGACCGCTGGGCAATAGAAGGCATACAATAATAAAAGAGTAAACAATCGTGCTGTCATCAATTACTAAAGAGGAAATAGGCAAACTAGCCAAAGCGACCTTCACTGGTGAAATCGTTGTCGTGGATTCGCTCCCGCAAGTGGAGTCTGCCGTAGCAGCTCTAGAGCAGTGTGCTATAATCGGTATGGACACGGAGTCTAAGCCTGTCTTTAAGAAGTATGAGCGTCAGTCTGTGGCACTTATTCAGCTATCGAGCGAGAGTTGCTGCTACCTCTTTAGGATCAACAAAATAGGCATTCCGCCTCGGCTACAAGGACTACTAGAGCGTGAGGACATACTCAAAGTGGGACTAGACCTCTGCGGGGATCGGAGACAGTTGAGGAGGTTTTCGAAAGAGTTACAGCCACGAGGCTTCGTAGACCTGCAGCGTCTCACACCCGCCTATGGTATCCAAGACTTGGGTCTGCAGAAGATCTATGCGATACTCTTCGGGGAGAAGATTAGCAAGCGTGCCCAGCTAAGCAACTGGGAGGCGGCTACGCTAACGCCTGTGCAGCAGAGCTACGCAGCGCTAGACGCATACGCTTGTCTCCGTATCTATCATCGTCTAGAGTCAGAGCCTATGCCACTACTTCACCATTTCGGGCTCTGCCCTGAGCAACCTGCCTAAGACTTTACCACAAGAGCTACAACCTACCACCACCCCTATGTACCAGTTATACCTCAAGCCTCACCGTGAGGAGCCACTCCTCAGACATCATCCATGGGTTTTCTCGGGTGCGCTACAGCGCAGCAAGGAGAGCATACCACTAGGAACGATAGTGACTATCTTCAACCACGATGGCTCGCAGCAATTGGGGCAAGGAGTCTACGAGGGCGGGACGATAGCCGTACGTATGCTGACCTTTGGTGAGGAGGAGATAGGGGAGTGGCGCACATTCTTTACCACACGTCTGAGTCAAGCGCATCAGCTGCGCAAGACGCTCCTCCAGAGCCAAGACGACAGGCAGACAGACTGCTGGCGCTTGTGTTATGGCGAGAGCGACTTCATACCAGGGCTAGTCATAGACATCTATCGGGAGGTGGCGGTGATACAGATACATGCGCTGAGCCTCTACCCACTACGTCAGTTGATCGCTGAGGTGCTGTGCGAACTGCCCGAGCTAGCTGTGCACTACGTCTACGACAAGTCTGTTGAGACGCTCCCCGCACAGACCCCTAGCGACTGGATTATGCCGAATGGCTACCTAGGCAAGGCTCCCTCTGCAGAGTACGACCGAACGGTGCAGGAGTACGGCTACAGCTTTTTGCCAGACTGGGAGCGAGGACAGAAGACGGGCTTCTTCGTGGACCAGCGTGACAACAGACGTCTTGTCGAGTCGTACGCTCGGGGGCGCAATGTCCTCAACATCTGCTGCTATTCGGGTGGCTTCTCCGTCTATGCACTCGGAGGGGGCGCCCAGCGTGTCGTCTCGATAGACAGTTCTGCACGGGCTATCTCACTCTGCGAGGAAAGTGTGGCGATCAACTTCTCTTCTGATCCAGAGAGGCACCAGAGACACGAAGCGGTTGTGGCTGATGCTTTCGACTACCTATCTGCTATCGAGACGGGAGCCTACGACCTTATCGTCCTAGATCCCCCCGCCTTTGTCAAGCAGCGCAACCACAAGCAGCAAGGTCTGGGCGGGTATCGCCGATTAAACGAATTAGCACTCAGAGCGATCGCCCGTGGTGGACTGCTCTTCACATTTAGCTGCTCGCAGGCCGTCACGATGGAGGAGTTTACCCTAGCGGTGATGACGGCTGCCACACTTGCGGGGCGTGAGGTGCGCATCCTCAAGCGTTTGGGGCAGAGTCCCTGTCATCCGATCAACATCTTTTACCCAGAGGGGGAGTATCTCAAGGGACTGCTCCTCTATGTCTCTTGATCCATGTCGCCTAAGCCCAAAGAGCCTACCTCAGACCTACTCTCGCCACAGACGACCAGTGCCGTGGCTGGCGGTATAGACTGCGAGCAGCTCTTTGCCTTGATGACGCAGCAGCTCAAGCTTGTCGTTGATACAAGGCGCTCTGGCAAGCTTTATAGCCTTCTGCAGAAAGCTCTAGAGACCCCGACTGACAATCTTAAGCACCTTCAGACAGAGGGTCTACACTGGCTACATCGTGCGGCTCGTCACGACTCGCTCCCAGCGATCGACTACCTAGTTAAGCTCTATCAGTCGCACTCCGATAGGGTCGCACAAACCTGTCTGAGACGCTATCTGCGCCAGAGAGTAGCGCTGCGGGGAAACGTGGAGGATCTCTATGCTCTGGCACTACACTTGACAAATCCGCAGACGGGACTGAGGAAGAACTACCGAGAGGCGAGCGACTGCTTGCGTATGGCTATTCAGCTAGGGCATCCGCAGTCTCATCTCCTCTTAGCGCAAATGTACCAGCGAGGCTTGGGCGTAGTACGTAGTCACGAGCAGTATCTCTATCACTTAGAGGCGGCTGCCGAGGCGGGACTCGTGGAGGCGCAGATAGCACTCGCTAGGGCTTATGCTCAGGGTGGGCTCTTCGTCCAGATGGATCGTGTGGAGTACTGGCTCACGGCAGCCTTTAGGCAAGATGCTCCCGAAGCGTGCTACCTGCTAGGCAAGCTGTGGTATCATCAAGATGGAGACTGCTACAGCTCTCGTGTCGTCTCCCTGTGGGAGCGAGCTGCTGAAGCAGGTATACCCGAGGCGTGCTATGAGATAGGACGGATGCTACTGACAGATCCGCTACAACCCCATAATCGCACGGAGGCTATCCGCTACCTGTGCCAGGCAGCGCAGGGCGGAGTCTTCTTGGCGAATCAATTACTCTATCGACATCATTATGACACTAGTGGACGCTACATCGGTATGCTTCGTGAGTCGCTCTCGGAGTATGTCGCTGAGGAGCAGATGCTCTTTTGAGTCCCTAGGAGGTCTTACTCTAATAACATACTAAACGAATAAACGATATGAAATCACACTTAGTCAAGCAGGGAGCTTATCTCTCGCAAATAGATAATCAACGAGGAAGCAGTGTCACGATCGACCTTCCAGTCGCTTCTGGCGGTACGGATCAGGGACCCACAGCCTTCGAGCTCCTCGCTATGTCGCTCAATGGTTGCATTGCGACAATCTTTACCACGATGGCTGAGAAGAAGCGTCTCACCATCGAGCATCTAGAGGTAGATCTAGAGGCAAAAACGACAGATGGAGAGGTGGATGCGATCGACTACACGCTACGGGTCAAAACGACCGCTTCTGACAAAGAACTAGAGAAGTGCCTCGAGCTGACCGAGAAGGTCTGTCCCGTAGGGCGACTCTTTCACCGAGCTGGTGTCCCCTTCACCCATCGCATCGAGCGACTGTAAGGAGTGTGATTTACTCTTCTAGAGGAAGCAAATAACGAGCCAAAGCAAAACCCCACCATTGTGTCTGTACAATGGTGGGGTTTTGTAGTTTAGAGTTGGCTCCAGAAGCTTGTCAAGCGATCTTCAAGAGCCTAGTGCTAAGGGGGACTGAGCCTCTCTGGTTAGCCACACTTTGAGGAGCCACAGTTGGTGCAGATGAGGCAACCCTCCTGATAGA
>OHEG01000002.1_pt1 | contig 90037 bp, 94 predicted proteins | sample 1567181 | NCBI WGS metagenome assembly OHEG01 (sample SAMEA3879534, study PRJEB24766) | human gut metagenome | biome: human-associated habitat; feature: feces | place: USA | collected 1985/1987 | reverse complement strand
GGAACAAACGATGCCGTTTATGTGCCGCAGCCGCCGCTGCCGCTGGCTCGTGGAGAACGGGTATGTTCCGCGCGAGAGGCACTGTTTGCCCCGCGGGAGGCCATACCGGCGGCGCAGTCGCTGGGGCGGGTCTGTGGTGCCCCCACCGTGGGGTGTCCGCCTGCGATTCCCGTTGTGGTGTCCGGGGAGCGAATTGGCCCGGAAGCGCTGGAACTGTTCCGGCGATATGGCGTGGAGCAGGTAGAGGTTTTGCGCTGAAACCGTGCGCGAGACATCTCCAAAATAAAAGGAACCAACAGCAATTGAGAATTTCAGGGGGTTATGTGCTTGATTGAGGAGAGGCACGATGTTCGGCCTGCCCATCGACCGTCCAACTACCCCTGCCGCATAACAAAGGAGCTTTCGCGCAAGCGAAAGCTCCTTTTCTGCTGCCTAAACCTATTTTCGGATATCGGCACACGGCCGATACCCCCTCTCTTTTTTGGCGTGAATGGACGATCGCCGTGATGCTTCCGACCGAGCGGTGCTTGCAGTGCAGGCTGCATTTTCCGGACAGAATCACTGTTCCGAGGATTGGTTCTTTTTCGCGGCAGGCTCGTCTTAGCGTCGAAAGCGGCAAAGAACAGAAAGGAAGATGACATCATCGTTTTTTCTCTGTCAACGGAGAATGCGGCAGGGACAGGTGGGGGCACAGAGGAAGCCGCTCTGCGGGATAAAATAGCGGGGAGAGATCAGAACGGGGCGAAAGGAGCGGCAGGACAAGATATACAAAAATATTGTTTGATTGCGGTATAAATATGATGGGAAAACGCAGTTCACAGATGGATTTTGGGAAATAAGGGCTGGTTATGACTTTCTTTTTGCACGATAACCGCTTATAAAGTGCACAGAACGTTTAGCGAGATGGGCGATTCAGCTAAAAGAATTTATTGTAAATGAGAAAACAACTATTGACTAAACAATAATTCACTGATATTATAAAAATGCAATTAGGAGATACGGGATGCCGGGAGGGATCCGGCAGAGGGTTGTATCTCAAAAATACCGGGCTGCAGCGGCGGCGGGATGGAGGATTGTTATGAAAAGATGAGCAATGCCGTACCGGAGGCGAGCGTGGCATCTGCTGATCCCTGTATAGGGAAGAGAACACGGAAGGCTTCGGCGCGGCGAACAAAAGGTGACAGAACAACAGGAACAGAATGTGTTCCCCAAAATGGAGGTAGAACGATTATGAAAAAGACCAGACTGATCGCGATGCTGTTGACCTTAGCCATGGCGGGCTCTCTCCTGGCTGGCTGCGGCGACAAGAACAACGCAGACAATGAATCCAATAATCAGGGCGAAAGCAACACCCCGGAGTATTTGGTATGGAACATTGGCGCTGAACCGAAGACCTGGGATCCCACCCTTAGCGACGAGACCCTTTCCGAGTATCTGACCATCAGTATGTTCGAGGGCCTGACCAGACAGGTCGAGGGCGGCATCGAACCCGGTGTTGCAGAAACCTGGGATATTTCCGATGATGGCCTGACCTATACGTTCCATCTGAGAGAGTCTAACTGGTCCGATGGTACGCCTGTGACCGCACACGACTTTGAGTATACCTGGAAGCGCATGTGCGATCCTAAGGTGGCGTCTCCCTCGGCTTCCGGTATGACCGACTACGTGGTGGGCGCGGCGGAGTTCCTCTCCGGCACCGGTACTGCTGACGGCGTGATGGCAACTGCTCTGGATGACTATACCTTCCAGGTCGTGCTGAAGAACCCCGCCCCCTTCTTCCTGAACCGTGTCTCCGCTGACATTTTCTGCCCGGTCAAGAAGGAGTGTGTGGATCAGGGCGATGGTTGGGAGAAAAAGCCCGAGACCTTCGTGTGCAACGGCGCCTTCAAGCTGGCTGAATATCAGATCGGCTCCCACATTCTGATGGTTAAGAACGACGCGTATTATGAGGCCGACAAGGTCAAGCTGCCCGGTATCCGCGCCATCATGGTCAACGATGAGAACACCTCTCTCCAGGGATACAAGGCCGGTGAGATCCACTGCACCGAGATTATCCCCGCTGAAGAAGTTCCTTCTCTGCTGGCTGAGGATCCCAACCTGATCGTTTCCCCGATCTGCGGCACCAAGTATCTGGACTTCAACGTGGATAGACCTGTGATCGACGATGTGCGCGTCCGCCGTGCTCTGACGCTTGCGCTCAACCGCAAGGAGATCACTGACCAGATCACCCGTTCCGGCGAGATCCCCGCTACCGGCTTCCTGCCGCCCACGACCGAAAAGACGGACGGCACCTCCTATCGTACCATGGGGGCCAACGGCCTGCCTGAGCCTGCTTATGGCATCACTGCGGACGCTGCCGATGTGGCGACCGCACAGAAGCTGTTGGCAGAGGCCGGTTATCCGAACGGTGAAGGCTTCCCGAAGGTTGAACTGCTTTACTACACCAGCGAGAGCGACAAGAAGATCTGCGAGGCAATCCAGCAGATGTGGAAGGACAACCTGAACATTACGGTTGACCTGCGCAACGAGGACAAGAGCGTGTGCATTCAGACCAAGCGTGATGGCAAGTTTGACATCAGCCTGTCCGGTTGGAGCGCCGGTTACTATGATGCCGGCAACATGATCAAGCAGTTCAAGCTGGGCTCTGCCTGCATGGCTCAGTGGCGTTATGCTGAGGATGCCAGTGCACCGCACGATAAGACGCTGAACCCGGGTCAGAAGGCGTTTGAAGATACCTATCAGGCCGCTATGGCGGCTCAGGGCGCGGAGCGCGACCGTCTGTGGACGCAGGCGGAGGAGATCCTCATGGACGAGCTGCCGTCCTGCCCCCTCTATTACTATGTCTTCAAGGCTCTGATCAACCAGGATGTGGTTACCGGTATCCAGGTCGCCAAGTCCGGCAACTGGATTTTCCGAAATGCTGAGTTCGTAGGCTAAACAAAAGACTTGGGGCGTCTATGGGAATAGACGCCCCACCCCTTTCTAAAGGAGAGACCTTATGATTCGATACATATTGAAGCGGGTAGTTGCCGCGCTTATTACCATTTGGTTTATCATGACGCTCACCTTTGTCCTGATGTATGCCATTCCCGGCAGCCCGATCTCGACGGAGAAGGTCTATGATGTTGCGCTGCAGCAGGCGCTGGAAGAAAAATTTGGGCTGAATAAACCGCTGCATGAGCGGTATGTCAAGTGTTTGGTGGACTATGCTCATGGCGATTTTGGCATTTCATATTTGAAGATCGGTTTGACCACAAATGAAATCATCGCCTCCGGTTTCCCCTATTCCCTCCGGATCGGAATTTACGCATCGGGTCTGATCGTGCTGTTCGGCATCGCAGCGGGGATTCTCGCAGCGCTGCGGCAGAATCGATTTGTAGACCGTTTTCTCATGGTGTTGTCCACACTGGGATCTACCATTCCGAGCTTTGTGTTTGCAACACTGTATCTGTTTTTGTTTAGTAAAATACTGGGACTGGTTCCTGCATTTGGCGTAAAGCCGTGGACAGGATATATCGGTCCCGTTCTTGTAACATCTGTGTTTTCTATGGCGTTTGTTACCCGACTGATGCGCACCTCCATGATCGAGGAGCTGAATCAGGATTATATCCGCACCGCCCGTGCCAAGGGCATCTCGGAGTTTAAGGTAGTTGCCAAGCACGCCATGCGAAACGCCATTCTTCCCGTTGTCACCTATGTGGGCCCCATGATCGCCATGGTAGTCACCGGCTCTTTCGTGATTGAGAAGGTGTTTGGTATCCCGGGCATCGGCAGCTTGTTTACCTCTAGCGTGCTGACCCGCGATTACACCCTGATCATGGGCATTACGGTGTTCTTTTCGGTGTTTTTGGTGTTTTGTACATTGGTGGTTGATATTCTTTATGTATTCGTTGATCCCAGGATCAAGTATGAGTGAGGGGGGATAAGTTGTGGTAGAGAAAAAAGAACAAATTGCCCCCGAACTGTGGGCACCTTTGCAGGCGCAGGAGAAGGATTCTGAAAAGATCGAGAAGCCAAGTCTGACATTCTTGCAGGACGGCTGGCGCCGATTGAAGCAGAATAAGCTGGCTATGGTGTCGATGTGTGTGATCATTTTACTGGTGCTGGGCGCGGTGCTGATCCCGTTTTTCTGGGGGTACAGCTATGATGATCAGACGCTTACGCTGTCCAATACGCCGCCGATCCTGAAGCTCTATCCTATTCAGGACGACAAGAATGATATCTGCATCTATATCACCAAGAGCTATGACGCCATGGAAGTGACGTCCGACGGAGAATTGGTTCAGTTGCTCAAGCCCACTTACAAGGACGTGATCGACCGAAGGAGCGTTTACGACCTCAACGGTGAGGAATTGATCATCGATTACAGCATTTATACTCAGGCGATGAAGGACTATAACGCGCTTGAAAAGAAATATGCGGCTGAGGGCGAGGTTCCTGCTACCGCGGCGAAATACTTGTCCAAGTATTTCGGCGACGATGCCAAGAATACCACGATCTCCTTGGTGGAGGCAAAGAACATTCTGGATGAAAAAATCGATAAGTGCAGCGTGACCTATGCGGGGAAGATCCTGACGGAGAGTAAGTCTGTTTGGAACAAGACCTTTCTTCTGGGCAGCGACTCTCTTGGACGAGATTTGTTTATCCGCGTGGTTTATGGCGCACGCATGTCCCTGACGGTCGGTATTTTTGCCGCACTGGTCAACTTTATCATTGGTGTGTTCTACGGCTGCTTTGCAGGTTATAAGGGTGGAAATGTGGACACGATCATGATGCGCATTGTGGACGTGATTGACTCGGTTCCTGTGACGCTGTACGTGATCCTGATCATGGTGGTCATCGGTTCCGGTATGCAGTCCATAATACTGGCGCTGGGACTTACCTACTGGGTCAGAATGGCACGTATCGTACGCGGACAGGTGCTCAGCTTGAAAAACAGCGAGTTCGTGCTGGCGGCGAAAACACTGGGTGCCTCTACGGGGCGTATTTTTGTCAAGCATCTGATCCCCAACATGATGGGTACGATCATGGTGGCAATTGCCATGCAGATCCCCAACGCCATTTTCACCGAGGCGTTCCTGAGTTTTATCGGCCTTGGTATTCCGGCTCCCAAAGCATCGTGGGGCACGCTGTGCAACGATGCGCTGTCCAGCATTTATGTCTATCCCTATCAGCTGCTTATCCCTGCGATAGCGATCTCGGTGACCATTCTGGCCTTCAACCTTTTCAGCGATGGCTTGAGGGATGCCTTTGATCCCAAGCAAAGAAAGTGAGGCGGAGAGCTTTGTCAGAAGAATTATTGGAAGTGAAACACCTGAGCACCTCTTTCTTTACCCATGTGGGTGAAGTCAAGGCAATCCGCGACATCAGCTTTGCGGTGGATCGCGGAGAGTTTGTTGGCATCGTCGGTGAATCGGGCAGCGGAAAGAGTGTTACCTCTCTGTCTATTTTGCGGCTGCTTCAATATCCCGGAAAGGTTACCGGGGGCGAAATTCTGCTGAACGGTGAAGATCTTTTGAAAAAGGACAAGCGGGAGATGCGAAAGATCCGGGGAAATCAGATCTCTATGTGTTTTCAGGATCCCATGACGGCACTGAACCCGCTGTATACGATCGGAAATCAGATCAACGAGGTTATTTTAGAGCATCAGAAGTTGACAAAAGCGGAAGCAACTAAGAAGACCATCGAGATGCTGGGCATGGTCGGTATCCCGGATCCGGAAGCCCGTGTTAAGTGCTATCCCTATGAGTTTTCCGGCGGTATGCGTCAGAGAGCGATGATCGCCATGGCACTGGCGTGCCAGCCTGAACTGCTCATTGCCGATGAACCGACAACTGCATTGGACGTTACGATTCAGGCGCAGGTGCTGCGCTTGTTGAAGGACCTGCAGGAGCGCACGGGTACATCCGTTATCTTGATCACGCACGATCTTGGCGTCGTTGCGAGTTCCTGCAGCCGAATCCTTGTAATGTACGGCGGTCAGATCATGGAGACGGGCAAGGTGGAGGACATCTTCTATAAGCCGCACCATCCCTATACGATGGGACTGCTCAAGTCTATCCCGAAGGCGGGCGGAACGAATCAGCGTCTTGAGTCTATCTCGGGAACACCGCCCGATATGCTCAATCCGCCGAAGGGCTGTCCTTTCTATCCGCGCTGTGAATTTGCGATGCAGATCTGCAAGGAAAGCGCCCCGCCGGAGTTTGAACTCGGGGAAAACCACTGTGCCAAGTGTTGGCTGTGCCATCCGGAGGCACCAAAGCCGGAAAAGTATCAGAGGCAGAAGGGAGGCGTACGGAATGGCTGAGCATCTGCTGGAAGTTGAAAATCTGAAAATGTACTTTAAGAAGGTAAACGGTGTGTTCCGCCGCAAGACATCTTACGTGAAAGCGGTGGATAACATTTCCTTTACCATCGATAAGAAAGAGACATTCGGCCTTGTGGGCGAGTCTGGATGCGGAAAGACCACGACCGGACGAGCGCTGATCCGCCTTTATGAGCCGACGGGCGGCACCATTCGCTATGACGGCGAGGATATTACAAAGCTCTCGGCAAAAGAATTTATGCCTTATCGGAAAAAGATGCAGATGATCTTTCAGGATCCGTATGCCTCTTTGAATGCAAGAATGACGGTGTCCGATATTATCGGCGAGCCGTTGGATATCCATCACCTTAAAACGGGCAAAGAGCGAGAGGAATTTATTCTGGAGCTGCTCGACCGCGTCGGACTGAATAAGGATCACGCCAGCCGTTATCCGCATGAGTTTTCAGGCGGTCAGCGGCAGAGAGTGGGAATTGCCCGCGCTTTGGCGGTTGATCCGGAGTTTATCATCTGCGATGAGCCGATCTCTGCACTGGACGTTTCCATTCAGGCGCAGGTGGTCAATATGCTCAAGGATCTGCAGGAAGAGTTTGGCCTGACCTATCTCTTTGTGGCGCACGATCTGTCTATGGTGCGCCATATCTCCGACCGCGTGGGCGTGATGTATCTCGGCAGCCTTGTGGAGGTCGCCGAGACGGAGGAGCTTTATCGGAATAATCTGCATCCGTACAGCAAGGCGCTTCTCTCTGCCATTCCTATCGCTGACCCGGAGAAGGCGGCGCAGAATAAGCAGATCCTTCTGGAAGGCGAGGTGCCGAGTCCTCTTAACTCCCCTGTGGGCTGCAAGTTTGCCAGCCGCTGCCCCTATGCAAAGCCGGAATGCCGGGAAGCGCCGCCGCCGCTGCGAGATGTGGGCGGAAATCACTATGTGGCGTGCTATCTGGTATAAAGAGAGTATGAGGTGTTGATCGTGAATATTGAACAGACAAGAGCGGTTCTGGAAAAATTCCCCCGGCTGGAATTGGGGGCGTTTCCTACGCCGCTACAGCCCATGAAGAATCTTCAAAGAAAGCTCAATACCCCTGTTTCATTGTATATCAAGCGCGACGACCTGACCGGCCTGGGACCGGGAGGAAACAAAACCAGAAATTTGGAATATCTGCTGGGCGAGGCGGTGGAGCAGGGCTGCGATGTGATTTTTGCGTCCGGCAAAAGCCAGTCCAATCTGTGTACGCTGACAGTGTCAGCCTGTTGCAAGGCGGATCTGGACTGTGTGATTGTCCACAACGATGCATCTGAGCCGGAGCACAAGGTGGGAAACCAGCTGCTCAATAAACTCTCTGGCGCAGAATTGAGATATGTGGGGGATATTGTCGACAAAGAACGGGAAGCGCTGGTGCTCCGTTATGCAAAAGAGCTGGAGGAGCAGGGACGGCACCCTTATGTGGTCAAGAACGGTGCTTCCACTGCGCTTGGATCACTGGGGTACGTCCATGCGGTTATGGAACTGTGCGGACAGTGCCGGGAACAAAAGCTCGATTTAAAGCATTTGTTTGTTCCCGGCGGCAACGGAGGCTTGGCTGCCGGAACGATTTTTGGCGCGGCACTGTCCCAGGCTCCTTTCCATGTTCATGTAATCACGGTGGAGCATGAAAAGGAAGAGCTACAGGAAATTCTGGAAACTTTCCTGCGCGAAATCGGTGAGCTGACCGGAGTGCTTCAGGACTATGATTTCAGCAGCGTATATACCATTCACGAGGAATACCGCGGAGACGGCTGGGGCAAGGCGACGCCGGAGTGTGTGCAGCAGATTTATGAGCTTGCTCAGACAGAGGGAATCTATGTGGAGCAGGTTTATACCAGCAAAACGCTTTACGGTATGCTCGACATGGTGCGCAAGGGGCTGGTAGACGGCAGCGCCTGCTACCTCCACACGGGCGGATTCAGCGCACTGTTCAGCCAATTCTAAAAAAGTAGGGGGGGACGGAGATGGCTGTGGTAGCCAGAACATACCGCGGAGCGCTCCGGGATCTGGAGCACCATGGACGGATCGTCGTAGCCGATGCTGCCGGAAATGTGCTGTACCATTACGGGGATCCCTATGCAATTACCTTTGCACGCTCCGCGGCAAAGCCTATGCAGGCGATCGCAGTCTGCGAGAGCGGTGCGCTGGAGGCGTACGGTGTGACAGAGCAGGAACTTGCTGTGATGTGCGCGTCCCATAATGGAGAGCCGGCGCAGGTGGCGCTGGTGGAACGTATTCTCGGCAAAGCGGGGCTGGATTCATCGTATCTGCAGTGCGGAGATGCCTATCCAATTTCAGAAGAGAGCAAGCGAGAGATGCTCCGCCGCGGGCTTCCGCCCGATGCGCTTCACTGTGATTGCTCCGGCAAACATGCCGGAATGCTGCTGACGGCGAAGATACATGGCGAAGATCTGACGCAATATCCTGCTCCGGACAGTCCAACCCAGCAGAGGATCAACGAGATCATCTGCCATGTCTGCGGCTGCGGAATGGAAGAGCTGTTTTTCGCAGTAGACGGCTGCGGTGTGCCTGTCCACGCCCTTCCCATGGTCAAGCTGGCGCAGGGATATGCCAGAATGTCCAAACCTGAACTGTTGGGCGAACGCAGAGGTGCGGCTGCCCGCCGTGTCACACGGGCGATGACTGCATACCCCTATGAGGTGGCAGGCACAGGAAGACTGTGCACCTGCCTGATGAGCGCCTTTGGAGACCGGTTATTTGGCAAATCCGGAGCTGCATCTTTCTACGGGATTGGCCTGAAGGACCGTGGCATTGGCATCGCGGTCAAACTGGAGGACGGCTGCTCGGAATTTATGCCGGGTGTTGTGATGAAGGTGTTGACGGATCTTGGTGTGATCTCTCAGCAGGAGCAGGAAAAGCTTGGCGCATGCTGGGAACCGAACATTTATAACCACCACAATCAAGTTGTGGGGCGCAAGGAGATCGATTTTTCCCTGCTGTCCGATACGTGTGAACAGGAGTGTGTTTGATTATGCTGGAACGATTGAAGAATTTAGCGATCCCTCTGCCGGAGGATATTCAGAAACAGGAAGATGCCGGTTATTTTGCTGTGGCGCAGGATCTGATCGACCGCCGTTTGGCAGGCCCTCTGCCCCATGCGCTCAGAGAGCGGTTGGAGCTTGAAAAGAACCGGCTGATCGAACTGGAGGGAGAGTATCCCTTCCCTTATGAGCAGGCATTTGAAATGCTTCAGGGCGAGATCCGGGACTTCACCAAGGAAGAGTTCGATGAGCTGATCGCAGAAAATCAGGTGGATTGGCTCTATCGGGAAGGTAAGATGTATTTTGTGCGCCATTTCCATGAGAATTTGCGCAAGGTGCAGCATCCCGTTACACAGCGCCTGATCGTGCCTGAGGACGCGCAGGCGGCCAAGATGAAGCAAGATGTTCTGAATGGGAATATGCGCTACATGAAAGAGCACGGCGGGACGGCATATTATATCCGTATCCGCTCGACGCTGAAGGTGGGCGAGAATGGGCGGATCGGCGAGCCGATCACCGTTCATCTTCCTATTCCCAACAACAGTCCGCAGGTGAAAAACTTCCGGATCCATACGCTCAGCCCGGATGCTTTTGTAGCGCCTGAGGACGCAGAGAGCCGCACGGTATGCTTCCAGAAAAATCTGGAAGCGGGAGATGAGTTTACGGTGGAGTACAGCTTTGAGAACCACCTGACCTATGTGGACCCGGATCCGGACAAGGTCTGCGCAGAGCAGCCGTCCTTCTGCCTGGAAGAAGAGGCACCTCATATCATGTTCACCCCTCTGATCCGTGCGATGTGTCAGGAGATCGTCGGTGATGAGACCAATCCGCTTTTGAAGGCAAAACGGATCTATGAGTACGTCACCGACAGAGTGCGCTATTCTTACGTGCGCCGGTACAGTACTATTCTGAATATCCCGGAGTATGCTGCGGTCAACCAGAAGGGTGACTGCGGCGTGCAGGCAGTGCTGTTTATCACGCTGTGCCGCTGCGCCGGTGTGCCGGCTCGCTGGCAGTCCGGCCTGTTTGCTGCGCCCTATGATATTGGCGGACATGACTGGGCACAGTTTTATGTTGCACCCTACGGCTGGCTGTATGCCGACCTGTCCTTTGGTGGAAGCGCGCATCGCCTTGGAAATGAGGAACGCCGCACATTCTATTTTGGCAATCTGGATCCCTTCCGCATGCCGGCCAATCTGGCGTTCCAGCATGAGTTTATCCCGCCGAAGCAGTTTATGCGCAACGATCCGACTGACAATCAGTATGGTGAGTGCGAGTATAACGACCGTGCGCTGACGCTCAAGGAATACAGCTGCGAGCATACCATGGTGGATATTCATCAGATCGGCTGAGAGACGGACGGCGTTTTTATCCTTTTAGAACTTACACTTGAGAAGGGCGGGCAGAGAGCGGAAGCACAGGAAGGGCGGGATAGTTAGCCTTCCGGCATTTGACGCGCTGCGCGCCCCTCAAGACAATTCCAATCAATTTCAAAAAGGCCGCGCTGCGCTTGCCGGGCTTGCAGCCCGTTTCCTGCGCGCGGCGGAAAGGTATGGTCGTAAGCATGAAGGTATTTATCAGTGCGGATATTGAAGGCGTAGCGGATCTGGTCTCCTTTGCCGAAGCAGGAAATGAAAATCCTCAGCTCTATACACGCGGAATGGAACAGATGAGCCGCGAGGTTGGCGCGGTGTGCCGCGGGGCAATCGCTGCGAGAGCTGAGATAGTTACAGTCAAAGATGCCCATGGAGGGGGAATGAACATCTTCCATGAGTATCTTCCTGAGCAGGCGCAGTTGATCCGCGGCGAGATGCGCAGCCCTTATTCCATGATCGGCAATATAGATGGCAGCTATGATGCCGTCATCTTTGTCGGGTATCATGACGCAGCAGGGCAGGACGGAAACCCGATGGCGCATACGATCAGCAGCAGACGCATCAGAGAAATTACCATCAATGGTGTGCCTGCCGGGGAATTCCACCTGTTCTCCTATGCGGCAATGGGACTTGGCGTCCCAACGGCGATGATCTCCGGAGATGCGGCGATCTGCGAAAAGGCCAAAGCGGTCAACAGCCGGATTGAAACGGTTGCGACTAAGGAGGGCGTTGCTGCGGCTGTGATCAGCCGCCATCCCAAGGCAGTGGAGCGAGAATTGGAGGAGGCAGCCAAACGGGCGCTCAGCGGAGATCTGAACCGCTATCGTTATGCGCTTCCGGAACATTTTCGGGTCACGGTGGCATACCAGAAGCATTATGATGCCGCCTATGCGTCGCATTATTTCAACACAAGACGACTGGATGCGCACACGGTGGAGTTTTGCAGTGATGACTATGAGGAAGTCCTGCGCTTTTTCCACTTTGTGCTTTGATCCCCATGAATTTATAGGCAGGAGGACATGATATGAAACCATTTCCCAAACGGCTCAAACTGGCTGATCTGCCGACCAGAATTGAAAAACTGGAACGGTTTTCGGAACGGACCGGGCTGAATGTATATGTGAAGCGAGACGATATGTCCGGTATGGAGTGGTCAGGCAACAAGATCCGCAAATTGGAATTCTCGATTCAGGAGGCATTGGATCGGGGCGCAGATACCCTGATCACCTGCGGTGGGATCCAGTCAAATCACTGCCGTGCTACGGCAGCTGCGGCAGCGCGGCTGGGTCTGCGTTCCTGCCTGCTGCTCCGCACGGACGATCCCGACCCGCTCTTGGACGGAAACTATTTCATTGATAAGGTACTTGGTGCCGACATACGCTTTATTTCGGCGGAGGATTATCGCAGCCGCCGGGGCGAAGTGATGGAGGAACTGGCCGGAGAATTTGAACGTCAGGGTCACAAGGCGTACATCATTCCCGAGGGCGCTTCCAACGGAATCGGCACTTTCGGCTATCTGTCCTGCATGCAGGAGATATTGCAGCAGGAGAAGGAAATGGGTGTGCAGTTCGATACGATCGTAGATGCGGTCGGTTCCGGCGGAACGCTTGCCGGCCTTGTACTGGCGAACAGGCTCTATGGGCTGAATAAGCGGATCGTGGGCATCAATGTGTGTGATGATGCAGACTTTTTCCAGCATCGTGTTTCCGATATTGTGTCGGAAGCGGCGGCCTATTTGGAGGAACCCTTGCAGGTTGCTCCGGAGGAGATCGAAATACTGGATGGCTATGTGGGCCGCGGCTATGCGCTGAGCCGTAAGGAGGAACTGGACTTTATCCGAGACTTTGCAAGAATGGAAGGGCTGGTTCTCGACCCGGTTTATACCGGAAAATGCATGTATGGCTTTGCGTGCGAAGTGGACAAGGGAAGCTTCCAAAAGAGCGGAAACGTTCTCTTCCTGCATACCGGTGGACTTTTTGGCCTGTTTCCGGTGAAGGAACAGTTTGAACTGTAAAGAAAGAGGTGAGAGCAGAATGAATTTTATTGATTTTCATGTGGATACCCTTTACCGCCTGTTTTACCGGGCAAAGGGAGAAGTCGGCGATCTGTGGAAAAATAACTGCCATATAGATCTGGAGCGGGAAATCGCCAGCGGATACACGGCGCAGCTGTTTGCCTGCTTCCTCGATTTGGCGGAAAAGCCTAAGCTGGGCAGCAGCTACGAGGATGTTCTGGGCATGATCGAGCTCTTTTACCAGCAGATATCGGCAGACAAGGAAAAAGTTGGCTTTGCGGGAAACTACGCACAGTACAAGGAAAATAAGGAACAGGGCAAGCTGTCTGCATTCCTGAGTCTGGAAGAGGGCGGCGTATTGGAGGGAGACCTCAAGCGTCTGAATGTGCTGTACGATAAGGGCGTGCGGGTGATGAACCTGACGTGGAACCACGAGAATTGCCTTGCCTATCCCCACCGTCCTGCGGAATTCCAGAATAAGGGGCTCAAGCCCTTTGGCCTTGAAACCGTGCAGCGAATGGACGAACTGGGCATGGTGGTAGATGTTTCTCACCTTTCGGACGCTGGGTTCTGGGATGTGGTCAAGCATGGAACGCGCCCCTTTATGGCGACCCACTCCAACTCCAGAGAGGTGCGGAATGTGAGCCGTAATCTGAGCGACGAGATGATCCGGGCGCTGGCAGATCGCGGCGGCATCATGGGTCTGAACTTCTATTCCGATTTTCTGTCGGACGATCCTGTTGGCAGGATCGACGATATGCTGCGCCACTGCCGCCACATCATGAATGTGGGCGGAGAGCAGGTGCTTGGACTGGGCACAGACTTTGATGGCATGGAAACGGAAATCGAGGTCAACGGTGCCGGAGAGATGCCAAAACTGGCGCAGGGCATGGATCGAGCGGGCTTCAGCACAGATCAGATCGAGGGAATCTGCTATCGGAACGCAGAGCGTTTCTTTGCCCGCTATTGGGGCGAAAAGTGAAAATAAAAAGAAGCAGCCAAGGCCCTAAAATGGGCTTGGCTGCTTTCTCATCGCTGCGATAGGCGTTATGTGTTGAGAAATCTGCAGGAATCACAGTTGCAAGAGGGGCGTACCCTTACGCGTCAAGCTCTGCGATTGCCTCGACTTCACACAGCACGCCCTTGGGGAGAGAGCGCACCGCCACGCAGGCGCGTGCGGGCTTCTGGGTGAAGTAGGTCTCATAAACGGCATTGAATACAGCAAAATCTGCCATGTCTGCCAGATAGCAGGTCGTTTTGACGACCTTTTCCATGCTGGTTCCCGCAGCCGCTAAAATAGCAGCTACATTCTTACAGGACTGATGTGCCTGCGCCTCAATGCCTTCCGGCACAACGCCGGTTTCGGGAACGACAGGGATCTGACCGGAGGTGAACACCGCTCTGCCCAGACAAACTGCCTGAGAGTACGGGCCGATCGCGGCCGGCGCCTGAGAAGTGCTGATCTTTTTCATAAAATGATCTCCTATCCTGCCGCTGGTGCGGCGTGTTATTTCTTGTGGCAGAAGCCTCCTCGCAAACGGGCACGGCGCATACTGTCATCAAGCTACCTCTACCATATCAATGAATTATTATTTAGTCAATAGTTTTTTTCTCATTCGCATTAAATTTTCTTATTTGCGTTAAATTTTGACAGCTCTTTGTTGCATTTTAACATTTTTTAAGATATAATACAAAAGGAAATTGTACAAGAAAGGATAAAGCCTGTGACACCGAAAGAATTTAAGCTGACAGAAATGGATCGAGAGATCCTCAAGTCCTACCAATACATGCTGGATGGTCTCGCTCTTTACCTTGGCGACAGCTATGAGATTGTGCTTCACAGTTTGGAGGATCTAGGTCACTCTGTTATCAAGATCATCAATGGACACTATACCAAGCGTGAGGTGGGGGCGCCCATTACCGATCTGGCGCTCTCGATGCTTCACGATATTCAAAAAAGCCAAACGCCGCGTTCTATGGTCTACTTTAACCGAAGAGAGGGGCGTACCTTAAAGTCGGTAACAATACCGGTAGTAGGAGAAGAAGGTCGTATTATCGGACTTGTCTGCATGAATTTTCAGTGCGACGTACCGTTTTCTCAGTTTATTTCTGCATTTCTTCCGACTGCATCCGACATGACCATATCCCGTGAGACAGAAAGCTTTAATGCAGATATCGATGAGGTCATCTCCACAGCAATGGCAAAGGCACGGGAGAATGTTTCTGCATCGGCGAATATCCCCTCCACCAACCGCAACAAGGAGATCATACGCCAGCTGTACCAGCAGGGGATCTTTAATATCAAAGACTCTGTTGTATGGGTCTCGGAGAGCTTGGGAATTTCAAAAAATACCGTCTATCTGCATCTTCGTAACCTGAAGCAAGAGCTTCCGATGTGACAGCAAGGGCTGATGAGCGCTGCCTTTTCTGCGCGAATGAGGCGAACCCTCACCACTGGCGAAACCGACAGAATAAGAAAAAATCCCGAAAGATCATCTTTCGGGATTTTTTGTCAGCCGCTGAGTTCGCGGATCTCGTCCTGAATGAGCCTGCCTGCCGCGGCGGCGAGCTGATCCATGCGGCGGATGCGCGCAAGGTCGCGCCCGTAGATGGTGTTTGCGGCAGGGACGCTTGTGTTTTCTCCTGTGAAAACGGCGGCGACGCGAACGCCCTGCGCGCGCAGGACGCGCACCTCCTCTGCCGTGTCATCTACGCCGACCTGCCCGTCGTAGTCGCGGCTGAGGGGGATCTTGCCGCTCGGCAGGATCTTGTGGCTGTCGTCAGGCGAGGCATCGGTCAAAAGGAGCAGCAGGTGCTTTTCGGCGGGAGCAGAGCGGATCAGCTCGCCCGCGCCGCGCAGCGCAAGGCCGTCGCGGTTCCAGCCGGCGGCAAAATAGTTGAAAACGCTGCGCTCTCCGTTCTTGTCGGAAAAGTCCTTCAAAATGCGCAGCACGGTGTAGCCGCGCAGACTGCAAAAGCTCGTCACGCGCACGGGAATGCCGCACGCAGCAAGACTTTTGGCGAGAATGTAACCCTGAATGGCGATGGTTTCCTGACAGTGCAGGCGCGAAGCTGAGGCGTCGAGCATCAGATCGACCGCAAAGCCGGGGCGGCTCTCTTCGTCATTGCGGAGGAAGACGCGGTCGTCGTGCAGCACCGGCTCGCGCCATACGCGCGTGCCGTCGAGCCAACCCTGACGGGCGGGGACGCGCTCGGGCTGCTGGTGAACGAGCAGGCAGTTTCGGATCTGCTCGCTCAGACGCGCAAGCGCGCTCTGGTGCAGGTCAAGATCGTGCGCGAAGGCGGCGCGGTTCCGCTTGGCCTGCGCTTCGGCTTGCTCGTAGAGGCGCTGCGTGTCCGCGCTGAGCAGCTGCGACGATGCGCTTGCACCCTTTGTGAACCAGAGATGGCAGCCAAGATGGTTTCCCGTGCAAAGCTGCTGCTCAATGCGCGCGAGCGTCTGGGGGGAGTAGATGCTGCGGCCGAAGCAGCGCTCGATGTAGTCGCGATCCTGCGTTTCGTGCTCGTTGGAGCGCAGGCGAGAGCGCAGCGCGTTCGAGACTTTGACCATGCCGTTTTCTCCCGACATAGCGGAGCGGCCGATGGTCAGATCGTCCGTGCGGACGATCTCGGTCGGCAAGAGCTTTGTGAGCAGCGGCGCCCATTTGTCGCTGAAGTGAAAGTGAAAGGCCTCTTTCTTGTGCACCGTGCCGTCGAATTGCAGGTATTTTTGGAAGGCTGCGCGCACGGCGGCCTCCAACTCCGCCGCGCTCAGCGTGCCGGGACAGGCAAGCGCCGCGGAAAGCCCCTTTTCCCACGGGGCAAGCAGCGGCGGCTTCTGCGAAAGCACTGTTTTCCACCGCGCAGACTGGAGCGAGTAGACAAGCTGATTTTTCTCCATCCACTCCTGACGGGAGAGCTGATATTCCGAGGCAAAGAATTCCTCTGCATGGCCGCGGCGCAGCTCGGCGAGCACGGGACGCACAGGCAGCTCCTTCTCATAGGCCGCGTTTTCAAGTGCCAGCCACGTAAGCTCGTCAAAAACGCTCTGGCGCGCGTCACCCACCCAGGCGGAAAAAAGACGCGCCGGCATCTCGTCGCCGAACCACTTGTGTACGAGGCCGATGATGCAATTCATATAAAAGTCCGGTTCGCCGTCCGACTTGAGCGCCAAAAACTGCGGCTCGAACTGATAATCCCCGCTCGCCGTCCAGACGAGGTTGATGGCGCGGCGCTGCTGGGCGGAATAGCTTGACGTTTCCATATCAGTCGGTAAAGAGGCGGCTGCGGTCGAGCTTGGCGGGAATGCGCGCCGCGATCACATCGCGGATCAAGCTCTGCTCGTAGGCGTCAAAGGCCTTGTTGGTAATGCCCATGTCGAGCGCCCGGTTCGCGCCCACGCCGCAGCGGATCAGGCGCAGTGCGTCCAGAAGACCGCGCAGGTCGAGCGCCTTGGAGGAGATCTCCGCGCTCTCACACTTTTTTTGCAGCTCAAGGAACAGCAGAGCAAACTGCTCCTTGTATTTCTTCTCAAGCGTTGGGAACTCGTCGCCCAGAAGACGCACAAGACCGCTCTGGTCAATGGACGGCATCTGAATGACGACGAAACGGGAGGTCAGCGCCTCGTTCAGCTCGCGCGTGCCGGCATAGCCGTAGTTCATCGTGCCGATGAAGCGCGCGGCGGGATCGACCTCCACGCGCTCGTAGCCCGGCACGTCAATGGCGCGGCGGAAGTCGAGCGTTGCGTGCAGCACGGCCAGCGCCTCGTTTTTTGCCATGTTGATCTCGTCAAGCACGCCGAAGCCGCCGTGCTTTGCACAGAGATATACCGGGCCGGGGCGGAAGCGGACCTCGCCGCCTTCAAACGTATCCATGCCGATGAGACTGGCTGCGTCCATGTTGACGTGGAACGATACGTCCCACGCGGGGCGGGCAAAGGCCTGCGCAAGATTCTCTGCCAGCACATTTTTGCCTGTGGCCTTGCTGCCGGCAAGCAGCAGGTTTTCTCCGCACAGAATGGCGGCGACCGCCTCTTCCCATACGTCCTTTCCGTAATAGTGATACCGCGGCTGCGGCACACGGTTTTCAAGCGGCTGCGGCGTGGGATACTGCGCGCGGAACGCCTGAATGCCGTCCAAAAGATCGGAGCTGAGCCCCTCTTGCTTCAAAAAGTCTAACAAATGCGATCACTCTTTCCAATCGCGTGCCTTGCACGCCTGCTTTTTCGCCCTTATCATAGCACGTGGCGAACAAGTTGCAAGTTATTTTTTTGCGAATTCTACATGACATGGGTCAAGAGCCGTCAAGAAAGCCGGAATAATCTGACGCCCTTGCGAAACCTATTTGCGCGCGGGGGCTTCATGGAATCACTGGACTTTATTATCTTGTTATGATATCATTAAAAAACTTGATGGTCTTGACCTTGTGTGTGCGGCGGCGTCTGATTGGCTCAATATGTCCTCGTATCGGGGAAACAAATTTGTGATGTGTCAGTATAGGAGAAAAAACCATGGTTTTTATTGTCATTCTTTCGTCCATTCTTCTGGCGGTCTGCACCTCACTTAAACCGATCTATCTCCAGAATGCCATCGACGCGGTCGAGGCGGGCGCGGACGGCGCGCTGACGCTGTTTGGCTTCTACGTTGCGAGCATTCTTGGGATCATGCTCTTTGAAACGGTGCGGCAGCTCAGCACGGGCAAATACCGAAACAGCGTCCTGTTCGGCCTCAAAAAGAAGGTCATGGCGCATATCATCCATATGCCGCCCCGGAAATTTCAGGAGGAGCAGGGGCAGAACTATGTCACCACGCTGAACAACGAGATCGAGATGCTGGTAGACAGTTACTATGTTACCCGTCTTGAGCTCGCGTACAGCATTCTGGTGCTGATCACCTGCGTGATCGCACTGCTGTATATCAACAGTTCTCTCGCCTTGATCATCGTCATTTCCACCGTTTGCCCGATCATCGCGTCGGCAGTGCAGGGAAAGGCGCTGGAAAAGCGGACGAACTTCTACACGGTGGCGCTCGAAAAGCTCAACGTTATGATTGGCAATCTGATCCACGGGTATCCGACGATCAAGGTGAACCACGTCGAGCAGGAGTACTTAGCGACGCTGGAGCGCGACAACGAGAGCGCCGCCAAGGCGGAATTCGCCAAGTCCAAGACGAAAATTCGCGTCAACATGATCATCGGCCTGCTCTCCTACGCGGGCGAAGCGGTGATGGTCGGCTTCAGCATTTATGAGATCGCCAGGGGGCGCTTGTCCGTCGGCGCGCTGGTCGGCGCACTGCAATTATCCGAAATGCTCGTCATCCCGACGAACAGCATTTCCTATCAGCTCTCGGAAATGAAGAGCGTGGAGAGCATCCGCCAGAAGATCAGCAGTCTCCTCTCCGCCCCCGAGAGCAGCGCCGCCGCGGCGGAGGCCGTGCCCATCGAGCGCATCGAGCTGAGCGACGTTTCCTTCCGGCACGAAGAAAAGGAAATCCTCTCCCATGTCGATTACCGCTTTGAGGCGGGGAAGAAGTACCTCATTCTGGGTGAAAACGGCAGCGGCAAGAGCACGCTCTTCAAGCTGCTCACCGGACTTGAATCGGAGTACGAGGGCTGCATTTCCGTCAACGGAACGGACATCCGGGGGCTGTGGCCCGCGCTTTATGATGAGATCGGCGTCGTCCTTCAGGATGCGTTCCTCTTTGACGATACCTTCCTCCGGAACGTCACGCTCTATCGCCCGGAACTCCAAGGGCGCGTCGAGCCTGTGATGCGCTCTCTGGGAATGGACGCCTTCCTTGCCTCGCACGACCTTGACCAGCCGTTCCAGAACACGAAGGGCAACCTTTCCGGCGGCGAAAAACAGAAGCTGGCGCTCGCCCGCGTACTGGTCGAGCAGAAGAATGTCATCTTTCTGGACGAGGCCACTGCGAACATGGACAAGGGCAGCAGCCAGCAGATCCTGTCGCAGCTGCTCCAGACGGACGGCCTGACCGTCATCAGCATCGAGCACAAGGTCAGCCCCGAAATTCTCCCGCTCTACGATACGATCCTCGAGCTGAAGGACAAGCGCTTGGTGGAAAGAGCATAATACTGTCAGGCTTTCAAGAACCCCGGCTGCAATCAGGTTACAGCCGGGGTTTTGCTGTGTTCAGAGCGAAAGGATCGGAAAAGCAAGCGACAAAATGCCCCGTCTGTTTCGAGCTTGCTCATGGCGGCATTCTTCTCTCGACGAACAGACGGTTTCCTGCTATACTGGAAAAAAGACCATGGGAGGACGCGCCGATGAACCATCAGGAATTGAAAAACTTCATTCTCGAGACCTATCCTGCAAGCGTGGATCACCCATGGCTCCAATACCCCAATTATGAGGTGTTTCGCCACAACAGCAATCAAAAATGGTTTGCCGTGGTGATGAAGCTGCCCAAAAGTAAGCTCGGACTGCAAGACGAGGAGCGAATGGACGTCGTCAACCTAAAGTGCGACCCCATTCTGATCGGCTCTTTGCTGGCGGAAAAAGGCTTTTTCCCTGCCTATCACATGCGCAAGGACAGCTGGATTACCGCCGCGTTGGACGGCACCGTGTCGGAGGAACAATTAAAGCTGCTCCTTGATATGAGTTATCTGGCCACGGCGCCGAAGGTGCGCCGAAAAAAGATCGACAACACGAATTTTGCGGAGGGTAACGATGAGTGAATGCGCTTTTGCAGCTTCCAATTTGACTGCCATGAAGATCATTGATATCCGCGGCATCCTCAACATGGAGCCCGTGCGGGGCGGAACCGATGAGTGGTACTGGGCAACGGATTACATTCACGGCGATCTCTATGAAGCGGAAGAGCTGTTCCGAGATGGGCACCCTGTGAAGAGCAACCGGCTGTATCTGATCCATTATCCGGACGGGGCGGTCTATGAGCCGGTGCCGCCCGTGGACGGGCAGTACCTCGGCTATCCCGTGTATGACGGCGGCACGGTTGCGCTGCTGGCGGTGAACTTTGCAGAGCAGGTGATCCGCATTCTGCGCTTTTCTCAGCAGCAAGAGACGGCACGGGAGATCGCAAGGCTTCCCTTGTCCGAGGTGAAGGATTGCTACAACCTGATCCTTCACACCTCGCCCCTCTCGCTGACCCGGCAGCCCAACGATGGTACGTTTGAGCTCATCTGGCCCGAGCGGGCAAGCTTTGCCCTCAGCAGCAGGGAATCCCTCAGCTTTCGCGACGGGGACAAGCTCTATTTCAATATCTGGTACGAAGACCCGGACTACCGCGAGGAAATGCTGGTGCGCGCCTTACCGGACGGCAGGATCTTAGAGCGCTTTCCCGGCGATATCCGCATCATGCCAAACGGGGAGAGGTGGCTCGTCAGATGAATAATAGCATGTTCGTTGAGGCGACCGCGGCCGATGCGCTGACCATTGTTGGCTTGCGGCGCAGGATATGGGACACGACATACAGAGGCATCTATCCTGACAGCATGATAGATGATTTTGATTGGGCATGGCACAAGGAGAAAGAACTGTCAAGGATCCATCTTCCCGCATATTCCGTGTATCTGATTCGAAAAGATGGTCGGGATATCGGTTATCTGACGATGCATAAGGCTGATGAGATCGTCTTGCAGTCCCTATATATTCTTTCTGAATATCAGCGGCAGGGGATCGGTCGGATCGCATTTGATTTTATCAAAGAATACTGCAAGGAACAGTGCGCGGAGTCTTTCATTTGCCAATGTGTTCCCGATAACCTCGATGCCCGCGCATTCTATGAGAGAATGGGCGGGAAGGTAATTGGAGAGGATTTGGCGAATGAAGAACGATGGCAGAACTCGATTACCTATCGATTTTCGCTGACAGAAGAATCCCCTGCGGGGTTGACAACTTTGAATTGACAGCACAGGAAAAGGAGGAGCAATATGTTTCGGCCAATCAGAAAAAGGAAAAACGAGATCGACAGGAACGCGGTGGAAACGCTTCTGAACAAAAGCCGGCGAGGCGTTCTCGCAGTGAACGGGGAGGACGGCTACCCCTATGCGATTCCCGTTAATTATCTCTATGACAAGGAAACGCAGAAGATCTATTTTCACGGCGCGCGGGCGGGGTATAAGGTCGACGCCCTGCGAAATAGCGATAAGGTCTGCTTCACGGTTTATGGAAATGAAACCGTCAGAGAAGAAGCGTGGGCGCCGTTTGTGCAGAGCGCTGTCATATTTGGCAGATGCCATTTGCTTGATGGTGGTCCGAGCACAATGGCAGTGCTGAAACGCTTTATGATGAAATACTACCCCAGCGAACAACTGGCGGAAGAAGAGATCGCGCGCTCGGGGAAAGCGGTGCAGCTCTTTGAGATAACAGTCGAGCATCTCAGCGGGAAAGAGGTTCAGGAGCGGTAACAGCATTCGTGTAAAGTTAATGTAAGCCCTGCGCTGCTTTGCAGCGCAGGGCTTACATCGTTTCAAGCGTTATTCGACGTAGAACATGATCTTTGTGATGTACTCGGATTCGTTGCCGGTGGATAGATAGTCGTTGATCGCAAACTCGTAGGCGTCCGAAACGATTTTGAGTTGATGGCCGCGGCAGTATTCCAAAAGGCGCTCGTAGGCCTTCCCGATGGAGAGATAGTCGCCCGTGTGGTGCGTGACCGCGCACCGTCCGGCGGGCAGTTTGACAACACCCGGAACACTGCTTTTTTCAATCGGCAAAAAGGCGAAGGATGCCTCGGTATAGCGCCCTTCCTGTATGCGCGAAAGCGGCACGATCGCTCCGCTCTGGAAGAAAATGGGGAGCTGGTCCTTGAACGAGCGGACAAAGCACTGCTTGGTGGCAATGCTGACCGCCTCGAGAGTGTAGGGCGAAGCGACCTCTTGCAGCAAGAGGTGCTGACTTTTCACAGTTTCTACCGACACCGCTGCGCTGTCACTGCGAATGGCAGCGGACTGCTCAAGCTGCGCGCAGCGGTGCGCCACGCGGCTTTTGATGAGCTGCAAGTCCCTGATCTGCCGGTCGATGATGGTGAGCTGCTTGCGCAGCGCGATGAGGGAGGTATCAAGCGTGTAGCTTTTCATGTGCGCCTTGATCTCATCAAGGGAAAAGCCAAACTTTTTCATGATGCAGATCGTGTCCAGATAGTCGAGCTGCGCGGCGCTGTAATAGCGGTAGCCATTCTCGGGGTCGACGTAGGCGGGACGGAAAAGGCCGATCTTGTCGTAAAAAATCAGGGTTTGCCGGGAGATATTCTGGTGCTTTGAGATCTCGCCGATCGTAAACAAATCGTTCATAAAAAACTCCTTGACCTTATACTTACTATACAGTTTATGATCATAGCATGAAATCGGAAACGAAACAAGGAGGAACACAAAATGAGATGCCGCGCGGCTGTTCTATGGAACAAAATGGTGGATGGGCTGACAGTGAAAAAGATCCTGCTGATCCTGCTGGGAGCGATGATCTGCTCATTCGGCATTCACAATATCCACCAGCGCACAAACATCACCGAGGGCGGCGTGATCGGCCTGATGCTCTTCGCAGAGCACTGGCTGAAACTGTCTCCGGCCTACATCACCCCTGTTCTGGATATTGCCTGCTATCTGCTGGCATTCCGTTTCCTGGGCGGAAGATTTATCAAGATCTCCATCATTTCGACATTCTTTGTGTCGCTTTTCTATAAAATCTGGGAGTTGTTCCCGCCAATGCTGCCTGACCTGTCGAACCGTCCGCTGATCGCGGCGGTACTCGGCGGTATGTTTGTCGGCATCGGCGTCGGTCTCATCGTGCGGCAAGGCGGTTCCAGCGGCGGCGACGACGCGCTCGCGCTGTCGATCTCGCATCTCCTGCGCTGGCGCCTTTCTCGCGCCTATCTCTTTACGGACGTTGTGGTGCTGCTGCTCTCGCTCAGCTATATCCCTGTGATGCGTATTGCCTTTTCGCTCATCACAGTGACGATCTCTTCGTATCTTATCGACTATGTCAGAGGATACGGCACGGCAAAGGAAACGGCGAAAGAGGACAACCAAATCCCGAAGGCGGGAACGCGCCTGAGCGCTGAAGCGGCCGATTGAGACTGCCTACGGTGAAAAAAGAGCCCTTCTTCTCAGAAGAAAGGCTCTTTTGGCTTATTGTGCTGTGGATATGGCCCGATTATCGGCCAAGCTCTTCGTCCGCGTAATCGCGGGATTCCTCAGCGGCGAGGCGCTGCTTTCTCCGGCGTTCAATGGCTTCGCCAACGTCGCACCAGCTTCCGATGATCAGGCAGACGAGCGAGCAGAACGCAAGGCCTGCGGCCACGAGCTTCAATACCAGACGAGCGGTCTTTCCCATAGCGGTTACCCCCTTGAAATGTTGTATCGCCATTATAACACGCTTTGCCCGCCATTTTCAACTGCGATTTCCCACTTGTGGTGCATCGTGCGAGCAACTGATCTGATCTTACTAAATTATTGCGAACTGGTATTTGCAACAATACCAGTTCGCTGCTATGATGGGGGCATCTTAGGAGAAGGAAGTGTTTCCCATGAACCAGAAAAGCATCAACAAGCTGACCGCACTCGGCATGATGTGCGCCCTCGTCTTCGTCAGCAACTATCTTCGCATCACCATGCCCATCGCCATCGGCGGGCGAACCTCTTTTACGCTGGCCAACATTATGTGCTGCCTTTCCGGCCTGCTGCTCGGGCCTGTGGGCGGTGTGGCATCTGCGCTCGGGTCTGCGCTGTATGACCTGACCAACCCCGCTTATGCAGCGGAGTGCTGGATTACCTTTATCACCAAGGGCATCATGGGCATGGTGGCAGGCTTTGCCATGAAAGACCGCGCAACGCCGAAGTACGGCCGCTGTACGGCTGCCGCCGCGTTGGGCTGCCTTGCCTATTATATCCTTTACTTTTTCAAGTCCTTTGCCTATGATGGGCTGCTGATCGGCGGTCTTCCCGCCGCCACTGCGGCCGCGGCGCTGCTGCTGAAGATCCCGGCCTCTATTTTTAACGGCACGGTCGCCATTGTTCTTGCGCCGCCTCTGTGCCTTGCCCTGCGCAAGGCCTTGCAGCAGACCAATATTCAGCTGCCGTAAGCGCGCGAAGCGGGGTTCCTTAAAAATTGATTCCACACAAAACGCAGAAAAGCCGGGAACTGACCGTAAGGGCCGGTTTCCGGCTTTTTGTTCATGTGCTGTGGGGGAGGACTGCTTCGCGGAGCGCAAGCGCCATGTTTTTGAAGAAAAACAGACAATATTTCTTCAATGGTGATGGATTTCTTTGAGCGGGTTTGCTATACTTTTGCTATCAGTAGCAAAAACGATATTTTTAAGGAGGGCTATCCTATGCTGACGATCAATGAGACCCGTCTTTTGAACCGTATCCACGCGCTCGGCGCTGTCGGCATTGACGCTGACGGCCGCCGCACCCGCCTTGCCGCCTCCGATGAGGACAAGGCAGGGCGCGATCTCGTGTCCCGCTGGATGCGCGAGGCAGGACTCACCGTCGTGACCGACTACATCGGAAATCTCTTCGGCATCTGGACACCGGAAGGCTGCGCGGAGACGGAACCGGTCATGACCGGCTCGCACATCGACACCGTGATCAATGCGGGGCAGTTTGACGGCTGCTATGGCGTTCTCGCGGCGCTTGAGGTCGTGGAAACGCTCAAGGCCTCCGGATTTGTGCCTGCGCGCCCCATTGCCGTCGTTGCCTTCACCAATGAAGAGGGGGTGCGCTACGCGCCGGATATGCTCGGCTCTCTTGTCTACGCCGGCGGCTATCCGCTCGAGCAGGCGCTCGCCACCGTCGGCACCGACGGCGCCGTGCTCGGCAAAGAGCTCGAGCGCATCGGCTATGCGGGCACTGTCGCGCCGGGATTCCTCAAGCCCTGTGCGTTCGTGGAGGCGCACATTGAGCAGGGGCCTATTCTTGAGACCGAGGGTATCACCATCGGCGCAGTCGAGGATCTTCAGGGCATCTCATGGCAGCGCATTACCATCGAGGGGGAACAGAACCACGCCGGCACCACGCCGACGGCATACCGCGCGGACGCGGGGCTTGCCGCGGCAAAGGTTATGACCTTCCTGCGCAGCCGCTGTGAGCTGCCCGGCAGCCGCACCGTCGCCACCACCGGCTGCATCGCCTTCGAGCCGAACGCCATCAACGTGATCCCCGGCAAGGCGGTATTCACCGTGGACGTTCGTAACCCCGATGCAGCGCAGCTTTGCGCCGAGGAACAGGCGCTTGCCGACTACCTCGCGGAACTGGAAAAGGCAGACCGCGTCAAGATCACGACCGAACGGCTCAGCCGCTTTGACCCTGTGCTCTTTGATGAGGGCATCGTGCGCCTCGTCGAAGATTCCGCTGCCGCACGTTCTCTTTCCTGCCGCCGTATGACCTCCGGCGCGGGACAGGATGCGCAGATGCTCGCGCGCATCTGCCCTACGGCAATGATCTTCGTCCCCAGCGTGCGCGGCATCAGCCACAACCCGCTGGAGCTGACCCGCGACGCCGATGTCGCCGCGGGCGCCAACGTGCTGCTCGACGTGGTCGCGCAGCTTGCCGCAAAGTGACGGCAGCAGAGAAATATGATCGAACAAGGGACGCCGCGATAAAGCGGCGTCCCTTGTTGCAGTCCATGGAAGAAAGTGATTCAACAGGCAGACGGCGAAGCTTTGACGAACAACATTATCACTGGATCAGCTTGAGAAGCTGAATGATCACCATGGAGCCGAAGGCAAGCCCTACGATCGCGCCCACCATGCCGCCGCTCAGCGGTGCAACGGAAAACAGCGGCTCCAGCGCGGGAAGAAGCAGCACCAGTCCCAGCAGCAGTGCGCCGGCGGCAAATGCGCCCAGAAGGGCTTTGTTTGCGTTGTCAAGCATTATCTGAATGAATTTTACCGGAAATACTCCTGCAGCATTGGTGGAAAGGCAGATCCCTTAACAGAGCGCAGGCAGCGCGGTGTTTTTGCGGCGAGGAAGCATCGGCAGGACTTTTGACGGAGAAAATCTTGTGTTGCAAACAGGGCGGACGGACGTTTTCTGACCTCACACCGGCCTTTTTCATACTTTCGTCATTATGGCTAAAATTTATACAAAATGCCACAATTTTTCAATATTGCTTGACAACATTTGTGCAAGATGTTATCTTAGCAACAAGATCCCTGTCACTCATTTGCCGCTCTTGCGCGTCATACACATCAGTAAGGACGGCGTGAATGCGGGGATCGATCCCGCACGGCGGACATCCACCCCTGCAAGCCCCGACCATTCCGGGAGGGAATTGGTCACCACAATTTGAAGGAGGATTAAACCATGCGCAAATCTATGAAGAAGCTCATTGCTCTCACCCTGACCTGTCTGATGCTCGCGACACTGTTCGTCGGCTGCGGCAAGAAGGACGACGGAGGCAGCTCCGGCGGCGACACCATCAAGCTCGGCTGGATGGGCTCGCTCACCGGCGACCAGGCCGCCTACGGCACCTGCGAAAGCCAGACCCTCAAGATGCTGGTCGAAGACCTCAACGCCAACGGCGGCCTGCTTGGCAAGCAGGTCGATCTGATCTGCTACGACACCAAGGGCGACGCACAGGAGGCGGTCAACGTCGCCAAGCGTCTGTGCGCGCAGGATCAGGTCTGCGCGATCATCGGCCCGAACGCTTCCGGCCAGTGCATTGCCATCCAGTCCGTCCTCGACCAGTACAAGATCTCCGATATGTCCACCGTGGCGACCAACGAGAAGGTCACCATGCAGGACGGGCAGCTCAAGGAATACAACTTCCGCGTCTGTTTCCTTGATCCCCAGCAGGGCAAGATCGCCGGTACGTTCGTGTACGATAACCTCGGCTTCGACAAGGCCGCCATCCTCTACGACGTCAACGACGACTACGCGCTGGGTCTGAAGGACAACTTCGTCAAGGTCTTTGAGTCCAAGGGCGGCACCGTGGTCGCTGAGGAGGGCTACACCGCCGGCGACACCGACTTCACCGCGCAGCTGACCAAAATCAAGGAAGCGCAGCCCCAGATCATCTTCACCCCCATCTTCTATCAGGATTTCATCATGATCCACAAGCAGGCCCGCACCCTCGGCATTGAGGTGCCGATGCTCGGCGGCGACGGCTGCGCGTCCGAGGTTCTCTTCGACGCGGCCGACGCGGTGGACGGCTCCTACGTCATCAACCACGTTTCCCTCGTCGATCCCGCGGGCGATGCCTTCCGCAAGGAGTACGCCGAGAAGTACAACGGCGCGAAGATGGAGCTCAACGGCTACATGGCGCACGACGCGTTCCTGCTCTGGTGCGCGGCGGTCGAGAAGGCCGGCAGCGATGACCCGCAGGCCATCGCCGACGCGTACTCTCAGGTCGAGGTCGAGGGCATGGCCGGCAAGATCAAGATCTCTGCCGAGGACCACAACCCCGTCGGCAAGTCCGGCTGTGTGGAGCGCATCGACGGCAAGAACAAGACCTACGTCTTTGAGACCTACATCGCCGCAGACTAAGCACATCCCCAAAACAGAAAAAGCAAGCACCCTTTCGACACTCGGGCCCGAGGTTAACAGGACAAAAGGAGGCTATACATGGGTATAGAATATTTTCTCCAGCAGTTGGTAAACGGCATCTGTCTCGGCGGTATGTATGCGCTGATGTCGGTCGGCTATTCGCTGGTGTACAGCATTATGAACTTTTCCAACTTTGCCCACGGAGGCGTCATCATGGTCGGCGCTTATGTGGGCTATTTTGCTCTTACGTCGCTGAACGTTCCGTTTTTTCCGGCGTTCCTGCTGTGCGGCTTAGGCAGCGGTCTGCTCGCGGTCATCATCGAGCGCCTGGTCTACTCGCCGCTGCGTAAGCGCCACGCCCCGTCGCTCTACTTCATCATCTCGGCGATGGGCGCGTCCATTTTCCTTGAAAACTTCGTCATCGCCACCATCGACGGAACCCCCAGAAACTATCCCCCGATCTTCAATAACCGCATCAGCATCGGCGGGATCTCCCTCGGCGTGGACAGTTTGCTGATGATCGTGGTTTCGTCCGTCGCGCTGCTGATTTTGATGTTCATCATACAGAAGACCAAGGTCGGCCTCGCCATTCGTGCCTGCGCTTACAGCGAAAAGGCTTCGACCCTTATGGGCATCAACGGCGACCTCGTTATCTTCATCATCTTCCTCATGGGCGGTGTACTTGCGGGCTTTGCCGGTATGCTCTACGGCATGCGCTTCATCGTCAAGCCCACCATCGGTCAGGTCACGAACAAGTCCTTTGTCGCGGCGGTGTTCGGCGGTCTCGGCAGTCTCCCCGGCGCAATCGTCGGCTCGGTGCTGCTCGGCATTATGGAGATTTTCGTCGCGTCCTTCAACTCCAACCTGCGCGATCTGTTCGTGTACGCGCTGCTGATCCTTGTCCTCATCATCAAGCCGTCCGGCCTGATGGGCAAGGTCGTGGAAGACAAGGCATAAGGAGGGAGGAACGATATGTTTAGCTGGTATTACATTGAAGGTATCCTCATTCAGTCCTGCTACACCCTGCTGATCGTGTTGGGCCTTTCCATCCTCACGGGCTACACCGGTATGTTCTCGTTCGGTCACGCGGGCTTTGTGTGCATCGGCGCGTACGTGTCCGTCATCTGCACGATGGCGTTTGGCCTGCCGTACTGGCTCTCGCTCATTCTTGCCGGACTCGTCGCCATGCTGCTCGGCGCGGGACTCGGTAAGATCACGCTCAACCTCAAGGGCGACTATTTCTGCATTGCCACGCTCGGCGTGGGCGAGGCGATCCGATTGATCTTCAACAATTTGCAGCTCAATATCAACGTCGGCGGCAAGGACTTCCTGCTCGACGGTGCGAAGGGCGTTGCGAGTATCCCGCTGCACACCACTTTTGCAGGCTCGCTCGTGATCGTCGTCATTTTCCTCACCGCCACGGCGCTGCTGATGAACTCCAAGCACGGGCGCAGCATGCTCGCCGTGCGCGAGGACGATCTGGCCGCGCAGATGAGCGGCATCAACACCTTCCGCTCCAAGATGCTTGCCATGTGCATGTCCGCGCTCTACGCCGGCATCGCCGGCGGCATGATGGCGCACTACTTCGGTTATCTCCAGCCCAAGATGTTTATGATGGTCAAGTCCACGGAATATACCATCATGGTCATTTTCGGCGGCATGGGTTCCATCACCGGCTCGGTGCTCGGCACGGTGCTGCTGTGCGCACTGCCGGAGCTGCTGCGCGCGATGGGCGACTGGCGACTTGTGATATACGGCCTTGCCGTTATCATCATCATGATCGTCCGCCCGAAGGGCCTCATGGGCGGCAAGGAGTTTCCGATTGGCCGCATCTGCCGTGCCATTGGCCGCATTTTCACCGGAAAAAAGAAGGACCTGCCCCCGCCTGACGGCGGAAACGGCAGCGGAGAGGAGGCGCTGGTATGAATGACATCACCTTTAGAAATCACGACCCCGATGTTATGCTCGAACTCTGGCATGTTACCAAGCGCTTCGGCGGTCTGACCGCTGTGGGCGATGTCTCCTTTAAGATCAAAAAGGGCGAGATCTACGCGCTCATCGGCCCCAACGGCGCCGGTAAGACCACCATCTTCAATCTCATCACCGGTGTCTACGCGCTCACGGAAGGCCGCGTCATTTTCAATGGTACGGTCATCGGACAGGGCGAGGACATCATCAAGGACGACATGCGCGAGACCGAGGTCAAGCCCTTCCAGAAAAAGCCCTACGACATCATGTCCCGCGGTATGGCGCGCACCTTCCAGAATATCCGCCTGTTCAAGAGCGAAACGGTGTACAACAACGTTCTCACGGCCTGCCACGCGGGCGCGGACTACAACATTTTCCAGTCCCTCTGGCGCTTCAAGTTCGGCCCCAAGTGGCTGACGAAGTACTACTGGCAGGAAAAGGCGCTGCGCGAGAAGACGGAAGAGCTTCTCAAGATCATGGGCATCTGGGAGCAGCGCGATATGATCGCGGTCAACCTGCCCTACGGTCAGCAGCGCAAGCTGGAGATCGCCCGTGCGCTGGCGACCGACCCGAAGCTTTTGCTGCTCGACGAGCCTGCCGCAGGTATGAACCCGGAGGAAACGCTTGCGCTGATGGATCTTATCCGTGAGATCCGCGACCGCTTCGACCTCACCGTGCTCATCATTGAGCACCACATGGATCTCGTCATGAATGTTTCCGACCGCATTTTCGTGCTCAACTTCGGTAAACCCCTTGCCGAAGGCACCCCTGCGGAGATCCAGAGCAATCCTGAGGTCATCGAGGCCTATCTCGGAAAGGAGGACGACGGCGATGGCGATGCTTGAAATTCGTGATCTGAACGTTTATTACGGCGGTATCCATGCCCTCAAGGGCATCTCCCTCGAGGTTTCGGAGGGGCAGATCGTATCCATGATCGGCTCTAACGGCGCGGGCAAATCGTCCATGATGAATGCCATCTCCGGCATTGTAAAATACAAGTCCGGCGAGATCCTCTATAAGGGCGAGCCGCTGCCGACGGCGGCGAACAAGGTCGTCAAGCTCGGCGTGTGCCAGGTGCCGGAGGGGCGTCAGATCTTCGCAAACCTCACGACCTACGAAAACCTCAAGATCGGCGCTTACCTTCGCAACGACAAGGACGGCATCGAGCGCGACCTCAAGCGCGTGTATGAGATCTTCCCGCGTCTGGAAGAGCGCAAGAACCAGATCGCTGGTACGCTTTCCGGCGGCGAGCAGCAGATGCTCGCCATGGGCCGCGGCATCATGTCCGCACCTGACCTTATCATGTTAGATGAGCCGTCCCTTGGCCTTGCACCGCTCTTGGTCAACACGATTTTCGACACCATTAAGGAGATCAAGGCCATGGGCAAGACCATTCTGCTCGTTGAGCAGAACGCGCTCAAGGCGCTTTCCGTCGCGGACAACGCCTATGTTCTTGAACAGGGCCGCATCACCAAGTTCGGCCCCGGCCAGGAACTTCTCAAGGATCCGGCTATCGCGGAGGCCTATCTCGGCAAGGCCGCGCGCTGAATTTACCGAAAAATCTCGGAGGTATGTTACAATGGCTAAAACAGCACAGGAGGTCATGCAGCTCATTCGTGAGCAGGGCATCAAGATGGTGGACTTCAAAATGGTCGATATCAACGGCCAGTACCGCCACGTGACCATTCCTGCACAGAACTTCACGGAGGCGACCATGACCGACGGCATCGGTTTCGACGCCTCGAACTATGGCTACGCTGTGGTCGAAAAGAGCGATATGGTCTTTATCCCTGACCCGGACACCGCGCAGATCGACCCGTTCTGCGAGATCCCGACGCTCTCGATGACCGGCAATGCCATGATCATCGACTATCCTGCCAACCGTCCGCTCGATCAGTATCCGCGCAACATCGTGCGCGCGGCGGAGCAGTATATGCGTGACAGCGGCATCGCCGACACCATGCTCATTCTGCCCGAGTTTGAATTCTATCTCTTCGACGATGTGGCGTGGAAGGTCGCGCCGGACGAGATCGGTATGAGCCTTGACGCCGAGCAGGCACACTGGAACGGCGACATCAACGGCCGCGGCGTGATCGTTCCCCGTCAGGGTCACTACCATATCGCAAAGCCGCTTGACCGCACCTATGAGTGCCGCAGCGAGATGTGCCTGCACATGGAAGAAGCTGGCATTCCCATCAAGTACCACCACCCTGAGGTTGGCGGCGCGGGTCAGTTTGAGGTCGAGCCGAAGCTTGGCGAGATGAGCAAGATGGCCGACGCGAGCATGATGATCAAGTACATCATCCGCAACACGGCGCTCAAGTACGGCAAGACCGCGACCTTTATGCCCAAGCCCGTCTACGGTGAGGCTGGCAGCGGCATGCACGTTCACATGCTGCTCTTGAAGAACGGCGAGCCGGTGTTCTCCGATGACAACGGTTACTCTCACCTCAGCCAGGAGGCGCACTGGTTTATGGGCGGCCTTTTGAAGCATGTTTCCTCGCTCTGCGCCATCACGAACCCGTCTACCAACTCCTTTAAGCGTCTGGTGCCAGGCTTTGAGGCACCCGTTACCGTCGGTTACGCCACGAGCAACCGCAGCGCGGTCATTCGCATTCCTGCCTACGCCAAGACGCCGAACCTGCGCCGCTTTGAGATCCGCAATCCGGACGCCACCTGCAACCCGTATTTCTGCTATGCGGCGCTGCTGATGGCAGGACTTGACGGCATCAAAAACAAGATCGACCCGCATGCAAACGGCTGGGGACCCTATGATATGAACCTCTATACCCTCTCCGACGAGGAGAAGGCCAAGCTTCACCACCTGCCGACTTCGCTCGACGCGGCGCTCGACGCGCTTGAAGCGGATCATGACTACCTTACGCGCGGCGGCGTATTCCCTGAAGCGCTGCTCAAGAACTTCATCGCTGCCAAGCGCAAGGAGTGCGCAGCGATGGCTGCCATTCCGCACCCCGCGGAGTTTGAGCGCTACTACAACCTGTGAGAATATTTCCAATGCAAAAAGAGAGCTGCCCCAGGGGCGGCTCTCTTTTTGCATTGGAACAGTTATCTTGTGCGGTGCAAAGCAGGGGACAAGATCAGATTAGTCAAAGGGGTTAAAGCCGGCGGTTTGCTTGTTGGCAAGGAAAACTTTTAAGAGGTTTCCGTCATCTTCAGCCAACTTTACAGCTGCACCTTCACCACGGAAGCTAAGACTTGCCGAAGGCGCGCTAAATAAAGTTTCACCGTTGATGGTATCAACATTCTTGGCATCTTCGAGATTTTGAATCATTTCAACAACAAAGTCATCATCAAACTTTTTCTTGCTTGTTACCGCAATATCCGTACGGTCATGTTTCGGAGAAGATGAAGCAGGACAGTGCAAATCGAATGGAAGCCTATATGCAGCACACCATCTGTGGAAAGAAGCTGCAAAACGGTTAAAGGGTCAGATAAAGGGTCAAACAGAAAAAAAGAAGTCCAAAACCTTACGGTTTCAGACTTCTCAGTGGCAGCGGGAGAAGGATTTGAACCCTCACATACGGAGTCAGAGTCCGCTGTGCTACCATTACACAATCCCGCTATATTGTGTTGTCCGCTGCGCTGTGTCGTTCAGCGAACAAACGTTATTATAGCAGGAACTTTCAATTTGTCAATAGGAAATTTCCAAAAAGTCAAATTTAGGGAAAATACTTTTATTTGCTTTTTGGCATTACATCCAGATGGCAAATAGACGCAGCAGCGGCTCGAGCACACGGCGCACTACGCTGCGCTTTGCCCATTCCTCCGCCGTGACAAGATGGCTTTGATCGACGATGGCGTCCATATCCTCAAGCAGCGACTCGATCATCGGTGCGCCATAGACCATCACGCCGCACTCGCAGTGCAGCTCAAAGCTGCGGTAGTCCATATTGACCGAGCCGACAAAAGCGGCCTCACGATCCACCATGATGCTTTTGGCATGCAGAAAACCCGGGGTATAGCGGTAGATCTTTACGCCGTGGGCAAGAAGATTACCAAAGTAGGATTCCGCCACCCAATCGGCATACCAGTGATCCGGTTTGCCTGGCAGCATCAGCCGCACGTCCACGCCGCCGTCGCCTGCGATACAAAGCGTCCGCATCACGCTCTCATCGGGAATGAAATAGGGCGTTGTGATATAGAGAAAGCGGTGCGCGCTGCTGATCATCTGCAAAAAGACGTCCTCTGCCGGATTGTCGGGATTGTTCTGCGGCCCGTCGGTGAAGGGCTGGCAAAAGCCCTCGCTCCGCACCGGTGTGTGCGGGCGGTAATAGTCGTGCTCGTTGTGCATGACGCCGCCGATATTGATGCACATGTGGATAAAGCTCGCCGTCAGCCCCCAGGCGCCCTCGCCCTCAAGACGGACGCCGCTGTCCTTCCAGTAGCCGAAGCGCTCGATGAGGTTTGCATACTCGTCGGCGATGTTTACGCCGCCGGTGTAGGCAACGTCACCGTCAAAGCAGGCGATTTTACGGTGGTCGCGGTAGTTGAAGTAGAGCCGGTTCACATACTCATGCACGGGATTGAAGATGAACACCTCAACGCCTGCGTCGCGCAAGCGGTCGATCGTCTCGCCGCGGAAGCGCTTGATGTTGCCGAAATCGTCGAAGATGATCTTGACCTCAACGCCTTCGTGCGCTTTGGCGCAGAGGAGCTTTTCAAGCTCTGACCAGAGCTGGCCTTCGGCCAGAATGAAATATTCCAGAAAGATGAAGCGCTCGGCCTTCTTTGCCTGCTCGATAAGCTCGCGCAGCAGCAGTGCGCCCTCGGGCAGATAGGTGACGCGGGTGTCCTGATAGAGCTGGAAATCGCGGCGGCAGAGATAGTTTGCCGTGCGCGACCAGCCGGGGAGCTGGCGCGTGAGCCTCTCAACGGCAAGTGCGCTGCGCTTGCGCACACTCTCCGGCTCGTCCGGGACACGTTTGCCGTTTTGCGGCAGATGACGCTTCTGCGCTGCGCCGCCCCACAGAAACCAGAGGATCATTCCCACCGGCGGGGCCAGCAGAAGCAGAATGAACCAGATGAGCTTATAAGAAAGCTCACCCGGTTCATTGTAGATATGAATGGCAAGGAACAATGCGGCGACCTGCACGACGGCGTATGCCAGCGCCAGATACTCCTGCATGAAGTAGGAGATTGCAACAACAAGAGCGATCTGCACGGCCAAAAGGAAGATCACCAGCATGATGCGCAGCGCCGCAGAAATGCGCCGCTCGCCCTTTTGCTGAATCTGGAATCCTTTCATTGTGTTCTCAGTCTCCTCCTATATGTCCGGTTCCTGCTGCGGTCAATGTTCAGTTCTGTTCGCGACGCTCGTTCTTCTCGTTCAGAAGGCGCGTCTTGATGTCATAGAGCTTCTGCGAGAGGTCAACATAATAGTTATGCGGATTGTCAAAGCGCTTGACCTCGTCCCACAGCGTGTCGACCTGCTCGGCGCAGTACTTCTTGATCTCCTCGACGCTGGGACGCTTGTAGACGAGCTTGCCCTTCTGGTAGATGGGCACGAGCAGCTCACGTGCTTCGAAGTGGTAGACCTCCTTGCGCTTCCATGTGGCATCGGGGTCGAAGATCTCAAGGTTCTTGCTGTCGTCTACAGTTTCATCGTAGACCGTCAGGTAGTCGGCGATGGCCTTGCCCGTGTCGCGGCCGTAGAAACGGTAGAGCTTTTTGAAGTGGGGCGTCGTGATCTTGCCGACGTTCTCGCTGATCTTGATCTTGGGGGTCACGTTGCCGTCCTTGTCCTCCACCGCAACGAGCTTGTAGACGCAGCCAAAGACCGGCTCGCTCTTGGCGGTAATGAGACGCTCGCCGACGCCGAACGCGTCGATCTTTGCGTCCTGCATCCAGAGATCCTGAATGAGGTACTCATCGAGCGAGTTGGAAACGGTGATGGTGCAGTTTTCCCAGCCCGCCTCATCGAGCATCTTGCGCGCCTTGCGGGAGAGATAGGCGATATCGCCGCTGTCGAGGCGAATGCCGCACTTTTTGATGCCCAGGGGCTTCAGAATATCATTGAACGCCTTGATGGCATTGGGGATACCGGACTTGAGCGTGTTATACGTATCCACGAGCAGAACGGCGTTCTGCGGATAGTATTTGCAGTAGGTCGCAAACGCGTCATACTCCGTGTCGAACATCTGCACCCAGGCATGCGCCATCGTGCCGAGCGCGGGCGTGCCGTAGAGCTGGTCGGAGATGGTGCAGGCGGTGCCGCAGCAGCCGGCGATATAGGCGGCGCGTGCGCCGTCGATGGCGGCGGCGGAGCCCTGCGCGCGGCGGGAGCCGAACTCCATCACGGCGCGGCCCTTGGCGGCGCGGACGATGCGGTTGGCCTTGGTCGCGATCAGGCTCTGGTGGTTGATGGTCAGAAGAGCGAAGGTTTCAAGCAGCTGCGCCTCGATCGCGGGCGCGCGCACGATGACCATTGGCTCCTTCGGGAAGACGGGCGTGCCCTCGGGTACGGCGTAAATGTCGCCGCTGAAGTGGAAGTTTGCAAGATAGTCGAGGAACTCCTCGCAGAAAATACCGCGTGAGCGCAGATAATCAATATCCTTCGCGTCAAAGTGCAGATCTTCGATGTAGTCGATCAACTGGTCGAGACCCGCTGCGATGGCGTAGCCGCCGCCGTCGGGAACGGAGCGGAAATAAACGTCGAAATAGGTAATGCGATCCTGGAACCCAGCCTTCAGGTAGCCATTGCCCATGGTCAGCTCGTAAAAGTCGCAGAGCATGGTCATATTGAGCTTCTGATCCGTCTTCATAGTCACCTCATAGTGTCGCGGCGCGGACAAACGCCGCGCCTTGTGATGTGCGTATTATATCCTGAATAAACGGATAAAGCAAGGCTTTCCGCGCTTTTTCCGCTTTTTGCTTGACTTTGTGAAACGAGTCCCCTATGATAGAGAGACTTCCTAAAGAAACGGAGTATCGCAATGGGTGTTATTTTAGGCATTGACATCGGCGGCTCAAGCACGAAGATCGTTGGTTTGCGCCCCGACCTTTCGGTCATCGACATGCTGCGTGTCAAGGCCGATGATCCGCTCACGTCGCTCTATGGCGCGATGGGCAACTTTTTATCCACGCACGGCCTTCAGCTCTCCGATATCCGCCATATCGCGCTTACCGGCGTGGGTGCTTCGTATGTTGAGGGTGATATTTACGGTGTGAAGACCATCAAGGTCGCGGAGTTCCCCTCTGTCGGCACGGGCGGACTTGCCCTTTCGGGCAAAGAGCACGCGGTCGTTGTCAGTATGGGCACAGGCACGTCCTTCCTCTGGGCGAACAAGGGGCAGGAGGTGTGTCATCTCATCGGCAGCGGCGTCGGCGGCGGTACGCTTGCAGGGTTGAGCTCGCTGACGACAGGCGTGCATCAGTACGCCCTCATTCGCAAGCTCTGCCAGGACGGCGATCTCAGCCACATCGACCTGACAATGGCCGACCTTTCGCGCGAGCAGGTAGGCAATCTTCCGCCCGAGGCCACGGCGGCGAACTTCGCCAAGGTCGCCGACGATGCGACACCGTCGGACAAGATGCTCGGCATCGTGAACCTCGTGCTTCAGTCCATCGGCACGATGTCGGTGCTGGCGTGCAAGTGCTGCGGGACGGATACGGTCGTGCTCACGGGCGCGCTGACGATGCTGCCGCCCGCAAAAGAGACGTTTGAGCTTTTCAAGCAGCTCTACGGCGTGGACTTTATTATTCCCGAAAACGCAACGTTTGCCACCGCCATCGGCGCAGCGCTCTACAGCGTGAGGGAAGTGTAAATTAAACTTTAAGCATCCGGCGGATCTCGCCGGATGCTTTTGCATAATGAAAGGGGCGGGAAAGGCGGAATAAATCTATCAAATTGCCATGAAGTTGCCCTTGCGGCGGGGCGGAAAACGCTGTAGAATAACAACAAATTCGACCAAGCGAACAAGGAGTAAGCGTCATGCAGCAAAATGCCAGATTCATTCGTAAGCTGCCCATTCCGATGGACATTAAAAAGGAATTCCCGATCACCGAGCAGATCACCGAGGCGCGCGAAAAACGCGTAGCGGAGATGCGCGCGATCCTTGACGGGCGCGACAAACGGCTGATGCTCGTGATCGGCCCGTGCTCAGCTGACCGTGAGGACAGCGTGATGGACTATATTTGCCGCTTGGTTCCCTTGCAGGAACAGGTGAAGGACAAGATCCTGATCGTGCCGCGCATCTATACGAACAAGCCCCGCACCGACGGCGCAGGTTATAAGGGAATGCTCCACCAGCCCGACCCCGACAAAAAGCCGGACATGCTCGAGGGCATCATCGCTATCCGCCGTCTGCATACCCGCGCGGTGAGAGAGACCGGCTTTGCCTGCGCGGACGAGATGCTGTATCCGGAAAACTACCGCTACCTGTCCGACATCATCGGTTATGTCGCCGTCGGCGCGCGTTCGGTGGAAAATCAGCAGCACCGCCTGACCGCGAGCGGCCTTTCCGTGCCGGTCGGCATGAAGAACCCTACCGGCGGGGATCTGAGCGTGATGATGAACTCCATCTACGCGGCGATGGGCGACCACACCTTCCTCTACCGCGGCTGGGAGGTGGAAACGGCGGGCAACCCCTACGCCCATGCCATCCTGCGCGGCTATGTGAACGAAAAGGGCAACAGCCGCCCCAACTACCACTATGAGGATCTGATCGAGCTGCACGAGCTGTATGCATCGCGCGGCATCAAGAATCCCGCATGCATCGTGGATTGCAACCATGCAAACTCCGGCAAGCAGTATTTGGAGCAGATCCGCATTGCAAAAGAGGTGCTGCACTCCAAGCGCCATTCGGGCGACATCGACGCGCTGGTCAAAGGACTGATGATCGAGAGCTACATCGAAGACGGCAAGCAGAAGATCACCGACGGCGTTTACGGCAAGAGCATCACCGACGCCTGCCTTGGCTGGGAAAAGACCGAACGACTGGTGCTGGAACTGGCCGACCTGCTGTAAGGGAACGCGATTCATCTGTTTGCGCCAAATGGCAATGGCAGAATATCAAGAGCAAAAAGAGATGGCGAGAGCCATCTCTTTTTGCGCGCAAAGCGGCTTGAATTTGCAAAGATTTTACATTCCCGTACTGGAACTTGACAAGGCGCTCTGCTATACTGTACGCGTGGAAGCAAATGAGAAAAGAAGAGGAGATGTGATCTCAAATGGATACTTACAACATGATCGACTTTAACAAGAAAAAAGGCTTTATCTGCGATATGGACGGCGTCATCTACCACGGCAACCGCGTGCTGCCGGGGGTGGCGGAGTTTATCCAGTGGCTGCACGATGAGGACAAGGAATACCTCTTCCTGACGAACAACAGTGGCTATACGCCGCGCGAACTGCACCAGAAGCTTGAACGCCTGGGACTTGACGTATCGGAGGAGCACTTCTATACGAGCGCGCTTGCGACGGCGGCCTTCCTGCGCGATCAGGCGCCGGGCTGCTCGGTCTTTGCTATCGGCGAGGCGGGGCTTTTGAACGCGCTCTACGACGCGGGCATCACGATGAACGATGTGAACCCCGACTATGTGGTCGTGGGGGAGGGGCGGTCGTATTCGCTCGATACGCTGACGAAGGCGACGAATCTCGTCTGGAAGGGAGCGAAGCTCATCGGCGCAAATTCCGACGTTTCCGGCCCCATCGAAAACGGTATCGCGCCGGCCTGCCGCGCGCTTGTCGCGCCCATCGAGATGGCGACGGGCACGCAGGCGTACTTCTGCGGCAAGCCCAATCCGCTGATGATGCGCACGGGGCTCAAAAAGCTCAACTGCCACTCCGGCGAAGCTGTCATGGTGGGCGATCGCATGGACACCGACGTGATCTCCGGCATGGAGAGCGGTATGTCCACGGTGCTGGTGCTCTCGGGCGTTTCCACGCGCGAGACGATCAAGACCTACGCCTACCGCCCGAGCATGGTGCTGGACGGTGTGGGGGACATCGTGGCTCTTGCCCGCGGGGAAAAGAGCGAGGAGTAACAGACAAAAAAAGGAAAGCGCCGCTGCAAATGCAGCGGCGCTTTTTGAGTTGTATTTTGCGGAAGGATTCAGCCTTCGTCGCGTGCGCGAAGACCGGCGACGGACGAGATCGGCAGCGAGAAGCAGATCGCACCCGCCTTGGTGCAGGGACCGGCCTGCTCATTGATCGAGCGCATGATGGCGGCCTTTTCGTCCTTGTGGGCAATGATGTAGATCATATCCTTTTCGTCGGCAAGGCTGACGCTGAAGAATTTTTCCCCGCGCGTGCCGCCCGTGCCCTTGGCGTGCAGCACCGTGCCGCCGCCTGCGCCTGCGGCGCGCGCTGCGTCCATGACGAAGTCGGAATAGCCTTCGTTCAAAATGACGGTGATGAGTTCGTGTTCAAAATTCATATTCGGCGCTCCTCCTGTCTTGAGATCGTCGGTGAGATAGGCGAACGTTTTGCCGCCGGCTACGCTCTTGAGCGGAATGGTCAGCATGACGCCGTTGCCCGGAATGTCGATAAAGAGCTTGCGCTTGGCAGATCGGATCAGGGACTCGGCCTCCTGCGCGCTGCCCACGGCGCCGATGACGCACTTTTCCGTCGCGTCCAGCCCGTAGATGGCAAGATGCTCGCTTTTGGCCGTGCCGCGCGCGGGCATGCTGAGAATGAGGCGCAGCCCCGAGGCGCGGTAGAGCGAGCCCATCGCCTCGCCGCGGTCGTGATCCGTGATGGCAATGATATAATAAAGATCCATGTCAGCAGGCCTCCCAGAGTTCGATGATCTCGTTGTCGCCAAAATCGGGCAGCTGCGGCTCCTGTGCGGCATGTTTGGATTTGACGACGTAGATCGCTCCCATCACCTGCACGGTGATGAGCGGCATCATCGCAACGAGTGCGACAAGGCCGAAGGCATCGGTCATCACATTGCCGCCGAGCGCTTCGCACGCGCCGGTCGCAAACGGCAGCATGAAGGTAGCCGTCAGCGGGCCGGAGGCGACGCCGCCGGAGTCAAACGCGATGGCCGTGAACGTGCGCGGTACAAAAAAGCTCAATGCGAGCGCGACCAAATAACCGGGAACGAGGAAATACAGGATCGAGACGCCCGTGATGACGCGCAGCATCGCAAGGCCGCCCGCGGCGGAGACCGCGATCGACAGGCTCATGCCCATCGCCTTGGCGGAGATCGCGCCTGCGCTCAGCTCCTCGACCTGCTTGTTGAGCGTATGCACCGCAGGCTCGGCGTTGATGATGAACCAGCCCATCAGCATCGCAAGCGGAGCGAGCAGGTAGACCTTCCACCCCTCTGCCAGCGCCGCGCCGAGCGCGTAGCCGAGCGGAGAGAAGCCGACATTCACGCCTGTGAGGAACAGCACCAGGCCGAAGTATGTATAGAGGATACCGATGAGAATGCGCAAAAACGGGAGCTTGCGCAGCTTGAGAGAAACGACCTGAAAGATGAGAAAGAAGATGAAGATCGGCAGCAGCGCCATGGTCACTTCCCATAAATATTCCGGCAGCGCGTGCAGGTAATCCTGCCCAAGCTCCACCGTGGTGGAGACACCGGAGACAACGCTGCTTTCCCCCTGCGCGGGCTGCGTTTTATAGATCGCGCCGAGCAGCAGCACGGAGAGGATAGGGCCGATGGAGCAAAGACCCACAAGACCGAAGCTGTCCGCCTTGGCGTTTTCATCGCTTCGAATGGACGCAACGCCGACACCGAGCGCCATGATGAACGGTACGGTCATCGGTCCCGTCGTCACGCCGCCGGAGTCGAACGCGACGGAGAGAATGCTCGGCTCCGACAAAAATGCTGCGGCAAAGACGATGGCATAGAATACGATGAGCATTGTGCGCAGGGAAATAGAAAACAGGATACGCACCATGCACAGCATCAGGAAAAAGCCGACGCCGACAGAGACCGTCAGGATCAGAACCTTGGTGTCGATCTCCGGCACGTTGCCTGCGAGCACCTGAAGGTCAGGCTCGGCCACCGTGATGGCAACGCCGAGGGCGAAGCTGATGACCAGGACAAGTCCCAGCTTGCGCGATTTTGTCATTTTAGAGCCCATGTAGTTACCGATGCGGCTCATCGACATGTCAGCGCCCAATGTGAACAGTCCCATGCCAAGGATCAGCATGGCTGTGGCCAGAATAAACGAGAGCATCAGTCCCGCGTCGACCGGCACGAGCACAAAGCTGATTGCCATGACGATCAGGCTGATGGGCAGGACGGAAGCGGTGGCTTCTTTCAGTTTTTCAAATAAGATCTGCTTCTGGTACAAGACCTCACTCCTTTGATATTTTTCAATAATTCCAAAATTATCATAGCATATATTCACTGAAATGAACAGAGGAAGAAAGTAAAAGATCTGTTAAGTTTGTTCTTCCAGCGCGGACGAAAACAGGCAGGATGACCGCGTCATCCTGCCTGCTTTTCGTGATCCTACTGTGCTGTGTGCGCGCAGCCGCGCTCAAGCGAGCGGCGGATATTGCCGTCGAGCATGTCACCGAGATCGGCGAGGAATGCGTCCGGCTCGCCCTTCATGCCGTTTGCAAGCCACTCGATCGAAAGACCCGCGAGCGCCGCCGTGTAGAAGCGAGCCAGCGCGATGACCTTGCTCTCGCTGACGTCAAGCCCCTCGGCCTCCTTGCGCACGTAGGCAAGCATTGCCGTCAGGATGGTTTTGTGGTAGTACCGCTCTAGAATGTCGCGGTGAGCGGAGGAATGCAGGTGCTGGATCATGCGCTTGTTCTCTGCGGTGAACGCTGTGGCGGCAAGGAAGGCCTTCTGCCACGATTCGTAGCTGTTCGCGCTTTCGGAAAGACGCTCGATCTCTGTTTCAAACACATCTTCGGCCAGAGCGTAAATATCAGTGTAATAATAGTAAAAGGTATTCCGCGTGACCTCGCTTCTCTCCGCAATGTCGCGGACGGAGATCTTGTCAAAAGGACGCTCTGCCAGGAGCTCGATGAAGCTGCGGCGGATGGCGTTTTTGGTGCGCAGGGCCATAGGTGGATCCCTCTCTTTCTGAATTGGTGTGAAATCATTATATCCGATGCGGAAAAAACTTGCAAGGGATAAAAAACTAAATCTTTAACGGAATCTAAACATCAAAGAGCGGCTTTTGTGCCGTAACCTTGGTCAGCGCGCCGAGAGTGTGAAAACTTTGTGCGCTATGCGCACTTTGCCACTTTTTCATTTTTTGCATTGCGGATATGATCAAGAATGCTCAATACTGAAAAAATAGCTCATTCCCCAAAAAGGACGAGCGGAGAGGAAGCGACGAAGATGAAGACCTACTTCACCTCTGAGTCCGTCACGTGCGGACATCCCGATAAAGTCTGCGACCAGATCGCCGACGCGGTGCTGGACGAGATCCTCGTCCACGACCCGAATGCGCATGTTGCCTGCGAGGTGACAGCCTGCACAGATGAAGTCCATCTGATGGGCGAGATCACTTCGACCTTCACGCCGGACTATGAGGCCATTGCTCGCAGGGTGATCGGAGAGATCGGCTACACCTTGCCCGGTGTTGGCTTTGATGCTGAGACCGTACGTGTGCGAGTCAGCGTTCATACTCAGTCGCCGGATATTGCGCGCGGCGTGGACCGCGGCGCGCCGGAAGAGGCGGGGGCCGGCGATCAGGGCATGATGTTCGGCTATGCCTGCCGCGAAACGGACGCGCTGATGCCGCTGCCCATTACGCTTGCAAACCGCCTGACGAAAAGGCTTGAACAGGTGCGGCGCGAAAAAAGCATTCCCTATCTTCTGCCGGACGGTAAGGCGCAGGTCAGCGTCGAGTATGAAGGGGGCTGTCCCAAGCGCATTTCCGCTGTGGTGGTTTCCGCACAGCACAGTGCGGAGGTAAAAATCGACGCGCTGCGCGATGCGATCTTAGAGCAGGTGATCTTCCCTGTGCTGCCTGAACAGCTGCTTGATGAGCGCACGGAGTATTTCATCAATCCGACGGGACGCTTTGTCGTCGGCGGCCCCGCGGGCGACAGCGGACTTACCGGCCGCAAGATCATTGCCGATACCTACGGCGGCGCGGCGCGCCACGGCGGCGGAGCCTTTTCGGGCAAGGATCCGAGTAAGGTCGACCGAACGGGCGCCTATATGGCGCGCTATCTTGCCAAGAACATCGTGGCCGCGGAACTGGCCGAGCGTTGCGAGATCGAACTTGCCTATGCGATCGGCCTTGCAGACCCGGTGAGCGTGATGGTCGAAACTTTCGGCACCGGGCGCGTGAGCGACGAGGCACTTGCCGACTGGCTGATGAAAAATGTCGATATGCGCCCCGGCGGGATCACCGCGCGTTTTGAATTGCGCCGCCCGATCTACCGCCGCGTTTCCTGCGGCGGACACTTCGGCGAAAATGCTGCGGGCCTGCCGTGGGAGTGGACGGATCTTGCCGAAGTACTGCAAAAGGAGATCTTATCATAAGATTGCACCGCGGATGCGGGGAGGGAACGGCAGTGAAAAGGAAACGGAGGAACACCTATCTTGTCAGCGCGCTTACGCTGGCACTGGTTTTTGCGCTCGTGATCCTCATTTTCCGCGACGCGCTGCCCGGCATCGGGAAAAACCTGCGCGCCGTACCGCTCTGGGGCGTTCTGCTCCTGCTTGTGCTCGGCTTTGCCTACGAGGCGATGGAATCCGCGGTGTGCCTTGTCATCATTCACCACAAAAAGCCGGACTGCACCTTGGCTGACGCGCTGCGCGTCACGTTTCTCGGCGTGTTTGGCAACATTGCGACGATGGGCGCAGGGACGCTGCCCATGCAAAGCTATTGCCTTTACAGACGCGGGCTGGACGCAGGCAGCGGACTCGGCATCATGGCGAGCGAATACGTGCTGCACAAGATCTCGGTACTGCTCTATGCAACGGCTGCGCTGCTGCTCGGCGGAGAATGGTTGCGTGGGGGCGCCAACGGCCTTGCCCGTTATATCCTCACCGGCTATGCCATCGGCGCACTCATCGTGCTGGCGCTCACGCTGATCTATACCTAGGATCGGGTGCTTGCGCTTGTGCTGCGGCTGCTTGACGGGCTGCTGCACAAGCCAAAGTGGGCGGCGCGCCGCAAAAAATGGGAGAAGAGCCTTACCCAACTCAACCGGGAGGCGAAGAAAGTGCTGCTCGTCCCGTCGCTTGCCGTCAAAGGCATTGCGGTGAGCCTTGCCAAGCTCTTTGTGCTCTATACGATCCCCTATGCTGCGCTGAGACTGCTCGGCTGTACGGCGCTCACCTTTGGGCAGGCGCAGCTGCTTGCCGCGCTGATGCTGCTCATCACAAATGCCCTGCCGAACGTTGCGGGCGTGGGGCCGATGGAGTTCGCCTTTCTGCTGCTTTTTGCCCCATGGTCGGATACCACGGTGGCCTCGTCCGCGCTGGTGCTATACCGCGTGGCGACCTATTTCTTCCCGTTTCTGCTGAGTGTGATCATTTTCCTCTGCGAGGAAAACCGCTCACTCAAAGGCTTTGACGCGCAAAGCGCTGAATGAAAATGATGAGGGGGATATTCTCTTTCGAAGAGAATACCCCCCTTACTTTTTGCGCTTTTTGCAAAGGTGTGAGTGCGGCGTGTCAGCTTTGCTGCTCGGCCTTGCCGCTTTCCGGCACGAGGTGGACGTTCAGATGATCGTAGGTCATCTCCACGCCGTGCTTGTCGAAGGCATCGCGCAGCGCCTCGTTGAGCGTGTAGTAGGCGTTCCAGTAATCCTCTACCGATGTCCAGCAGCGCACGGCGTACTCAATGGAGCTTGCGCCGTAAGAGGTGAGGTAGACCTCCGGCGCGGGATCGGACAGGACGCCGGGAACCGTGCGTACCGCGTCCATGCACGCAGCCTTGACGGTATCGGTCGGCGCATCGTAGGACGCGGTCACGGTGCGCACCACGCGGCGGCGGCCGAGCGTCGTATAGTTGATGATCTTAGAGCTGGAAAGCTGACGGTTGGGCTGGAGCACGATCTGCCCGTCGGCCGTTTCAAGCTTGGTGTGGTTGAGCGAAATCTCGCGCACTGTGCCGACCGCGCCGCCTGCTTCGATCGTATCACCGATGCCGAACGGATGCGATGAGAGGATCACAAGCCCGCCGGCTACGTTGCCGAGAATATCCTCTGCCGCGAGCGTGACGCCCAAAGTCAGCACCGACATGATCGCCGTGAGGGAGGCGGTGTTGATGCCGAGCGATTCTGCCGTGATGATGGCGGTCAGAACATACAAAAGAACCTTGAGGCAGGAGAGAATGATCTTTTGCAGCCGGTCGCTGATGCGGCTTGCGCGGGAAAGCAGGCGCGAGAACAGCTTCATGACAAGACGCACGACCACAAGGCAGACAAGCAGTGTCAAGATCGCCGAGAGAATGTTGGCAATGCTGTATCCGCCAATTGAGTGCGAAATGATTTCCGAGAGTTCTTTCATGGCATTTCAGCCCCTTTCTATGTAATGGGTAGTATAACAGCGCCGCCTCACCTTTGTAAAGGGCGAGAAAAAGATCGGCCGACTTTTCAGCAGTTATGCGGTTGAGAAATCGGTGGGAAAAGCGTATCATGCGATCAGATTATTTTGAGAAAAAGGAAGTGTTCATATGCGCCCTGATGCGCTCATCGATTTACACTGCGATACGCTGACCGACGATATGTATACGGATTCATCAACCCCCGACACGTTTGACGATCCCGCGCGCACACTGTTGCTGACGAGCATTCTGAGGAACGCCTGTTGGGTGCAGATTTCCGCGGGAGAACCTTTGCTGAATGAAAAAATATGACAAAATTTTGTGCTTGCCTGTTGAAAAAGGAAGAAGCAAAGCTTATTATAGAAAGCGTCTATATGATAGATGTTTGGCAAGCAGTGAAAGGAGAAAACAGCAGTGTCAAGACTTGATATTATGACGCCCTCCCACGCGCAGACCGTTATTGACGGGCTGTACCGCGACGTGGAGCGGCGTATTGCCGCAAGCCCTCCGGGTCTTTGTCCGGTGGATCTTGCCAAGAGCTTTCTGGATCTTTGCCATGCGCAGACCTGCGGCAAGTGCGTTCCCTGCCGCATCGGTCTCGGCCAGCTCTCGGAGCTGATGGAACTGGTGCTTGAGGGCAAGGCGACGATGGAGACCATTTCGGTCATCGAGCGTCTGGCGCATGTGATCGTCAACAGCGCCGACTGCGCCATCGGCCGCGACGCGGCGCGACTGGTGCTCGACGGTGTACAGGGCTTCCGCGACGATTATGAGGAACATATTTTGCGCCACCGCTGTCTCGGCGGCATGCGCGAGAGCGTTCCCTGCGTGGCGCTGTGTCCCGCGGGCGTGGATATTCCGGGCTATCTTGTGCTGATCAAATACGGCCGCTATGCAGACGCCGTGCGCCTCATTCGAAAGGACAATCCCTTCCCCTCGGCCTGCGCTTACATCTGCGAGCATCCGTGCGAGGCGCGCTGCCGAAGAAACATGATCGACGACGCGGTCAATATCCGCGGCCTCAAGCGCTACGCGGTGGATAACGCGGGCTACGTGCCGCAGCCCGACTGTGCCGAGCCCACAGGCAAGAAGGTCGCCGTCATCGGCGGCGGCCCGAGCGGTCTGTCGGCTGCGTATTATCTTGCGCTGATGGGACATAAGGTCACGGTGTATGAAAAGTGCGCGAAGCTCGGCGGTATGCTGCGCTACGGCATTCCGTCCTACCGCCTGCCGCGCGAGGTACTCGATGCGGAGATCGCGTCGATGCTGGCGCTTGGCATCGATGTGCATGTCAACGTCAATGTCGGCGACGATGTGACGTTTGACGAGCTGCGCCAGCAGAACGACGCGCTTTACATCGCGCTTGGCGCGCACACGGATAAAAAGACCGGCATCGAGGGCGAGGACGCCGAGGGCGTCATCTCCGCGGTCGAGATGCTGCGCGAGATCGGCGACGATCACATGCCGGACTTCCGCAATAAAGATATTGTCGTCATCGGCGGCGGCAACGTGGCAATGGACGTCTGCCGCAGCGCGGTGAGACTGGGCGCGCGCAAGGTGAGCTGTGTCTACCGCCGCCGTCAGGAGGATATGACGGCGCTTCCCGAGGAAGTGGAGGGCGCCGTTGCCGAGGGCGTGGAGCTTGTAACGCTTCAGGCGCCTGTGCGCATCGAGACGGACGCGAACGGCCATGCGACCGCATTGTGGACGCAGCCGCAGATCATCGGTGAGATGGACAAGAAGGGCCGTCCCGCGCCCGAAAAGGCCAAACGCAGCGAAAAGCGCATCGCGGCGGACGTTGTCGTTGTTGCCATCGGTCAGGGCGTGGAGACGCATGGCTTTGAGCAGACGAAGATCGCCATCAAGCGCGGCGCGTTTGTTACCGAGGCGAGCGGGCAGATCGACAATATGGACGGCGTTTTTGCCGGCGGCGACTGTGTCACCGGCCCCGCGACCGTCATTCGCGCCATCGCGGCCGGCAAGGTCGCCGCGGCGAACATCGACGAATATCTCGGCTTCCACCATGAGATCGACCCCGGTGTGGTTGTGCCGACGCCGCGGCTGAATAACAAGCCGCCCCACGGCCGCATCGACACCACCGAGCGCGAGGCAGGCGAGCGCAAGCACGACTTCAAGTGCATCGAGTGCGGGCTGACAGATGAAGAGGCCTACAATGAGGCGTCGCGCTGCCTGCGCTGCGACCACTTCGGCTACGGAATTTTCCGCGGAGGGAGGAAGGGCAAATGGTAAGAAATGTTACGCTGACCATCGACCGCAAGAGCGTCACGGTGCCCGAGAATACCACGATCCTCGAGGCGGCGCGCTCGGCCAACATCAATATCCCCACGCTCTGCTACTTAAAGGACATCAACGAGATCGGCGCATGCCGCATCTGCTGCGTGGAGGTCGAGGGCATGGAGCGCCTCGTCCCCGCGTGCGACAACGTGGTGGCGGACGGCATGGTCGTTTTTACCAACAGCGCCAAGGCGCGCGAGGCGCGGCGCATGAACCTGCGTCTCATTCTTTCGCACCACGATACATCATGCACGAACTGCACGAGAAGCGGCAACTGCACCTTGCAGCAGCTGGCGAACGACTTCAACATGCGCGGCACGCACTTCCCCAAAAAGCTGCGGCACGAGGCGGTGGATTATTCCACGCCCCTCATCCGCGAGAACGACAAGTGCGTGCAGTGCCTGCGCTGCATTCAGGTGTGCGAGAAGATACAGAGCGTAAAGATCTGGGATCTTCTCGGTACGGGCTCGCGCACGGTGGTGGACGCATCGTACAACCGCCGTATTCAGGACACCGAATGTACCTACTGCGGCCAGTGCATCACCCACTGCCCGACGGCGGCGCTGCGCGAGCGCGACGACACGGGTCTTGTCTTCGACGCGATCGACGATCCGAACGTCATCACCGTGGCGCAGGTCGCGCCCGCGGTGCGCGCGGCCTGGGCGGAGCAGTTCAGCCTTGCAAGCGACTTTGCAACGCCGAAGCGCATGGTCGCGGCGCTGCGCGAGCTGGGCTTTGACTATGTGTTCGACACGGATTTTGCCGCCGACCTCACCATCATGGAAGAGGGCAGCGAGTTTATCGAGCGCTTCACGCATAAAGAGCAGTATCAGTGGCCGATGTTCACCTCCTGCTGCCCCGGCTGGGTGCGGTTCGTGAAGTCGCAGTATCCCGAGCTGACGGGCAACCTCTCCACGGCGAAGTCGCCCCAGCAGATGCTCGGCGCCGTGGCGAAGAGCTATTTTGCCGAAAAGGCCGGCATCGACGCAAAGCGTCTGTTCGTTGTCTCCATCATGCCTTGCGTGGCGAAAAAGAGCGAATGCGAGTTGCCCACGATGAAAAACGACGCGGGCGACCCGGAGGTCGATGTGAGCATCACAACGCGCGAGCTCAATATCATGATGCGCGCGAACCACATCGAGCCGAAGTATCTGCCCGAGGAGGAGTTTGACAGCCCGCTCGGTTCGGCTACCGGCGCGGCGGTCGTCTTCGGCGCGACCGGCGGTGTGATGGACGCGGCGCTGCGCTCGGCGTACTTCTTCGTCACGGGCAAGAATCCCGATCCTGACGCTTTCACCGCGGTGCGCGGCATGGACGGGTGGAAGGAAGCAATGTTCAATATCCCCGGCGCAGGGGACGTGCGCGTTGCGGTCGTCAGCTCGCTCGGAAACGCAAGAAAACTCATCGAGGCGGTCAGACGCGGCGAAGTGAGCTACGACTTTGTTGAAGTTATGGCCTGTCCCGGCGGCTGCGCCGGCGGCGGCGGTCAGCCCATTCACGACGGCGTGGAATTGGCGGAGGATCGCGGCAGCGTTCTCTGGCGGCTCGATCAGGACGAGCTGCTGCGCTTCTCGCACGAGAATCCGGACGTCAAGGCGCTCTATCGCGACTATCTTGGCTCTCCGCTTGGCGAAAAGTCGCACCACCTGCTGCACACCGATCATTTTGCCTGGGAAATGCCGCCCAAGGCGCTGTAAAACGACAAAAAATATCCCGTATGCCAAGGCATACGGGATATTTTTTGTGTTGCAAAAGGTTTATCGCTTGGTTCCGTAGCGCAAGATGACATTCACGAGCGCGCGGAAAGTGTCCTCCGCGTCACTGTCAAGAACGTAGGCAACGCTGCGCGATGCGTCATCATAGAGAACGGAACCGTCTGCAAAGAGATAGAGATCATGGTCGCGGCCATTTGCGCGGAACCAGATGGAAACATAGTTGTCTTGCGCACCGATCCCGCTGACCGGCGCGGTCGGCAGACGGAAGCGACGGTGCGCGGAAATGCCGCTCAGCACATCGAGCAGAGCCTGTCCCGCTTCGCTGTCAGGCTCGGCGGTATAGTCGCATACGCCGCTCGTTTCACCGTTTTCGGTCGAAACGGTGGCGGCGAGGGAGAAGATCGCACGAATCGGCGGCTCGATCTCGTCCGTGTGCAGCAGCTCGCCGAGCGGCTGCGGGCGGCTCAGGAACAGCGCGGCGGCGAGCAGCACTGCGGCAATGCCGGCGGTGATGAGCAACGCCTTCTTTTTCTTGTCCATGGGTGGGGCTCCTTTCCAACATCAAACTTGCTTTTGCCGTCCAACAGGGGAGAGGGGGATCGCTTTCCAACAGTTTACCTGATCAAGAGCTTTTTGGCAAGCCCTTTCTCGGGCGTGACATAGAGCGTGCGGTAGTTGTCGTAGGTCACCATGCCCGGGCGCGCGCCCGCAGGCTTTTTGACGAATTTCACCGGGCAGTAGTCGACCGGCACACCGCTGCTCTCCTTCGCCTGCGAGAAGTAAGCCGCGAGCATCGCCGCCTCGCGCAGATCCTCGTCGCCCGGCGTCAGCCCCGCGCAGCGCAGGATAACGTGCGAGCCATGGATATGCTGGGTGTGGAACCAGTAGTCGCGCTTGTCGGCCTTTTTGGTGAGCTGGTCGTTCTGCACATTGCTGCGGCCAACGAGAACCTCAAACCCGCCCGACGTTTTGAACGTGCGCGGCGCGAAGGCGCGCTTCTGCTCTTTTTTGCCGGAGGATTTTTTGAGGTAATTCGTCTCCTGCAATTCGCGGCGAATTTCATTGAATTCCTGCTCCGTCTCCGCCTGCGCAAGCTCCTGCAACACGCTCTCTAAATACGCCCGTTCGTTTTCCGCCTTTTCGATCTGCTCGCGCAGGTGAAATTCGGCGGTCTTGAGCTTGTTGTACTGCTTGTAGTTCTTCGCGGCGTTCTGCTGGGGGGTGAGCAGCGGGTCGAGCGGAATGTCGATGAGCGGGCAGCCGTCTTCATAGTAGTTCTCGGCTTGCAGGACGCGCTCGCCGCCCTTCATGCGGTAAAGGTTTGCGGTGATGAGATCGCCGCGCAGGCGGAATTCATCGCGCTTTTGCGTGGCGGCATAGTCGCGCTTCAGGTTCTCGGCTTTTCGCGCCATGCGGTCGCGCGCGACGCTCGCCGCGTGCGTCAGCTCGCGGCCGCGACGAGCGGAAAGCTCCTGCCGCTCGCGCGCGTCGTAAAATTCGTCGAGCAACGATGAAAAGTCCTCGCGCGTTTCCACCTGTGTCTCCGCGCCGTACTGCGCGATGAGACGGTAGGTGAAGTCCACGGGCTTGCCGTCGCGGTAGAGGATAACGGGCGTGTAACGATCCTCCTTGATGGCGCTTGCGGTATCGGCAAATTCCTGCGCCAGCGTCTCGCGCTGTGCGCCGTTCAGTGCGCTGAAGCGCACATCGGTCGCGCCGCCTGCGCGGAAGGCAAGCTCACGCGCGATGAGCGGCGAAATGGCGGTATAATGGTCAAGCACCCACTTGTCGACGGCAGCTTCCTCCTCGCCGCCACGCCGTGCGAGGGCGATGGAGTCATCCTCCTGTGTGAGGAGGGAGAGCTTGTCGAGCGGCGTCGGCAAACGGTAGAAAAGACCGGGTAGCAGCTGGCGCGCGGCGGAAAGATCCGCGTCCACGCGGCGCAGGCATTCGACGATGCGTCCCTGCGTATCGAGCAGTACAAGGTTCGACCGCCGCCCCATGCACTCGAGCACGAGCTGCTTCTGGCTGATCTCACCAAACTCGTCCGTGCACTGGAGCGTCAGGATCACCATGCGTTCAAGATCCGGCTGATCGATCGCAAGCACGCGCGCGCCGACCAGGTGCTTTCTCAGCAGCATGCAGAACATCGGCGGTTGGGCGGGGTTGTCGCGCAGAATATTGGTAAGCTGAATGCGCGGCTGGTTTGCCCCCGCGTTGAGCAGCAGTCTCAAATTGCCGCGCAGCAGCAGAACAATCTGGTCGCGAGCGGGCTGCTGCACCTTGTCGATGCGCGCGCCGATGAGCTTGGGGCGCAGCTCGTTCAAAACTGCCCGCAGGCAGATCGCGTCAAGTGGCATCGTCGTCCTCCATCATCAGGTTGAAAAGCTCGTTGATGCGCGTGTGATCGTCGCGCAGGTACAGCCAGCCGAAGAGTGCTTCGAGGCCCGTGGCCTTCTGATAGTCGGCGCGGTCGGCGTGGTGGGGAACAGAGTGGACGTTCGCGTTGCGCCCGCGGCGGAACACAGAGGCCTCTTCCTCCGTCAAAAGAGGAAGAAGCTTTTCTGCAAAGCGCGCCTGCTGCGGCGCGCAGACGAGCTCCACCGTTGCACGGTGAAGGCCCTTGCCCGTCGCCTTGCCGTGCACACACAGGTAGGTGCGCACGAGCAGCTCATACACCGCGTCGCCCAGGTGGGCAAGACCGATGGAGCTGATGGCGCGAATGGCGTCGTCGTTTATTTTGGCTTGTGTATAATCGTACATAAAAACTCCTGCTGATCAAAAGTGCATACATTGTATATCCTTCCCGTGTTTCTGTCAATCGGCGGGCGCGGCGGCGCGGGAAAAGCGTTGCGCTTTTTTGAAAAAACGATATAATGGCAGAAAAGAAAAAACACTGAGATGCAAGGGGGACTCCCAATGAAAAAAATACGATCCGCGCTGCTTGCGGCGCTGCTGCTCCTGACACTTTCCTCCTGCGGCGAAGAAAGAGAGAACGATGAGACCACCGGCTATGATGATTCGCTGATCAAGGAGCTTTACAGCGAGGAAGGAGAGTATACGGACGGCGAGGGCAATACGATGGCCTACCGCTATCATGTGCCGCAGCTTGTGTCGGAAACGGCGGTCGCCGCCGCGCTCAACGCAGAGATCGCCGACCGCTTCGGCGCGCTTGCGCAGGAGCAAAAAAACATGATGGCCTCGCACGCCTCGCTCGTCTGTCCGTCGATCGGCTGGCAGAGCTATTGGAACGGCAGCCTTCTCTGCCTCACAGTGCGCGCGGAGATGGACGGCGATGTCAGCACGACAGAGACGTACAGCTATGACTTCTTCGGCGGCAAGCGCCTGATGAGCGAAGACCTGCTTGCGCGCTGCGGCCTTTCCGCGCAGGAGTTTGTCACGGCGGCACGGCGTACCGCGGCGAACTATTTTGACGAAACCTACCGCGACGCGCTCGGCGGCAGCACGGGCGGCGCGGATTTTATCGCGTCCTACGCCGAGCGACGCGCATGGACGCTTTCGGACGAGAACATCAACACGGCGATGCGGCTCTATTTGAACGACGGTGTGCTGCACATGATCGTTCCCATCGGCTCGTTCGCCGGTGCGGAAAGTGACGAGAGTGACCTTGCGCTTGATCTCACCGCGCACGAGACGGTCGAAAAGACGGCGGAGGAGAGCTTTGTGCGAGCGGCGCTCTCCGGAGGAAATTTGACGGTCAGCTTTGAAAAGACTGCGGATTCCGCGTGGTACGCGGAAAACTTCCGCTTTGACTATGAGACCATTTACCCCGTGGAGGGACTGTATTCCGACTACACGGACGTTTTTGTCGGTTCGGTGGGGCAGGGGTATTTCCCCTATATCTTCCTGCTGACGAGCGGAGGGGCGGTGGAGTATGTCAACCTGCTCGAAGGGCTGACGGCGGGCTTCCTCTGTGACGGCGGGCCGCTCGGCGGCGTGAAGAATATCGTTTCGTTCGAGTCCGGTGTGGTCGAGGAGGACTACGGATCGTATCAGACGGTGTTCGCCATTGACGAGAACGGGGAGAGACACGACCTTTCCGGTGCAGTCAGCGATGCGGACTATACGATCCCACTGGAATTTCTCGGCGAGTGGACGGCGACCGTGACGCATGACACGGCCGAGCAGGGCAGCTACGACAGCGATTATATCCTGACGCTCACCGACGGCGGCGGGCTCACCGTGCAGGATATCAACAGTGAGGTCGGACTTTACTTCGAGTACTCTGGTCAGCTCAACTACCTTGGCACGAACGGCGAGGGCATGGTCTTTGGCTACCATCTCAATGAGCGCGCGGGCAGCGTGCGCTATGGCGCGTTCACGCTGCTGCGCGGCGAGGACGGCCTGCATGTCAAATCCGTCGCAGGGGAGAATTTCTTCGATGCGCCGAGCGGACGGTATACCGTGTTTGCAAGAGCGTGAGGAAAAAGGAAAAAGAGGCGCGAAAGCGCCTCTTTTCGGAGGAGAATTCCGGGCGAAAACCGGTCAAAAATGTTTTTCGATAAAATGAAAAAAAGGCTTGACAGTTTCGACTCCCTGTGCTATATTATCACTTGTTCCGAGTCAAACGGAACGACGCAAAACAAAATGGCATGGGGGTATAGCTCAGCTGGGAGCCCGGTTGAAGCGGTAAACAACCCCCGCACTAATTGAATAAGAAATTACTCAGCGCACCCCTTACACGGGGGTATAGCTCAGCTGGGAGCGCAAGCAACCGGGTGTGCTCCCCCGCAACGGAGAGTAAAGTCAAAAAATTGAATAGCTCAGAAATCCAGCAAAATCAAGGGTTTCTGGCAACATGGGGGTATAGCTCAGCTGGGAGAGCGCTTGAATGGCATTCAAGAGGTCAGCGGTTCGATCCCGCTTATCTCCACCAAAAACAATGACTCACACAGACCAAATGTGTGAGTCATTGTTCTATCCATACGAAAACACAAAGAGGACGGACACCTGATTCCCTTCCCCCGGAGAAAAACCAATATAGTTATTGAAGCGGAGATTCGATGATAGAATCTCCGCTTTTTTGTTGTCGTCCCAACAGATAAAAAAGAAATGAGGTTTAACCATTGAAAAAATTTTTTGAAGAACTTTCCCGGCGCCTGAGAGAAGGCGGAGTTGAATCATCCAATGTAGAGGATAGGCGGCTGGAGATTTTCCTCCATGGTCAGCCTGTCCTCTTTGTTTCTCCAGGAAACGATGTGTTCCTTTTTCCTGCCGGAAGCAATAATCCGGAGGCCAGTGAATTGTACCACAGAGTCGCACAGACCGCAGATGAAGTGTACACTTATGTTGAGGAGGTTCAAACTGCGCCCACCCTTCATATCAGCGGTCTGAGCGAAAAATTCCATCTGCTGGCGGATTTTGGCGGCGCAGTGCTGGCTGGCCGGGAGTTGGAAAATGGCAGGGGCTATCAGTTTGTCACTTGGATCTGGGACTATAACAGAACCGGCGTGAGCTACGGACATTATTATGATGAAGATTTTTGCGGGGCCAAGCAGGATTTTGCCGTCCGCTCCGGGCTGATCTCCAAGACCCAGCTTTTCTCACCGGAGGAGCTAACTGAACTCTACCGGGCCACAGACTACCTGCTGGATGAAGGCCCAGAGCTGGAAGATGGACACCTCAAAGCCATGCAGACCGCAAGGACAAAGATCGAATACACTGTCCCAGATCTGGCGGACAGACTGGAGCAGGGACAAGCACAGGAGCCACAAATTGATATGTGACATCAGAAAAAGCGGGAGCCGCATCTGCACACACTGTGCAGCATAAGCAGCTCCCGCTTTTTTGTTTTGAAAGAAGGAGTGTGCCATGACAAGATATTTCGCTCAGAATACCCCTCGAGCTGGTCTGGAGCATATGATGATGAGCGTCCCTGGCTTCCAGAAGCGCGGCGGCGGGATGATGATCCTCAGCCGCTTCTGCTACAAGCCGGAGGATGTGGATTGCCGGTACTGCCTGCATTACCGCCGCCGATCCTGTCAAGTCCGCACCTGTCCGTATATCGCGGAGCGGTTGAAGTCCGGCGCGATTGAGTACCTGGATTTGATTCTGGAATATTTCGGACACATCCCTCATGCCGGCCTGCACAAGAGGATTCAGGCTGTGGAACACTGGAGCGGGCCGGATCAGGCAGTCCTGCACACAGTGTCCGTCCACCTCAGAAGCCGCTTTGCGGACAGGGTATGGGATGATGCGCCTCCTGGCTATCTGGCGGCGCTCTATCTTCTCGCCTCAAAGGAGCGACTCTGGCAACCGGCGCTCCCCGCTCTTTCACACGATTCCATTGATTTCAGCCGCATCGTATCCAAACCCCATGGATTTGCGATACAGGATTACCCCATCTTTTATTCCGCCAGACGGCTGTATGACCTGAAGTCACCCATGGAGGCAGAAGATTTGGCACACCCAAAACTGGTGAGTGATCTGGACTTCCACAATATTATTTACGCAACCATGATTGCCAGATATGGAAAGGCGGTCATGGATGCGAGTAAGGAGGCACCAGAATGGGCTATGTGCTGAAAGCGGTACTGAGCAGCGCTCAGCACCCGGAATATGGGCAGATTACGGTTCCATTCCCTATCCCCGATGAGAAATATGACCGCATGATCGAACTGCTGGAGCCATTGGAAATCGGTGACGCGCTCCGGCAGGATTGCCGGGTGGATGAACTGGACAGCTTCTATACCGTACTGAACAGGCTGGTTGGCTCATTGGTCAATTTTGATGAGCTGGACTATCTGGCCAAACGGCTGGACAGTTTTGATGACGGTGAGGCTGCCCAGTTCCAGGGAATGGCCTGCAAATTGGGCGTCTCAAATATAAAGGATTTCATCAATCTGACCTTTTGCTGCCAGCAGGCCACGGTCATCACAGACTTCTCCGACCTGGACGCCATTGGGCGGCAGCACTACATGACGATGCAGGGTGGGGGCTGCAGAATCGAGGAGCTCGAGCGGCTGGATGGCCGCAAGTTCGCTCTGGACCTGATCCTCAATCATCTTGAGGGAAGGATTACCCCTTATGGCGTGGTCTATGATAACGGGATGAAACTGGAGCAGCTCTATGACGGCCGCCACTTCCCCTGTTACCACTACCAGCCGAATCTGCTGGCGGTAGGGCTTTCCTCCCGGCAGGAGCCGGAAAATACAGATCAAATCACTTGGCTGCTCCTGCCCTGCTCCGAGCAACAGCTCCAGCGTGGAATTGCACGCTCAGGCGTTAACATCCACGATGCCCGCATCTGGTATGAGGACAGTCTGCTTCCATCCGAGGTGGAGGAGGTCCTGGAGGGACAACGGGAGGATCTATTCGCGCTGAATGATATGGCGACGGCCATCGCTGCACTGTCTGATTTGGAACAGAAAAAGTTGACGGCGGTCATGGAGATGGCCAAGCCGGAGTGTGCCGGCGAGATACGCGAACTGGCCAAAAATCTGGAGCTGTTTGAGTTTGCACCCAAAGTCCGCACTCCCGCCGAATATGGCAGATACATGATCCAGGACTCCGGCCATTATGAATATGACCCCAATCTGGAGGAGTTCTATGATTATGAGCGTTACGGCAAACTCCGTATGGAGAAGGAAACAGGAGCCTTCACGGAGAAAGGATATGTGGCCTACTGTGGCACATTGACATTGGGGGAGCTGATGGCCGGCGGTCCGGCAGAGCAGCACCAGCGGGAACAGGAATTTCAGATGGGAGGAATGTAACGATGATTCTGTTGACTCTGAGCCGGGGAAAAGGAGAAGAAACTGTCCGTCTGCAACTGCCCGCCAGTCCCGCTGAGATTGGGGAGACATTTGCCTTCCTGGACAGAATCAGCCTCGATACCACAGCCACCGCCATCCTGGATGTGAGCAGCAATGTACCGGTCCTTTACCGATGCCTGTACGATGTGGATGTAGAAGATTCGGAGCAGTTTCAAAAACTACAAAAACTGGCGGAACGCACAGAGGCACTTTCTCCGGCGAAAGCCGCCATCTTTTCCGGGGCATTGGATGCGGAGTGTGTCTGGAACTTGGAGGGGGCCCTTACTGTGGCGGACAGGCTGGATGAGTATATGCTCGTCAACAATGTGTCGTCTGATTCAGAATTGGGCATCTACCTTGTGAACAAAGGGATCACACCATTTCCGGATCGCTTCAAGCCCTATATCAATTATGCCCGTGTGGGGGCTGAATATCGGGAAAAGCATGGAGGAGAATATTCCAGCGGCAATTATGTGCAGAAAAAGACACCTGAACTTTTGGAGAACGAGAGATTGGACGGCGTTTTCCGGATATGGATGGAAAACCCCTGCCCTGTTCGTGTACAGAGCGAAACAGCGCAGATCACTCTGCCTGCGACCTTTGAGCAATTGGAGAGCGCCAGACAACTTCTGGGAGTGGACAGCCTCAATATGGCGAAACTCACTCGGGTGGAGGCCCTGCGGCCTTATCTGGGGGAATATCTTCCTCTCCAGGGGATGGATCTGAGACTGGAGCAATTGGACGAGTTGGCGGAAAATATCCGGATAATGGATCAGGAGGATGGCGCATTGCTGAAATACCTCTCTGTCCTTGAGGTGGAACAGCCGGCAACGCTCCAGGAGGCTTTGAGGTTTTCCATCGAACTGGATGACTACGAGCGTGTACCGGACGATCCGGAGGAATATGGCAAGCAGGTGTTGGAGCGGATCGGGGCGGACGAGGAGCTGATCTCTACCCTCGATGGCTTTACGGATTTCGAAGCAATGGGCAACTTTTATATGCGGGAGGATGGTGTGAGAAGGACCGAATTTGGCCTGCTCCGAAAGCTCAGTGATCCGTTCCCTGAAGTACAAGATGGGTTGCAGATGCATTAATCCCTGTACGCAGATACAAGATACGCTGTGGAACCAGCACGAGTGGGAAAACACTGTGAATATGGGAGGGATTAAATGAGCATTAACATCTGGACAGACTCCATGCAACACGCAGCGTTGCTTGGAAAACCTGTGCTGTTCACCAACTGGCTGATTCAGCGGGATATCATTCCTGATGGGTGGTACTGCTATGACCTGCGGGGGACACATAAATCTCCCAGCACCCGAACCACTCTGGTGGATCATGCCGCTGACTATCATGCAGGAACCGTACTTTCTCCAATCCCTTTAAAGCATGAAGGTACTGCTTCGCGCCGGGTCAACGGCACATTTTATCTGCTGGGAGAAGAAATGACGCTGGAGCAGTTTTGCGAGGAGCATGATCTGGCCTACCCCCAGGATAATCGTGAGTTTGTACTGCGCCCCGCCTCCCTGGATGAGGTGGGGCTGTTCTATTCCGAAGAAAAGCTGGACGAGGCACTGGGTACTGTAGGCCACCTCCGCATGGATTTCGGCCATGGTGAGAAGGAGTTCTGGCACACCTGGTGGCCCCATAACGAGGATAGGTTCAACACCCCGGAGTTCAAAGAGGTGCTGTAGCGATTTGTGGACGACCTGCGTCAGACTGGACTCCTGAAGAATCTGGGGGCCATGGACGCCTACTGCTGGCAGCATGGCGGCTCCATCACAGAGGACCGCAGGAGTTATGGCTATATTGCGGAAACAGAAAATTACCGTTTCTGTCTACGCTGTACTCCCTTTCCCGGCGAGTATCAGGGGTACCTCTATTGCTATGATCTTTGCCAGCAGGAGATGTACCGACAGGAACACCCTGTGGTAGGTCGGGTAACCTTCGCCAGCGGCGAACAGCAGGAGTTCACGGATTCCAAGGCGTTGCTCCAGGCCATCCGGGAGGAACTGCCCTTCCGCAGCACAACCGGCTTCCGCTTTGAAACGCTGACAGACGATCCGGAGGTCAAAAAAGCGGTAGACGATATCCTGTTGGATTTTGCCGGTGAGGACAATTCACGCCGTACCTGCAACTATGGACTGACTGAAACTGGGAAGCAGGCTCTTAGGAAAGCCGCAGATCCCAGCATTCCCCACACCTATGCCTGGTTTGTCATGGCGGACACCAATACCCCGCAGGAGATAATCAGGCAAGATCTGACTCTGGAGGAAGCAATCCAAATCTACCAGGACAGCAATACCAGTGAGAAACGGCTGGGCGTTATTAAGGACGGTATCGCCACAGTGGACTTTGTTCATTTCCAGAGCGGTGAACAGCAATTCTTTACGGATCACGAAAAACTGGAAAGCTTCCGGTCGGACCTCGTGGTGGCGGAGGCGATGGAACGGCTCTATCAACAATTAAATCAGCCGGATATTGGGATTAGAATGGGAGAGATGTAAATGCAAAGCGTACCGAGAGAGTGGCTGGACTTCTTGCGGCAGCAGTTCCCCAAGGATTCCCGCATCCAACTCACAGAGATAGGCGGTAATCCCCGGCCCATTTCCCCCGGCAGTACCGGGAAACTGGATTATATCGACGATGCCGGGCAATTCCATGTAAAGTGGGACAATGGATGTACCTTGGCTCTGGTGCTGGGAGAAGACCGATTCTCGGTCTATCTGCCAGAGCCTCAGACATTCAAATTGTATATGCCGCTCACAGCGGACTTCTATGGACGGGACGAGTGGGGGGATATGTCAGAGGACGGTGAGGAGTGGGATGGCCACACCCTCATGGATTATGAGGGACAAATTCTGTCCGCTCTGGTAAAAAACCGGGTACCAGAGGAAAACGAGAGCGGCCTCATGCGCTGGTACGGTGAGGACGACAGTGTAGATCACAAGGTCCGCTCGGCGGTGTTTACTGTTGAGGTCAGGAATCGCCAGCTCTGGGGCGTAGCGGAGTGCCGGGTGGCCGGAGAGCTGACTCCGGAAGAGCTTACCATCTTAAAAGAGTACCTGGGTGGACAAGCCTCTGACGGATGGGGCGAAGGCTTCGAGCAGCGCCCCATCGAGGTGGACGGCGGCGAGCTGTATGTCCATCTGTGGCAGCCTGATGATTGGAGCATCCAAACCGAACAGGAACGGTTTGCCCCCAAGGTGGCCGAGGGGTTGCCGGAACTGTGCTTCTCCACCCTGCGGACCACCGGACAGCTTATCTGCATCAAACGGGGTGAAACTGGCTACTACCCCTCCGACTGGGATACCGGCGACAAGGAAGGGAATGTGGAACTGGCGGATGAGTTGAACGAAGACCTGGGCGTCACCCCCATCCAGCGGCAAGCTATGGAGATAGGAAGCATGGCTGGGTGGGATGTGCCTGGTGCTGACCCCAAACACTATGAAGAGTCATACTCGGGACAGACAAGTTGTGCAAACTTTGAGCAGAAACAGTAAAATGGGAGGATTTTGTAATGTCGCAGCAAAAGCAGGCCCCACTTCCCCGGCAGGAGTTTCAAGAGTGGCTGGAAAATGCCGCTGTGCCAGTTTTAGTTCTGCAAAAGGGCAAGCATTTGGGCTCAGTAGTGAAAGTTCCCGCAACGCCAGAGATTGATTACCTCTTTGGATGCGAAACATTTTATGGAGAGAGGATCAGCTGGAGCGACCGTTTGGAGTTCTGCGGCCTGTACGACCGGCAACACCAGGCGCTCCATCTTCTGGATGACCCCCTTCCCAACTTTGTCTCCGGACTGACGGAAGAAGAATGCCAGGATTCTACGGCGTTTGGGAAGCGCATCGCTCAGGAGGTCGACCGCTATGTTGAGGCGGCCATTTCCAATGAGCGAAGTCGCCTCTCTGTCAGGGAACTCACCAGTGAGAGGAACATCAATTCATACCGGTATTACAAGGGAACCGAGGCAGGGCGGGAGGCAGCTTCCCTCGTTTTTTCTGGGGAGAAACCCGATGTACAGTTTCACAGTGAGTATTATACATCCTTGACAGAAGACACCCTGCTCTCCTACCTCAAATCCCCGGAGGATTATATAAAAACAACTGCGGAACAGTACATGCGGGACAACCAGGAGGAATTTCTGGCGCAGTTTCTAAAGAAGGATGCGTTGCTGGCAGAGTATCAGATGCTCAGCCAGGACAGCGATGCACCGGTCTATCGGATGCGGGCGATTACAGATGCCCTCCAAAAAAGTGGCGCAAAGACGGTCAATGTCACGGTACAGAAGGACGGAGTGGAACTGACCTTCAAAACATCGGCTGAATCCCTGAAAGGGCTGAAGTCTCAGTATTCCACATGGTACATTGCTCCGTCAGACCGCCTGCAGTTCAGGCATCTTTTTGGCGCTGGCTCCGACTACTCCGCAGAGGATATCATCCGCATCGCTTATGGCCGAAGCACACTCTATGAGGCCCCTTCCGCTCCTGCAGAAGATATTGAGATGCAGGGAATGAGTTTATAGAAAGAGGCGTATAAAATGGATCTTGATGGGAGAACGCGGCAGTTTTTTTCGGTATTGTCGGAGCGGTTAAAGGAAAAGGGCTTCTCCTCACGAATTGCCGATGACGGATGCCTGGCAGTGAAATCGAAAAAGATGCGAGGCAAAGAGCAGACACAGTGCTCTGTGGGAAAGGATGGCGAAGTATACTGCCGCTCCGTGGATTTTGCGAATATTTCTCGGAAAAGAGACTTGGAATCCATATTGGAAACCGTAAACGAAGTTCACTCAGACATGGAACCGCCCGAGGCTCCTGAGCAAGAGTCTACACAGGGAGGGATTACTCTTAGATAAGACAATTTTCGAGGTGGAGATCAGCAACAGTGGACCTAAATCTTATGAGACGGCCACGGTAATGAAAATGCCAGCATCCTTTGCGGAGTTCAGCGACGCACTCCAAAAGGCGAGAATCAAAGACGGTAGCTTCTGCAAAAATGAGCTAACCTGCATCCATTACAATGGCCTCACGCATGCCATGATTGGGTGGAATGCTAATCTATACGACCTAAACCTGTTTGCCCAGCGATTGGCCTCACTGACAGAGGAGCAGAAAAAAGGGATGGATGCTCTTTTGAAAATCAAGCAGAATCACCGCGTCGCTCCCATTCCGCTGAACCAATTGATTAACCTGACCTACAATACCGATATCTGCTGTTTTGCGCCCCGAGTTTCCAATCATGAAGAACTGGGGGCGTTTTTATACGCAAATGAAATGCTCTCAAATGAGGCTATGGCTCTGCTTGACACCACAGAGGAGGGCAGCGGCTTTCAAGAAAGACTGCTGGAACTGTTGGGAGAACAGCATCAGGAGGATCATGGCGGCGTGTTCACCGACTTCGGCTATGCGGAACTGGGTGGAGAAATCAAGGACATCTATGTGTGCCAGTCCAATGAAACGGCTTGCTTCCATCGCTCCGATGCTCCGGTGATGCTGGAGGTGCGTAAGGGATTTTTCAATGACCCAAGCTATGATAACGACAAAACCGCAGTGCTGAATCTTCCCGCAGCGGATGCCGGTATATGGAGAGCGGTGGAAAAAGTAGATGCCGCCTCAGTGGATGAATGTGCATTCCGCTGTGTGGATTGCCTGATCCCCTTCCTGCGAGATGCTATCAACAACGCTATCGACGATGAGGATGGCATTGAACAGGCCGACGAATTTGCCAAGCGGTTGGCTCAAATAGAACGGGAGTGGCCCGAATCGGATATGGTCAAGTATAAGGCGCTTTTATCCGTGGTTGACCACCCCAGTCTGCAGGACGCCACACGGTTGATGGGCGAGATTGACCAGTACGAACTCCGTCCCGAGGTAGCGCAGACCTGGGGCTATGCGGAGATGATGTTCCGTGAGAAGTATTCTGCTTTACCAGAGGAGCTGTTCCAGACCCCGCAGGCGGCCCAGATCGGCCAGAAGATGCTGGATGACCGGCTGGGGGTTATCACAGAGTATGGTCTGATCCGCAGAAAGGACGGCCAGCCTCTCCCGGTATTTCAGCCGGAACAGGAAATAGGACAAGGACTGGAGATGATGTGAGCGATGTCAGATCAAAACGCCGCCCTCTTTGACAAGCTGGACGGCTTCTATGTTACAAAATCGGAGCATGACTGGCTGGAGCGGCGCTTTTCCAATATGACAGAGAAAGAAAAGATCCTGTTCCAAGGGGCGATGGAGTTGGAGAAGCCCCAAGAGATCGGCCATGTGATGCGGATTGCGTCCCAACTGGACTGTTACGACCTCTTCTATGGCGCGGGAGACGAGGCCGCGCTTGGAAAATTTGTCATGGAGAGCATAGAGTGTTCCTCGGATGCCGCCCGTCCATTCCTGAATGCGGAGCATTTGGGGGCCGCCTACCACCAGTCGCAGAATGGAGCCTTTTGTAACGGTCACTATGTGCGGAACATCAAACTGGCAGATCCCTTCGTAGAGGAAGATCCCACCCTCCAGCCGGTCGCCGGTGACTATGCCATACGAGTTAAACTGGCCAGCCGGAGCAATATGGAGGGGATTTGGGTTGGCTTCCCGGATTCCGGCGAGTATATCGACTCAAACCATCCGGACGAACTCCTGCTGGGGCTGGACTCGCTACAGGCAGAGAGCCTCAGCGAGTGCATCGCGCTGGAGGTGGACTGCTGCCTGCCCCAGCTGACGGGTATTCTCGACCAGTACGACTCAGCCAGCGAACTGGTTCGCCATGCCATTGACTTCGGTTATGTTTGGGCGGAACAGGGTCAGGGGGCACCCCACTGGTTGGACAAATGGCAGGCGGTGCTGGAGCTGGAGGACTGCCACCGGCTGGATTTGGCTCTGGATCTCGCCCAGAATCTCCAGCACTATGAGTTCTTCCCCCGCGGCATGGACTTGGCCGCATACGGGCGGGAACTTGCGGTCCGAAACGGCGTGATCCCGCCCAGCAGACTGATAACAGACGCCTTTGACGGGGCTGCCTACGCAGAGGCCAATATGGGTCAATATGGCCTCTCGACCACCGACCACGGCTATGTAGCCTGGAACGGTGGAGAGCGCCGGTATGAGTATAGCCAGCCTGAGCACCACAGTCCCGCTCTGTCAATATAGCCGATCTATTGCCAAGTCACAAAAACCGCATCTGTCCGCTGCGGGAGCTGGGGGTGATTCGATGAAGTAAAAACAGGATATAGAATATGACACAGGGGCCGTTTTCCGAAAGGGGAAAACGGCCCCTTCTTTTTATGCCCTTTTTCGGAAAACAGGCCCGGAAAGGAGGCATTCATGGAGAAAGAACGGCTGGCGGAATATCTGGAGCAGTACCACATGGGAGCTCTCAACGCCGCCACCAGCCGGGAGTTGGAACTGACCTTCGGCATCAAAGGGATTCAGGTTCGACACATGGTCAATGCCCTGCGGCGGGATGGCGTCCCCATCGCCAGCAACGGGAGTGGATACTTCTATGCCGCCACGGACCAGGAGGTGCGGGCCACCATCGCCCATCTGACCAGGCGGATCAGCGGAATCGCGGCCGCCATCCGGGGACTGGATCGGACTCTGGAGCGAGAGGATACCGCACAGACCCGCCTGCCGCTGGATGGGGGTGATACGCCCTGAACAGTTTCATGTCCTGGATTGGAGGCAAGAAGGCCCTGCGGGAGTTGATCGTCCGGCTGTTCCCCCTCTACTATGAGCGGTACATTGAGGTGTTCGGCGGCGGGGGCTGGGTACTGTTCCACAAGCCTCCCGGCAACGACTTTGAGGTCTACAATGACTTCAACGGCCTGTTGGTCAACCTGTACCGCTGTGTGCGGGACAAACCGGAGGAACTGATGGAGGCTCTGCGGTATGTACTCAACGCACGGGAGGACTTTGACCGCATCCGCTCCGCCTTGGCGCGGGACAGCCCCGCCAGCGATGTCCAACGGGCGGCATGGTTCTATCAGCTCATCCGCTACAGCTACGCCTCCGGGCTGACCAGTTTTGGCAGCCAGCCCCACGATATGCGTAGCAACTTTTCGCTCATCGAGCAGGCCCACCGGAGGCTTGCCAAGGTGGTTATTGAGAACAAGGACTTTGAAAAACTGCTCCATCAATATGACCGGCCAGTGAGCTTTTTCTATCTCGACCCGCCCTACCATGCCACCGAGGGGTATTACCAGAACATTGGTGAAGACGGTTTCACCGAAGCCGACCACATCCGCCTGCGGGACGCCCTGATGCGGATCGAGGGCAAATTCCTGCTCTCCTACAACGACGACGCCTTTGTCCGCGGGCTGTACGACAGGCCAGGCATCTACCTCATGGAAACCACCCGTATCAACAACATCAAGCAGAGGTACGACAATGGGGCTCAGTTCCCGGAACTGCTTATCGCCAACTATGACCTGCGGGAGCGGAGCCGGGCGGTTCCCTCTCAAATGACGCTGTTTGACTGGAACGGGGGTGAGGCAATTGGATGAACAGCTCTCTGAACTGGAAAAGCTCCAGCAGGCGGCTCAGCTGATTGAGGAAATGAGTCAGGGCCGCCTTCAGGTCTGCCCCAGCGTAGTGGGTCAGGTCTATATCCGCCCGCAACACGATTCCAACTTGGGAATGGATATGCGGATCGACAGCATCCCCGGCCAGCCGCATTACCGAATCACCTTTACCGTGCAGCTCCGCCGGATGGGGACGGATATGGTTGCGGACGATCTTCGGGCACTGCTGTCCGAGGTTGGCCAGACCTATGCGCTGATGGCCGCCCTTGAAGCAAGACGCTATACGCCGACAGGAGAAGATCTGACAGCCTTCCGGGACGGGCTGGCTGCCCAACAAGGACAGGAATGGCCGGGAGCATCCAATCCAGCCCGTTCTACAATTTCAATGTAATAAGGAGAAGAAGATGAAATTCAACAAACAGATAAACAATGGTACTCTTTTGATTCCCGGCGGAGCGTTCAAGATCAGTGGCTTTGAGGGCGGAGAAAAGGTCGAGATCCACACGCTGGACAGCGCGGTGGTCGTTCTGAAAAAGCAAATGACCACCATGGAACTGATCCAGGCGATGGATGCCCTGCACCGGCTGGCCACGGAGCTCACCGTCCATCTGGCCAGAGTCTGTGGCACCTGTGATGACTGCGAGGATGGCTGCCCATTCGATGATCTGGAGGACGGCATGCTGGAACTGCCAGACTACCTGCGGGAAGAAGCCGGCATCCCTGCCGGGGCCAAGCTCTGTGTCTATGTGGATGACGAAGAAAAGACCGTCACCATTGCCGAGGCCGGATATGACCATGACCTGCGGGATGTGCCTCCCTACCTGCTGGAGATGCTGGGTGAAGCCGGAATCTGCCTGGGCGAGCTGGAGGAACAGCTGATGGTGGGGAATCTCATCTACGGAGAACGCACCGCATGCAATGGGCAGGAGGAACACGGCGATGAGTAAGATCCATACAACGGTTCGGGTCGGTGTAGACGGGTCTCTGACCCTGCCTGCATTTTTCATGCGCGGAATGGGCTATGAGCCGGGGGAAGAAGTTCCCATCACCACCCCAGCGAACCAGTACATCTGCGACTGTGACGCAAACAGACTCCTGGTGACCAGAACCTGTGACGACGCTGAGTGTACCGGATACACCAGCAGCGGTATGGAACTCAATCTGCCCGCCGCACTGTTATCCGAGGCATCTATCCCCGTGGGAGAAGAAGTCGCGGTTCTGGCCGCGGATGGAGCGCTCATCATCGTCCCCTCAACGGAGGAACTGCGGGAGCTTTCGGTGGAGCTTTGCTGCCTGCTCAATGAGCTGGGCATCAGCCCGCTGACGATCCCCCCAGCGGGCAAATGGCGCCTGCCGTAAAGGAGGCAAGATGGAACAGGATATCTACCTCTATCCCGGCTCACAGTCAGAGGCCCACAGACTTGGGGAAGCTGCGCTCTGGGATGCAAGTTTCCACGCCAATGTATCCTGTGCGCGGGACATCGAAGCCGTCATCCGCGTCTATGGCGACGGCCGCAGCGCATTAAAGCCGGAAGCATCCCAAATGGTGCTGAAACGGTGGGGCTTCAAGCGGACCAATTTCGTCCTGGCCAACACGATAGAAAGGCTGGGGCCTTACAAGGAGCAGCTCAGCGCGGAAAACCAAGAATGGCAAAAGAAAGCCTATGTCCCACCCGATGATGCCCATAACCGTTATTTTGAAGTGGACACCGCCCTGGCGTATCTGGACGCATTTATCAGTCAAGTGAGGGAGGCATACGGCAAGCTGGAACTATTTGGGCCGGAGCACTGCGAACCCAACTCCTATGAATCTCTGGACTATGAGGGCCGGGTGTTGGTGCTCAGTCCAGACACCCTCAAGGAGTCCTGCTGGACGCCCCAGAACCAGCTCTGGCTGGCCCATGACGGCTTTGGATGCAGCCCCCACGCTGTCGGTCGGTCTATCCGCTGTACCTGCCTGGGCGATGGAGAGCAGACCAGATGGAACCGCACAGACTTCACCGGCGTTCTGAAAGAGGAATTCCTCCCCGGCTGGGCCAGAGAAAAGCTGGAGGAGTTTCAAGGGCAGAACGCAGGCATGGGAGGGATGGAAATGACTTAACCGCAGAAAGGAGATATGCCGCCATGCGAAGTGTGGAAATGAAAAATCGATGTCTGCTCTACTATGGGAATCCAGTGGGCTACAGGACAGAACAAGGAGTGGTGGCGGACTCCATGTTCCGCCGTGAGGAGTTGGAGGACTGGCTGGCAAGGAAGGGGCTGGCTGTCCGGTGGGAGGACGGCATCTATGACCGTCTCTCCAGCGGTGGATACCAGAAGGCAGCAGACAACGGGCCAGCCCTGAAATCCTGCCGTATCTGGCAGCTCGGCCCCTCAGCTCCCGCCGCCATGCGCTTCATTGGGCTGGACCGCATGAGTGGTGAATATGGCGGACCTGACCTTACCCGTTACCAGGCAGTGTTTGACGGCACTGTCAGCACCAACAGTCTGGATGGGATCTGGGAGGCATTCTGTCGCAGGTCCCTGGGCAGCGACGGACAGCCGCTGGCCATCTCAGACCTTGTCGAACTCTACGACGATTCCGGCAGCGAGTTCTACTATGTGGACCGCACAGCTATCGTCCCCGTCCAACTGAAAGCCCCGGAGCAGGAATCAGGCATGACCATGACCCTGTGACCCAAGAGCGGAAAAGCCACTTATTTTTTATATTCAGAAAAGGAGGAACCCACCATGGCAAAAGCGCAGACCACAAGTGAAAACCCCCAGGGAGAGGTTTCCCAGCAGGATACTCCTGTCCTTCCCATGCAGTATGATGTCCGTATCCACTCTATCCAGTTTGACGGTCCCTGCCGGGCCACCGCATCGCTGAACATCAACGGCTGTTTTGCCGTCCGGGGCGTCAAGCTCATGGAGGGCAGCAATGGGCTGTTTGTATCCATGCCCGGCCAGATCAACAGCAAGGGTGAAATCAAGGACATCTGTTTTCCGTACACACGGGAGGCACGCGCCGAACTGGAATCGGCTGTCGTGACCGCCTACCAGCAGGCACTGACGCAGGGGATGAACCGCTCTCCCCAGTCCGCGCCGGACCCCACGGCACAGCAGGCTCAGAAGATGGGTATGTGACCCACTGACCACACAACAATCAACAATCTAAAATTTTGAGGAGGAACTCTCTATGAAGAAGATGTTCAACAAGATGTCCAACACCGTAAAGACGATGACCTGCAAGGCCCACTGCGCCATGACCTGCGCCCGTGCCCACCTGTCCGCCCCTCTCTGCAACACTCGCGGCGAGGGCTACATCGACACCGCCATCAAGATCCTGATTGCCGTGGTGCTGGGCGCCCTGCTCCTGGCTGGCCTCTACACTCTGTTCGGGGACACCGTCCTGCCCACCGTGACCGAGCGCGTAGAGGAAATGTTTGACTACAAGGGCTGATACCCGGTGCAGGCGTTCCTGTTTCTCACGGCACTGGCCGCTGCCTCTGCGGTGGACTGCCGCAAGCGTACTATCCCGGATTTCCTCTGTCTTTTGACCGCCGCGGCGGGGCTGATCTCCTTCAGCCCCGCCCAGTTTTTTGGAGTGCTGGCGGCTCTGCCCCTGCTGATTGCCGCCCTGATCCGGCCGGAGTGCATGGGCGGCGGCGACATCAAACTCACTGCTGCGGCCGGCTTTGTGCTGGGCTTTTGGCGGGGGATCTGGGGGATGGCGCTGGGTCTGCTGCTGGCGGTGCTGTATTTCTGCACCGCTATGTTATTTCAAAAATTCATTCATCATCCGCTACCCGCAATGACACGGGCGGCGCTACCGCTGGGACCATTTTTATCCATCGGCTTTGCCGCACTATACTGTTTTGGAGGTTGACTGCTATGAAGAAGTTCCATGTAACGAGAAAGACTGTGCTCACCATCGTTGGCGTGACCCTGCCCCTGACGGCGGCCGCCATTCTTCTGCCCCGGTTGAAGCGGAGCAGAAGGGCCAGATCGGTCCGGGCGTAATGCCCGGACTTTCCGACCCAACATGAAATCAAGGAGGAAATGCCAGTATGAGTTTTTTGAAAAATCGCACCGTGGTCGGTGTAATCTGCATCCTGCTCTCCCTGCTGATCTGCTTCGGTCTGACCCCGCTGTTCAACCAGAGCGTCAGCCAGAAAGCTGAGATCGTGCGGGTAGTCCAGCCCATCCGGGCCGGCGATGAGATCACCGAGAGCATGGTTCAGATCGTGGAGGTGGGCGGCTATAATCTCCCAGAGGATGTCCTTCGGCAGAAAGAGAGCGTCGTGGGTAAATACGCTACTGCGGATCTGGCTGTGGGCGACTATATCATCCCTTCCAAACTCTCAGACGCCCCAGCAGCGGAAAACGCCTACCTGTACAGCCTGGACGGGAGCCAGCAGGCCATCTCCGTGTCCATCAAAAGTTTTGCGGAGGGGCTCTCCGGCAAGCTGCAGAGCGGCGACATTGTGTCGGTGATCGCCCCGGACTACAAGCAGCAGGGCCAGACCGTTGTCCCCGCTGAGCTGCAGTATGTGGAGATTATCAGTGTTACCGCCTCCTCCGGCTATGACGCCAACACCGGTGAGCCTGTGGACGAGGAGGATGACAAGGAACTGCCCGATACTGTCACCCTGCTGGTGTCCCCCGAGCAGGCCAAAGTGTTGGCCGAGCTGGAGGCCGAGGGGACCATCCATCTGGCGCTGGTCTACCGGGGCGACCGGGAGAATGCCGACAAGTTCCTGACCTCTCAAGACGAGATCATTCTGGAATTGTATCCCCCGGAGCCGGACCCCGAGGAGAAACCACAGGAGAATCCCGCAGAGTCCGAACCCGCCGCTGACTCCAGCGAAACCGCAGAAACGGAGGCGCCCGCGAAAACCGAGGAGGTGGCCTGATGCTGAACTTCAAGAAAGCGGGTATTTTTTCCCGAGGAAGTGGCCAGGAGGACGCCTGTGAGCAGGAGGATCAGAGCGGCGGGGTGCTGGCGGTGTGGGGCAGCCCCGGCAGCGGCAAGACCACCGTGGCCGTGCGGCTGGCCAAGTATCTGGCCGACAAGCGCCGGAATGTGATCCTCCTTCTCTGCGACATGACAGCCCCAATGCTTCCCTGTATCTGCCCGGCGGCAGATCTGGAGTGCGAGCGTTCCCTCGGGAGCGTGTTGGCCGCCGCCCATGTGTCGGAGAATCTGGTCAAGAACAACCTGGTCACCCACAAACGCCTGGGTTACCTCACCATGCTGGGGATGCTCAAGGGAGAGAATGAGTACACCTACCCGCCTTACAACGAGGTGCAGGCGCGGGAGCTCATCGACTGCCTGCGGGAGATCGCTCCTTATGTGGTCATTGACTGCGGCAGTTACATCGCCAACGACATCCTCTCCGCTGTGGCGCTCATGGAGGCGGATTCCGTCCTGCGGCTGGCCAACGCCGACCTCAAGAGCATCAGCTACCTGTCCAGCCAACTTCCCCTCCTGCGGGATGCCAAATGGGATACGGACAAGCAGTACAAGACCGCCAGCAATGTAAAGTCCCAGCAGGCCGGGGATCACATGAGTCAGGCGCTGGGGACAGTGGCCTTCACGCTGCCCCATTCGGCGGAGCTGGAGGGACAGTATCTGGCCGGCAACCTGCTGGCGGACCTATCCATGAAGGACAGCCGGGTATTCCGCAAGGAGATCGAGAAGATTGCCAGGGAGGTGTTTGGGTGTTAGGCGAGAAGCGAAGTCAGTCCCTGTTCGCTCCCAAAGCGTCCGCTGAGAAAGCCGCCGCAACACATATCACGACAGGTCCGGACGGGCGGAAAAAAGAACTCCCCCTCTATTTCGGCCCGGACTGCCCGGTAAGCGGCAATATGGGTCAGAATCAGCATGAAGCCGGCGTTGGAGAACCCCAGCCCGCAGATGAGCCGCTGCGTCACGCCCCAGCTGATGATGGGACAGGGGTTGAAGCTGATCCCACAGATAGCGTGAACATGGCGGAGGATCTCCCCAGGCGGTCCCTGAATACAGAGTCTGCAGGCGGCTATCGGGCGCATTCTCTCTTCTTCACCCCGGAGAATGAAGGGCAGGATTTCAACACCGTCCTGCAGGATGTGCAGGAATATATCTCCGGCAAGTATTCCGCCCTCATCACCGAGGGCGGCGATGAAGACGCCAAGGCCCAGATCAAACGGTACATCACCAAATATGTGCAGGACCGGCGCATCGCGGTCAAAGGCTATTCCGGCGACCAGCTGGTGGACGCCCTCTACACGGAGATGGCCGAGTTCGGCCTGCTCACCAAGTACATCTTCGGAACCGGCATTGAGGAGATTAATGTGAACTCTTGGCGGGATATCGAGGTGTTGTACGCCAATGGCGAAACGGTCAAGCTGGAGGAACATTTCGACAGCCCTGAACACGCCGTCAATGTGATCCGCCGTATGCTCCATGTCAGCGGTATGGTGCTGGACAATGCCAGTCCCGCCGTCCTGGGCCATCTCAGCAAGAACATCCGCATCGCGGTCCTCAAGACCCCTTTGGTGGACGAGGATGTGGGCGTCACGGCATCCATCCGTATCGTCAACCCGCAGAATATGCAGAAAGAGGACTTCGTAAAAGGTGGAACAGCCACAGGCCCCATGCTGGACTTTCTGGCCGCCTGCCTGCGTTACGGCGTTTCCGTCTGCGTTGCCGGGGCCACCGGTTCCGGCAAGACTACGGTGGCAGGCTGGCTCCTGACCACCATCCCGGACAACAAGCGTATTTTCACCATCGAGAACGGCTCCCGTGAGCTGGACCTGGTGCGGGAGAAAGATGGCCGGGTGTGCAACAGCGTCATCCACACCATCACCCGTGAGAGCGAGAACGCCAAGCAGAATATCGATCAGGATATGCTGCTGGACATGGCCCTGCGGTACCACCCCGACATCATCTGTGTGGGCGAGATGCGGTCTGCGGAGGCGTATGCCGCACAGGAGGCCGCCCGTACTGGTCACGGCGTGTTGACCACCATTCATTCCAACTCATCCCAGGCTACATGGCGGCGTATGGTCACCCTCTGCAAGCGTAAGCACGAGATGGCCGACGATACCCTCATGGATCTGGTCACCGAGGCATTCCCCATCGTGGTGTTCGCCAAGCAGCTGGAGGATAAGAGCCGTAAAATCATGGAGATCATGGAGTGTGAGATCCTGCCCACTGGGGAGCGCCGGTACAACACCCTTTATCACTTCAAAATCGAAGAAAACCGGTTGGAGGACGGCAAATACCGTATTAAGGGCCGCCACGAGGCGGTCAACCCCATCTCGGAAAGCCTGCAGAAGCGGTTCATCGACAATGGTATGCCGCAGGAGGTGCTGACTCAGCTCGTGGGCAAAAAGTCCGCTCCCTCTAAGGGTAAGTCAGGCTCCAGTCCGGCAAAGGCAGGACAGGCAACGCCCGCTCCGAAGACCAGGAGCGCACAGTCCAAGCCGCCTGCCAAACCTGAAACCGGCAAGGAAGGAGGCGAATCTGTATGAATCTGATCCAGTTGATTGCCTGTATAGGGCTGATCACAGGTTGTTTTGTCCTTTTACACATCTCCCCTATGGACTTCACTGAAGGGGTGTTCCGCAGAATCACCAGTAAGCCCAAAAGCATCCGGTCGGAGGTTAATGAGAGTACACGGCGCAAAAAGAAATCCTTTCTGCGCCGGGAAATCGAGGAGACACAGACCATTCTGCGGATGACTGGCCGGGCCGCCAAGTTTCCCATGGTGTGCGCCCTGTCCCTGCTTCTTTTTCTGGTAGGGGCCGCCTTCGCCCTGACGCTGGGCAACCTCTTCCTGGTGCCGGTGCTGGCGGTGGGCATGATGTTCGTGCCGTTCTGGTTTATCCGTCTGACCGCAAATCACTACAAAAAGAACATTGCCGCTGAACTGGAAACCGCCCTCTCTATCATCACCACAGCTTATCTCCGCAATGAGGACATCCAGACGGCAGTGGAGGAAAACATTGACTATCTCAACCCGCCCGTCCGGAGTGTGTTTGTGGAGTTTCTCACCCGGATCAAGCTGGTGGACCCCGATGTGGACGCCGCCCTCCAGGACATGGGGACGAAGATCGACAACGCCGTGTTTCGGGAGTGGGTGGCCGCTCTGCTGACCTGCCGACACGACCGGGGGCTCAAGACCATCCTGACTCCCATCGTGGCTAAACTCTCCGATATGCGGATCGTCAACGGTGAGCTGGAGAATCTGGTGTTTGAGCCCCGCAAGGAGTTTATCACCATGCAGGTGCTGGTCATCGGCAATATCCCGCTGTTGTACTGGCTCAATCAGGACTGGTACGATGTTCTGATGCACACCCCGCTGGGGCAGGCGCTGTTGGCAGCCATTGCCGCTGTGATGTTCATCAGCACCGCAGCGGTCATCAAGCTGACCCAGCCCATTGAGTATCGGAGGTGATCCTCATCAGTAACCAGGAAAAGGGCTATTTTATTACCGCAACGATCAACCATGGTTCCTATATTCCGGAGGCCCTCCATGTAGAACGCATCGATGACATGGCGCTCTATGATGGAGATTTTGAAGCAGCAAAGGCAGCGGAGCAGGATGGGGTCCGGCTCATCTATGGGATGGACGGCATCCCGGACGGTATCTATATTGACACCCCGGAAAACCGGGAGCTCATCCGAAAGGGTTTGGGACTGTATCCTGACTATCGAAACTGGCGGGATGACTTTGATCCGTCATTTGTTGCGGAGTTAGATGTGATGCAATAATGCTATAGAAAGAGTGCCTTGTAATACAGCATAAGAAGAAAAACAGGGCCGGTACACATCTGTCGTGTACTGGCTCTGTTTTTATGTGGAGGTGAACAAAACAACCATGACTTTCCTTCTGTTTTTATTTGGCATATTCCTTGCGCTGGGTATGTTTCTTTTGACGGCTGATCTGCTCAGGCTCCCCCGTCTGGCCACCCAGCGTGCCATGCTCTCGGTGGGCCGCCAGGAGAAGAAGCAGGCCCGCAGTGTGGAGGCCCTGCTCATGGGCTGGGCGATCAAGCTGGCCCCACACATCCATATGGATGAGTATAAGCGGGGCCGTCTGAAAAATACGCTGGCCGCTGCTGGGCTGAACATGACACCGGAGGAGTACACCGCCTTTGCCATGATCAAGACCGGTGCAGTGCTGCTGACGGTGATTCCGTGCCTGTTGATTTTCCCAATGTTGGCGTTGATAGTTGTTCTTCTGGCGGTGGCGGTTTATTTCAAAGAGATTCGCAGGGCGGAGGAAAAACTCTCTGCCAAGAGGGACGAGATTGAGGCGGAACTGCCCCGGTTCGTGGCCACCATCACCCAAGAACTGGCCGCCAGCCGGGATGTGCTGAGCATGATTGAGCATTATAAGCAGAATTCCGGTCCTGTTTTCTCCGCTGAACTGGATGTCCTCACCGCGGATATGCGTTCCGGCTCCTATGAGGCGGCGCTGACCCGCTTTGAGGCCCGGTTCAACTCTCCGCTGCTTTCGGACATTGTCCGCGGACTCATCGGCGTGCTGCGAGGCGACAACGGGGTCCACTACTTTCAGATGCTCAGCCACGATATGAAGCAGCTGGAACTCCAGCGCCTCAAGGCAAAGGCCATGAAAATCCCGCCTAAGATCCGTGTATTCTCCTTTGTCCTGCTCATGTGCTTCCTGGTGACTTATCTGTCCATCATCATCTACGAGATTATCCATTCCCTGGGCGGGATGTTTTAAGAGAGGAGGTGCCCAATGGACTATACAGGCAGCATCTATCGATTGATTGATCGTGCGGAAGATGAAATGAAGGAATATGCTCAAAGGGTGAAGCAGCTATCTGCCGATGAAATTTATCGCCATTCAGCTGAAACTGCGGCAAAGGAAAGCCTGCTTTCTGCTCTTATCCATGACAGTTATGAACTCGACGATGATGACTTGGATTTAATCCTTAAGCCAAAAAATCCTGTGGAAGCACTATACCAATTCCTGACAAGTGATAAAACTGATCTTTCATCGGAAAGCTCTATCTCCAGTATTTTGAGCGAATATAATGCTCAGTGTCAGGAAAGGGATCTGACTTTAGGCGAGGAGGTAACCATGTGCTGAAACGGATTTTGAGATCCCGACGCGGAGAGGGATACATCGATGTGTGCGTCCTGGTGCTCTGCGCCATGCTGGTGATCGCGCTGGCAGTGCAGGTCCTCCCAGCCTTTATTGCCAAACAGCAGCTCGATACCTTTGCCACTGAACTGGTGCGTGAGGCGGAAATCGCCGGCAGGATCGGGCCGGAAACTGACCGCCGGGAACAGGCCCTGCGGGAGCAGACCGGCCTGGACCCGGAGATTGAATGGAGCGATACCGGCCGCATCCAGCTCAACGAGGAGGTCACGGTCACGCTCACTCATGAGATCGACCTCGGTCTCTTTGCCGGCTTTGGCAGTTTCCCCATCACCCTGCGGGCAGATGCCACAGGAAAGTCGGAGGTGTACTGGAAATGAACAGACTCAGGCAGATTTTGAAAGACCGGCGCGGCGTGGCCTTCCCCCTGATTATTGCCATTGTGCTGGTGCTGGTAATGCTGATGTGCTGCATCAGCGAATATTTCCGTCTGCTCATCGTGGCCCAGGGGGTTCGGGATGCGGTGCAGGAGGCTGTGATCTCCACCGTCAACGACAACTATGACGATGTGTACCATGGCGTCCGGGAGGGCTACTCCGGCGCCTACCAGCCGTTGGCGGGAGATTTTGAGGAATCACTGGACTATGGCGATATCTATGGACGCTTGGACGATATCCTTGGGCTGACCTATCGGGGCGGCTACCATACTCAGTACACAGAGGATGGTGGGATGGAGTTCCGTGTGTGGGGCCTTGATGTGGAGATCCGCAACGCACCGTTCGCTTCCGGCGACAGCGCCGGCGACCGTTTTGTGGCGGACTGTGAAATCGAATTGGAGGTTCCAGTGTCTTTTGGAGGAGAGCTTCTGCCGCCCATGCGGATGACAGTCAAGGTCAGCGCGGGCTATGCCCCTCGGTTTTAACGCAGTTTTCAAAAAGTTTTCTATTGTCCCAATAGACTTCTCTGCCTGTTTGTGGTAGGGTTCGTGTTGACAAAGGACGGGCGGTATAGGAAAATGTAGGCAGCAGATCTTAAAGCCGAACTATCCTTGGCCGCCTGAAGTCACACAGACAGTTTGACAAGAAGCATAATCAACAGAAAAAGGAGGAATCCAAACGATGACGGAGAATACCAAGAAGTGGCTGACCGTGGCCGGATGTCTTGTGGTCTGCGCAATCCTGGTTGCTGTGATCGCAAGCAGCTTCAGCAAAGACAAGGTCACCGATGACCTGCTCCCGCCCAGCAGCTCCCAGCAGGGCGATGTAGTGGTGGACCCGGACAGCAGTACCCCGCCTCCCGCAGAATCCGGGGATGACCAGAAGCCGGGAGATAATGTGACCGTTAACCCGGAAACCCCGGATGCCAGTACCAACACCGATGATGGAAACGGCGCTGATTTTACCGGCACTGAGCAGACCATTCAGCCGGACCCGGTCAAACCGGAATATACAGAGGATGAACTGAAGGACCCCACCAAGACGCCGGATGGGACTCCGGTCGAGGGTACTCCTGAGCCGCAAGATCACAACAATGTGACGCCTCCCCCTGAACAGCCCTCCACCAACACCAGTGGCGGCCTGCCTGGTTTCGATAATGTTCCCAACGCAGGCGCAAATCAAGGTGGAAGTATCGATAGTGATGGAGATATCAATACTCAGGTTGGCATAATGGGATAAAGTAATATCGCATCTTCAAAAAGCACAGCTTTGGCTGTGCTTTTTATTTTGTGGGAAAGGAGATCAAGTGAAACGACTCTTTAACCTGTTTCTGGCCGTTGTGATGATATTTTCCTTTACTTGCATACAAGTTTATGCCGCGAATGGAACTGGCGGGTCTGGTAACATTGATGGTGGCGGCGGGAGTATGGGGGATGCGACGAGTCATGGCAGTTGGAACCCCGGAAACGAAGGGGTGCGTGTAACCGTAGTGCGGGCAAGTGACCATGCCGTTGTTACTACACCATTTGATTTGACCAACAAAACACCATCTGCAGGAATATATCATTTCGGAAAGGTCAGTAAAATCCAGTACAATAATGGTACTGGGCTCTCTCCCGTACAAGGCGGGTATAGCTATAAAAACCCTGTACAACCAATGCCTCGCATCATAAGTACAAACGGGCGTAATAACATCGAGGCCATCAAAAAGTATTTTTGTTCAGAATATGTTGTCAAGTTCATTGCGGAAGAAACTGGTATGGATTATGACACGCTCATCAGCGGCGAATACAAAATTCTGCTGGAACCCATCGCCTATTATAAGTTCCAAGGTGTCATGATTGCCACAACAGCGACAGAGGCCGCCCTTTATGACGAGGTGGTTGGAGGACAACTCCGCTATTGGATGGGATCGCTGACGGCCAAAAACCTTCCCCTGTCCATGTTTCTGGAAACCCCAGATTTAGGCTATCCCGCATGGTCCGGCCCCACCAATAAGAATGTGTCCAACTCGGACATCAAGTCCTCCCTTGGGCTTGGTATCGTCCGCTTTGAGGAGCAGCCGGAGGAGCCGGAGATCAGCACCTATGACTATGAATACCGAACCAATACCGAGGTCATCACGGCGGTAGAGGTCAGCGGTGGCCAAAGTGACCCGGATGATCCGGTCACTGTACAGTTCCATATTGATGGGACGACCTATACGGTCAGCAATGTCTACTACCCGGACGGAGATTCCCAATTGGCCTGGGTACGCTGGACTACACCGGACGAGCCGCAGGACATGACCATCGATGTGGATGTATCCGGCCCAGGATCAGCACAGGCCACCATCCACTGTAAGATCGTAGATCTGGACGAGAATCCGCCGCCCAATCCAGTAGCAGATGACCGGAACGACTCCTTCACACCCTCCCCGGTCCCAGACCGGCCGGAGAAAACCTCGGCCCAGTGGACCATTTGGGACCCATGGTGGCAGGAGTATTGGGTATGGCATGGCGATGATGAGGACGGATACTGGTGCGACCACGGCTGGTGGGAATTTGATCTGGACCGCTACAGTGCCAGCCTTTCCGCTGCTATGGAAATTACTCCAGACGAGAAGAATCCCACCGCCAGCGACAGCACCATGAAGTCCGGCTATGGGGTCAATCAGGTGGTCACCGCCAGAGTGAACAGTTCCCAGAGGTCGGCTACCACCGCCCTGCAGAATGCAGTCAGTTACTTCCCAGAGTTCAACTATGAATCCTTTTGGCGGCTATTGGATCGCATTTCCATCAGTTCCTCGTCTTCCAGGCTGGAGTTCCAGAAGAACGAGTATAGCACCTATAACCGGCGTACCCATTTCACTCCTATCTGGTACCCGGATGGCTCCTATACAGTCAACACCTGGGTCATTGACTGCTGGACCCCGGCAGGGATGCTCTCGGTCAACCTCACCGATTCACTGAATATCCGGGGCAATCTATGGGACGATTGGCATATCGCTCCGCTTGATCTATAGGCGGGAGGTGAAGCCATGGGATACATCCGACTGGATGAGCAGCCTGGCGAGGTCTACCACTACACGCACCGAAAGAATCTGGACAGCATCCTGCGGGATGGCCGAATCAGGCGTATGGGCGATAGGGAGTGCTGGTTTTGCGCCTCTTTGGAGGATACCCTGACGCTCATGCGGGCCACGGTCATGATGGAGGGAAAGCCCTACTATAAGGTGGGCGGCAGCATCGGCCGCTATCCCAAGTTTGTGCCGGAGGACTATGTGATCCTTCGGCTAAATCCCCGCTTTCAGAAAGGTGAATGGGTACAGTGGATGCAGGAGATGCCTCCAGGATCGCCGCCCGAACTGCTGAAGGCCGCCGAAACATTCAGTAACCTGAAACTGGGCTTCCGGGGAGATTTGAAGTTCCAACAGAATCCAGAGGTCATTGAAGTAGCCCCACTGGTCGAGGCTGCTCAAACGCAGTTTTTAGATATTTCTTTCTTGATGTAAAGAGGCGGTTGACAATGTGCAAAAAAGGGCTTCCGGCAGTATGGACCAAGGAGAAAATCGAAGAAGCCTTTGCGGGATTTGTAGAAAAGAACAGAAGGCTGCCAGTGGCAAGGGAAATGAAGCCTCAATATGGGCTGCCGACACGCAGAACATTTGAACGCTATATGGACACGACCGCCCAAGAGTATGCTGAACTTCGTTACCCCACGCTTCTCTCCGCAAGAGATGAGCGCCATGTTCAAACCGTCTTGGCATATCGGAACGAAGTACGTGAGTGGTCTATTGAGCGGCTTATGGAGGCGGAAAAGAACTTTTTTGCAAAATGCGGGCGGTTACCTGAACCGTATGAATACACGGCTGAGAACGGTCTGCCTATGTACTCTGTCTTCTGTAGGTTAGCAAAGGAAGCGTTTGAAGAAATAATCCGGGCTCAGTTCCTGGAAACACAGGAACTGAGTGGACCTGTGCTCACGATGTAAGCATTCACAGTAACAAAATCAGAAAAGAAACGGGCCGTGGGAAAGTGCCTCGCGGCCTGTTCGGGATAGATCATCCATCCGCGGGAACACCCCTGCGGCCTTTCTTTTTTCAGCAAAGAAAGGTGGTATTTGATGATGAAAACGAAAAAGATGCTCTGTGCGGTCGTAATGGTAATGATGCTGGCCATCATGTTTACGGTACCCGCATTTGCGGCAGGAACCGGGGATGTGGCTGGTGCCATTGAAGGCACTTGGACGGACGCATCCGCCCAGATCAAAACGGTTGTCAATAATGTGGTCTTTCCCGTGATTGACCTTGTTCTGGCTGTGTTCTTCTTCGCCAAATTGGGCATGGCGTATTTTGACTATAGAAAGCACGGCCAGTTCGAATGGACTGCGCCGGCCATCCTGTTTGCCTGCCTTATCTTCACCCTGACGGCTCCCACCTATGTCTGGACGATCCTGGGAATGTAAAGAATTATTCTGAGAATACAGGAGGAAGGAAGCAATGGAATATCCAATTCCAAATCCATCCGGAAATAAAATGCTTTCATTGGTTAACGAGCTGTACCAGCGGTCTACCGGGATGTGCAGAGCAGGTGCAGGTCCATACGGCATCGGGGTAAGCGTGGTAGAAGATACTCCCATTGATGTGTTTTTCACCTTTGATCCAGATCCGGTTCTGGATTGTAAAATACTGCCGGAGGAAATCCCTGAGTACACTGTCGGCGTGATTGGCTCCTGGAGCGGAGAACGCAAATATCTTTCGCGGGAGGAGGTGGGGCAGCTTCTCTCTGCCTCGGACCCGAAGACCAGAATATTGGCGGAAATGCTCCGGTACTTTGAAGGAAAGACCTGGATCGTGAGCTGCGCAGATTGTCAGGAAGCGTTCGGGATTCTGGCGGATGCGGAAATGCGCGAGGCATTTGGGCTGGATGAGCAGGAGCAGATTGGACCGAAACTGGAAATGTAGGACAAGAATGATGAGGCGTAAGCCGGAAATGGGAGACGGTTTCTATGGGCTGTTGGGGAATCACCGCACTGGAGTCCGACAATGGACTGGATGCGGTTAGATGTGTCCGGTACAATTTACCGGCAGATGGACAACTGGACTTGGGAGAAATGCTTGAACGATTAAAGAAAGACCGATGGAATGCCCCCTGTGATGTAAAGCTGGGGTGTGCGCATACCAGCCCTATGGCACTGGCTGAGATCGTTGTAAAGTATCTTGACGGTGATCCCGGCAGTTTGGACTATGATGAGGAGTGGGCGGCCGAGGACAACAAGTTCCGGTCCGTCACCTCGTTTACAGCATCAAGGGCTTCTCTCCGGGAACTCCGGGATTACCTTGCGGACACTTTGAAATACGCCAGGATCAGAGCGGAGCGGCAGATCAAAGCCGGCGAGCTGCCCGGCGGCTGGTTTGATCCGAAGGATTGGGACGGATGGCAGAAACACATGGAGGGCCTTATTCACCGGCTGGATGGCGTTCTGGCCTTGGAAGGCAGTACGCTGGAGTTAGCTCATCCACCGGCGCCGACTGTCCCGGAATTAACCATGTAGGGAGGGAAAGAAGAAAATTGAATCCATTTGGACAGGAGTTGAGGAAAATCCTCACTCAGTGCAAAACCAGCGGCGTTGTGTCTTATGCGGGCAGATCCGCCTATATCCAGCTTGACCCGGATTTGCGGGCCAGGCTGGAGTTTGTTTCTCTGAACATTGCCGGCCAGTACAATGCCCTCAAGCTGACGATCCTGAACCGGACCGAGGGCGCGGTGGATGTGAATATCCTATGATTGTTTCCTATTAGGAACGCTGTAAATACAAGGCTTTTCGGAGCCTACAAACCAGAAAAAATAATATTTGATCTATCACATTACGCAAAAAGCCGTCCGGCATGAAAAACGGGCGGCTTTTTTGCGTGGATAGACGGAAAGGAGGCACAAAAATAACTACAAAATTTTAGCGTTCAAATTTGTGCAACTTTAACGAAAAGGAGGATCGTAAATGGCCGATAAAAAATTGAATACTGGCCCTGCGGAGAATATTTCCCCGGAGGCCGCCGAGCCTATCGCCACACCCGAACAGGCCGCAGCGTCTGAGCCCCAGCAGGAACAGACCGGGCCTGCCATACCTGAGTCCGGCGATGTGGTTGTGTCCTTTGACAAAATCAATGAACTTATGGCGGAAAAGAGGCAGAACGCCCGCGCCGAAGTCGAAAAGTCGGAACCCCCCGAAACGCCAGAGGCGGCAGCCCCCGGAGAAACACCGCAGCCCGCCAATACGGAGGAACCGAAAAAGCCGCGCCGTGGCCGTCCGCCGAAAGCGGAAAAGGCTGCGACTGAAAATCAGAAATCGGAGAAATCGGCTGGGGCCCGCAAGGGCCGCCCACCAAAGGCGGATAAGACGGCCCCTGACAAGCCCAAGCCGTCCAAACGAGACAAAGTGTCCCGAAGCGATGGAAAGGCCCCGGATGCCAAGGAGCCCATTAAGCCCGCACAGGATACGGCACTGAAGGAAACTGCTGCTGTGGAACAGACGGCTCCCGAGCCGACTACACCGCCCCGCCCGGTTGAGGAAGGCAAGCTGGTTTATCTGAAACTTTCCGAGGTTCATCCGTTTCACACATTCCGTCCGCACCCCTTTAAGGTACGGGACGATGCGAAGATGCAGGAAATCGTTGCTTCTATCCGCGTAAACGGTGTAATGGTTCCCGGTCTTGCCCGCCCGGAGAAAGATGGAAACGGCTATGAAATTGTAGCGGGCCATCGCCGTACCCACGGCAGTGAGCTGGCTGGACTGGAGGAAATGCCCTTTATCGTCCGTGAAATGACCGACCACGAAGCGGTACAGGCCATGAAGGACAGCAACAAGCAGCGTGACGGGATGCTCCCCAGCGAATTGGCCGCGCTGCTGGAACTCGAGGTTGAGGACATCAAGCATCAGGGCGGGCGGCTGAAAGATGTTGCGGAAGGCGATGTCGGGAAACGCTCGGTTGAGATTGTAGGCGAGGCGCATGAAATGAACTATAAAAAGGTCATGCGCTACTTGCGGCTCAACTCCCTTGTGCCGGAGCTTCTGGATAAGGTAGACGATAAAAAGATGGGCTTCATGCCTGCCGTGGAGCTTTCCTACATCAAACCGAAAAATCAGAGGCTTATTGCTGTTTCCATTGACGGGGAGCAGGCTTCGCCCTCGCTGGCCCAGGCCAAACGGCTCCGGGAGCTGGATAAGGAAGGCAAGCTCAACGGCGATGTCATTGACGGTATCTTATCAGAACAGAAAAAGGAGGATCGAGGCGTGATTATTTCTACTGCGGAACTGGAAAAGTATTTTGGCAAGGAGGTCACTCCCGCCAAAATGAAAGAACAGATTATGTCCCTGCTGGATGACTGGAAAGAAAAACAGCCGCCGGAGCTGGCAAAAGCCCCGAAAAAGCAGGAACTTGACAAGTAACAACTTCGAGACACTTTGTCCCGAGGGCCCCGCCCTCGCGCAGAGGCTCTGGTGGTATATATCCCCCGTCGCCGCCTGTTTTTTAGTACAGCCGGGAGTGGGCCGTCAAGGGTGCAGCGCACCGCCGTTTTCGGCGGCTCGCCCTTGACGGTCTGCCCCGGCTGTGCTATTTCCCCGGCAAGCGGCGGGGGTATATCCTCCAGAGCCGCCCCCTTTCCCAAGACTGGGAAAGGGCGTGGGGTTTGGGTTGAACTTTCTTATTAAAATATCGGAGGTATGAACGATGAAACGACCCCTTGCTTATATCACCGCTGCATGGCTCGGCGGCGATAGCGAAAACGCAGAACTGGCGGCGCAGTATTGCCGCACCGTGTATGAGGCAGGCTTTTCTCCTATTTGTCCGCCTTTGTACTTGCCCCTGTTTCTCAATGATGCTGTTCCCGAGGAGCATAAAAGCGGCATCGACATGAGCCGTGACCTGCTCCGCCGTTCTCATGTGCTGGTTGTTTGCGGGCACAGTATGACCGAATCCATGAAAAATGATATTGCCGTGGCCCAGCGGCTGGGAATTACGGCAACAACCCTTGAGGGCATCCTGACCGTCAAGGGACAGGGCCGCCGCTGATGGCGACCCTGTTTGAAGCCTACGTTACCAACGCCGGAAAGTACAGCGAGGGCCAGCTTGTGGGTGAAACACTGAAATTTCCCACAACCGCCCAGGAGGTGGAGGCTCTCTTGAAACGGATCGGCGTGGATGGCGTCCGCTATCAGGAAATTTTTATTACCTCTTTCGATGGGGATGTGCTGGGGCTCTATGACCATTTGAGCGAGTATGAAAATCTGGACGAGCTTAATCATCTGGCCTGCCTGCTTTCCGAGCTTACCTCATCGGAGCTGGAAACACTGGAGGCCGTCCTCGACAGCGGCGATCACTGTTCTTCGGTGCGGGACATCATCAATCTGACACAAAATCTGGACTGTTACGGCTTTTACCCCGGCGTATCCGATGAGGAAACGCTGGGGCGTATTTATGTGGACGATCTGGAAATGTTGGATGTGCCGGATCAGGTAAAACCGTATTTCGATTATGAGGCGTATGGCCGGGATGCCTGCATCCACGAAAACGGCCATTTTGCCCCGGGCGGCTATGTTGTCAAAGAAAGCGATCATTTCGTGGAAGTGTATCACGGCTTGCAGGATATTCCCAAGGAACATAAGGTATTCTCTTTCCCGAAGCTCTCTATCCGGGAGCAAATAGCCGCTTATCAGGAAATCATAGACGGTTCTTCTTTGGAGGGCTACCGTCAAATGCAGAAAAAAGACCGTGGGGATCGGTGATGGCACTTCGAGACAAATTGTCCCAAGGAAGGAGGCGGTGTAACTGATTGATGAAGATATTTCCCGGCGCACGATAGCCATATCTGTAAAAACGACCAAGCTGACGGCGCGGGGACTGGCGTATGTGCTGGGCATGGTGGGTCGGAAGATCCGCAAGGCATACCGTGGGCGGCAAGTACCGCATGGCAAACAAAGTGTGCGAAAGCTCATGGCCCACGGCACAGCCACAAACAGCATTGAGCTATCCGGGGATGCCAAGTCCTTTGACCGCGTGGCCCGGAAATGGAATGTAGACTATGCGTTCTATAAAACCGGGCCGGACAAATACCTGCTGTTTTTCAAGGCTGGACAGGCAGACGCAATGACCGCCTGCTTTTCTGAGTATTCCCGGAAGGTGTTAAGCAAAGCAAAATCGAACCGTGTTCCCATCCGGGAACAACTGAAACAGGCGGCAGATCAGCTTTCCAAAGAAAAGCCGAAACAAAAAGAACGTGCAAAGGAGGTGGCCCATGAGGACAGATAAGATCAGAAAATATCTCATTCCGAACATTCCCTATCTGTTCATCCTGTGGGCGTTCCTCAAGCTGGGGACAGCCTACCGGCTGGCGGCGGGTAACGATTTTGCACATAAGCTCATCGGACTGGGCCAGACGATTGGCCCGGCCTTTGCTGACTTTGCACCCGGTCGTGCCCCGCTGGATTGGCTTGTTGGTATTGTAGGCGCAGTTGGTTTCCGGCTGCTGATCTATTTCAAAAGCAAGAACGCTAAGAAGTTTCGGCGGGATGCAGAATACGGCAGCGCTCGATGGGGAACGGAAAAAGACATCAAACCGTTTGTCGATCCGAAGTTTGAAAACAACGTGATTTTGACCGGGACGGAGTTTCTCACGATGAACACCCGCCCGAAAATCCCCGCAAATGCCCGAAACCTGAATTGCTGCATTATCGGCTCGTCCGGCTCCGGCAAAACCCGCTTCTGGCTCACGCCCCAGCTTTTACAGGCTCATTCCTCTTATGTGGTGGTCGATCCGAAAGGTGGTGTGCTGGGACAGGTCGGGGGTTTCCTGCAAAAACGCGGGTACAAAATCAAGGTATTCAACAGCATAGATTTTTCAAAATCCATGCACTATAACCCGCTGGCGTATATCCGCAACGAGGCCGATATTCTGAAATTCGTGGATGCCCTGATTTCCAACACCAAGGGCGCGCGCCCAGATAGGGCGTAGTAAGAAGTAGAATCAGGCACTACCCACTCAGATAACAGTGGAAACGACCCGCCTAACCGATAGGCGAAAGCTGATGCGGGACCATAGCATGGCGGGAAAGCGATAAGTTGCTCTATACACAAGAGCACGACTGAATTGCTACGTTAAGCGGATATGAGGATAGAACTACTGAATGTTGAATGCGAGTTTCAAGTCCCCGTTGTGTTCGGGCGGAGGAATGTGTATGTAACCACCGTAGATACGGCGGCATCAACCTCTGACATGAATAACATTGCGTTTCGCCTTTGCGCGATGGGTTATCAATCCATTCATGTGACAAGCCAGAGAACTGGAAATAACGAAACGAAAGCGTATCCGACAATCCGCACTTGCCTACTTATTACGCTAACTGGGGATTGCCTAAGTCGGAATGCTCAAACGAGCTATGCGAAATGCCCCCTGTGGGTGATAAATCCCAAGCCCTCGAAAGGCAAGGAAGATGACGCTGAATATCCGATACGGCAACGGAGTTCTCATAGTAGTCCTGTGGGAAGTAACGACTCTCACGGAATACGCCATGTATTTCAGACGAAGGAGAACAGTTATTGCATTCCAGAATTGAAATTTGATTAGGGAGGAAAGCCTCAAATGCAACCAACAATCGAGATTTTGGATAGAATCAGAAAAAATTCAAGGGACAACAAAGAGGAAATCTTCACAAGGCTCTACCGCTATCTATTAAGACCCGACCTGTATTATCTTGCGTACAAAAACCTCTACGCCAACAAAGGCGCAGGAACGAAAGGCGTGAATGACGACACGGCTGACGGATTCAGCAAGGAAAAAGTTGATCGGATCATCCAATCTCTGGCTGACGGAACCTATACGCCGAATCCCGTTCGCCGCAAATACATCCAGAAAAAGCAGAACAGCACAAAAAAACGTCCTCTTGGAATTCCTACCTTTACGGACAAGCTGGTGCAGGAAGTATTGAGAATGATATTGGAATCGGTCTACGAGCCAATCTTCTCAAACAATTCTCACGGCTTTCGTCCCAACAGGAGCTGCCACACTGCGCTGAAATCCTTGAAAAGAGAATTTTCAGGTGTGTCGTGGTTTATTGAGGGCGATATTAAAGGCTGTTTTGATAACATCGACCACCGAGTTTTAGCAAACGTCATAAACGCCAAGATTAAAGACGCTCGGCTGATTCAGCTCATTTGGAAATTCCTGAAAGCCGGTTATATGGAGGACTGGCAATACCATGCTACCTACTCCGGCTGCCCGCAGGGCGGCATCGTTTCGCCCATACTCGCAAATATCTACCTGAATGAGCTGGACAAGTTCGTGGAAAAGACCGCCAAGGAGTTCTATAAAAGCAGGGACAGACACCATACCCCGGAATACGATAAGGTCACATGGCAGATAAAAAAGGCTCAAAAACAGCTGAAAACCGCAATGGGTCAGGAAAAAACAGCTTTGTTGCAGAAAATCGCTCAATTAAAAGCAGTCATGCATAAAACGCCCTGTATGTCCAAAACGGATAAAGTCATCAAATACATCCGTTATGCCGATGACTTCATTCTTGGCGTGAAGGGCGATAAAGCGGACTGTGAGCGTATCAAGAGACAGCTGTCCGACTTCATCAGCCAAACCCTGAAAATGGAGCTTTCAGAGCAAAAGACACTCATTACGCACAGTAACCAGTATGCAAGATTTTTGGGTTATGACATCCGTGTGAGGAGAGACCAGAAGCTAAAGCCGCACGGAAACCACGTTTCCCGCACGCTCAACGGGTCTGTTGAGCTGTGCATTCCGTTTGCGGACAAAATCATGCCTTTCCTGTTTGGGAAGTCGGTCATTCGGCAGCTACGCGACGGAACAATAGAGCCTATCGCAAGAAAATATATCTTTCGGTGTACGGATTTGGAGATTGTATCAACGTACAACTCTGAGTTGCGCGGTATTTGCAACTATTACAGCATAGCCAGCAATTTCAACAAGCTTCAATATTTTGAATATTTGATGGAATACAGCTGCCTGAAAACTCTCGCTGGAAAGCATGAGAGCACCAGCAGAAAAATAATCCGCAAATACCGTGATGGAAACGGCAGCTGGGGTGTGCCCTACCAAACGAAAGCAGGCATAAAGCGCCGCAGTTTCGCAAGGTTTATGGATTGCAAAAATACAGACCTCTGGACAGATAAAATCATAAACTTTGCGATTGCGCATGTTGGCTCCAGAACCTCATTTGACGACAGACTGTCCGCCCGCGTGTGTGAGCTGTGCGGAAAGACCAATGTACCGCTGGAAATACACCATGTAAACAAAGTGAAGAACCTCAAAGGAAAACAACTGTGGGAGCTTGCGATGATAGCGAAAAAGCGTAAAACACTTGCGGTGTGCAAGGACTGTCATCACAAGATTCACCACCCTTGAACGACACTGATTTGAAGCAATAATGGCGAGCCGGATACATCGAGAGGTGTACGTCCGGTTCTGGGAGGGGTTTGGGCAAACCTACGGCAGTAATGCCGCAAGGCGGCTCATTCCTACTCTACGAAGGCAAGGCCGGAGACGATTTCTGGGTCAAGGCGGAAACATTGCTGTATTGCGCATTGATTGGATA